>Ga0307515_10003098_pt1 | contig 35213 bp, 31 predicted proteins | sample 17_EM_MG_FD_194513 | JGI IMG/M metagenome (GOLD analysis project Ga0307515, IMG submission 194513) | Populus trichocarpa ectomycorrhiza microbial communities from riparian zone in the Pacific Northwest, United States - 17_EM | ecosystem: Host-associated > Plants > Roots > Unclassified | place... | reverse complement strand
TGGAACCGTACCCGAGTGGGCAGTTCGGGTTTATTGACGACCCGGACCGCCAATTTGGCAACGGTTCGGTTTGGACCCGGACCCGGACCCGAAGTGACGGTCCGGAACCGTTGCTAACACTACATGTGAGCCCTGCAGGACCCCTGCCTCCACTCAGTGTCTTTCCATGGCATTGCCCTCGATTATCATCTCCACTGTTGTCTCCGACTGACAACTCTCCGTCCATCGTATATGGTCTCCATCCATTAGCCTGACTTTCCTCAAGTTGAGTAGTCTTCCTTTTGCCACGCTTGGGGAGGTTCCCTTAATGCCCATGAGATGCATGCCTGTTATGTGGCCATTTGTCCATGCTGCATGAGCTCTGTCGACCATGATGGCCGCTGCAACGACGGCTGACGGTCCTTTCCTGCTGATGAATTGTCAGTCGCTTGATAGTCCCCATCTCTCGGCCTCCTCTTGCAGCATCTCCGCGGCTACTGTCTCGACCACTTTTCCCATGCAGCTACGCAGAGATATTGAGTGGTAGGCCCTCAGCTTTGTATAGTCGTCTTCACCAGGCTTGCGAATCACCACGCTGCTAGCTCGCTTTCATACCGCTGGGTGTCTCCCTGTGCGAATTGCCGCCCTAGTCAGCCCCACGATCTTCTGTTTGTCCCACTTCCAGCGCAGCTGTATAGTGCTAAAAGACAGCTTGTCTGGTCCCAGTGCTTTCTTCACTGACTGAGAAAATAAGGCTCGCTTGGCTGCTTGCTCAGTGACGCGTGTGTGTGCGTTTCCCGCTGGAGGTTGTTCGTAATACTGGTTGCCATCGTTTGGGGGAAATGATTCCTTTCTCAGCATCTCCTCCTTCACCAGTGATGTGTTTGCTAGCTTGCCATCTCTGTCGGTTAAGGCCTCGATGGTCATGTCCGCTCGAGGGTTCGCGTATCGTGCAACTTTCCAAACCATGTCTTCCCTCAGGTTGTGCAAGTAATCACCCGACCTTTTTCTCTTGGACTGCGGGATCGACTTCTGGAGATATGCCTTCGCCCGGGCAGCCTCCTCCAAGTTCCGGCTTCTCCTTCTCTCTCTTCCTACTGTCCTTCTTCTTTGCTTTGATGTCGATGTTCCACCACCTCTTTGACCTGGCACAAAGCCTGATTTTCTGTGTGGTGGCGTCGAGAACGCTGCTCCTTGCTTCCTAACACCATGTGGCCTCCTGCTCCACCTCGTCCTCTGTGCACTCTGCATCTAGTTGAGCTCTCTCCTTCAATAATTCAATCCATAGCATCTCCGCTGCTTCCGCGTCCTTCTCCGTCATTGCTGCTCAATTCAACCCTACTACCCTCTCATCATCTGCCTCCTCCTGCCTTTCTACTCCCACCTCCCATTGAATGACTTCATGGTCGGATCCAGTGGTGTGGTCATCGGTCATTATGGTCCACTTTACTATTGGTCGATTTGCCAACATCAGGTCAATGACCGACTCGCCATCCTGGGCCTCTCTTGTCCACTGGTGGGTGGGCCAGCCGTCATTCCCAATCTCCAGCCTCTTCTCCTCACTCACGCCTTCCCAGAACGCAGCAGCACCCTGCACTTGGCATCATAGGTCTCATCGCGTGCTGTTGGCGTTGATGTCTCCTGTGAAGACAGTGCCGCACTGCAGAATGACTCTCTGCCAGTTCAACATTCACGCCGGTCTCTCTCTCTCTCCCAACTGCACATCATTTTGATCGTAAATATTGACAATTCTCGTAATCTTTTCACCTCTTCTCCGGACATCTGTAGCGATACCATCATCATTGGCCCCTCTGCTCAAGTCTGTCCACTCATCAACCAGCAGGCCACTTCCCTTCGGTATCGCCATCCAAACTCTTTTTCTTTTTCTTATTTTGTATGCCGAATGGCTGATCCCAATCTCACCTCTTTCTCTTGGTGACTGTTCCAAGCACGCAACATCTGCCCTGCTTTCGACTCCCATGTCCAGGGCCGCAATGGTCCACTCGTATGTCCTTGCGCAGTGGTGCTGGATCACTCTAATCATTGATAGCCAGAGCTTCCGTTTCAATCCCAGTCTTGGTATCAGTCGAGGTCCAGGTCGCAGTCTCAGTCGAGGTCTCGGCAATCGTGATGTCTCTTGCCTCCCCCGATGCCTCCTCTTCTTCGTCCACATCTGCCATCACCTCTTCATCTCCCCCTCCTTCCGCTACCCCATGGGGCCTAGGGCCAAGAACCACACTGTTCGAGCCCGTTGCCATGTTCCGAGCTGCACTTGTGGACTCTCGTCTTGCTAGCCCTATTTTCCTGCTCTGCCCCGCCGCTGCTGTGGCTTCCCTCTTCTTCACGCACCTGCTCCTGAACGAGATGTGATTTCGTTCGCAATTAGGGCATTTCTCCAGCGTGTGGCCGCAGAGTGATCCCTGCATTGCAGTGCACCCCACCACATTACAATTGTGGTCGCTTGTCCGGTGATGGCCTGAGCAATATCCACATCTGGGCTTGCTCCCGCACTTGTTCTGCATGTGGCGCCATCCACAGGAGAGCTCACACCTGGTGGCAGCTCCCTCGGTCGTGTACGTTTCGACTCGGTACCACACCCCCGCCGCCTTAATGCCTTTCTTGACTTTGCTTTCTGCCACCTTGTTCCCCATTACGACGAAAACTACTTATGATGTGGCAATTTCTCCATTCTGCCTCCTCTCCCTAATGGTATGGGGGTTTGCCAGCCATCTTACTTGGGTGGTGTTCACTATACCCTCGTTCTACGCTTCGAATTCTTCTCGCATCTTCTGCAGGCCTTCTGTACCTTTCCCCATGTACTGTGTGAGAGGGACTGCGTGGATCTTTAGCCTTTCCCAGGACTCATTCTGTTCGACATCCATAACTCCTTTGTTGACCGTCCTCGCTGCTGTGATGACCATGTCGCGGTACAGCAGAGCCATCTCTGCTCTCGCATTCGGGTGGGTGATCGCTGTAATCGCGCCCTTGGCATTGTTTTGGCATTCATGATCCTACTGTGGGCCGGTGGCATCTGAAGGAATAGCACTCTGTTTATCGCTGACACGATTTCGGGGTCCATGTTATTGGAGTGCGGTACGCTCTCGTCCCTTCTTAATATCAGGCATCTCTCTGCCTTGCTTGATCCAGCTGTCGGGGCTGGGCCTGGGGCTGGGCCGACGGGTGCCCTCTGACTTTTCGCTCGTGGTGGGACAGTATCCCACTGCGGAGCGGGTGTAGGTGCCGACTTTGGTTCGAGCGTGGGCTGTGGTCTATGCTGCAGTTGGAGCTGCAGTTTGGGCTTGGGCTTCGGTTGCTGCTGCGGCTGCTGGCGCTCCTCTGGTCCCTGTACTCGCGTCGTGTCTGTATCATGGGAGGCCTACATTCTCCCACCGTCCGTCCTCTCAGTTATTTCTCTTTCTCTCTCTCTCCCCTCCTGACCTTTTGCTACCCCTTCCACAGTCTTTCTGATCATGTTCGTGATGCCCGCCCCCTAATGCTAGTCATCCACATGGCAGGCGGTTCACTTCTGCGCTCTCTGTTGCATCCACGTCATCATTGCGAGCCACAGTGCCTCCTGACAGACTGCCCGGGCGTCCACGAGGTTTGCGAGATATCCAACTGTTCAGTGCAGCCGCGTCAGATCCTGCGTCTGCTGGCTTATTATACTCTCCATGCAGCTCCTCCAGTCCCTGGGGGCAGCCGGGGCCTCGCTCCTCCTTCTCCATGTTCCTTTCTCGTTTCTCTCTATCGACTCAATTATGGTTGTGCCCGCAGTCTCCGCAGCGATGGCTGTCGCCGCCGTCACCATCTCCATCACCACATCCATAGGCGCGTCTCTCCTCCCATTTCCAGCTTCTCTCGCCTCCAGTTCACTCCTGCCACCCACTCTGAATTCGGTCATCACTTCTGTGAGGCACGCCTCTTAGTCCTTGTTGTCGCTTGTTCGTTGACCGACGCGTCACGTCAGTCGCGTTTTCGGCCAAGCCTTTACCGGAACCCACTCCGTACCGTGGATTCTTGCGCTCGACTTCCTTCTGCGGTCTCGCTGGTGCTGTAACAGTCGCTCCAGGGTCAATTCGATGTCTAGAATCAATTCCCGCAGAGCGTTTCTTAATTGCTATCGTTGTTGTCGACTCATCGCTCTGTTTCTGTTTCGCCAAGGCTTTTGTCTTCTTGTGATACTCTCTCCTTTCCCATATATTGGCTGTCTTTCTCTCCCTCTTTTGCTCTTTAGACAATCATATTGCATGATAGGTCTCTGCCATGATGTGGCCGGAGATGACTCTCGTATGGCCGGAGGTGAGTCTCGTATGACCGGAGATTGCTGTCGGCCTGAAGGGTCTATACATAGATGCGTACGCATGCATTCACACTTGTACTCTCATATATATATGGCCTTGTGGGTCTCTTAGATAATACACAATCAAGCTTCTCTAGCATCACTATTTCAACAAATCACTTTTGTACGATAGTCAATTCAATATCTCTATTCGTACTCGATTGATCTCAACATAGATGGAGACAATGCGCCAAGCATCCGATCATTCTCCTCGGCTCCTCGGCACGAACAAATGCAGTCACGACTGAAAAAACAAACCTATCTAACAACATCTACACTACCGCCCACGCACAAGTTAAGACCGCGGGCCCTGATCAGATCACTTACAATTATTGCGCCAAAACATCTGTTGTGATTGCGAAGTTATCTACGTGATCTAAATCTCCACGGAATAGCAACATGTAGGAATATGCCAGCCACAGCTAATGATGAAATGCCAAATGTAGCCGTCGCCACAGCACACTTGACCGCGCAAACCGACCATACCAATCCTAGCTTTCTCAAGACAAGTACGACAATCCTGGTTTATCTTGACAGGAAAGTAAAACCTAGCGTACCCTATGAGAACACACTATAAGGAAACCATTGTCCATGTTTACAGAGCGAGTTTCGCGTCAAGTTGGCTGTACCACTTCTGCGATAGATTGTAGGGAGCTGTAGAGAGTTTAGTATATTACCAAAGTCTTCCGGAGGTTCAACATAAATAGTACCTGTTACAATATGCATCCTAAGCGTTGTAGCCTAGGCTACTAGAGCAAACAATGGTACCCGAACGATCGGTGTTCGGAATAAGCTTCTCAAACAAACGCCTAGCCTAATATGACTGGCTCAATTCAAACCCAGCCCATCTCTCGATGTACTTACACCGTAACTGTTGCATATATGGATCGCCGCCCTTTGTAAGTTTTGTGGGCTGGTGGAGATCATGATAACATCGGGCTGACAATAATTCGGGACTCAGTTGCAAATGCCAGCTGAGTACACATGGATGCGTACAAGGCATACTCTGGATGCCGTATATAAGCGTATATAAGCTCCTACGTAGATAGACTCTATTAAGAAACTAAACTTCTCTCTCACTATTGTAACAGTAACGATACAGTTACGATACACCTTAAGTAAAATGGTTGGCTCGGCGGTATGCACAACTGATCAGTAGATGGTTCTAGCGGTGCATAGAACTAGGAGAACAAAGTCACTGCTCTAACACTATATCCCCGCTACAGTGCGTTTTACATCACAGATCACCGGGTTACTATCGCTTTCACATAGTTATCGTCCGAAAAACGAATCACCATTATTCAAAACGACTGAGGGTTACTAAGCTACTCGGAAATGGCTAATGACTGGCGCTTATACCTCTGCAGTTGCGATCCCACCAACTCTGGCCGTTCATCCCTAACTACCATCTCTCTCCTCCCCTCTTGCCCCATCGTCCATAGTAGGAGGAGTACATCGCATGTCATCGCGGATGAGTTTTCGGCACAGAATCTACGATGTTTTAAGTGGCTCAGGGACATACTCGGTCATAGTAGTACGATACAGCGGACGTTTGCAGCAGAATAGTTTGTATTTATGTCCAATATCTAGTTACATTTCTCAGAGCCCCGTGATAAGATACTGCCCTCACGCCGGTTGTCAGTCAAACACAGCCGTAGCCAGGGATGAATTCCATCGTTTGGGTTGCTTAGGGGTGATCTTCCGGCGTGTACAACATTAGCTATCCCTCATAACTGCGACCGAGGCCTCATTTACAGCTAAGTCACTTTGCATCGGCGAGTCATTTAATTAATCATTTAGCTAAAATCCGTAGCATATCCATCATTCGTGAATACTCTCGACCTCGAACTAAACTCCCCCGCACATAAAAACCCCGGCGGAATCCAGCAATTTGAAAGATTTAGAATTGGGCTATTGGTGGCTATGAATGTCATCATGCAGCACAAGTTACCGTAAAATCTGAATGAACTCATTACTTTTATAATATGTGCATTACTCAGTACCGCGTGCTACTAACAATAGCCAATTGGGCGCAGAAATCGGTTTCAATCGCAGCGTATCAATCAGCGATTGTGACAACAAGCTCAGCCATTCAGCTTGGATCTCCAGCTTTTGTTTATGCGGATATTATCCGTCTCAAGTGCAATGCGACAAGAACTTTTCTCCTTTGTCGAATGTACGTCTCTAGTTTCCGATATTCGATCCGGATTTGCATGTTTCTAGGCTGCCTTCCCAAATTCAGAGCATTTATCGCCGGTAATTGCCCCAACATCCCCTGCGGAAGTGCCCCAGTGATTGAAACTAACTTAATCATATCGACAAAGTAAATAAGATCCTGGGTTGACATGCGTAGCGCTGAGGTGGAAACTTGCCGATTATCTCGTATGTACTCGTACAATGATCAAAAGAAACAGAAAAGGAGAAACTAATCGATATAGTAACCAACCACGTGATCGTAGGCACAAGTACTCCACTACGTCAACATCCTGCTGTAATTTCTCCGGCTTCCTTTTATCATAGAGTGTCTATCTCATTCTCTTCATTGTCGAAGCTCACCTTCCGGCCCTTCCCCAGTAGTTGTTGGGGGCGGCCGCAGTCGACCGGCGGACCCCAAACATCCTAATTGTCCGCCCCGTCTGTCTAAGGCTTTGTCTGGGTCCGGACGGCAATTTTCGGGGCTCAAGATTTATGGGCTGGACGGACTAGAGCACTCAATGACAAGACTACAGAACTGCGAACCTACCTATAAGTTGGTCTTCACAGAATTGAGCCAAATCAACCGTGCAACTTAACGAAGCTTAAAGGTCCCCGATTCGGTACCGGTGAATGAATCTTGACTGAAGATTTGTTCCAGGATTGATGGCTGTACCGATGCAGATAGAATTTCTTGGTCCCGGAAGCCTCCTTCCCGAGCCAGATTTACTGTATCCGACCCTTGTCAAGACTCTATTTGATCCAAGTCAACACTACGACCATCTGTACCAAGCCCTAGTCTTAGAGTTTCCACCAAAGGCTGACCAGTCCTCCAAACTCATACCCCAAACTAGACAACAATGTCGAGCATAGTAAAGTCAACTGTCCCGTCCGAGATTGCTCTAGGACAGATGGGACGGCACCAAGGTCTCCAAGCTTGAAAATGACGGCCAGGGACGGTGAAATCGCCGCTCCCGGCAGACATCCACTATGCTAGCCGATACCAAGTATTTAGGTGTTCTACATGGCTTGATATGAGTCAACTAACAGTAACTGATAGAGCTTACTGTAGGAAGTGTTGGTAAATTTCAGATTTCGTATAATTTAACTCGTTTTACTACTTGCGAATTTCATTATCCACGGATATCTGCTGATGACTGCCGAGGACTGTAGATGACGGCCGGGGACGCAAGTGGCGTCCCCGGCGGTCATTTCCGTCCGTCCCCGTCCTGACTCAGACGGACCGCTTGTCGCCGTCCCGTCCCCGTCCTGAGTGATCCCGGACGGACAGGACGGTTGACTTCACTGGTCGAGCCCCGAAAGACCGTAGTCCGCCCAGATCGTTGAGACCCCTAGCACAACCTTGCGTCCAGGCAAAAATGCAATACTCTATCCAGTATAATAGTTCGTATTCACGCGTCACAGGGCTGTCCCGTATGTAGAAACAGCCGTTTCGTCACGCGTCACAGCTGCGCTATCGGAAGTCATGAGGGTACGATAGATCGAAATCATTGAGGGAAAATAAATCAGCAGACTCGGACGCCGTTTCGTAGCTCTGTTAACATTTCCACTATTGGGGAAACTATTCTCTCTGTTATAGCCATAAATATCATATTACATAACATCGGATCAGTAGTAAAAAGATGTTATAGATACTGGAATCGAAAACGGCAAGCGTTATGTCTAGCAGCTTGTCTAAACTATTATGCTTGGTATAGTACATCAGCTCTCGATGCTCTGTCGGCTCTTAATCGGCTCTGAATTGAAGAGCCCATGAGATAAGTTCACAAACTTTATATCATTCTCATCCATTACTAATTCTCCTCGTGCTAGTCCCACCACTTAGCACCAGAGAAAAGATAGAATCTCTCAATTTCGACTTTCTTAACGAATAGTTGGTAATGTTTTCCATACGATTTTCCGTCCGATATACGGTCGACAATGTCTAGCTCAAGGAGAATGGGCCCGCTAGATCGATGGTGAAGCCAAATGGGTCATTGGAAAATGAGGGCGGAGAATGATGGCGGAGATGAAGGGGCGAGCGAGATTTAATGTTTATTGTTTAGGACAATGGGGGCGGAGATAAATTGTATGGCGGTGTCTGGTGATCGTTTGATGCTCGTATACGACAAGTAGAAGATTTAGAACGTTCCATGGCTGCCATCAGAACCCACTCATTGTTTCATCTGATGGTCAATACAGTTTATCTCTGCAGCCATCCGCCTTGTTAAACAAATGGCGGTCTATTAGCTCAGTTGGTTAGAGTGTGTTGCTAATAACGCCAAGGTCACAGGTTGGACCCCTATATAGATCATTCTTTTGCTCTCCGTCCGAGGGAGGGCGGTGTCTCTTTTGCAGTTGAAGCATTACAAAGGTACAAAAGTTCTTAGATGTAGCACTTCTGTATCACCACTACTACTAAAACGTAGTCAAAACCTACTCAGTTTGCGGAAGTGAGTAGAATGAAACGGTTAACCCGCTCGTCAGTTTAAATTGGCTTGGAAGCGTCCAGAAATAGCTGCTTTGAAATATGGCAGCAGTAGGCTGCGGTCATTTCTGATGCAACAACTATTTTGGATAACCCCAACTCACGAAGTATGTTCTATGTAGTGTTCCTAAGCAACCTGGCTGGCGCTTTAGATATTTGCAAGCGCCATGATCTCGCCGGCCGCAGCCTGCTATGGCGTCTGTGCCCACTATTCCATGTGTTGACTGTGGGATTTAGCCCGAAGGCAATCGGAGCTAAGGCGGGCACTAACTTTAGCCCGCAAGTTATCTGGACTAAGGCGGGTACTAACTTTAGCCAACAGGCCATCGGGACTAAGGCATGCACTAGACTTAGCGGGCTTGGTAGCGAGCCTATCTCCCCGCAAGCCTCGGGCTTGGTGCGGTGCCTCTCTCGCCGCGAGCTTGGTGCAGTGCCTATCTCCCCATGAGCCTCAGGCCTGAGTAGTGCTTTGCTCATGATGCTTCGCTCTTGGTGTATCGTTCTTTTTTCTCTCACGATATGATTTCCTTCCTTGAATATGTCTATCTTATTCTCTCTTTGTACGAAAGACAGTCAATCATCATCTTTCGTCCCACCGTTCCTTTAATTGGTCTCAACACCATGTAGTTTAAGACATACTACAGAACTAGATTCCTTAGGATGCAAAGGTTATACAGTCAATGTGACAGCTCAGTGATTCGTATCGATCACTCATCTAGCGCTCTACCATGAACTCATCACTCAGTAAACGTACAGTGTTTAATGTTACAATAGTGAGATAGAGAAGCTTAGTTTCTTAATAGAGTCTATCTGCGTGGGAGCTTGTATGCTCTTATATACGGTATCCATGCGCACTAAGTTGGAATCTCCAGCTGAGTCTCGAATGACCGTTAGCCCGATGATATCATGATCTGCATCAGCCATTAAGCCTTACAAGGGCGGCGACCATTTATGCAGCATTTAAGTCCCGGCATCTGTCCGGACTATCCGTCGCACTATCCGTCGCACTATCCGTCCAAGACATTTACCGTGGTGATCCCGTGATAGGCGCGACCATCTCCGATGGAGCATATGACGAGGCTCGGGTGTTGCTGCACATAATGAGGGTAACCAAAGCAAGAGATCTGGTACATAACTCAAAATGCCAAGCTCCTCCGGTCCGCAATTAGTCCTGACATGGTTGCCTAGTCGTAACCGCATCCTTCCCGTTTTCGAAGAAGAAAGCGGTGTTGTTGGCTATGTATGCACCGCCGATACCCCATTCGCCCACCGCCCCTACCGCCCGCCTCATCCCTCCACACCACACCATGACCAACGAAGACCTAGCCGACTTCGTTCTTGTGGTTGTAACCTGGCAGAGGCGAGCAGCAAACTCCACAAAGGGGCTGCAGAGGGGAGGGGTATTGAGTACGGCCGATAGGCCAAATGTTTTTTTTAATTAAAATGGACAAGTAGTCTGGACATTCGAGTATCAACTTGTCTACGCGCCAAATACTATTTCGTTTGCACAAGTGACTGACTCTGCTTTACGGCTGTTCAGTGACTGCTAACACCCAACTGGGAGGGAACGACTAATTTCTTCTAATAAAAAGTGTGCGATAAGCTGGCGCTCATGCACCTCCAGAGCGATGACACAGCATACGCGATCGCATGATAATGAGAGTAATTGTTCCGCTAATAGCTGTTGCAGTTACCCCTGAATACCTATAATAAATCTGTTATGCGTGTGATATGGTTTATTGAGCTGGAGTCAAAGAGGAATGGATCATAGCAGCAGCTCTGAGGCCGAAGAGAAGTTTGCAATGGGAGGGGGAAAGAATCACTGCGACAATGTTGATACTGTAAAGTAACAAACTAATACACTCAAAAAGACAAGACCGGTTGGATAATTGCGGTATAGTGACAGATCGCCCAATTGCGGAAGCCCCACGGTTGCAACACAACTCTTCTCGAAATTCAGCCATGCAAAACTACTAGATTCGCAACTGGGGGGTTTTCGCATTCGGGTGGTCTGTTTTTTTGTTTTGTTTTTTTTAATCATACTGTATTCACTCTAATTAGAGTATGACAGCCCCTTAATCCCCTCCGCCTCCGGGCAGGCCGGCTAGATGGCGGAGCTCCACTCCTGCTACCCGTCGTCCCCTTCGGGTGATCTGTCACTGTAGTCGTTTACCTAAACCTAACGGAACTTCCCGCCCTCAACATTTCGTTCCCGCCCCACCCCACCATTATTCTGAAGAGGAAGGTGAATGTACGAAGGACAGGGCCATCTCGTTCGAAGATTCGAGGAGATGTTTCAGGCGATACTTTATGGCTACATATAGACGTGGGGTTTCTTGAACTCGATCGTTGAAGAAATATGGCAGTTGTTTATATGGGGTGCCTTTCAGTCGGTGAGCAGGGAGTGTTGGGTTGAGCTCCACGATAGCAAAGAGAGACAGCGATGCAAGAACCCTAATGATTCCTGAAGATTAAGGGGTTTCATCATTACAAAGCAAGAACTAAGATAACAATAAATGAAATAATCCTAGAGTATCATAATGCCTTTGGGTCACATCTAGAGACCCATATTTGTTCATCTCTTCAACCGTTCCCACCGAAAAATATATCCACACTACTGCTCACGCTACGTTTCGTCTACGAAGTCTCCGGTAGACTCAGTATCATAAGTTCATCCGATGAAGGAGTCTTCTGCCAAACATCACCGCCCTGCTGACCACTATCGTTGTCGCACACGACCCTGTACGGAGCTGGTAGCCTTCCGTTCATAGCTTCTATGTCGCTAACTATTATGCATTAGTGCATCCAAGGTAGAGTGGTTGCACAATAATACGGGTTCTTACAAACGAACATATAGACGTAGTCGACAACTACCGGTAGCCACATTAGCCCAGATAGAACCTGTCCAAAAGTCATCTTATTCTCCTCATACTGTTCCCCCGCCGCTTTTTGCATGGAGAAGCGAGTCCAGAGGATCAAACCCATCATCACCCAGGTCATGAGCAAGGAGACTATTGACAATCTCCAAGTGAATGGCTGGTCATCGAACACAAAAAACCCGTAAATATATCTGATCCAAGGATGTTTTCGGCGGTGCCACCGCATATGCCGAGTCTTTCGTCGATCGTGTTGTACCTGTTTAAACCGTTCAAGGAAAGTGGAGTGGTTCTCCCAGACTCTGCGTTGAAAAAGCAAAACAAAACAATAGCATACTGGACCAATAATAACTAGTACGACCAGCAAACATATAAAAATAATACAAACAATCCATATGGTAAACACAAGGGTGAATGTGTTGCCACACACTACCTCCCACATGTTTACTTCAGCCCAGGGGTTAATGGAAGTACCGCCAACTACTAGTACAGTAGCCATCAACATGGCCAGTATCACAAAGCCAACCCTGAGGCGTTGTCTTCGGAGCCTATCATAGCTCAACGGAAGGACAACAAGCAGCGGTAAGATTGAAAAGACAGCGACAGACATCGTTAAGTTCCTCTTATAAGACTTAAATCCAGACTCCTGAATACTAGTCAGTCCTGCAACGCCAATTGAGAAGGCGAAGAATGTCGCAGCATCGAGGAAGATCTCCATTGTCCTATAAATGCAAAATTCGTGCTTCCTAATGCTGTTGTACAACACTCCTTGGTAACCACGGTTGTCGGGATGTTTATGAATAGCAGCGATTACACACAGGGTACTGAAGATAACTTCAAATACGTAGGCGGTCAACATCTGAATTTGCGCCCTCTGTATCAGCGAGACCTCCTCCTGATGATGGCAGGATTGTTGTATGCTCACCCCAACACCCCCCACATCCGGGTCTCCAGTTCCACCAGTTGCGATCTTGCAACACTGACTTTGCCGGTTCCCAAGAAAGTCGGAACTGCCTAGGTCGAACGGTTGATAATCATAATATTCAACAATATACTGGGCGTTGTAGCAATAGACGAGGCTGGCATTGTAACTAGGAAGCGTATTGTTACTGCTGGTGTTGTAACTAGGAAGCGCATACTGCCACAACGCGTCGAGGACTGCTTTCGAAAATTTAGTATCCCGATCTTGATAATATTCGTCAAACCAAGTGCACTCCAGCGAAAAGTTCAAGGTGCTTAGTTGATTTTCGGGTATGTAGTTGAGCGCACTCCCATTTTCGCAAGGGAGGGACATCGTTAATGTAGGATACTGCAATCGTAGGTAACGACGAGCCTGGGGGTTCTTATTGTATTCCTGTTTGTTGCAGTATGGGGAGAACTATGTGGTTGTATGTTCTATGATATCGAGAGAAGAGGGAATACTCGAGATATTTATACAGTACTACTTAGATTTGTCCGGTCGAAGCATTCTCATTGGTGGGGAAGTGTTTGCCGTGTATCAGTGCCACGGTTACGGTGGTGTTGTAAAGCATTCTCATTGGTTGACCGCCAGTACATACTTAATTAAGTACCTAAGTACCAACCCCCTCAAAATCCAAGAATTCAAGTTCAATTAAGTCCACACGATTCGCTCTGATCACAGCATTTAATATATGGCACGTGCATAACTATGCCTATAACTACCTTGCAGCCTCTAAGTTATTATGTGACAAATATTCATTAAGCGGCTATGGAACAAGTGTGATTTTGGGCACATTCATGGCAGCTTGAGTGTCTCCATCAAAGTATACCGTCACGTCGACATGCATCAAGTACTCTATTTTAGTCCTAACTAATATAAATCACATACTGAAATTTAGTCTTAAACGCAACAGTATGAATAATGAATTACCATACGTCAACTACGCACCAGTGTAAACTATCACACATTGTTGCGCATTACTGAATTTCAGACTCCAGGATATACAGAAATCTTAATTCCACATACTCCCAGAAGCGCTGGACTGTACGCTTCCTGCTCACTAAACGTGATGCTCCAGGGAGCGCTTGATTCAAACGTTTCAGTTGGTTTTTCTGACCTGCCCAAAATTCATAAAATTGGCCAAGTGAAAGCAACGACTGGGGTGGGAACAGGTTCGGACTGACAGTTCGCAGAGCAATTTGGTATCGGTTCAGGGTTATGAACCTATCGCATTAGACCGATTCGCTCTGCTGGAGCAGCTGGTTCGTGACTGGTTCGAACCAGTTACATTTTTGGGGAGTGTAAAACGGTATTAACAACATGTGAGTGACTTAGAGGTTCTATATTTGTAGTTATTCTACGTCTGTAACAGCCTATATTACAATCACCTGCATTCACCTACGTCACCAGCATTTTAGCGCCCATAGCTGTAGAGATGTTAACAAATGTAAAGCCGTCTCGATTTATACGCACCTAGCAACGATAACTTCAGCCGGGACCTGTAGTACAGTCCCTGAATGAGCCTTGGGATTCTAGTCTTAGACTGGGACACCCCAAGGCAACAAAAGTTTCACCCGGTTTGGGTGGCGGCGCTGGGCTTAGAAAGATGCTTAGTGTTCTTAAGCGGCCCAGCCGCAAATCTGAAGCCTGCCTTGGCTCAGGCCAGACCCGACCTCCATTTGAAAAGCCTACATAGCAAATGGCCTGGCGCCCAGCCAGGCCATCACGGCCGCTCACAGATCGGTCAACCCAGTCTCAATTTTGGAGTCCGGACTGACGGTTAGGAGGTCTGTGGCCCACCGAGTGCCTAGGTGGCTCAGTGTTTCTAAGCGGCCAAGCTCAGTCGACCTACATGAAACCTGGCCTAGCCTCCGCCAAGGTAGGCGCCCAAAATCGCGGCTAGCCGGGCCACTGAGGAATACTGGATATGAGCTGAGTAGAACTGGTTGCTGTCGCTTTGCTTTTATGATGTCGCGGATGGGGAGGGGAACGTATGTCAATATAGACGATGGTGGGCGGCAAAGTTCGCCAACCCTCGAGCGGGAGCCACCGTGGAAGCGTTGAAAGACAGAGATAGAAAGGAAGCAAACACCATAGCCGAAAAGGAGAAAATGCTCAGAGGAGAGTCCTTCCCGCTGAACGAGGGAGATCAGTAATACGTACTACCTCCAGCAGGTTGAGCGCACGAGCGCGTAACTGAGCACTCAGTCGAATGAGCGCTGTGTTCGCAGTCGGTCAAGAAAACCTCAGGCAGTGAAATCAACCGTCCCGTCCGTCCGTCCTTGGGCCAGACGGAGACGGTGCCGTCTTTTTGAATGAGGACGGGGACGGGGAAGTCAGCGTCCCCGGCAGTCATCGACCGTCCCCGGCCGACAACGGGCGGTTACAAAATATATTTAGATGAAATTGAAAATAGCTCTGAGAGTGCGTTGTAAGAGATATAAATAGATGCGGTGCCTGAAATCATGGGTGGAGCAAATTTATCTGGATGAATGCTAGCAAGGATAGATGAAATGGGAGTCAGAGGTGGAGCATCGGGTAGATTGTCCATTGTAGTACTCAGAGTATCGAAGAATAGATGGTTGTTAAAGACAAGTTTGGATGAGTGGGTGTATCTTCAACCTTTATATACATATAATTCGCACCTACTCATGATATAGCACTGTAGTTAGATACAAGTGTCACAGCACCCCTGGAATGGGTCCATTTATATCTCTTACCACGCGCTCTCAGGGCTATTTTTGATCTCATCTAAATTCATACTGTAACTGCCCGATATCGGCCGGGGACTGTGGATGACTGCCTGACACGGCAAGGTCACCATCCCCAGCAAGTCCCCGGCCCTCATGCCGTCATTGTGGAGTAACGACGGGACGGACGGCCTTGGCGCCGTCCCGTCAGTCTTGGGGAAATCTCGGACCGCCCACCGTCCCCGGCCGTCCGACGGGACGGTTGATATCACCGACCTCAGGCCCGGACAAGTTAGCGTTCGGAGCCATACAGCTACTCTGGAAATGGAACAGAATGAGAATCGTAGGATTAACGAGAGCGGTATTCCGAACAGGCTGTTACCCAACTGTCTGAAAACGCCCAAGCGAGGTGGTGATTCCGAAACCAGGAACGGAGGACTATAATAAGTTGAAATCGTACCAGACGATATCTTGGCTGTGCTAAATGCGAAATGTCTTCGAGCAAGGAGTCACAGACCTGCTGTCCCAGGTGGCCGAGAGAAGAGCACTGTTCAGCGACGGCCAATTTGGCAGTAGAAAGAAAAGGTTATACATCAACGCAGCAGCCATCATGGTCGACAGTGCGTGCTCGGCATAGAAAGACCAGAAGGTCGCGGGTGTCCTCCTGATGGATATCAAGGCAGTAGTTATTACTAAGTGTGGGGAGAGAAAGACTAATCAATACAGTGAAAGCCAAGCGGTAAGATGGAGATCTAGTATGACTGATCGAAAGCCGTCTCTCCGACAGGACCATGGAGATCGTAATCAAAGGCAATATCTTCCACAGTCACCATGTTGAGGGAGGCTTACCACAGGGCTCACCCATATCGCACATTTTATTCGCGATATTGACCGCTGGGCTGGCAATGTGGGTGGAAGTGAGAGTCGAATGTATTGAAGGCCTCTCCTTCATCAGTGACCTTGGAGGGGTATCAACTAGGAAGGACGTGAGCCAGGTGGTCAAGAAACTCGAAGCCTACACAGCAGAGAGCATCCAGTGGGCCAGTTGGTGAGATGTCCAATTCAACACTGCGAAGTTGGAAGCAGTACTCTTCACAAGCAGGAGAGGCCACAAGAAGCACCTCCAGCCATAACTCACAGTCGAAATCAAAGTGGGAAACGGCTTTGTCCAATTCAACATAGAGGAGACAAGGTGGTTGGGAGTCTGGATGAACACCCACCTAACATTCAAAGAGCATCGCAACCGGTGCATGTAGGCGGCTAGTGCAGGGGAAGCTCAACTGCATGTACTCATCAGGATGCACGGAATCGTTGCAGAGTGAGTAATTGCCATCCACATAGCCCTTGTCAAAGCAGTCGTACCATATGGGAGTCAGCTCTGGAGGGATCTTAGTGAAACCGTCAGATGAGAGGACCTTCAACACCATTTTATTCGGCAGGCCACGTCAACCCTGGGTGCCTGTTGACTAGGGATTTGGCCCGGTGGCTTCTCTAGTATTTGGTGCTGGCGGACTCGGGCATGAGGCCGGTGGCTTACGGCCCCCATTGACCTCGCCTGCCCCCACCAGCCTCGCTTGCCCCCACCAGTCTCGCCTGCCCCCATCGGCCCCCATGGCAAGGAGGAGGGCCCGGCACTGGTACTCGGCATTGGGCTCCGGCTTTGGCAGTCGGCATTGGGTTTTCCTTCTCTCTCTTTCATATATAAGTCCATAGTTTTTCTTCTCTTTGGATCGACAGACAATCGAGCTTCTTCATCCTTTCTCTTTTGCTTTCAACAGTGCCCAGCCCACAACACAGCTGCGTGCACTGATGAGACATTCAGTACTCACACCTGCACTAGTACCCTTCGACTCCAGGCAGCAGCCAGTCACAGTGAGGCTGGCAAATGCATGCAAACACTCAAAACTGAAGGTGACGTACAACTCCCAGACATCTGGCACACTGACAAGCAGAGTGATCAAACAAGAGCACGAACGATGCCGTAAGGCAGAGACCATGCGCTGGCCCAACCCTGACAAAGAACCGGCAGAAATGACGGTCATACTGAGAGACGACACCGTGGCTAACAGAGAGGCAATATGACGGGCGAGAGAGAGTCAGACCAAATTGGGCAGAGGAGCCTGGGTGTGGTGGATGGACAGATGGCGATCATACAACGGCAAAGTGGGAACCGCTGCAGTATGCAGCTACTGAAATGGCTGGAAGGCCTTCTATTGCCATCTTGGCACCTGACATGTGGATGTCTATGATGCAGAGCTGTGGGCGATCGAACTCACACTCTGGGTGTCAGTAAGGAAGATATATACACTGCAGACACATGGAGTGACAAAGGTGGCTATCTTTAGCGACTCACAAGCGGCCATCTGATGAACAGAGCACCTGCTGCCAGGGCCAGGGCAGCCTCCAGCCAGGTGGATTAACCAGAGCATGAGGATTCTTTGCGAAGCCGGTATGGAAACAGCAATGCACTGTTTACCGGGACACACAGGCATCCCTAGGGATGAGGAAGCAGCTTGCCAGGCGAACCTAGCACGAGCTGGCCGCAGTGCACACACAGTCCTAGAACGCATGTACACCTCAGCGTCGTAAAGGGCCAGACGAATCACAGACCCGAGAATGGCGGTGAAGGGAATGTGGGAGGCCAACATGTGCAGCATACATCACGGCTACAGGCTGACGGCAAAGCCAGCAGCAAGAGACCCATCCCAATGAAGTGTGAAGCCACTGGCATCCATATTCTACTGACTGAAGTCCAGACAGGGGCTGGTGCGCACATACCTGAAACCGTTCAGACACCGAGACGACAACAAATGTTGGCGGTGTGTTGGCGGAGGGGATTAAGGGGCTGTCATACTCTAAGTAGAGTGAATACAGTATGATTAAAACAAAATAAAACAAAAACGTAAACGACGGTGATCTCTTTGGGCATGGCACAGAGGATGAAGTTGGTGCGGCCTTCGGAGTCATAGTGATAGTGGGGGATGAAAGGAAGGTGGAAAGGGAGGAAGGGGTTTTAATGGCAGCTGACAAGGTCCGCTCGAAAACTAGCCTGCCTGACAAGAAATTCTAGGAATCGACAAGGGCGGATGTGTGTATAGATAAACAACGGGGGCAGTGATGTCAACCGTCCCGTCGGACGGCCGGGGACGGTGGGCCGTCCAAGATGTCCCCAGGACGGACGGGACAGCGCCAAGGCCGTCCGTCCCGTCCTTGCTCCACAATGAGGGCATGACGGCCGGGGACTTGCTGGGGACGGTGACATTGCCATCCAGGGCAGTCATCCACCGTCCCCGGCTGACATCGGTCGGTTACAGTATGAATATAGATGAGATCAAAAATAGCCCTGAGAGCGCACAGCAAGAGATATAAATGGACCCATGCCAGGGGTGCTGTGACATTTGTATCTAACTACAGTGCTATATCATGAGTAGGTGCGAATTATATGTATATAAAGGTTGAAGATACACCCACTCATCCAGACTTTTCTTTAACAACCATCCATTCTTCGATACTCTGAGTACTACAATGGACAATCTACCCGATGCTCCACCTCTGACTCCCATTTCATCTATGCTTGCTGGCATTCATCCAGATGAATTTGCTCCACCCATGATTTCAGGCACCACATCTATTTATATCTCTTACAACGCACTCTCAGAGCTATATTCAATTTCATCTAAATATATTTTGTAACCGCCCGTTGTCGGCCGGGGACGGTGGATGACTGCTGGGGACCGTGACTTCCCCGTCCCCGGCCGTCTTTGCCGTCCGTCCCCGTCCTCATTCAAAAAGACGGCACCGTCTCCGTCTGGCCCAACGACGGACGGCGGCGAGCCGTCCGTCCCCGTCCTTAGTGATCCCGGACGGACGGGACGGTTGATTTCACTGAACGGGGGTACATACATAATCAATGTGACTTATGCTTTTGATTTCTGTGGACTTCAAAAACGGAAGAGCATGGGATTAGGTATCTCGGCGGTACATACACGGCATGCAACTAAACACCAGTCTTGAAAGTAGGGGCGCTGAAACCTGCGCAAGACATGTTGTAAACCCATATTTCAAGGAACAATTGCCTTCAAGTCTGCTTCATCGCACGCGCTGGGAATTAGTAATCTTCATATGCGGCGGGCCTATATCAATTATTAAAACTATCTCAATATACACACTGTATAAATTACGCAGTCGATTAGTTCCGCTAACAAGCTGTGACGGAGTAGTTACTTCCGTCCCAAAACGCCGGTATCACCGAAAATCACTCGGCTACTGGATGTAGAATATGTTTCAGATGTACATAAGTCGGAGCCTTAGGGTTCATGACTGCTCTTTTAGACTTTGCACTTTACTCTTTTCTTCTCTACTATCTTGGACCTTTAGACCAGTACCTAGACTGTTAATGCAACGGTTCTCCCCTTTGTACTACCGTAACAGGTTATGAGCCTGGTCGCCGCTACTCTCCATCTCTATTCAAACCTCGAGCCTTTCCTTCCACGAAGACCTCCTTACTACTGCAATGTCATCCTCTCTCCACCATCTCGTTTCGAAGCTCATCGGTACCAACTACTCAACTTGGGCAACGAAGATGGAGATGGTCCTTATAAAAGATGACCTCTAGCCGATTGTCTGCGAAGAACTGTTACTGTTAGACCGAGTCTTTGTAGAGTACGTCATCACGTGGCTGTGGGTTAGGGCTGGCAGCTACTATATAGGCTACGTGTCATCTTAGACTTAGACTCAATCAATCAATCGTCTCGACAGTGTTGGCACGGGATTTGGCCCGGTGGCTTTTGTGGCGTTTGGCGTAAGGCTCGGGCATAAGGCCGGTGGCTTACGGCCCCCATTGACCTCGCCTGCCCCCACCAGCCTCGCCTGCCGCCACCAGCTTCGCCTGCCCCCATCGGCCTCGCCTGCCCCCATGCTGAGGAGTAGGGCTAGCCCCGGCAGTGATGCCCGGCATTGGTCTCCGGATGTGATACTCGGCTTCGCCGAGTATGCTCTCTCCTTTCCCATATATATTTGCCTGTCTTTCTCTCTCTCTTTGCTCTTTAGACAATCACTTTTGTACGATAGTCAATTCAATATCTCTATTCGTACTCGATTGATCTCAACAGTTGTTGCATGTGTACCTGCATCGTGAGCCTCAGGTCCGTTTGATATGCAGTTGGTGTATGCAGATATGCCTCAGGAGAGCGGCTCGTATCAGTACAGAGCGGCTCATATCAGTGCAAACGGATGAGCAAACGGAGATAGATATGGAGACGAATATGGCTGTGAATATGGGAGACAAATCTGTATATATACGGCCTTCTGGCCTCGAGAAGATCAGTCAATCAACAAGTCAAAGAAGCATCCAAAGTAACATCCGTTATTGAATCAGTGGCAAAGGATTACATCCGCTTACCCGAAAATATACCCGTGTGTATATCTCAAATCATCCTCCTTCTCTCTTCTCTCTCTACCATCGAATTTACGCACACGCTTCTCCCCTTCATATCGCAACATCCGTCGCTCAAGCAATACAAGCTCGCCTTAACCTTCTACTTACATATCTCCCCTCACGCTGTCATCATTCTCTTACACCCATTATCTCGCATTCGAATCCTTCCGCATGTTCTGGTTAGTCCATCAAAGCGGGGGGTGAAACTCGTTTGCCACAAATCCTGCGCTGGAGAATGTATGTGCACGTAGCCGAGTGACAGCTCCTGACCTGACGCTTATTGTATAATCATTGCCGTCTGCATAGCATCGACATCCCCCAAACAACGACAGCCTACGGCTGAGTATCTCTACCTCGTCACTAGAGCCTCGTCGTCGTCCATCGCCCATCGCTGCCTGGTGTTCGAAACTATCTAACTCGAGCCGAGGAAACTATCATCACCGATTTTGGAATTTTTTTGGCTGAGGGGAGAGTATTTCTTGGTTAGTACAATAATGCTCTAACGGCGGATGATAGTGGAGGTGGGGGGCTAGCGCTCGATGAGTCGGAACGATAGCGTGGGGAAGAAAGGTGTTGGGGGCGGGGGCGCAGAAAACTCAGGATTCGGATTCCGGCGGAAGGGTTCAGTGTCACAAGGCACATAGCCAACATATCGAGACGTAATCCAAACAAAGCCAGAAGCTAAACATAGCCAACACGGGATGTCGGATATAAACGGTTCCAGATGTAGCATAGTGCGCTAATATTCTGGAGTAGAGGTCAGTGATAGACGACATGTGCAAACGGGCCAGTGCACGTGGCACCCTTCAGAACCTGAGAGCACGGACCAGTGCACCCGGGTGGCGATCAAGGCAGGGATGTCAAGTGTACTAAAACTTTCGCCTACAACCCTCCTTAAGCGAGCAAGGACGTGCGAGGTGGAGTTGGCCTTTCGCAAATTTAAAAAAGTGTTTACCGATGCATCTATTCTCCCGTACCCCAACCGGAAACGCAGATCACCCTACATGCAAATGCAAAGCAAACTGCCATCAGCTGCGGCACACTTGGCAAGGCTTCAACAATGGTTACAGCCCATACCGAGGCTCCTACTCACTAAGAATAACCAGTCAAGCAAACTACCGAATCTACAGAATGGTCAACTCACAGAAGTTTATCGAATGGCCTAACAAGCGATAAACACAGAGAGACCTACCAAGTGGCCAAGGTCGCGAAGGTCTCACAAGACACGATGGGATCGTAGAAAGCACCCGATGCCTACCGAAGGTCAATAATGTGAACATAGTGAGTGTGCCTATACCAATGCCTGCACGTGTATTCATAGCAAGTGGGAACGCAACACCTGGAGATGAAGCATGCCAGCCTCCCTTGATGTTCATAACCAGGCTCCTCAGTTTCTTCTATGCCGGTGCCCAGGCATCTCCGTAGACTTCACATTTTCCGAGCTATATTAAAAGATGGATTTGAGGAGCTTGTGTATGTATTGCTTTAAGAGCACGCTTCCCAAAAGCTTACCCCAGGCAGGCGGATCCTAGACTGCAATGTGTCGGGGGGAGAGTATTTTGACAAGTGGACTATTGGGCCCCAAGTGAACCGAGTGATGGTCATGAAGCGAATGAGGCAGCGGTGGCTGGGCTTTACTCGGACTTATGCTCATGCACACCTGTTACAAGGTTCCTATACCCAGAATCGGGACACCAGAGTTGTATGCTATGTAATCCGTTACGAAATGGGTTGTTTTTAACTTAAAAAACCCCGAGGTAGGGAGCGGCCAGTGCCCACTAGATCCCCGTTCAGGGCCCTAGGTGTCTCTACACATACTAGTGCGACTCTTCATCCCGGTAGAGGCTTCATATCAATACGAAGCCTTTCTGTCCAGGCCTTCGATACTGTATAATTTAGAGTATTGGCAGCATGTTTGAGAGTATGGGCTATGCACTTCATTTGTATTGCTTAGGGTGTTTGTGTAATCTTTTCCGGTTACGAGGTTCTTCTGGTTTTGATGGGCGTCGTTTGTGCCAGTTGGATGGTTGGCGGTAATGGTGGTGTTATAGTCGATGCTGTGTCATTTTCTTTTATGCCCGGATTGACTACTCCTCAACATAATGCTGCCACATGTGAGGCCGAATTGGAAGTTGCTAGGGTAAGTATCGTTGTTTGTTTGTTTGTTTGTTTATTCATACTGTATTCACTCTTACTAGAGTATGTAGGGTAAGTATCTCATGTATTTAGTTCTAGCAGGATACATGTTGATGCGTCTAATCTACAGTCCTAGCGAATGATCTTCATCTCGGATACTGGCAGCATACAGCGTGTATCATGGTCAAGCTAGCCTCCGACCGAAGGGAATCCTCTAGATAAATATGTAACAATCCCATATGGAAATGCATAACGGATATCTAAGAATCCATTCTTTCCTACCTGCGTAGACGATGCCCGTAGGCACAATGATCTCCATCCCTCCAGTTAATCGCAAGCTTCAGTTGAGCCAGCATGGCATGCGGTCGGGAGACGCCCAATAGAGCCATTGCAGAGAGTACAATCATGATTGGGACCACCTGAACGTATACGGTATCCCCGAATGAGCTATACCGGAATTTCAACCCAAGGCCAGATGGGAAAACTATAAAAGAACCGTAAATGGCAAACAGACGTAAACCGCTCAACCCCGAGCCCAAGCCATATACTGGTTTTTTGTTTTGTTTTAATTATACTGTATTCACTCTACTTAGAGTATGACAGACCCCTAAACCCCTCCGCCTCCGGGCTGGCCGGCTAGATGGCGGGGCTCCACTCCAACTACCCGTCGTCCCCTCTTTGACAAAGGAAAAGCACATCTGACGAGACAGTCGATGAGATACGATACAAAGCCATACACTGGTACTGCTATGGAAATCTATGGAAATGCTAATGTTAATTGTTTTCGCTACGCCCAGATACTCCGGATCGCTTTCATATGATATGCAAACAGTCCCACATCATCAATAAGGCCATTCGCGAGATAGGTGAACCCCTATAATGAAGACTACAGTCTTTCACACCAAAAACTTCCCACCCGTCGATCTACACTCCTGATTTCCGTGACTCCTCGCAATCCAAAATCACCTTAACCTTCCACCCACAGATTTCCTCTCACGCCCATGATCTCACTTTCGAATCATTCCGCATATTCTGGCCTTCCAGCCGGGAGTGGAACTCGTCCGCCATAAACCCTGCGCGTTGGAGTTGTTACAGATGTACATGATGTTACAGGTCTGATACACGGTCACGGCTGCAGGGGCTGATGCCTCCTGTATATATCTCGAGTCTTTTTCCTTCTCTCTTCTCTGTACCATAGAATACACGCACACGGTTCTCCCCAGCTTCCATATCGTAACAGGAGTAAGCACACATGACCGAGTGACACCTCCTGACCTAACCACCACCTAAGCGCCAATTCCCCGTTCTACTTGTTGAACCGACGAGTACAACATCTGCATCGCATCCGTACCCCCAAATAACGTTAGTCCACAAAGAGAATTTCTGCCACGTCGCTCTAGGGCCCACCAACTGACTGCGCCTCCCTAGAGCCTCGTTGTCGTCCACCGCCCATCGCCCCGTGGTGAACGAAGCCGTCTAGCACAAGTCGAGGGAGGGAGCGATCATCACAGATTTTCGAAGTTCTGCAGTTGAGTTGAGGGTTTTGCTTGGTAAGTAAGATGGCGTTCCAGCGGCGGAAAAGCGTGGGGCTGACAGAGTGGGGATAGCGATTAGCGACGAGTAGTGCATACGAGAGCGTTCGGAAGAAAAACAACGGCGACGAGCTCGAGACGAAGGAGGCTTCAAGACAGCGCAGCGAACACGGGAGTTTCGCTTTTCGGCGGAGGCTTCAACGAGCTACACTAACGACGACGGAGAGAGACTTCGAAGCGGTAGTCTGGCCTTGAGAGGGGGTTTGTTTGCAGAAGTATCGAAGCGACACGGAGAGATTGCAAGAGACAGAGGTCAAATCGACGCCATTACGACGGACTCCCGAAGCGACATATCGGTTGAGATACAACTTTATCACCGTCTAAATCTTAACAACATCAGGTCTCGGGAAAGGAACACCTCGCCCTCAACTCAGCATGCCCGTAGATCCCATCGGCCTCGCATTCGGCCTCGCCGGCCTCTATACCACAAGCCTCGAGGTTCTAGACCGCATATCCACCGCAAAATCCTACGGCGAAGACTACGATCTCTTTGTCACCAAAGTCGAAATTGATCGGCTACGCCTCTTTCGTTGGGGCCAAGCGGTAGGACTTGCACTTGGTGGAATACCGCACGAAAATCTACAGGACCCAGCGGTGCAGCGGGCGGTTTGTGAACTTTTTAGACGGGCAATTTGTTTCTTTGAAGATTCGGAGGTGGTGAAGAAACGGCATGCAGTCGAAACGCTGTCTCGGGGATTCATCTCGTTTGTCCCGGAACGCATTGGCTCTTTGCGTATGTTAGGTGCTGATCGGGAGACGTCGCTGGTAGTTGCGACGGCTGTTGACCATCCACGAGAAAGGGCGGGGAGGCTGCAGAAGGGGACATCAACTTTGAGAAAAGTAAAATGGGCTTTCTCTGGGAAAGCGAAGTCAGAAAAGTTGATGCAGGAACTTGCTTGGTTCATAGATAGGCTTCACGCGCTCGTTCCCATCCCCGGACCACAACTACACCAACAGCCACATCATGCTACGAATTCGCCCCGAGTCGCAGAGGTTTCGGAAGTATTGCCGCTCGCGCCGCCCGCTGTAGGTATTATGCATTTGACAAGTTCGTCTGGGAGGAACCGTATGGAGCGGCGTAGATTAGAGTCGAGTATCCGACGCACGAGAATGAAACATGCCCGCCGCGCTGCAGTGGGGGCCGTTGCTGATGCAGAGCGCAAAATCAGGGCCAATGAAAGGTATAGCCAGGAAATCCCAGGCATCAGACAAACCTGGTATACTGACGTGTCACAGAAAACGATTGGAACGCCAAGCAGTCTACTTTTGGTGGTGTGCCAAGCTTGGGGGCGGAAGCGGCTCATTGGTTTTTTTTTTTTTTGCAGTAAGGACGAGCCTTAAAGCTCATGCATGCATTAAGCGAGATCGCTACCCCACTGTCGGAATTACGCGGCTCTGCGGATGATTTTCTTTTTTGTTTCTTGCTTGAGCTTAGTACATTTGCTTTTTTATTATCACAAGGTAACAAGATGTCTGTCTCGTGTGCTATTTTCTCTCCCAGCGCATGATTGTACTATATCCCTTGGTCATTTGCCGGATTTACGTATAAAGTAGCTTGCTTTAATCCCGTGAAAACGCTACCATGAATTTCTCAATACGAACTTTCTGTAATAAATATGTACGACTTAGGATGGAAAATTGAAGGATGTGACTATTCTGATAATGATCGCACTCGTTATGAGATTTTGTCAGCCCGCTTGTTAATAACCTCTAATTCTGCATATACTTGAAGTTTAAATTTGCAATACGGAATTTTCACACGATCAATTTCGACGAGCTCGAGGACGCATGGAGCTGAAATAAAGTTACCTATGAGCGGTATGACGCCGACAGACGGCAGACACACCCGAGATATCAAGCTAAGTGGGTACAAATTCTGCGTCAGTGTATGGAGAAAGCACAGTAGAGTTAACGTCTAGACGTATAGTGACACTGCCGCGGAAGTGCGAATCGGAAGTACGTTAGGGAGCCGGAGCCGGCGGGTACTCTTAGGGAGTTGCCAGGTACGCTTAGGCAGATGACAAGTACACCAAGCGATGAACGAAACTAGCATACAATGGTGAAAACGAAGAAGTCGGAGACGATAAGTAGGATCGACGACCGACGCGTACCATTTACCTGTACCCCGCAAGGCGATGAATGTGCCATCGCAGTCATTACAACTAGGCACATCTGGCGATCGTTTACCATGACCTAATTACTTACTCACCTATCTAACTTGGTTCTTTCACTACACACCTGCGGAGTTAATTCATTCTCCAAGTATGTTCAGGAAAGTCGGATCTCTGTTGCTACATATGTGCATACCTATTGCATATTTACGATCTGAGACGTGTTATAGACTTGATATAAGCTCAAGGTAACCGGGGCTAATACCTTCTATATATATCTTGAGTCTTTCTCCTCTTCTCTCTATACCTTAAGTCTATACCACGTTGCTCCCCAAATCGCAACAATAGCGTGGTGCACGTGACTGAGTGACAGACGATGAATTGCAGTACGGTTCCACAATGTCTGGATCCAGCCACTCAACGGTCGACACGCACCCCAGAGCCTTGCAGTTCTATCCACATTTTTCATCGCACAAGTGAGAGTCATCATCACGGACTGCACTGCGACGATCTCAGTATTCGACGACACGACGAGCTGCGCGGATTTACGAGGGACGAGACGGACTAGTCGAGATAAAAGTCATCAGATCTACAGAAATAAGTCGGCGAGGGGAGGCAGCAGTAGAACCGAAACTACTAAAGCTTGCTCATCCGAAACCCCTCTTTATCGATATAGGTCGAGAGCTACCACCACCGATCCAGCAGCAACGAAAATACAACAATCTGCACGTAGTAATCAGGTGGAGACGGAGTGGGCGAGACGAGAATTACCGAAGGGATTTGGTAGAGAAGTAGAAGAGTCGAAGATTCGTTATCGCAGGTTCCTGGGTTGCGTACAGGACTCGGTAGAGGGGGAATCCAAATGGAGACGCATCGGCAGAGACATCGAAACTACAAGCACGCGGGAGAGAGTTCCCCATAAGACGTACATCCGCCTCGCCAGTTACCGCCACAAAACTACAAACACCATCCTCCTCCTGAACGCACTACCCCTTAACACCTTCATCATGGAACCCATCAGCTTCACCATCGGCGTCGCTGTCCTCGCCGGCCTTTTTCCGCCAGCCTCAATGCTCTCGACACCATATCCGCCGCCAAATCCTACGGCACCGACTACCACCTCTTCACTACCAAGCTCCCCAGCGAGCGCCGACGGCTCTTTCGCTGGGGTCCAGTAGTGGGCCTCGCTCCCGGTAGCGGAGTACCGTACGTACTTCTGCAAGACTTCGAAATACGAGAAGAGGTTCGGGAGCAGTTGGCGTGGACCATTCACTTTTTTGAAGATTCTGAGGGGATTTGGGGACGACAAGGTGGGGGAGGGCAAGGTACAGGGTTTAAATTCCCAAGGGATACGGTTGGAAAAATGCAGAAGGAGACGTCGACGTTGGGGAAGATAATGTGGGCGTTCTCGGGGAAGAAGAGGGCGGAGACAGTACTGCTGGAGCTGGGGTGGTTTGTGGATAGGCTTCATGAGCTTGTGCCGACATCGGGAAGAGTGGGGCTTTGATCTTACTAACGTGATACGGAGAGCCATGATACTACTTGCGGTGCGGGTTCTCACCCCTGGGATAGAGCAAGCGATGGCACTGACGGGAATCATAACACCGTTGTCTGGAGTTCTGATCTGAATTTCTTTACCTGAAATGCCATGATTTCTCAATACGACCCTTTTGTGATATATGAGGGATAGAATACGAGAGGATGTGAATCTTCTGTTAACGATCGCGCTCGCTATGAGATTTTGTTAGCTCGCTTGGTGATGATTTCGCATGCTCGTACTTCTTATATGATCAACCTTGACGAGCGCGGCTGCACATGGAGCAGAAGTAAAGTAAAGCTACCGGCGCACAGTCTTACAACAGCCAGCGGCAGAGTAGAGTCCCAGTTGATACCATCAGACAGGCGATTGCACGTGAAGTTATATCAGAAGTATCACGTAAGTGTATAGAGAAATATGACATAAAACGGTTACTATCCCATAAGCCTATCTACGGGTATCTGGGTTTGGCGTAGTCACGAAGCAGATAGGTAACCGAGTATCAAAAGATTCAATTTCTAGAACGGTGATAAGCAGGTGGACGGGTTTATTGGGGGTCAACGTTACTTCACATTCCAATTCCTGCACGAAACGGATGATTAACATGAAAATACAGTCTGCACCTGTACCTTGGGTTATGTTACCAATGCTGCACCAATTTCGCAGTTAGACTTTAGGTGAGTTGTGTTCAGATACAGTCAATTTATTGCAGCACGAGATCACAACGGATCTTCTAAGTACAAAGATTTTATTTGATGCGAAACAGGGATACAGAGCCTCAGCGGTTGAAAAAGGAAACAGTGACATCATTATCCCACATTAGGCTGTTTTCTGCCTGTCACATCACCTTACCTCGCTTATCGCCGCCCCCACAAAATGTGTTTGACAGGGAAGTGTGGGAACCAGTGAAAATGATGTTATTCTATACCCTACGTGGTTTTGAGCCCCGCCAACGCTACTTATCAGGCCTATCACTGGCATCACAACTAAGATTTAAGGCTTACCACCACTACCTTGTTCACGACCCCCTAATTCTATTTTTGAGGCACACCACCTTGATCTTGCCGGACCCCAACTTCCCGTATGCTTCATTCCCTAAGATACCTGAACGGGGCCTTGATGGGCCGGGCCTACCAGGATTAGTATGAGGCAGCCTGAAATGGAATAGCGGAGTCGGCCCCGAAAGCCGCCAGTCACCACGGAATGTAGAGTAAGGACCCAACTCTAGCTGACAGTGTCCCTAATATACGTATTCAGACGAGCCTAGTCTCTATAGCAGAATTAAGTGACTGGGTGACAGATATTGAACTACATTCCACGACGTCCAGCCACTCAGCGGTCGCCATGTAACCTGGAGCCTTGTTGTTCCGAAACCCCTCTTTTCAGCGACAGGTCGATAGTCACCACCACGGAAGCATGAGGTACTCGAGGGCTAGCGGGAGGGGAAATTCACACGGAAATTCATTGCGAAAACGTCCAAACCGGTGTATGCAAAGAAATCCATCACCGAAGGCATCGAAACTGCTTAGCACTCTAGAGAGAGAACCATATCGAGGAGAGGTGCCTTAAGAGCCACACGCCAGTCTGATCGCTTTCATGATATGCAACAATCCTACAATATGCAAACAGTCCAACATCGTGAATAAAGGCTATTCGCATGGTTGATGAATCTCAGAGGTGATGGCCACGGTCTTTCATACTTACACCACTTATCCGACGGTTTGCATTCCTGGTTTCCGTGGCCTCACCACCTTAGCGCCTATTCTCCGTTCCACAACATCTGCATCGCATCCACACCCCCAAACAATGTTAGTCCATGGCTGAGTACCTCTACCACGTCACCAACTGACTGCGCCCCCTTGAAGCCTCGTTGTCGTCCGTCGTCCGTCGTCCATCGCACATCGCCCCATAGTGAACGAAGCCATCTAGCACAAGTCAAGGGAGCCATCATCATCGACTTTTGAAGTTCTGTATTGCTTCGTGAGTAAGATGACGTTCGAGCGGCGGAGAAGTGTGGAGCTAACAGAGTGGGGAGACAGGATTTAGCAACGGGTCGGTATATCAAGAATCGAGAGCGCCCGGAAGAAAGACGAGGGTGACGAGCGCGAGACGATAGAGGCATCAAGATCGCGTAGAAAGCACTGGAATTTCGGGTTTCGACGGAGGTTTCAACGAACTACACCAACAAGCAAAAGAGACTTCGAGGCGGTGTTTCGGGGCTTCAGACCAGTTTTGTCGGAGGAAGGAATACCCAAGAGCGATCGGACAGGAAGTCGAGACATAAATTCGGCGGCGGAGGTATCGAAACGATACGGAGGTTTTATAATACATAGATAAGTAAGAGAGGCTAAATCTACGCCGTTACAACGGAATTCTGTAGCGACATATCGGCTGAGACAACTTCTTCAGCGTTGGAATCCAAACAACTAGGACTTGGGAAAGCGACATCTCGCCAGCTGATCGACATACAATTTAATATGTCCGTGGATCCTGCCGGCCTCGCTCTCGGCCTCGTTGGCCTCTCCGGTCTCTTTTCCGCCAGCCTCGATGCTCTCGACCGCATATCCGCCGCCAAATCGTATGGTACCGACTACCACCTCTTCACTACCAAACTGTCGAGCGACCGCCGAAGACTCTTCCGCTGGGGCCACGCAATAGGCCTCGCCCCCGGGAGTGGCATATCGCATGCACTTCTGCAAGACCCGGAAATAAGGGAAGAGGTTCGGGAGTTGTTGGCGTGGGTGGTTTACTTCTTTGAAGACTCGGAGGGAATTAAAAAACGGCATGGTGCCGGGGTGATTGGGTACCCACGGGAAAGGGCCAGAATGCTACAGAGCAGCGCAGGAATAATGGTGAAATTTAGGTGGGCATTCTCGGGGAAGGCGAAGGCGAAGGGTATATTAGAAGAACTGGGGTGGTTTGTGGGTAGGCTTTATGAACTTGTGCCGGTACAACGAGCGGAGATGAGGGAGCTTGATTTGACCGACGCGATACGGATGGCTGTGATACTGCCAGCACCGGTGGTCGAGGGGGTTGTTGGCCCTCGTTTGATAGAGCATACGATGGCGCCTTCAGCGACCCTGCTGAATACCGGCTTGGAGATTTTACCATTGGCCACGAGTACGGAAACGGCACTACGTTTGACAAACCAGTCTGGAGCGACAAGGCTGCGCGTTGAGAATCGCAGGTTACAGTCCCACGTCCGACGGGCGAGGTTGAAGCATGCCCACTGCATCACCGCCGGGGCAGCTGCTGAGACAGAACAGAAGATTAGAGCCAACGAGAGGTAAGCACTCGTTGCAAATTCAGTCTCTTACAATGTTAATATGTGGTAGGAAACGATTGGAGCATCAAGCAGCGTATTTTTGGTGGTGTGCCAAGCTTGGTGGCATGTCTGGTTCGTTGGTTTTTTTTTTAGCTTGAACTAAGCTATAAATATAACGACTTTTGTTGAACAAGCTCCTCACTTTGAAGGATCAGCTTGTGTCGCCGTCCACCAATGGGAATAGTTGCAGCTCGATGAATTCTTTTCTTTTTCCACTATCTATGTATGTTTGCTTTTTTAATCATCATTCATGGAATATAAATTTGTCTCGTTTGTCATTTACTTTCTTGACACATTGTGATTAGTTGCTTGTTGCCGGATTTACGCACAAAATAGGTCCATAATAACGTGAACCATTGCCATGATTCCTTCATTCTAATCTTCTGTGATCTATGCAACGTAGATGTAAGATGAAAAATGTGTTAATCTTCGGTTGATGATCGCGTTGTTACGAGACCTCGTCAGCTCACCTGGAGACACCTTTGATTTGCATCTAGTATCCCAGCCTGTACTTTCACTTGATCACCGCAACGAGGTGGCTGCGCGTGGGCTGGAGTGTGCATGCGCACGGTATTGTTTACACTACTAGCTAGCGGCATAGTCGAGACAAGCTGTTGCATCTGACATAGCACGAGTTATACGCCAGTGTACGGAGAAAAATGATATGCAACTGTTTACTATTCCATAGGCTGACGTTATGCAAAGATATGGAGCTCGGTAGTTTGGTCCTGTTGTGACGAACCTGTCGAGACGATTGATTTATTGAGTCTAAGTCTAAGATGACACGTAGCCTATATAGTAGCTTCCAGCCCTAACCCAAAGCCACGTGATGACGTACTCTACAAAGACTTGGTCTAACAGGTCCGATATTAATCGCGAAGCTTATGACAGACGTATCAATGAGTTACATCGCGGTAAGTGAGAGGGAGTTGAGTTGTGTGGTACAGATACATCATTTCATTGCAAACACAAGATAACAACGGGTCTTCTAAGAACAAAGGTTTCGTTTTATGCGAAACAACGTTGCAGAGCCCAGCAGCTGAAAAAGAAAATAGTGACATCATTACCCTACATACTTGCCCCACATCAGGCGCAGGGTCTGGCCCCCACGGAACAAATGCCGTGTGACAGATTAATGACAGCTTCGCCGAACCGGGTTTGCTTTTAGTGGGTAAAGAACTGCTGTGCCGTATGCGCTACCGAGACCTGCATACCACCAAATGTAGGCTAGTTCACGCTCCAATCGTTTGCCATCACACACACAGCGGTCAGTACTTTGAATTTATGACAGCCGCGTCTGTGCCCACTCAGTACCTGTGGGGGCGAATACTTTCGGCCGGCTGCGAACTTACGAGCATACGACTAGCCAAACTGGAATAAGAGAATAACAAAAACAGCGGATTGGTCGCATTCTGTTCCTGTGGGGCAAGGTATCGAGGCACGCGAATAAGCCAATTAAAGATCACTGCATACCTTTCTTTTACTCTGATCTCGGCAGCCTTTTTATCGGCCTCAGCAGCCCGCAACTGTTTACCTGCTGCGGCGACCCGTCGGATGTGGTTCTTTCGCGCCTGCCTTGACGCGATTACGGCGGCCTGTCAAACGGTCAGTTTGTGGGAGGGGTAGCGACTCTGGAAGCCCCAGCAGTTTATGACCCAGTTGTATTGCGGATGTCGGTGCAAGCTCTAGAACCTTTAGAGATAACACTACTTGATGCATTCCGGAAGTAAGCAATAGCTCGTGTAGTTTATCAACGAACCAAGAAATTTCTTGAAGTATCTTCTCTGACTTCTTCTTACTCGAGAGCGCCCATTCATTTTGCTGAGCGCAGACGCTTCCCTTTGATGATTTCTAGCCCTAACGCGGGGGTAACTGAACGTCGACACCATTGATCGGGGGGTAGTAAGTACTTACGAACCGCTTCGCCCTTGCAGAAATGTGATGAACCCCCTCGGCGACCCGCAACGGCATTTCCCTTCAGTACAGCCTCGGCATCTTCAAAGTATCGCACCGCCCACGCCAAAAGCTCAGTCACTGCATTTCGTATTTCCAGATCTTGCAGTAGTTCGTGCTGCTGTTGTATTCTCGAATCGTGGTTTTGGGAGGATTCTCCATCCACTTCCGATCGTACTCCTCGCGCAAGTTCCACCGCTTGACCCCAACGGGGTAATCGCGTACGCTCGGTTACGGCTTTGGTAACGAACAGCTGGTAGTCCTCGCCGTAAGATTTGGCGGCTGAGATGCGGTCGACAACCTCGACGACGGTGGAGAATAGGCCGGCTATGCCGAGAGTGACACCTGCGGGGTCGATCATGATTAACGCTGCATGGCGTTTGTGTTGACTAAGGGATTTAGCCTGAAGGCTACCGGAACTAAGGCGGGCACTAACTTAGCCATCTGGACTAAGGCGGGCACTAACTTTAGCCCGCAGGCTATTGGGACTAAGGCATGCACTAGACTTAGCGGGCTTGGTACGGAGCCTATCTCCTCGCCAGCCTCGGGCTTGGTGCGGTGCTTATCTCCCCGCGAGACTTGAGCTTAGTGCAGTGCCTATCTCCCCGCGAGCCTCGGGCTTGGTGCGGTGCCTATCTCCCTGTGAGCCTCGGGCCTGAGTAGTGCTTTTCTCTTAGTGATTTGTTCTTAGTGCTTGAGATGATTTCTTTCTTTATATATGTCTATCTTCTTCTCTCTCTGTACGATAGGCAATTCAGTCATCATCATCTTTCTCTCCCTCCTCTGATTGTCTCATCACTTCGTTCTTTCTCTTTTTCTCTCAACCGTTTGCAACTGAATCTCTGAATGCAAAAACCCCTAAAATGACGGGATCTCCAATAGCGGGGCTTCGGCGAGTGCTTACAGTTTCTGCCGGTGAAGCACTTGCACACTTTGTTGAGTCTCGTATGAGTCTGCGCCTGCTTGCTCTCGTACCCGAGCGGATTATTCGTATGTAGATGAAAAGTAACTATCGGAATCAGCGAAACAAGTCCTCTACAGTTCACCAGGTCTAGTGGCAATGCCACCATAAATCGTGGTTGCATTTGTAGCAGCAATTGTAGTGGCAGTTGTAGTGCCATAATTCTTCGAGATTTATTGAGCAATCACACCCAATATGATTGGCCAATTGGTGGGGTTAGCTGATTCACACAATATTTTGTTTAAATCCCACCATTTCTGCCACTACTACTGGCTATAGGTTGGGCAATGGGGAGGGGGGAAATTTAGATCAGGTGACATTCGAGTGCAGGACTCGGGGGCTCCGCATGGCTGGCTGTGCAACGCTGTCAGCGTGAATGGCACGCGTACGACCACTACTACCACCACCACCACCATCATCATCATCACCATCACAATCACTACTACCACCACCACTACCATCAACCACCTCTTGCACTCATGCCCTGCACATACGCACATACGTACATACACATAAACGCACAAACGCACAATTTTATAGGAAAAACTGACAATGATTATCCTTAAAATTGTAAGGGGAAAATGTGAATGACCCGAGACGGTAGAGGTGAGAGAATAGGTATGACGAACCCGGGG
>Ga0307515_10003097_pt1 | contig 35217 bp, 40 predicted proteins | sample 17_EM_MG_FD_194513 | JGI IMG/M metagenome (GOLD analysis project Ga0307515, IMG submission 194513) | Populus trichocarpa ectomycorrhiza microbial communities from riparian zone in the Pacific Northwest, United States - 17_EM | ecosystem: Host-associated > Plants > Roots > Unclassified | place... | reverse complement strand
CGAATTTTATAGCAGCCTCATTCGCCTCAGAGCCAGAGTTGCAGATAAACGCCTTAGAAGCTGTGTGCATAGCACCCGAGGCAGTGGTCTTCTCGATTAGGAGTTTAGAAAGTGTGCCCGTCCAGGGATTATAGTAGAGGTTGGAAGTGTGAATGAGAGTTTGAGCCTAGAAAGTTAAACGAGATTAGAGCGTTGCATAAGGTGATAGGACATTTAGTAGTGGTGAAAGGTAACGGACCTGTTGACCTAACAGCTTAGCCATCTCCGGGTCACAATGCCCCAGAGCATTAACAGCAATGCCGGCTATAAAGTCCAAGTATCGCCTATTCTCCACATCCCACAGATAACATCCCTCTCCCTTCTGGAACATAGGTGGCGGGCGGACATAGGTTGGAACCATGTAAGGAAGCTGGTCATTTACGAGGCGAGCTGTCTGCGATGACTCGGAGGGGTCTAGGGTAGGAAGGGAGGTTTCTTTCTTATTGTCCTCGTTAATGCCATATTCTTAAAGTTCCCCTATCTCTCAGCAAAAAAAAAGAGTACTAACTATAATTGCATCTTTCAAAGATCCTGGAAGGTTAGAATTTGCTACTGCTGCTGATGCCAATGACGCATAGCGCTTGTATGAAGAGCTGACGGCAACAGCCCTCGGGCTGCTCAATGCAGCGCATAGCCGCCTGGAGGAAAGCCGCAATGCCATAACTATAAAAAGAGAAACGGGAAATGGGTAGGAAAAAGAGCAATGGTATCTTTATTACAGCTGTGCAGTGGAGTAGAAAGGCGGAGGGTTGCGTGACCTAAATATTCCCGCTTATCGATAGCCGACGCCGGAGTTAGGGTCTCATAGCACTCTTTCAGCCAACTTCAACTCGTCCCCTTCAACAAATTTATCATCAATCCTACATTCCCATAGGCGTGGCATTAATGGACAAAGATACCATAGCTGCTAGCAGTACGAAGGGGTCGTACTATCAGAGAAACTTTAGCCTTTTCGAAAGCTCAATGATAATTTCATTCTCAGCCAAGGAGCAAGATTAGAAAGAATGGCAATGCTATTAAGGGGAAAAATAAGTTCCTACTCGTACTCTATTTGGGCTCCCTAGAGGCCTAGGCAAAATCCTGATCTCGTTAGCGGCGGCAGCTGGGCTTTGGCAGCCTATTCAATCTTTAAAGAATTCCTGACATCAAACCTCCCGGATAACCAAACCCTTTCCTATTTAATTTCATCTTCTGACAGTTTCCTTCAGTGAAGCTGGATATAGCTCTAGATTAAAATAGGAACCTTTAGTGAAAAAGATGCTTTAAGGCCTAATCTGAGAAAAGAGCGTGGGGGAAGGGACATAGGTTGAAGGCAAGGATAGGACGACAGAGCAACAACTTCATTTTAATTAGATATCTCCTCTTTCTGGCTTATTATAAAGAACTAAGGCATCCAGAACATGTACAGAAAGACAATTGATTTAACAGAGAAGAATATGTTGGTAAAATGATTGATTTTACCGCTAAGACTGCTTTCACAGTCGGATCTTGTTATGAGCGCCCAGAGCTTCGTCGGCTCAAAGTTTAACCCATTTAGTATTGTCGATGGGATACGAATTCTTATCGGCACAAATGATAGTAGAACAGATTGGTGAACCTATCTAGAATATACAAGCTCCATCTTCTCGCCCATGCGAGTCAGCCAGTCGTGAGAGACTTATTTACAGAGTATCCTTGAGCAATTTGTTCATCTTTGCCATCTTAGATGACACACTAAGGTCAATAGTTCGGTCACCGATCTCAACGACGAGACCGCCTCGAATATCAGGGTTGACCTAATCACGTTTAGACTTCCAAATTTGATAGAAAGAGTTTGCGGAGTGCATACCTTGGGAACAACCTTAAGCTTCTTGCCCTGTCCAACGTACTGAGACTTTGCAACTGCGCTCTCCAATCGACTTAGAGTCCTGTTATCAAGAGGCTGCACGACTAGTCAGCAAACAGCACAACCCGGACTCACCCCAAGCCCCGACAAGAGCCAAAAACCTACCGCAGCACTCGTAACAACGAGCTCGACCTCGCCCCTAGCAGCGCTCATAAGGACGCCAAACTTCTCGCAAACAGACTCCAAAACGCCCAACCGATTGTTGTCCGCCAGCGTCTTGAGGAAGTTCTTAATGACATCGCCTTTATCCGTGGAGCCAACGTGCTTCTGCAGCTCGATAATGATCTGCTTCTTGTCCTCGGCCGACAGTGTCGGCGCCATCAACACGTCCTTTAGCTTCGCGTCCTTCTTGAACACGCTGAATAGGTTCTCCATCGCCCTAGCGGTAGGCTCGAGCGCAGCTGTCTTCGCAGCGGCCGTGTACTGTAGGTAGGAGAAGAAAGGGCTGTTAGCTCGGTATGTTGCAATTGCGTCTCGACGTAGGCCGGGGAATGCCAATTGCCATCTCCGTTTTCGAAATAGGGCCGGAAAATACGTACCAGGGCGCTGGCATAAGTTCCGTCGATGCCGAACAGCGCAACAGGCGGTTTTGTTGAAGCCGACGACGCAGCTTGAGCGTAGCACCTGAAGGCGGCCCGGGGAGCGATTAGGGCGCGAGGAGCCGCTGACCGCGCGGCCTGAGCGAATGCTCGACCTGAGAGCATTGTTTGAAGGAGCGGAGAGGTGTTTTGAATGGGTTTAAAGGCGTGGTGGAGCTTGCGATTGCAGATGATGAAGTTCGTTAGAGGGCTCGGAGAAAACGATGACTAAGCCTGCCTTTCTTGGCTAACTTTCTTGACTTCTTCCTCCCGAATATAACGAGTTTGCTTTTCGTGCAATTGCGAGTCATATCGTCTGATTATATTGTTGTTATTTTTGGGGCTTCTTAAGGCCTTACCTATAGATTCCGCTGAAAACGAAGTCTGAACAGCTATCTACTCTATGCACAAAACCCTTCACCTTTTAGGCCGGCTAGAAACCATGCAGATTTTTGAGCACATATTATCGCCTTGCCGTATCCTATCTCCATCATACCTGGACTATGTAGCCTGTATACGCAGTCCAAATAGCTTCAAAAAACCTTCCAACTAACAATTATTCCGTATCAGAACTCTCGTAACCGTCTTGTAAGTCGATGACGACAGCAGCCCTCAATTCGGGAACACCTTCTTGCTTATCGGGTAGAGATAGAGGGTTATTGGGCCTATGCGGTTGTAACTGAACGCTGCTCTTGCTGTTCTCCGGTCTTGGTATCTGGCCAAAAACTCCTGACGAGTTAGCAGGAATATGATCGTGTTCTTCCTCTTCGGTGGGCAACACTCCAATTTCTCTTAGGCCACTCTCGAATCTCGCCTGAGCTTTTCTGTAGTCTGTAAGAAATGTATTGCTCAATATTTCAATGCGAGCAGTCTCCGTCTCGTTCAGAGGTGTGGGTCTACTGTATTGCGTTGTCCCTTGAATAAAGAACATACTATCAGCAAACTGCTGTTGTATCTGGTCAAGCTGGATTCGTGTAGGATTAAGTAGGCCACTTGGTCCTCCATATTTGATTGGAGATAGGGTTTTGGAACGTTCTGTTTTGGCTCTCGCTTTAACGTCTAGTGCCTTTAGATCTTCGGCGTTTTCTACGAACCGGAACGTGTACGGTTCATGGGGAATTGGCTATTGATTATTAAACGGTGATCAAATCAATGGAGTGAGAAAATGCTTACGGTTTCTACGGGATATGTGATGGAATCAAAATTCGTGATATTTGCAAGATTGTCCCTTTGGAAGTTTGGTCTGTTTTTTCCGACTCGGTTCTGGGTAGACTCACCAAGATTTCGGTTCACATTTCGCAAAAATCGGCCAGTGGCGAGTTCACCGGTTGGTTTTGGCGTCTTGTCTTTGGCTGAGGACGTTCTCAACCTCTTGTGAAGAGTTTTTTTGTGCATAGAAGCTGTTTGGTTTCGGTTGGATCTGGTTGAAGCCAAGCGTTTCTTTGTGAGAATTGGGATTTCATCAGACGTATCTGATCCATATTTCAAGTCTGGGAGCTCTCCAGAGAGGTAATCCACTGAACTATTGAGAATATTCGTCCATTCTGCAATCCGTATTGCCGCCGCTGACTTCGATGATCGCTTTAGATTTTCTGAGTTTTTTTTTGAGGCATGAGGAGGTGCTACCACTGGAGGTGTGGGGTATGAACTGGCACTCGTTTCAAAAACTTGCATTGGCACTTCTTTAGGCATTTTCAACTTCAGTATTGGTGTCGAGCGATCTTCATAAACTGACTCAACACCCCTAATTGAGCGATCTGATTCCTAGGATTTGACAATAGGTTGTATTTCTTGCCCATGCAGAAACTCTTTGAGAGCGTATGAGACATCAGACATCTGTATTTTTCGCTGTTGTAAATTCTGTCCTTTCTTGGCAGTGAGTCGAAATTTTCGAGCGTTTAACAAACGTTTCCTCAAGCTAGGGACTCTATTCTCATACTTGGCGAGCCTGGCAAGGTGTTGAGGAAAGTCAACGCTCGGGTCGTCTTTAGGAGGTCGATACGAAGGAGGAAGCGCTTCACGAGGAGTAACGCTAAGCCGCTCTTCAATCAAGCCGCAGTATCTTTAAATGGACTAGATTGTATGAGCACTTTTATAAGGCTGTTGGAAGAGAGCTCGTCAGTGAAGTTGAATTAGATGAAGGGGTAGAGTAAAGACACAAGGACTCTGGGCATCCTGCTTGCGAGCGGTGAAAGACTGTTGTTATCCGTCGATTGCCTTCCCAATAAAGCAATGAGCGTTGCTATGGTATGGTATATCCGAGTTGTAACTTAATGAGAGTCCGAAGATTTAAGATTTAAGATTTAAGAAGCGACGGTGGTTGTCGGATTGTCAAGTCGAGAGCACCGCGAGGTTCAGAGGCGAGAAACACGAATCTACTTAAACGTGGAAAAAGCTATGTATGTGCCTGGCAAAATCACAAACCGACTAATCAACTCATCAAAAACTTGTTCTTTAATTAATGAAAATGATTCTCTCGTTCTTGCTATAGTTTCTTGCAAAAGTCCCGACCATGGTTGACCTGCCAATTGCACAGCCATACCTCAAAGGCCATGCCCAAGAAGCCCGCCAGACAAATCCCCCCCGAGTCGCTAACACTTGTGGCTCCAAGGCTGAATTCTCGATCTACCTTCGGCACGTTATCTGTGATTTCCGCAAACGTGCTAACATATACAAGCCCACCAAGCAACCCTTCCCAGAAAATGATCACGCAAACAATGTAGAAGTTTGGAATGAAATTGAACAGAGCATGCAACGTTAAGATCACTAGGTTCACTACTTGAAGTAGCGAAGGCAGATACAAGTGATGCACGCGGAAGAACGGCGTTGATGATCGTGAAAGAAAAACTCCGACCTGATATACGGCGTTGTAAGTGGGGTAAAAGGACCTGTAATGCTGGAATGGGCTGGATGATATGGGGAAGAGAAGCGTGGGTGCAACGCCTTGATTTATTGTATACTCCGCAACATAGACGAGTAAAAGGGGAACCATGCTAGGAATTGTGTTAGCTATATGCATAAAAGACATGACGCCATTTATGAGTAGTCATTTTAATGTATTATCTTTTGAATGATCGAGATGACTTACTATGGAAAGAAAAGTCCCCTTGAACGCGCTAGGTTAGTTTTCAAGCTCTTCCATGCGTCTTTGGCGGATGAACGCGAATGGCTCATGGAGGTAAAACTACGCCCCGAGGCAGAGTAAGTGGATATGCTGAGAAGGCCTTCATTCTTCTCAGGCCGTGCGATAGCAACGTCATCGTCGTGAGGAATTTCGTCGGGGGACTCATATTGCTCATCGTCATCTATACTTTCGTACCCTGCGAGTTTCCCTCCAGAGGCACTGAGAGGATTTCGAGGCAAAATGATGAAGAAGCTAACGAGCATGATTACTGGCAGGAATGAGAAAGCTAGCAGACTAGTGCGAACACTGAGGCCCAAAGATGTTGTCGCAATCACGTATGCTCCAGCACCTATCAGACCAGCACCACCTGTACCACTCCCCCACGCAGCGAGACTGAAATGCCCATAGTGATGTGTTAGCCCAAGAAAGCTGAGTTCTCCTCCACCACTGCTCAAGCTAGCTAAAATTACCCCTAGCATCTTTACTCTTACTGTCCCGCCATCTCTTGTCGCCGGTGTAAGAGCAATGAGGAGCACGCCACATGCCGACAGAGCAACGAAGATGAGAATTCGCACATGGTAAGGAACTTTGTGGATGAAGTATGGAGCGACCAGTTTGGTCAAGAACGACGGAATGGCATCGGCAAGGAGAACCACGCCTTTTGGGACGGAGGGGCCGACAAGATCGAGAGCGGAGGAGAGGATGATTATGTAGAGGACATTGTTGATGAGGCCTGGTTGAAGATTTCAGTCAGCGATCAGAACCAAAATTCTCATGGAGCGCTCTAGGAGAGCTAGAGGAATTGTCCTCAAATCGACATACCAAAAAGCCAGAAGGCGGCGCAAACTCGAGGATCAGCACCTTCAAAGATGGACTTGAGGCGTGCGCGGTAGATTGCCCAAGACGAAGAAGGAGAACCCGGCATAGGAAGTAGCAGCATGGAAGACGCAGGACAACGAAAAGGAGCAGGTAGGTGGGAGGGCGGCTCACACAATGTGAGCCTCTGGCATGTGATTAGTGGAAGAGCGGGACGGATTCTGCTGCTATCACGCCAAAGACCATCATGGTGTTGCGAGTCTAGATGACAGCCAACACGCGCGCCAAACCCGAATCGGCGGTTGGATTGGCCCGTCCAAATTTAGCCCAAGGTTCAAGGTTCTCTCGATGCAGAACACCGCAACACACCGCACCACACCGCACCACAGGTACAGGGACTCGTGTTTGGTTCAATATTGAATGCGGTGCGGGCTCTCGCGGGCTCTGGCTGGCTGGGCCTTTGGGTTATCGCGCCCCGCTGCGTGTCGTTGGAGCGCCTGCTGGTGCAGGTGGCTTGCTGCGCTCGACTGTGTGCTTTAGACAGTATTTGCCCTCGACAATCTCATGGCTGCGGACCTGCTTTGAAACACCACGACCGGCATGCATTAAGCCTGCATGTGACGTTACGCATCGACCCCGATTCAGGCAAGGCGCCTCCATCTGTGGCTGCACGGATCCCTGGAGGCGGCCCCATGGCATGAACCTTGATTGACCGCGCCGGGGCCGAGCGATTAACTCGCCTCTCTCCTCCTTCACGGCTCCGACTCTGCATATTCTTCTCCACCAACGCCTCTCCCATCCCCCGTCCACTGCTCGAGCAGCGCTTGACGGCTAACCATGCCAGCGCTGTGCTGCGAACCTTAGCAACTACCACCATCCTCTGTCTCTACTGTTGCCGCCGATCCAGCGCTGGAAAACTCAGATCGCACGACATGGACCCGCGACAACCCCAACACCCGTTTCCAAGACAAACAGATCGTCCCCTTATACACAATCCAAACCACCAGTCTGCTACTCCGGCTCAGCAGCCGCAAGCATATTCCAACTATGCTCCTCCCGTTTCGCAGCCACAGCCTCCGGTTCACGTACCCTACTCTGATCCCTACACGTCCTCTCGTCGCGACCCGTTCTTACCCACACCGCCCCAGCAGAGACGTAGAGGCAGCTACGGACTCCAAAGCGGAGATGGAGTACCGGCAATACAGGCTGAAAGACAAGTGATGAACGGTGGCTGGGGAAACACAGGTACGATTATAGTCGAGGTGCCTTGGCCTCAAATCTGGGCTATATGAAAAGGATACGGATGTTTGCGGTCGCTGAAATGGGCATCGCATACTGGCTGGCTTGCGCATGCTCACCGGGACTGGTGAAGCCACTACACTCGGTGTTTGATTGTCGAAAGGCCTCTGACACGTTGTGCAGCGACTGGGAAAGCACTTGTCGAGGCTCGCTACTTCTTCATCTGAGAGCATGATTCGGGTTGACTGTTGCTATGAATCAGGAATCGCTAGGAGCAATATTGGCAATGGCACCATGGCAATTATGTCCGCGCGCCTATGCTGTGCTCCTAGCACGCGGCCTCAGATGGGAGCAGTCAGCTGGCAACGACAGTCACCTTTCCTAGGTCTGCCCAAGAACAGCACGACAAACCATCCCCTTTTATATATGCCTATTGTAATTTCTTCAAAAAGAGCCCATCTCACCATCATCTCCATTACCCACGCATTTGGCACGCCAAGCGAACCGCCCCTGCCGCGCTAAACCTTCTTTTCAACACTAGGAACCTTGTTGGCTGATCACGTTCTAGCTACTCACGGCATACACCACGGCCATCATCATGCGCAGTCAGGTCCACCTCCACCACCCACTATGTCAACATCGCACAACACATCAAGTCAGTCGCCATATGGCTTTGATTCTTCCAGAAGGAGGTCTCTTGGGGGAGGAAGTCCCCCGGGCCCATATGGAGGTATGTGTTTACTAGCTCCAGTCTACCCGTTTAGAACTCATTGCTGACTGTCTTACAGCCCCCTCTCATGATCCTCCGCCTCCACCATCTTTTGCTCGACCTCACATGCCACCTCCGTCCTCGCCGCAACAACAACACACTCACATCTCTCATAATGCTAGCCAGCGCGCACCGTTTCCATCATCCTTTGGCAACAACAGGGAGCTTCCTGGACTAGGTTCTGGTCATCGACCTGGAAGCAGCATGTCTATTTCCTCTTTGATAGGTGGTGATTCGTCTGCTTTACATCAGCAAAATCATGGTCAAGCTTCCCCCCCAACTACCGCTGCTGCAGCCCCATCCTCGGCTACCCATTCCATGCAACCGCCTTCGCCAAGACGCGGCCTTTCTGCTGGTTCCAGATCCGAATTCCCCCCATTTCGACGACATCCATCTCCCGACAGGCATTCTCTTGCAAATCCTACTTCTCGACATTCAGAAGGACATGCATATTCCGCTGGCTCTCCTAGAGCATACTCTAGTAACCAAGGGTCTCCAGAGCAGGGCCGCCAGAATTTACCACCAGCATCCCAACCATATAAACCCATGACTTTCCAAGGCTCCAGAATTTATCAATCTTCTCCAAACGAGACACATGAGAGAGAATTGCGTCAGCCGGGCAATGGAATACCCCCACGACCTAGCAGCCAGCCGACAGGCCCCGCGCCACCTGTCCTAGAATCTGAAACAAAATCCAACTATGAAGCTACGGAATCAAAACGTTCTCTTTACAGTAATTCACCAGATGAGAGGAGAAGAACCTTGGGAGAATCTCACCAGTCAAGACCAAACACGTCTGAATTACTAGGTGGTGTATCACAAAGTCATGCAGAGCGAGAGCGTCCGGTTACTGTTCAGCCTGTGTCTCAATCTGTATTCAGTCCTCCCAGAGAAGACCGAGCTGCAAATAATCCTCAAACATTCCCTCCACAGGCTCCCCCAGGTCGTTTTTGGCGCCCACAAGTACTCGAAGATGGCGCTCGGGAGTCTGGCCAGGTTACGCGAGAGGAGCCAGCTGCGTTGTTCAGATCGAGTTTTGGGGGTCACACGCCTTCATCTCAACCGCCAGTCCCTTTTGGGAACGCTAATGCTGAAGATCCAGCCCGAGCGCAACGTGGCTCAGACCATCTCACCCAGCGGGTAGTCGAGCAGTACCATGCCCCACCAACCTCTGACCCAAATAGCACTGAAAGAAGGCGAGCAGAGCAATTTGCACAAGCACTCAGTTCCGGCGCAAGTACATATCAGAGCCGTCCGCCTACCTATGAACAGCAAGCCCGTCGTCTTGGAGAAGAGATGCAACCCTCAAAATCATTCCTCGGGGTAGTAGGGCCTGAGGCCAACAGAAGAACGGGGCGTGCTTCGCCACTCCCACAAGCCGTGCAAGGCGCACAAGCCCAGCCGGTTGGTCCCGGTGGCGACCCGAACATTAAAAGCGAATTTGGTAGAATGTTTTCTGGCCTTGGGAGTGGTCTCGTTAGTGCTCCTCCTGGTACCTCGACACCTTCCAGACAAAGCCCTCATCCGCAAAATGGAGCAGATTCTCTACCCTCAGGTGGTCCAGGTGATCTTAACGACCTAAGGCTTGTAAGGGTAAATTCTCAGGGTGGAAGGAAGACGAAGAGAGTAAAAGATGAAGAGAGTATGCTTGATAGTGAAAGTGGAGACGGTAGGGGTACTCCACAGCTCATCAACCCTCGTGGACCCAAACGAACCAAACACAACCATCCTGGTCACCACCATCACCATGCCCATGGCCATCAGTGAGTAGCTCCACACCCACAAGACAACAAATTCATTGACCATTATGCAGCCACCATCATCACCACCACAAACCGGATGATGAGCCCACGGCGCCTGCCGCTAATCTTCCGCCAAGTACTAGCACGACTCCATTCAATACCCTCAGACTTAACCCCAACCTTTCTCAAAATGGAATGACGCCCCAGCCTGCACATCATCACCACCATTATCACCCTACTCACCCTCCACATCACCATCACCATGCGCCACGAGTCAGTCAGCCAGCTGCACTCCCATCTCCCAAGATTCCGGTGAAGACGCATGACATCCAGTCCGTCCTAGACGAAGCTGCCAAAAGAGCTCGGCGTCACCTCGGTTCCCATGTTTACGAAGCGAAGCCTGAGCTCCCGAAGCCGAACTCCCAATTGGATGACCAGTTCAGCTATGCGTCCAAACCAAAGCCGCTTCCTACGTTTGACCAAAACCCGATAAATTGTACCTTCACCGTGAGAGTACCACGGTACTATCTCAAGCCACGACAACGGCAACAGATTGTTATGCAGAGACACCTTTGGGGGGCGCGACTCTACAGAGACGACTCAGACCCAATAGCAGCAGCAATTCACACTGGGTGGATTCGTGGTGAATGGGACGAAACCGTCAATGTGGAGATGCTGGATCCTAGAATCGCAGCTCCGAACGAACCAAACGATGCGGAGGAAACCTTATTGAAGATTCCAACAGCGCCTGTCGCACCGCCACCGGATATGGATCTTCACATCACACTGTTAATCCTGCCTGCGATTGAGGAATATTTCTCGACCTGCGAATACGGCATCACGAGTCGCAAAAGCACAGGGTACGATGGTCTGAGCTTCATGATCCACAAGATGCAGTGGGTGGATGAGGGCTACGGCGTTCGCGGACAGGAGCGAGGCGCAGCGGCCCTTAAGAGGAGGCTGGATGCAGGCAATGCGCTGGTGAGTCTGCTGACTGGCGAGAGGCCATTCAGACAAATGAATGGAACGGCCAAACTACATGCCTGATTTTCAGGCAAATCTTTTTTTTTTAGAAAGGTTTCACGACTCTTGCTAATTTCTGGAACTGCTCAGAGAGCCCAGTTATCCGGGCTGGTTTTTTGTCGTCTTGGCTAAGGGAGGTGGCATATCGGGATTCGTTTCTGTCTAGCATAGCTATATACCCATACTTTACGACTGTTCCCGGTCAGTGGTTTCGCGCTTAGCGTAAGTCATGGCTGTAATGAGGCCGGGTTTCGTGAGGACTGGATCCTGTCCAATAGAAAACAGCGAATAAAAAACACATGGTAGCGGCATCGTGTATGGACGGAGAATATAATGAATGTGATATGTGATATGTGATACAACAATGACATTGGTGTGTGGTGATAGCGGTGCTTTTTATGTGGTGCTATTCTGATAAGACGACTAGCGAGGTCCGAAGTCGTAATCCGCGGATCCTTGGCCAGAGGTAGGGGGAGAGCCGGGATTTATGATATCTCGCCTTGGAGTAACCTCCCGAGTGAAGCATCTACCCAGACTTTCTTTCATTTGTGCACCGTCTCTATCTCATCTCAGACCTCTCCACAAGGGAAGCAGATCCGATCGCGCAACCGCTCCGGCGCACACCGGCCGACGCGACTAAAGCGACACTCGAGCGGTTCCATCACAGAGCTGAAGGGAGCAAGGCGGTACAGCGGCACAGCAGCATTGCGGCATGGCGGGAGTCAAAACCTACTCAATAAGTACGGTCAGTTGCTTTCATCTGTTGTGGCTCTCGTGATTTCTGCAATCGTTTTCCTTGATCCGCCTCTCTCTGGTCATGGGCATGTCACTACGTGTTGCCAATGCATTTTCCCGGCTTTCGGCGACCAGCCACGCCAATCCGCGTGACAAGCGCCGGCTTTACTCTGGAGGCCCAAACCGCAGTGGCGTCATTTTTTGGGAGGGGGAGAGCACACGACACCGACATTTCGGGGGGTGCTACAGAGAGTGACCAGCAATTGAGCGCCAGTTGGGCCACATATGAGCCAATATAAAGGCGGTAAAAGCAGGAAAGAAAGCGCGGAAGGCGCACCTGCCTCTCCGGCGTGGCCGTTAAGAAGCGCGCAAAGCAAGTGGGCAAGAATGAGCAAGCAGTTAACAAGCACCACAACTTTGGTATACTGTAACGCTTCGGGCAATATTCCAGTGCAACGACATCAAGCAGCAGGCGGCCGGGCTCTGGTACGATTTGGTCACTTTGGTTCGAAGAAAGGGAACATGGGCTAATGCGGGGAATCTAATTTTCGAAGATCGCACCCTCTCGCTTCACTGAAGCCGAACTAATTCCATCACCAACGCCATCACCAACGCCATCATAGTGCCTCGCTCCGCCTCCAACCTGGCAAACAGATCCCCAAGACCAAACGCCCCTACCATTCAGTCCATTTCTTCTATATCTTCCATAGGTCCGCATGCAAACTCCATCTACAATACATACAACCCGGAAACCCTTGCGCTGCACCACGGTCCCTCAGATAAGCCTCGACTCAGCGCATAGTTTCTTTTTCTGCTTTCAAGCTTCATTTCTCTTATTTTGAGCCCCTGTCGCGGTGTATGGCCTGAAACTTGCTATTCTTCCTCACAATGGCTGCCAACGGTGTCTTCACGCCCAACATGCGATCTGTTCCCACTGGCGAACTCATCTCTCCGCACAAAAAGACTAATGGTGTGGGGGTTCAGGCTGAGGACACGCGGATATGCGTTATCATGGTTGGATTGCCCGCTCGCGGGAAGAGCCTCATTGCCCAAAAAGGTATTTTCGCCTAAGCGCCGTTGTTTTTCAACAAAAAAAAAAACTAATGCGGTGAATTTGTGATAGTCGTCCGCTACCTCCACTGGCTCTCCATAAAAGCGAAAACCTTCAACGTTGGCCAGTATCGGCGTACAGCCACCCCTAATCCTTCCGCTGAGTTCTTCGACACGTCAAACCCTGAAGGTGAACGGCTGCGCAGGGCAGCGGCGGAGGCAGCGGTGAGTGATATGTGCAAGTGGTTTGCGGAAGGAAAGGGACTTATTGCTATATTGGATGCGACCAACTCAACCAAGACCAGACGTCGCTGGATACAGGAACGATGCACGGCAGAGAATATAGAGACACTGTTCGTAGAGTCAAAGTGTGACGATGAGGATCTGATTATGAGCAATATTCTCGAAGTCAAGACCACATCTCCGGATTATATAGGCCAGGATCCTGAAGCCGCGGCGCAAGATTTCCGCAACCGGATCCGAAACTACGAGAAAGTCTACCAAACCATCGACGAGGATGAGTATAACCTAACCTACGTAAAGTTGATCAACGTGGGCAAGCATGTCATCATTAATCAGATCCAAGACTATCTCCAAAGTCGCGTTGTGTACTACCTCATGAACCTGCACATCAAGCCTCGATCAATCTGGCTTTCTCGAGTGAGTGTTCTAGCACCCTTGTCTTCCTTCACAACTCCGTCCTAACTGACACTCACAGCACGGCGAATCCAAATACAATTTATTGGGCAAGATTGGTGGTGACGCAGACATATCAGACCGCGGTGAGGCCTATGCACGTGCTCTTCCTGGCCTTGTAACTAAATCTGTTGGCGACGGCCGCAAGCTGACCGTCTGGACATCAACACTCAAACGCACAATCCAAACTGCGCGCTTCCTGAACTTCGAAAAACTCGAATGGAAAGCTTTGGATGAGCTCGACTCCGGCGTCTGTGACGGCCTCACTTACGCCGAGATCGAGGAGCAATATCCTGAGGACTTCAAGCAGAGGGATGAAGACAAGTACAATTACCGATACCTAGGTGGAGAGAGCTACCGGGATGTTGTCATACGCCTGGAGCCGATTATCATGGAGTTAGAGCGGTCGGAAAACATCCTGATCGTAACGCATCAGGCAATCCTGCGCTGCATTTACGCCTACTTCATGAATGTGCCACAGGAGAGGAGTCCTTGGATGGAGGTCCCGCTGCACACGCTCATCAAACTTACGCCGAAAGCGTATAGTACGCATGAGGAAAGACTCAAGGCAGACATTCCAGCCGTGAGCACATTCAGAGAGAAGGGCTCAAGCGCAAAACATCAGTGATGGAGACACTAGATTTAGACGCCTAGAAGATTGTGGAGAGTGGGATTTAACGGGCGTCGCAAGTGAGTGTATTATTCATTGCACAGCTTTTGCTTCATGGCATATTTATAGACTGGAAAAATTATAGGAGCAGGCGTGTTATGCGGCATCACGAGTGGCGTATTCTGGGAGTTGTTTATTTGGTCTCTATTACTCAGCTACCCTCTACTCAGCTGCCGCTGTAAATAATATCTCTTGACAGAATATTGCGTGGGCTGGAAGTTCAGGGCTATCCAGGATTCCGGTTACTAAATAGAGTTTGGTTGACTTCGCAGGTGCTCCACGGTTTCGTTCAGGACCATTATTTTCAACACGCCTTATTTTACGCGATGATACATTAATTCCCTGTATGATGGTTAAAGTTAGTGCCATCAAAGTCTTTCCAACTATCACACATATTGTTCTGTCCGTTTACGCTAAAATCAAGGTTAACTTCAACATACGCAGGAAGATAAAGATTAAATTCGCACAATAGCAATACTCTCTGACGTTGAGCTCTGGCAATTCTGGCCCACACCAGGGGCAGTCGAAATGACGCGGTTCTATATATTAGAGTCATCCCCCATTTATGATCTCTTTTCCTCTATTCTCATCTACCTGCAGGGCACAACAGGAACAAACACGGCCACGCGGAAGTACTTTCGTTGTGAATACTCTGATTTCCAGAGCGGCCGGTGATCTTCTTAATCTATTTGGACCCAGCCAGTTCTTTCCGAAAGCCTCCAGTACTTCTATCCTTCGTTTTAGCACTCAGCAGAACACGCTGAAGTACTTCTCACACTTTTTTGCCTTTCCTTGAGATTACCAACTAGAGTTATCGGGGCCCCACTTTCCCAAGCGTGATCTTCGCGGCCATAACTACTCAGCACCTCTCATCAGGATTTTTTTGGAGCTTCTTTGAACTACCTGAAGCCACCCAGCAACCCATTTCCTGATATTCAAAATGTCTGCTCCCGGCAAGAGTGGTGGCAGAAGCGATAGCGGCGGCACCACAGCCGCACTTTTCTCCACAGTCGGAATAACAGAAGACTACCAGGCATGTCTGATCCTTAAAGGCATGTCACTCAACCTTACTCCCTCCGAGCTCGAGGCTACGGCAGGGTTCCTGATGTTCATTGCTGCCACAATGCATCTTCCACCGCGTGGAGATACGGCTATTCCAGTTAAGCCTGCTGTAGAAAAGTGCATTCCGCCCGTAGGAAAAGATGACATCGCGTCTGGAGTTAATGACTCCAAGCCAGCACTGCGGCCAAACATCTCGCCCGCAGCACTCGAGCCTTCCCTGTATGAGTGGGACCTTCACACCCACAATTATGGGACCAACACGCGCGTTGAAAATGCGTGGGCGGCGCGATGCTAGCGGCTTAATACTGGCGTCAAGCTTGCGACGGCCGCGGTAAGGAGAGATAACTTTGCTCGCGGCCCGGAAGCAAGTTTTATCTTTTATCAGCCGCAGACAGAGCGGAAGCGGGAGAAGAAGCAGGAGAAGAAGCAGAAGCAGAAGCAAGGATCTTGCGCCGAATCCCATACTCGCTATTCCCATGTCAATAGCTCATGCCGAACCTGTCCCCGCGCTGAAGAAGATAGCCAGGCAGAAATCGAAGGTGTCTAAAGCCAAACTGAAGGCTAAAACCGGCGTCGGACCCGGCGTCAAAACTAACACCGATTCCAGCGCCGAGACTCCCATACCAGGTCCAGGCGGACCTCCCAGACGCTGCCCAAACCCGCCTCAGCGGTTCCAGAGACCAGTGCCACGCCACCGGTGCTGTTGACGCAGCTCGCAACGACGAATGCGTCTGGATCTACGGTTTCACCGGCGCTGGAGTAACCGTGTAGGTTGCCGAGTGAGGGGATGCTGCGCAGTACGAGGGCGAGGGTGCCGTCAAAGCGGAAGCGGGAGGCGGATGAGGCGGAGGGGCTCATGAAGTGGTGAAGGGAGCGCGAAGGACGTGTACACGTACCTATGAGGTTGAGCAGAGCTGTGTTGATCCATGGATAAAGCTACGCCTTTTAGCTGAAAAGCGAGATTGAAGTGGACAAGTTTTCCAAATTAGGTTTTATCGGGTGTGTAGTGTTTTGTGGGGAAGAGGTTTTGGAAGTATTATAGTAGTATATGACAGCTGTGGTATTCCACAGACCAACTATATGTGCTATCTTACTAACCTCTCCCCAGAAGTTGCGGTCAACAACCCTTTTTTGAATATTCTTTTTGATAAAATAGGACGGGGTAGGAAAAGCTCTTCGTTCTATAATTACTCACGTTTTACTTTATGACTTAGACGGTAACCACGATGGAATTGGCTATCCGTAGAAAGAAGCTGCGCTACAAAAAGTATGTACTTTCATATGTGAAATATGATATGGCCGTCAATTCCTATCAACTGTGTCATATATCTATAGTTCAACACCAATGGTATTGGTTAGCTAATTATCAAGTAGCTACTTCAAGTCATAATAGCCCCCGAATCCTACAGGCCTTTAACTACTGCTGTCGACTAAACTCAAAATTATCCTACCGACCAAACCTCTTCAGTTCCAAATACCTGAGTGGTGGGAAAGAAATCAGCGTAAAACCGCAACCGACCCAAACTCCCAGATCCGCGCCATAATCGCCAACTAAAATAGCTAGTTTCCCAACATACCAGGCCTGATACATACCCAAAATGGCACCCATCCATCCAAGCAAAAAGGCGATCAGCGCGGCAATACCAACAGGTAATCTCTTCTTATCCTCCCAAGCAGTCCAGTCGAATCCAATTTCCCTCCGAAAAATCAAGTGCTCTTCCAGCACGATACAGATGAATATCTCAATCCAGTATCCCATCAAGGCTAGAAAGTTTAAAAAGATATCAAAAAGATTATTCCGCCCAGCAAGAGCACAAACCAAATAAACAACCACGACTACACAAGCCCATATATATCGTGGCACTGCCTTCCCATATCGTCCCATAACCTGACATCCGAGAGCAGCAGAATAGGTCCCTGGAATGCCATTCGCACAAACCCCAAACGCTACGATCACCGCGCAAAATTTGCCGAATCCGCGCAATCCACCATAGCCAGCGACGATCAACGCGCCGGAAGAAATGCCGTACGCTTCTGCCCAAGTGGGCGTGGTCGCGATGCCAGATGCGAGGCCGATGCCAAGGAGGTCGACCAAGGCAAAAGAGAGCCAGAGACCGGTAAAGGTCATGAGGAAAGTTTTCCAGCGGGCAGTCGTTTCGGGGTAGTAGACGTAGAAATCCGATGCGGCAGCGGCCCAAGAGTTAGGGGCATAGAGACAGAGGGAGAAAAAGGAGAGGCGGTTAGTGGAGATGGTGGAGGAATTTCCAATGGATTGGAGGGATGCGTTGAAATTGGGACCGGCAGATCCGATAAGAATAAAGAGGACGAGGACCTGAGGCAGCCAGGCCCACCTAAGGAGTCATGGTTAGCGGAGGTGATTCCTGTGACTGAGGTTCGCATCTCCATTGTGAGAGAAGGAAGTCCACCAAACGTGGCCTTACCTCTCGTAAGTATGAAAAAGGGACATGCCAAACACGGCGACCACCCAGCACACCAATGCAACGACGATGACGCCGACAACGATAGACATACTGCCACCGCTAACGGCGGAGAGTAGCTGGCCTCCAATGATACAGCCAATTGCGCAGTATCCAACCATTAGCACAATATTCAGGAAGCATGCAATCTTGGATGGCCAATATCCCATGAAATAACGAGCGACGACCTATATATCTAGTTAGAATGAGTTAAAGCTAACTCCTCTGTCCGAATGTTCCAGATCAAATGCTGCCAATCTCCCCCCAAAAATAAACAGACGTAACAAACCATCGTCCGGTTCCCACTTTGCGCACCCCATATACTCATATACGCAGTCGATACGCTCCCAACCAACGTCCCGAAAACTGCGCACATAGCACTATCCACAAAACCTAGTTGATATACCAACGGACCGAAAAGCCCCACAGCAAGGTTATTCACTGATATATTTGCGCTGAACCAGAGAAGCGCCATCTGAACGTAGTTCCATATCGAGGCATCCTGGCGCTCTTCCGGAAGCACACGCGTGATCCCACGAGCCTCGAGATTGGCTAGAGACTCAATCCTGGCGTTCCATATTTTTAATCGCGATGGAACGTGGATGAGGGGAACAGGGGAGGCTGAGCTGTTAGGGGTTTCGGAGACATCAACAGTCTGGACAGATTTTTCTATATCCGCTAGATCTGTTGGAGGAAGTTGATTGGGTTCGTACATTTCAAGACTCCGATTCAGTGAGCAGTTGCAATTGCAAGAAGAATTTAGGTTGACTTCTATGGGCTGCTAGCAGCCCAGAATAAGAAAGATGTGGAGGGGTTGTCCCACGCAATGTTACACCACTGTACATCCTGTCAGCGTGCGAATTTTCCATTCTGCATAAAGGGCCCCGCTCGCCAGCATTTTGGAATGTCGAGGTTGAGATAACATGTTTCGGGTAGTGCGTGGGTTTAATTAAATCTTATCTACCGGTACCCTTGCCCGTATCACTAATCGTCATCTACCAGATTAAGACTAGATTAGAGGTGCCTAAGTCATATATAAAAGGGGGTAACCTGAGCGGGCTGCTCGCCCTCCCTGCAGGCGCCTCCATTAGTGCTTACAATTGCCACATGGCCACATGAAAACAGTGCTTATTCAGTACCTAATATTTCGTTGGGCCTCCATCTGCGGCAATTACAGCAAGGCAGCGCCCCCTTATATTGCCTATATACTTTTCAAATTCTTTGGGCTTAAGCTTCTCCCATTCCTCCTCAGCGTACTACCGTACTTCCTCCTTTGTTATAGGGAACCGGCATTATATCCTCTCTTTTAACAGCCTCCATGTAAGAGACTAGTCTAACTGGAACATATGATTATCTAATCGACAGTGTAGCATGAGAGTCACAGGTGAGTAGAAGGTGAGCCGAAGGTAGAACGAGCTTTACGTATCGAAGGACAAATGCTTTCTGACCTCTTCTATTTAGAGACTAATTGCTAGTTCTTCTCTAGAGGTGAACCAGCTGTAACGTGTCCCGCCTCACGTCGCCATACGGCCAAAAAGACAGAGAGTGCTTGCGAACTTGTCGCAAGCGCGGCGGGATCTAATATATGTACTCTTACACCAGCTCCCTTTATAATCCTTCTAAGACACTGGTAAAACCCTTCGCCCTTATTTATCTAACTATATCTTCTCTAGGACATTAGTAGGATATTAGTAAAACCTTTATCTGTCTTATCTAATATATACCTTTTAAAAGAGCCTATTATAATTGCCTCCCCTTTAAGGGCCTTAGTCCTTTAAGACTTTACCTTTTAATAAATAGAAAGGTACTCTATAATTTAGCTTATCGCTAGTTCTTTACTAGCGTAGAACTTTACTTTATCTTTTATTCCTCTACTCTTCTTTTACCCTAGCTCTTTATAGTGCATTTATAATAGAAATTTAATAATAATAATAATAATTTAGTAGGATTTACCTTTCTAATTATAGGAGTTTATTATAAGTAGATCTAGCGGTTATCTAGTATAACGTATTAATTAACTATTATCCCTATTTACCTAAAATAGGTTTTAATAATAACGTCTTTATTTTAATTTCTTTCTATTTATAAGCTATTATCCCTTACGCACCCTTCTATTAACAACACTATTTATTTTACCTTTTAGTAAACTGTTTTTTATTATATCTTACCTTTAGCTTCCGTATCTCTAGCTATTCTTTTATTACTACTCTATTCTCTTCTTATAACGCGCCTATAAGTAATAGGATCCCTATTTTATCTCTTTTAGTAATACTAACTTCCTATAGTATTCTCTTATAATAGCTTATAGTCGTACTACACGTCCCTAGACTAGCGGCGGTATTATTCCCCTTTTAATAGCTCCCTAAACTACCTCTATTACTCCTATAGTAATTTCTCTAAAGTGCTACTATTATTGCGTTTACGTGCTTACGCTAGACCTAGCCTATCCCTTAGTACGTTAGGGTCCGTAGACGAAGTGGCCCGGCCAAAGTTGAATTCCAGAAGGTGGTGAAAAAGGATTACTTGATCTGGCCGGAAAAGGGCCTAAGTAAAGAGGACCAGGCGGCGCTTGAGGCCAAGATCCGTTCTGTTCTTAATAAAGGTACTAAGGTAAAGGGAACTAGTGTGCTTGAGTCAGAAGGGACTAGGTACTGGGTTGCTGCCATTACACTAGAGCAGGGAGAGAAAATCAAAAGCTTACCAAAGGTTTGTATCCGCTAGAGAAGACTCTGCTGCTGAAACGCTAAGAGGATCTCCTAGATACTCACCATCGAGGAGGAAGTCTTCTATATAATAGAGGGTACATATGCCTAATATTTTTGTATTGGACGACTATGTTGGCTAGAACGATTATCGAGGCTTCAAGCTTGCTTAGAAGTTTCTTGGGTACCTGTGGGAAAAGTCGACCTTGGAAATTTAGAAATGAGCAACGGGTTCCACGAACACGTCATGTCACGGTCCTGAACCGGCTCTTTAGGAGTGATAAGAGGCTTAAAATGTCTACCACTTTATAGATATCACTATACGCATAAAGGCCTCACGATCAAGAATTGGCCTTCCAATTACAAGAATGTTTTCGCCCGCTTTAATAGTTTTGACAAACCAGAAATAGCCTTTTGAAGACGAAACCAGAAATTTTAGACAGGGGATGACCCTGGTCTAAGTTCGTCTACCTGAGAGAAACGACCATGGTCAATCGCTGCGAGTCTGGATTGCCGCCGGGCAGCCTCCGCAATTCGGAGGCGCCTGGCATGGGGCATGGTTCATGGGTGCATGGTGGGCACTGGGCATGGCGGGCACGAGGGCACCTGGACACTTCTCGGCCCGCTTCAAAGTACCGATGCCCTCGCGGTGGGCAATTTGTCCCTCTCCTTCGAACATTATGGGTCGCAACAATCCGATAGCCGAGAGACCTAGAGGCCGAGGCCTGCAGTGAGCCTCGACGATAGCCTAACACGGCTCGAGCGGTTAGCAATGGCTTAGAGAACTTTCCCCACACCTCTCGATGCTATCCTGGGGTTGGGATGAGAACGTGGGCAAAAAGACAGCTCTGTTGCATCGTACTCGTACCTTGTACCTCGTAATCGCCACTACGTCGCAGCGCCGCACACACAGACGATCGGTGTGGCTGCCAGGCTGCATGGACGGACCGTGCCGCAATGAAACGGTCGCGTACAATTGATTAACTCTTGGGAAACCAACTCCCTCAATATTCTCTCCGCTCCTCTGAGAAAAAAAGCCCCATCCTGCTTGCTCCAAAATCCCTCCACTCAGAGGCAAAGCCAGATGTTCCCCCACCAGCCAAAGGATGGCGCCAAGCTAGGGCACCCCGCGATGGGCCGTGTTTGCCAGCAAAGAACGATAAAGTCTCAATGGACCGCCCCCTCCCATTTCCCAGTAAAACATGACAAGTCACACTCTCATTGTAAAGCATCAGTCGTGCCGCTTCAATGTGACGCCTCATCCCGCTCCTGAACCCGCGGAAAAAGGTGACGTCCACATTCCGAAACGAGCGTTTCTTTTTGCAACGGGTTTCCCTAAAAAGCCTCCGTTGTAGCCTATATCTGCTGCATCACCTCCAACTCCGTTCTCCCCGCTCCCCCTCCCCTTATCTCAGAATCTTCTCCGATTACCACTTCGCCCTCGCCATGTCCGCCAACGTGCCTTACACCGACCTGCAGAAGGACCGCCAGGCACGAAACAGGCCGACGCATAGGGCTCAGCCGCCAGGCACCGCTATCAAGCCGGCTGACGGAGCCCTTCACCCGAATGAATACAAAATCGACGAGACCTTCGAGGCCCGCGAGAGGAGGCATCAGGCCGCCGTCTATCTGGAGAACAATGAGATGCTGATCTGGTTTGCGAATCAGCGCAACGAGGTGAGATCAGTGCGCCTGAAAGCCTCAAAACCATTTCGTGTATCCTCCTTGGCTCGACGGCTATTTGCCCACCTTCGCAAATCCGTTGCGGCTGCCTTGTCTTAGTGAATTGTGTACTAATTGACGCAGTCTGTCCCTCAAACGCGTCTGCATTTCGAGAAAATCCTCGCGGGGCTGGACTCTGATAGCGATTCCCTCGAATGGGCTGACGATATGGAGGATGACGAGGATGACGAGGAAGAGGTTGAGGCGAGCACTAAGAACAAGAAGGTCATGTCTCCCAAGACGAAATCGAAGGCCGGGAAGGCCGAAAGGAGGAAGGAAGGAGGAAAGAGGAAGAGCAGTGCTAATGGTAGTTGATAGCGTATCTAGAAGAAAGGAATGGGAAGAGAGATGAAGGGAGGATTGGGTCGATTTCCTTGTCAAGGCGAGGCGCACGATGGCTACAGCCTCCACAGCGTCATTTTAGTGAGCGTTTCGTTGGCATTGGGATTGGTGATATAAGAGGCAGGTACACAAGGGAGTTTTTTTTAGCGTTATACCCAACATGTCTTAGCAATCAATATATGGTACTTTCTCTCTGCTACTGTATCAAGGTACCCGTTGCCTTGTTTTCTCTACCATAACAAATCGGCCTTCTGCTTCGCTAAAATCTCCAATGTACACGTTGCGTGTCCAACAAAAACCTCCCGCAGATGTCCAATCTAATACATACATAGATACAATGAATCAAAGTCATATTCCACACTCAAACTCCTCCTCTCAGTTCTTAACGTTGCCAAATATCATCAGCTTCACAACCCCTCTTCCATTCCCACATGCCTCCACCAAGCGCCTGACCCTTTATTAACCATCACCTCAGCATCGCCAACCTGCCTACGCTCGCTGACTTCCCAATCCTTGCCGCTTAGCTTGCCGCTGAGCTTAAGCCGCATGGCACGCGAAGCCATTGTTGTGCTGATTGAATTAGAGCTTACGAATTTTGTCAATCCTTGGGGTTCTGAGTACGTAGGCTCGCTCGCTGCCCTTCCCCTCATGACTGGTGATTGTCACTGCAAAGGTTCGGATGAAGATGACAGGCGGTTGAGATGGAGGTAAACGTCAGTGCCGTAACTAGAAATAGTTGAGTAAGCATGATTACTGAGACTGCTCATTTGACCATAATATTTCTTACCCTTCCATACTGATCAACTTCAGATCACCGCCAAAATACCGTGCGTATAGTCTACTGATTGGTAGCCCATACCCGAAACCTGCCATGGGCGCTTTGAAATCACTTTTGTTGAAGTCCGGATCCAAGCTTGGTGTTTGGTCTACGGTGGTATACATGTATGTCCAGACAAGCGGTATTGCACTTCTTGGAATCCCTCCTCCTTCGTCACTGATTTTGATCGTAATATCCTCTTTTCCTTCTGCAACAATAAGCTTTGTCACAGGAAATGCCTCCTTATCTTGTCCATGCGTCTCAACTACTGCACGCAGCGAATTCTTTAAGGTCTCGAATAGCATGTGCGACAAGTGGCCGGGCACATACATGAAACTGATATCCGGGTTGCAGACGAGTTGGACCTTAGGCGCGTCAAATAATCCGTAATGGTCCTCACAAACGAACCGCGCGTTTTCGATCGCCTCTTGTGCTAGGTCATGCACGTTGGTTTTGGTACAAATTATTCCAACGTAATTGAGATCTGAGCGTTGCCGTTGGTCCGTGAGAGCAATGTGTTGGCCTATTAGCATACGGATACCGATACGGGACATGTAGAAGCGATCCAAAAAGGCCTGGATTTTGTTATCAATCTGCATGCGTTGGCGCTTGCGCTTGTATTCGAGGATGCCTTGGGCTGAATGTGAAAACTTATAGTAAGTACCACTGCTCGGTTTCCAGGATGATAAGGGTCTACGTACCGACTGTGGTGACAACGCTGTCATGCCGCCGCTTAATCCGTTCCAGCGCCTCTGCAAACTTTATATTGTACGCACTCAGCTCTGGAGGCCACTCTTGCCCATCATCCGCTGCTACGTAGTACCTCCTGCTTAATGTTGACCGCCCATGGCCGTTCCCGTTTCCGTTGCCATTGCTATCTGGCGCGGACTTATACTGGCCTTTCTTCACGCTGGGGTTCTGGGTTGTCTGACTTAGTATCTTCAAGTCTCTTCCATTTCGTCTTGCGGGCCGTAGGAGGCGTTCTTTGACATCCGACGATAACGTGGGTCGTGGTAAAGTCGTCAATTCCTGCGCATATGGATGAGTCATATGTAAAACATCGGACATCGGGGTATCTGCGTACCTCGAATGATTGTGCATACCAATCTCGCACCCTCTGGATCGAGGGCATCTCATTAAGGCCATCGGGGAGGTCACTGAGCTCCTGTACCCTTTGTGCCAACCGTATAGGTAGCTCTTCAGAGAGAAATTGAGAAGCGCGAAAAAGGGTGGCGGTGGAAGGTTTCTCTCCAAACTGGACCATCTGCCGTAGAGACACGCCTGAAGAACTAGTTAGGTCGGCATCAGATAGCCTCTCCATGGAGCTACCTACCAGTTGCAGGGAAGTTGCTATAGTGCTATCGCCGCTATTAGCATCTCAGCTCCGAAAGCATGTGCAAACCCACCTTGATAGTCTCCATCAGCTTCTCCGACCTCTTCCACGACATTTTGACTGCTGTTTAAGGCCACCCGGCCTTGTTTCCTGCAAACAACGCTCAAGTCTTGATGCTCTGAGTCGAAGGACACACAAGAGTCGTATAACGGATTCCGCCCCGCTATGACGCTAACACAAACCGAGTGAAACCGAGGTTAGACGGCCGAGGTGGACTGAAAACGCGATAAAAGAGGAGTATAGATGAGACAACGAAGGTAGGCAGGCAGGATATTATCAAAGGCTTGCTGAGTACGAGGGTGGGCAGGGCAATTGGCGTGGGGAATGAGAGCAGCGTAGAACTTTGTTGCTGTGACATGCAAACCAAAACTGGTGCATCCCATCAGCCGGCCCCGGCGACCTCCCCACACTTTTCAGCCTCTCCCGCGCTGCTCTAACCTCGTTTCACGTGGGCATTTCGAACCTGTTGAGAACTTTTGCGCAGTCCGCATAATATGTCGGCTCAGCTGACGCGACAAGATTGTGTAAGAGTGCTTGTAAGTGCACGCGAACGCCCACCTCTCCACTGCAACAAAGCGCCCATCTCCGACGAACTTTAACAGCCACACACCCACGAAGAAGCATTAGCCCCTAGCACGTTAACCTGCAGGCAATGTGAATCCTCGGTACGAACCAGTCATTCGATCCTGGTGTCTTTCGAGCACTTCCAGAGCTATCTTACATCTAGCCTGAAGCTTTTATACCTATACACGGCAAGCTTCCTCAGATCTGAGGCGACTCTGGAGGCAGAGATTTTCCAGAGTGCTCGAGGTAGCTTCTATTTCTGCTAAAGACGTGGTGGAGATCCCTTGCCCGGATTCAAGGATTGCTGGAGAACAATTTACATTAAAGTCTTGGCTTTATGCTATTAACCAATAAATTTTCTTGGCTGTCTTATTTGCGAAGATAAAAATCTTCGTTCGATGTCCGATTTCATTAGCCCAGTTTATTTTGCGGTAAATAAATCCCGCTGAATCTTCAATTAAACATGCTGGTTGATGTAGGTATTAAATAGCGCCCAAGAGTTCTACCAAGATAGGTCAACTACATGGTGGTATCATTAAACATAATGGAATCCATACTTCTTCCCCACGTCAAAACACCATTCCGTCTTTGGTGATTGGCCAGATATTGCATTGGTGCATACGTCTTAGTCACTTCTGACACAAGAGCGGATGTATCTAAAGAGCTCGGAGTTACATTCGGATAATATTACCCTCGATCCAGGTCGGATTTTGGTGATTACCCTGTTCCTGTTCTAGTTGCCTATCACCTTATGACTTCATACTATTTCTATTACCTTTCTATTACCTATTACCCAATGTCGATCAAGTGGCAATGAGGTAACAGTTTCAAATCGACGTCAGTGTCGACGTCAGTCTTTGCTACCTACTTACTGTATATAGTGAGGCTCTGGGGCCTCTTGCAATGAGACAGAATCATCATTCTTTTTATCCTTTGGTCTTCCGATTGACACATGATTAACTCTACACATCGAACAAAACCACCTTGTTATAGTATTGTGTTTCTTTTGTCCCATGAGCCAGCAGCAGGGCGAACACTAATCCAAAGGAAAATTAGGTTATATGATAAAAGTCATAAGTCATATGGATCACCGTAGAGATGGAAAGAAATATAGCTACCCTTGGACTAAGGGAAGAGGAACAAGTGTCCAATTCATAGTACGACGGACAACGCTAAACGTATAAAGGTAGTGCCCAGTACCAGACAGATTCGATGAGCAAAGCGCAGCATACACGAATCGCAGATCAATTCCCGTGACCGTGGTTGGCCAGGTTCATCCTTGGTTCATCCAGATAAGATTGTATCACGTTTGCTTCACCAATTTTGAGGTGTGGTTCATTAAAAAGAGGAGAATCGTGGTATTTCGAATTTCTGCTGCTAGTTCCTAGACTTAGCCCACGCTGCACCAAAATCAACGACACCCTGCCTTTGATGCTGGACAAACATATTTTTACATGAAATAAGCGCGCACTTCGAAACCCCGGCATTATCGTACGTCTATCGGATGCCCGAACTGATAATACAGTGGAGAAAGGGATGTTGGGAGAAAAAAAAGTGAAGTCGGAGTTGTAGGAGTGTGGGGAGAAGTCTTGATGATCGAGGACATCTATTTGGTCTCTTCGCGGAGGAAAGTGATCAGATCGTTGCGGTCCTTGGGCTTCTTAAGACCACCAAAGGCCATCTTGGTGCCGGGAATGTACTTTTTAGGGTTTTCTAGGTACTCGAACTGTGCAAAGATTAGTATTAGCATGCGAGAAGATATCTAGAGCCAAAGTGCTCCAAAGCATTGGCCAATGTAGACATACTAGAGTATCCTGATTCCACTCAATACCCTTCTGCTTGTTCGCATCTGTGTACGAGAAACCTTCCACCTGACCGGTCTTTCGGCCAAAGAGGCCGCGGAGGTTGGGGCCAATCTTGTTGCCTTCACCTTGCTTTAGGGTGTGGCATTGTGAACATCTCGTCTGCTGGAAGTTAGAGAGAGCTCGGAGGTGTCTCGGTAATGCCGGAGCTGCATGCAGTCGGCAGAAAAAAACTGGTTCTCGTACCTTGAAAAGGTTGGCGCCCTTCTTAGCATCACCTGCAGGTAGAAATGTCAGCGGGTTCTAAGCCATTTGATCAGGATGAGCTAAGCCGCGAAGTTTGCAAGGGCAAGTTCAGAATCGCAACTCGGTCGCCGAAGTGAGAGACTCTCTCACAAGCTCGATAAGGACAGCAGCAGACCGCAGGATATGTTTCGCAAGTCGGTGATGCCTTAAGCCTTGCAATTGAGCTTGATGAGGTCTCGAGAGACATGGCAATTTGTTGAAGGCATGAATGACGTGATGGGAAGCATACCTTCTTCGAATCCAGCCATTGTGATAGTAGAGGGGTGCGAGGATAATAAGAATTAGGTAGAATGGTTGTTGGTGTATTAGAGATGTTGCTAGAGTGCCAGTTGATAGCGCGAGATGGTGTTGAGAAAAGGAAGGGGAGGGCAAGATGAAGGAGAAGGAAAAATTCAAGCTCGCCGGGTTTTTCAGCCCGCGGCCAGCGCCACAAAGTGAGGCGCTGTCAGCCAATAACAGGGCATTGGACGGTAAGCAGAGAAAAATTGTGCCTCGGAAATGGCCGGGACATCACGTGTATTTCTCGGCTGGAATTGCCGGAAAGGCGTGTAGTCGCCTCCAGTCGCTCCATCGGTATAGAGCACTTCCATGCGCGTAGGCCACCATACGTGAGGGACTGTAGCCCCGTTGCTATCTTCATCCATTACCGCTGAGATTCATGGAATGAATAATCACTACTAACTTCAAACATTGGTTACCATTTTTTTAGCTACAAGATTACGCTCGAGATGGCCAGCATAGAAATATCTGAAATTGAATGGTACCATACTTAGAATAAGGCATTCTTCTTTGAACTCCACAGCCTTAAATTGATCCTACATGCAATTCAGTTTGCACATTTTCCACATGAAACACAGCAATTTTCTAATTTTCTCACATATGAGATCTTATTCGGTTACCGGACCCATATATTGCACAGAGCTAGGCCTAATATAAACTTTCCTGTGGCATTATACTGTCTGATCAACAAGACACCGTTGGTAAGATATAATTTGATAGCAAGGTTTTGTCTGTGTTATTGCAGATTATGTCTATCTCAGCTGACTAATAATAATCTGTTCAATCCGTGCGCCTTTTAGTGTCGCCCGTTTTGTAATTAGTGGCGGCTACTACCCGTGGCTCATTTGAATCTGTCGATTGTTCGGTTGCAGCTCCAGTATTTGACTTCGTGATTAACATCGGTGAGCAATTCGAACGAGACCCTCTCTGCCACCAGGCCTCTATCGCGACTCCCTACTTTGGTGTAGCAATGGAGCCTCCTCCTCGGCCAACGCCCTCTCTACAATCGACGTTTCCTAGATCTTTGCCCACCTCCCGTACGAGCCGTAGTAGAGTTACAGCGACGCCCATGTATGAGCCCCCCTGGAAACAAGCTTATCGTGATCACAAAAGTTAAGATAATAATATTATACAAGGCTTGCAAATGCGACTGTAGTGTCGCAACTGGGGCACGTGGAGTCGCCATACTACAAGGAGTCGTGACTTTGGCGCGTATGCAAGAGCTCCATATTGATATGGAATATGGAACAGGGGCTCGAAGCTACATATTGAAACGGTGCCAAGAACCTCATTTCAACTACTGTATACAGTATAGCTTGCAAATTTGACGCGCTTACCGATATGGAGGAGCTCCATATTCAAAAGTCGTCAGATTTACCGAACAACACCCTCATATTCAGATTTGAGCTCCATTTCCGTTACAATATGGAGCCTCCATATTGAATCTGGAGTTGCAACCGAACATGCCCAAAGTAGTTTTGCTGGTTTTAATATGCCGCTCTGCTAAACAATCAATATCCGACCGGGCTAGCTCTGCTTAATTTAGGAAGGCAGTCGAAGTGAAAGACTACGCAACCTTTAACACCTCAATCAGTACTGTAACTCAATAGCGGCCCGTCCCTGAAATCTGTTTCTTTCCGTAGCGCGACTCCAGAAGCCTTAGATCTCCCCGAACGTATTCCGTAGCAAATCAGTGTCCCACTCTGCGCGTTGCTCAATTTTGTCCACCGCGTTCTTCCAAGCTCGCAGCACAGCACTCAAACGATTTCCAATTTCACACTCCTCAACTTCTGCTCCGCGGCCGCCACCCGAAACCTGTCTCCCAGTCTCCCGGTTCTCCGGAAATCCATTAAGGTACCAGCCTTCCCGCCCAACTTCCGCAACTTTACCATCTCTATCGCTCCCAGCCTCACCCCCCTTTCCACCCTCACCAAGAACACCACCAGCCCCAAATGGTCCCTCACGCCTCCCTTTCAACGAAATAAACGGCCTCAGCACCCCTTTCGCCTCCATTTTCCTCTTCTTCATCTTCCGTCCCACCCCAGCCGCAGCCTCTGTCCCAGCACCCACCCCACACGGCCCCTCCCGGCCCCTCCCCTTCCGCTTCCGCAGCCTCGACCCAGCTGCTCCACCCGCATCGACCCTAGCCCGCGCGCCCTTTTCCGCGCCGCCTACCGCACCCGCCCGCGGCGGACACATCAGCAAGCGGCACGGCCGGCTGTGCCGGTAGTGCGGCAGTGCGACGACACACATGCCGGGCTGCGTAGCGTGCGCGAAGCGGCAGATTTGCGGGGAAGGGGGCTGGGGGGCTGGGCGCGAGGCGCGGTTGGTGGGTGGGGAGAGTTTCCGGTGAGTGATGGGGAGGATGTGCGGTTGTGTTGATGGGAGCGGGGGAGAGAGTGGAGTGGGCGGAGGAGTTGGTCCTGCGGAGAATGCATTGATGGGGGAATAAGTTGGTTACGGGGGCGGCGTGGGATGCTATTGGTGTTGTGGTGCTGGGTTTTTGCCATGAGTGCTGATTATATCTAGGTTAGTTAAGGGTGTTAGTAATGAATGGGAAGTGAACGAAGTAATGTGAGAGCTTTTGTAGATTGATAGTTGATAGAGATGATGGTGGCATAGCGGAAGGTGAATTACTCTTGCTTAATCTACGCACGAATTAAATGACGATATTGCTCTGTAATAAATATGAAGAAAAATGTTGGTATCGCTTATGACAGTAGGTCCAATATGAAGTCAAAATCTGTTGTCTGGGGCACCGCTTTTGGCTCGATAAGCAATAGAAGTGAATAACGGGATTAGAGTCACACTGAGAGTATATTAAATCACTGAATATTAGGTATGTGTGGTCTAAGTAGGGTTTAGGCTTGTTTAGATATCCAAGAATTTATATAACCAGACTATGTTCATAATAGGCGTTGATCATAAATAGAAGCCGATCATGAATGGCTCATTGAGTCCAAGCAGATGCGCTGAGAACAAGATATGAGTTGATTTGGACAACAGTGACTGCCAGCCTCAAGACAATGTATAATGTTTAACGTTGAAAGAGATGCTGAGACCGTGTTCAACAGGCGTGACAAAAAAGGCCTCTCATAAGGCATTAACATCAGCGTTACCGTAATACTTTCGCCATAACCGAAGACGCAATCTTCAGAGAACACCATATTCCAATACCAAGAACACCGGTGAAAATTATCAAAGTCCGAAAGTTCCGCCTTTCAACGCTCGAGTACCTCAGACGGTCCTCGCTCGACTTGCCCATCTTGGTGATAGTGGAGAATTGCGGAACATACTTGAAGTCAAAGAGGGTCTCGGTGCCAGCAAGGCCATACTTGCTTTCCACAATGACTGCGTAGAAGAGCCTCTTCAGTGTTGCAATGTGCCTCCGATCAAGGTACGGAATATATCTGTAGGTATAACATATGAACATGAAAAACAAGCATTGGCCAGCCATGAGAGCCCAGTAGTATATAGAAACACGTGGAAGGCCTAGCCGATCTCCAAGCTCGTTGCCATTAAGCCAACGGGCACTCGCAATTAACATCTCGGCTGAAACGTGAGTCGGAGGCTGGCCCTCTAGACTGGTTATGATATTGTTTGCTAAGATCTTGGACGTCTCCGAAGGATTGATTTCATTTAGCAGTAAAGAATCCATGATTGCTTTCGCTTTGGCTGGCGTCTCAAAGTATTCGGTAGGACACCCCAGGAGGTAGCCAATGTAGCGCCAGACGGCAATGTAGTCAACAATCTCTTGCTCACGGAGGAAGAGGCCCTGCCGTGGGAAGCTAACCCAGATCAGCGTAGCACAGAATGTGCCAACTGTTGCGATGGAATCTAGGTCGTTCACGGGGACTCCCCATTCCTCTAAGTTAAAATATCCAGGTCGCTGTTTTGCAAGCTTCATGATGCGTTGCCGTACGGCGGCATGAAGCAGTCGGACACGAACTGAAGATGCATGCCCATCACCACCCGGTTGGAGAGATTCGAGGGACCTCGTGCATTGTAGAATGTGCTGAGTGGTCTCGAAGAGCCTTCTACGAGCGACCTTCGTAGAGAACCCACCAGTCCGTGCTAGCGTCTCGACGACTCTTGCTGCTCCCATACCGCCAAGCAGACTCTGATACGTCAGGCCTGTTAATGCAGGGCCTCCATATCGATAAAAGACGTCTTGGCCTCTTTGGATTTGCTGCCAGTCAACCCATTCAGGAACAGTGTTGACTTCTTTCCATAGCTGGTTGAGTTTAGAGTCTTCTTCGTGATGGTCCCGAAGAAGAACGAATAGGTCTCTATGCGGGATAGTTGGTCCATCTTTGTCCTTGGAATCTCGTTCTTTTGGCGTATCTTGACTATTACTTCTGGGTAAAGCAGCACTTTCAGGTGGCGAGATTTCATTGAGCCGATTAAGACACTCCTCTGCTAAAACATCATAGGAATGCTTGAGCGGTTCCGCCTGTTCAGGCGTTAAATGGTCCTCCGTCCACTCGAAAGTGTAGCCCCAGCAGCTAATCGATGTGAGAGTCAGCTTGGTATATGGATGTTATACTCGGTGATTTTAGATGACTTACTTCCGCGTGTTCTCCGTCTGCCGTCGAAAAGGATTGGGCCATGCCATGATCTATTCACAAAAAACGTCAATACAACAATGGAATACTTCAGGTGGATTCAGATAAGGTCAGATAGTGTCAAAAGGATTGGAAGGATAGGAAAGGGAATGGTCATATGGTCATAAAACTATCTCGATGCATGGAGGATCGCGTCATATGTGCCTCGAAGGTTTGGGGATCCCTGCAAATAGCACACGCATGATTTAAACAGCTGACAACTGGGACCAAATTGTTGCAAATGTAAGCAGTACTTTACCGTGTACTAATTATCTTCTAAATCAGACCCTTCGAGGAACTTTGGTGTGCATGGACGAACTGCTCCGTATTAACCAACGAAATTTCCAAGGGTCTAAGAGCTTATCCCTTAGCACGCTGGTTTGCGTCCTACTGTTATCGATAAGAACTACCCAATCAGATTAATTAAAACATGCGGATCGTTGGTACCCCCCAACGAAAATTTTGGCACGAGTTTATAATTAATAAGCCAATCAATTAACCCAAAGCCTTAATTTAGAGCTTTATTATATAGACTGTAAAGCTTTAATATAGAGCCCTTTATATAAGATCTAATATAGTAGATTATAATTTTAATTTAAAGCTTTATATATTAAATATTTTAATACCTAATAATTAAATCGCCGTATAGCTAGAATTAAAGTAAGTCTACTACCCTAACTCGATTAATGCGCGTGTAAGAAGATATATAACTATATACTAAGACCCCTTCTCCTAATAGGCGGAGGCGGTACAGCTATAGTAGCGACGTCTAATATAATTAATTAACTATGTTATTGCCTACCTAGTTTGGATATATAATATAAGGGGACTTTATAAATAGGGGGCTATAAGAACACGATTGTAAAATAGGATAGATTGGTAAGAGAAACAAATCCTTAAGGAGGTAAGGCCTTTAGAATTGTGGAGACTATATACTATAGGGACATGCCTTTAGTACGTGACCGGCAACTATCCAAGGGGCGTCTGGGGGTTGTCCTAGGGGCAACCCAAGGTGACTGCAATAATATCCCTTATATATAACCACGCAATAGCTCGGCAATAATATAATAGCTTAGCGCTAAGTAATAGGAGGGAGGGAAGAAGGGGGAGAAGATTAGAGTAGCTTAGCCACCGTAAAAAGGTTATAATATTAGTATAATATTAAACTTTAAAAATTATATCCTAGGAGCTTAATTGATAACCCCTATATAAAATATTAACAACGTTTAATTATAGAGCTTTAAACCGGTAGATCTTCTAGGAATGCCTATTATAAGTAGCTCTAAGTATAGAATCTAGAATATTAAGTAGTAGTATAAGTATAGGATAGGGTATATATGTCATGGCGACTTAGTTAATTAAGACTCTAGCACTATAATACAACGAGCGCAAGCCTATATAATTGGTAGTCTATATACTTAGATATTAAGATAAGGAGCAGAAGGTAGAAAAGGACATATATTGTCCACTCTTCTATCGACTCTCCTATAACTTATACTCGGCTTTCTTACTTCCTACTATATACTTAGGCAATATACCTTACAAATATATACTTAATTAAGAGTAGTACTAGGGACTATAAAGCGGCTCTCTTATATAACTTATAGTATAATTAGGTTATAAAGGCCTTCTAGTATATTAGCGTCTTTTTTAAGAAGAAGATATATATTAGGTAGAGTACTAGCGCTAAAACGGCGGAGCTAAAGGGGGTTAGTAAGGATCAGATTTAACGCACTAGAAGGTAAAATTAGGAGTAGATAGTAGGCTATTACTTAAACTCTCTTCTATAAGAGTTTATAAGATTAATAATAGGGTATCTTTTATAGATAGGCTACTTTAAAACCCTCTATATAGGTATTATACTACCTAATATACTACTATTAATAATATAGCCCGAACTAGATAAATAGAAGGGCTATTTTAGCCTATAACTATACTAGATTAATAACCTTACTACTACAGAGGTTATAACCCTTTTCTTTTACCTTTATTTTTACCTTTATAAGGTTATTTTATAGGACTTAATAGCCCTTTATAAAATATTCCTAAGCTATCTAGTATAGAGCTACCCTTATTTTTTTATTTTTTATTTTTTATTTTTTTTATATCCGTTATATTATACTACGTACAATACTGCGCATGCAGCCTCTGGGCTATGGCGCTATAGTTCTATATATATAAATCCTTTCTAAGCAGCTTAATATATACTAGTAGCTATATCCTAGTAGTTTATAAACCCCTAAATTAGGAGTTTATAGTTTCCTAGTAAAAATACTAAGATACTACAACTACTGGGGAATGAGAAAATGGTAAGAAAAACTATAAGAAATCCTAACCCCTATCCCTGTCCTTTTGCAATTTATTTCTATCCTTTTGCTCTCTACTATCTTTTAACCTAAGAGCCTAGTAGGAGTTACCTCCTTCTAGACCCCTATTAATTTTATTCTTCCATAGAATCTTCTACACTAGTACTATATACTAGTTTAGCTGCTCTAAGATTCTCGCAGTCTCTATTATTAGTAAAGTGTTTTTCTTTACAATTAATACAAAGAGGGGTGGTATGCTTGTAAGGCCTACCGCTTATTAAGCAGGTAGGACAGCAGTAGTCTTTAGATAGATATGCAGCCGTATAGTATCTATAGGCCCTAGTAGAGCATCTGTCTCCTATATGGCCAAATTTTTGGCAGCTATTACACTGCGTAATAGGAGAGACTTCGAGGTATTTTACTACCTTAGTAGCTGTACCTACAATTGATATCTCTTTTTACTTAAGGATTTCTT
>Ga0307515_10003096_pt1 | contig 35221 bp, 36 predicted proteins | sample 17_EM_MG_FD_194513 | JGI IMG/M metagenome (GOLD analysis project Ga0307515, IMG submission 194513) | Populus trichocarpa ectomycorrhiza microbial communities from riparian zone in the Pacific Northwest, United States - 17_EM | ecosystem: Host-associated > Plants > Roots > Unclassified | place... | reverse complement strand
AGCTACTTTCCCTTCTCAAGGTGTACTGAAAATTGCCTGCAACTCCAGCTCTGGCTGAGGGGTAAAGATATGCCCTCTTTGATGTTTGACAAAGTGGGTTTTAGCCTTGTTCACTATGAGAGCTGTGTGATGGGTATTGGTATCCCCCCTCTGAGCCTCAACTCTCGGGCACATTGCAGATGGAATTCCTTATGTGTAATGATATTGGGACTTCAGAGCATGTCCTTTGCACTAAGATTGAAGGATATTTTGGGGTGTTATGGGCAGAGTTGTCCATCTGGGCTACGCAGTGACATTTTCGAGTTTTTGGGGAGCTGATCTTGAGACAACCCTCCCAACAAAAACTGCCCTTTTTATCGGCACCCCATTCCTGTACAGTCCTTAATTTTTGCCAAAATGCTCTCAAGACATAAGAAAGTAAGTTTATAATGCTCCCAGGCCACCCCCACAGAGTTGTGGTTGCATCGCTAAATATTTGCAGGTGGGGAGTCGGTTGCCATGCCCAAACGGGCCGGGAATGCCAAAGTTACGATCCAGGGGATACGTTGGACCAGTATATGATAAACGGTTGCTCTCGTGGGGAACGGATGATGAGCGCAGGCTCGCTGCGGTCGTTGATCTGCATGACTGGTACGAGACTCTATAACATACTTAAGTATGTAGCTACCAAACATAACACCTTAATTCATGCCTCCGCAGCCTCCGTTGTGGCGAATGTATATCCTCTTATCCTCCCCGGTCACGGTGGAAAACCATGACTAGACCCTATGATCTCCCAGAAAAGAGTTTGCTGTGCCGCCTGTGATTGTGATGATCTGATCGAATCTGTTGAGTCTGGAGTAGAGCTGAGTAGGACATCGATTCCGCAACTCAAATAGTTGCTTGCCTAATCCCTGGTTGTCCCTCAAAGAGCTTTATCAGCTTAGTCCCCAAAGATCTTCAACTATGCTGGCCTATGTGGTTTAAAATTGAAGTGCGCCTTGTATTACAGAAGCGGGATACTTGGTACAGTGGTACGGAATTGTGAGGGTGCCTGGACAGCATCATGATGTGAGTCCTGGAATGCACGATGGTGATGTCAGCGAGGCTGTACAAAAGTTGCCCGGTGCAGGTCTGTTTCACCAGATCATTGGGACACCTTTCCTGGTTTACCCAATGGTTCACCCTGCTCATTCCTGGGCGTTTGCTCGCTCGAGTTTCCTGTAAATTACAACTATTGGTATGGTGCACAGTGAAGGTAGCGAATGCGGCGGTATGATGATGATAGTCGTTTCTGCGTTAATTCTGGGAATGGTACCCCCGCCCTATGTAAGAAGGTACTATTAGGTACTTACCTAGATATTTAAGTAAGTTCTTAAGCAAGTTCTTTTCCACAATTATGCCTCGCATTCACTTGACTTACTTAATACCTCCCTACAAACCCGACGGCACAGCTTTCTCCATCTCCACTTCCTGTCACAACTAGACAACTAATCCGAGCCCGCTGCACTTGTGAGTACCGGATTAGACAACAACTTCTTCCACTCGCACTCTGCATCCTTACTTCGCACCATACTCACGGTGGATGATATTGAAATACGCAACGGCGGATTAGTTGAATATTTCAGTATGTACTATCTTTCCTGCTTGCCCAGCTTCGAAGATTGTTGTCACAATTCCCGCCCCTTTCGACTCGGAGGATTCTATCTAAACTAAACGGGAGCAGAACAAATCCTGTCGTATCCAGTGCTTCCTAGCGGCCAAACGGGCGCGGCATGACAGAAATTTGGCCGGTTTACGAGATTCTAATATACTGCTGGGCTGGATTAAGAATTGGTGGCGTTTCATTTGGTAATTTATAAACGTTGTAAATGCCGCCGCGCCGGTATTCACATGGGTTTATAAATACCGCCGGCATTTGTAAATATCCACAGGCATTTACGAATACCGCCGGCATTCATGTGGGTAAATTCCGCGGTCATTCACAGGCATTCACAAGTACCGCCGGCTTTTGAAATGGATACCTGGTTGCCGGTGGCTTTTTTGAGCACTGCCAGATTTAGTCCGTTTGTAGCCAGTAAATCGCCGGTCGACCGACAATGTCATTATCATGTGGGCTATACATGCAATCATCAAAGCAATGGTGGAGTAACTAACTGGTACTACTTAGCTTGTGGCCCTTTAGCTTAGTTCAGATGTGACGCGTGGGTCCCTTCAAAGGACTAGGTTGAACACTGCCCTCGCATATGCTGAAGCTGAGTATAAATTGGAACGATACGACTCTAAAGTTTCTGAGGCTGTGGCTGATTGAGGGCAATGGTGATGACGAAACAAACGCAAAGCCTAGGACAAGGAGAAGGAGAAGCTGGAGGATGAGAGTGGCGTACAAGATTGCCGAGAAGGAGATGGAAGAGTCTGAGTGCCTAGTTGTGTATTCTCTTTCTCTGTATGTCAATGAATCCAAAATGCATCTAAGCACCTAAAATCATTCAGAAACTCTGGTATTGTGATGTGGATAAATGGACAATCCCAAGCTCATAGCTCAGGCAGAAACCTTGAAACTATGATATTCCTGCATGAACTATGGGCTCTCATGGTGGCCAACTCGCGCTAAATTATAAAGTTACTCTATATGGTCAAACATCTGAGTGGATGCGAGATTTGCTAGAGGGATTTTCGGGATTGACCAATGCCAGAGGGATTTTGGGTTGTCGGATGCTATGTACATGAGCAGCCTACCATCCGACCTGAATTGAGAAAACGTATCGGCTTACCCGAGCTTTCCGATCTCCGATTCCGTTCGCCCGTTAACCGAAACCTAAACACCTCAACTACTCACGCCATGTCATTCGGGTCCTGGTATGTCCCGCCGGTAAGTAAGGAAAAAATGAGAGACGATGGAGAGATATAATTAGGTTTGGATAATGATTGTATTAGACGCGTAGAAGTTGCAATAAAGTTATTGATAAGAATCTTGTATCGGAAGTATTACCACCAACCTGATATGGACTAGTGAATACAGATCGGGCTCGAACATCCCGACGCCATTGGTTAACGCAACCTCACCTTACAACCCGCCCTCACGCTGAAACCTGCCATAATGTCACGCCTTCCAGCTCAGTTCGTTGCGTTGCAACAGCTGCTGCCGATTAGTCCGACGAAGAGGCTAACGAGCGCCACACTGCTAGTTTACTTGCTCAATCAACTTATCCCGCTGCCGGAGTATAGGAGAAGTTGGCTACAGACTCCCTCCACAAACATGACTCGGAGATTGCTAAGAATATCCTCCTCGATGGGATCATTATGCTGGCGCAGCTTAAGTTAGTGATTCCGTCCAGGCTCCTGTTCATGTCGAATGCCATTGGTATGCCATTTCAACACAGCACCTAGGACGAAGAAATATACACCACTAATAAGTTATCTATGCGTCAGTAAACCCTCGTGCAGAGCCTGTGCGGTGTTACTCAAGGTCAATAAGTACAATACGTCGAGGTTCTTTGTTCGGAATCCCAATGCAGATAGTGTTTTGGTAGGCTTTGCCGCCGGTTGATCCACTGGTCGAGAGGGGTTTCCTGGCAAGCATGACGAGTTGGGTTGTGGAGATTTTGTGCCTGTGTGGGGTTGCAAGATACATGAGAGAATACCGACTCGGGACCCCAGATGGGTGAAGATAAGGATGTTCTTGCTTGAGTGATGGAGTGACAGCGCTCTATCGTGCGAGGTTGATGAGCCGCGGGTAGTAGAGTGCTGTTTTTGTAGATATAAAGCAGTATTATTAGCAGTGAGAGAGGAGCTCAACATACAATAGCCTTCGATTGTGTAGAGGTGGAAGTGTAATAATTCCAAGCATGGAACTTGCGACACCATCCTTCACTTAAGCTTCTTCTTCGCATCCCACCTGACACAATCTCTCCTGTACTGAATGCTGACCTCTCAGTTGCATGATTTCTCACAAAACTGGGGTAAAGCTTAGCCAACTGTGAGCGAAGGGCATATTGGTGTCATGACAGTCCACTAATTGCTCATGCCATGACTAGAATAGTGGCTATATATTCATGTGCCGGCGATACCTAATAACGATTGCAATTCCGTACTTACTCATTAAATATTCGTCTGTACCTGTTTTCATCATCTCTACTTACCGGTATACCTTATCCATCTGCTCACCAATCCGTCAAGTTTGTTTTTCACTACAGTTTGACTAGCGGTGTGCATGATTCATCTCAGACTTTGTATCTGGGTCAAGCTAAGCACAACTCAGGAATGGACGGACACAGCTAGAGACTCTCACGTGACCTTAAAATTCACTTGAGTCACATGATATAGGCACTTGAACCTCGGTATTCTTAACGCACCATGCTCAGTAATTCGCAGATCCTCGTTCCCTACCCCGTAAATGTTATTTACCCCACCACATCATCTCATCTTCTTGCATACCCTCAACGATGACTTCCTCCCTTCCTGCAAAGTTAATCCTCTATCACTACGTACTATTTCCTCGCGTCTACTCTTCTCCAATACATGCTAACGAAATATTTCACCAGCACTTCTCCCCCTACGCCCACAAAATCCTCTACTACCTAACCCTCCGCTCCATCCCGTATTTTCAATGTCCACAACCGCTTACCCTCCCTCGTCCCGACCTCTCCCAGCAGCTAGGTATAACCTACCGCCGCATCCCACTCCTAGCAATCGGGAACACAGTCTTCATCGACACTCCACTGATCCTTTCCGAGCTCGAGCGGCGGTTTCCATCCGGGGCTCTGGGCGGCGGGGAGGAGGCGAAGCAGTGGAGTAGATGGAGCGACAGGGTATTTCGAAGTGCTATGGGGTGTATTCCACAGGATTTGCCAACAATGAAAGATCCGGCTTTCAGAAAGGATAGAGAGGACTTTAGCGGGAAAGTATGTCACACACTTTGAGGAGAAGATAAGTAGGGACTGATCATGCGGGGATAGCCTTTCCAGCCAGAAGCGGTTGAGAGGAATCGCGTGAGGTCGTTGGAAGGGCTAGAGGAGGGGTTTAAACGCACAGAGGAGACGCTGGAGGATGGGAGAAAGTGGGTTCTGGGCGGGGATGGGTTGTCACTTGCTGATATTAATGGTTTCTCTTGATCCCCGCCTGCATAGCGCCAGCTGATGGGATGATAGCGCTCTGGGTGCTGGAGTGGATGATCCACCTCCCCGGTGCACTCGCGGGTTCCGGGATCTCGGCGGGAAAATATCCACACACCTTTGAGTGGGTATCTCGGTTTCTTGAATGCATGGGAAAAGTTGTGAGGGCACCCGTTGTGAATGGTGTTGAGGCAAGAGCAGCTATTCTTGAGGCGGAAAGGGAAGATGACACGGAAGAGAACCAAAACGGTCAGATGGTGAAAGTGACCCCGGCCGATACAGGAAAGAACCACCCGCAGCTTGGTGTGTTGAGGAAGAGAGATGGGGAGATTGCTGTATTGGAGGTTACGCCCCCGGGGGAGAAAGAGAGAACTTTAAGGGTTGTATTTCCGACTGAGGGGTTTGAGATTATGGATGTTGGAAGTGGAGACGCGAGGTTGTAAGAGATTGATTGAATTAAATTTTAGGGCATTTGGTATATGTCTCATTTGTATGTCCTTCTGGTTAGCGTTATGTTTGTCTTGCATGGTGTTAATCTTATTCATTAGTTGTGCCTTTGCCACAGTCGATCATAGCTTTCTATATTGAACCTGACCGGTGGAGATATACAAAGTGACTGCTCACCCATTGACGGCCCAAGTTACCCCATCCAGAAGAGCTGCCTAGAGTATGAGTTACAGGGTTAGGTTTTTGGTGGCCTAATACTTATGCCGTAGCCCAATTCTATTGTTCCAATTACTTTTTGTACTACCTCAATTCCAATGTACAACCACAGGACCCCTCATTCTGCAGCACAAGGGAGCCTCACGGAGCCAACTCTCACCCAACATCCGGCAGAACATGGCGCCAAACAAGAAAAATGCAGATCGGGAGGGACAATCATCACTCGGGGCCAGAATCCTCGCGAAAGGGCGCCGAATTCACGACAAAGTCTCAACCATCGGGGAGACAAAGTTCCTATCCTTCGGGCGGAGAACCCCGAAGTCATCTCGAGCACCATCACCCAGCGAATCGAGAGCCCACACTCCGAATATAGGTGCAGAGGGTACTGCAGTCGGGCTCGAGGGTGTTGTTGCACAGAAAACCGAAGTAGGAGACACAGCTCTTGCCCTAAATGAGGTACCAACAATCCACATTTCGGGGGAAATGTCGCGAGTGTCCCAGAGCACAGCGGCGCAGAAAACCGATAAGCATGATGAGACTTATGAACCCAGCGAGATGCCAACAAAAACTCCTAGCGTATCAAGTATCTGCATCCCAGGGGTAGTGCCAGGGAGCTCTGCTGCCCAGAAATCCGACAGGAAAGATGAAGATACTGAACCCAATGGAACACAGACACAAAACCCAGATGCGATACCGTGAGAAGAATCCTTCTCTTTTATTTGAGGGACATAGCTAAGGTGATATTCTTTGACAGGGTCCAAGACGATACATGGTTGAAGGCTCTCGAGTTACACAGATCAAAATTTCCACCTGAAGATGTTTGCCAGTTATTTCGCAGCTATGGAACCAACCCGGCATCTCCGGGTGCCCTGATAGATCGTGTCGCGCAACTAGATGAAAAGCACGCACAGAAGAGTCGTGCGAGAAAGCTCGCAGATCGTACCCAGAAAATTCTTCAAGCGATTGACCAATTTATGGGAGCAACGAGTATTTGCATTCAACATAGTCCTGAAATATCGTCCTTGGTCGTTGGAGGACTTCGGTGTATTTTGGATGTATGTATCCGCCTACGTGCACGGAAATCACAATTAGTACCTTGTGTTGACCTGTGTGGTTTTAGATTGCCCTTAAGTTTGCAAACTTTTTCGAGCAGTTTACATCTATGATAGAGCGAATACAAAAGCACCTACCATACATCGCGAAATACGCGAAGTTGATCCATGACAAAGAGTACGCTAACACCGCTCACGATGGTAGAGACCCGTTTGCCGAGTCCAAGAATGTGAGTACAAGATCATATACTGAGCGTGCTTGTCTCACCTCAACACTAATTCCAGGCCTTAATGAGAACCTACGTCGATTTATTAGAGCTATGTCATGAGACAAGAAAGCTTTTTGAAGATGGCTATAGACCCCGTACGCTGCCCCCGCTCTGTGTGCTAGCTGTCCTAAAACATCGCTGTAGATCAGAAGGCATCTGTTAGGATATTTCTCAGAACTATCTGGGATCCGTATACGAGTCGCTTTCACGATATTGAGAAGAAGTTCCTTGAAAATGCTACTATCTTGCAAACCGTCGAATCGGTCGAGGCCAAGGATCTAGAACATGAGCGGCGGGCGATAAATGACAAGGATGAGCGCGGTAAATCTTGACGTGCTAACCTTCCCGATGGTTTATTGGCTGACGGTTGACAGACAAAAAGCGTGGAGATATCTTGAGATTTCTTAGCGCTAATGATTTCGAGGATATTCACAGGCAGAACTTTTCCAAACGACATGAAGATACGGGATCCTGGCTATTGGAGACCGAAAATTACAAAGATTGGTTAGAGTCTGAAGATTCCAAACTTTTGTGGTGCCACGGGAATCGTGAGTATATATTCAACTCAATATCCTGTGGTTTCCGCTGACAGACCACACAGCGGGGGTTGGCAAGACGATCTTGGCGTATGTGGGCAAACGTGTCATGTCCTCAATGCCAATGTCTCTTCATATGCTAATGATATCAGGTCCATCGTCGTTGAAGACATCTCTTTGCGGTATCCAACATCTCAGCGCACCGGCGTTACCTTCGCATACTGCAGCTACAAAGACCCCAAGACCTCAAAAGATCCAACGGCATTTTTAGCAAGCTTTGTGCTTCAGCTGGCAAGACAGAGAGAAGAGCTATTTCGTCCTCTGAAGGACTTATACACCACACACTCCCGAGATGCCCGTACCCCCAACTTTTCGACGCTGTGCGAAGTCTTTCGCTCTATTGTGGCTTATTATGACGCTCTATTTGTCATATTTGACGCTCTGGACGAATGCGAACAGAGAGCAGATTATATGAAATTCCTGCAAGAACTTGTCTGTAATGTAGGGCGCAGCAGCTGCTGTATCAAACTCTTCGTTACCAGTCGACGAGAACATGATATCCAAAGAGCATTTTCAACAACCCCAAAAGTCGAAGTTGCTGCTGAGAAAGTTCAGCACGATATCGACAGTTTTGTCAAGCACGAAATCCAAGAACGGAAGAACGAGGGACATCTGGCACTGAATAATCCTGACTTAGAGGCACGCGTCATCGAGTCTTTGTGCAGTCGTGCCAGTGGAATGTTCTTATGGGTTTCATACCAACTAGATCATATATGTGAGCAAAGCCAGATATACTCAGATGTCGGCGTTATTGAAGCTTTGGAGACTTTACCGGAATCCATGGATGAAACCTATGCCCACATCCTTATGAATATCGATAAAAAGCCACAGCGTGACTGGGCAAAGAATGCGTTAATGCTGGTTGCATTTGCCGAGAGGCCGCTCTCGCTCAAAGAGCTCTCAGTTGCAGCTGCTATCAAAGACCAGAGATCTACTGCAACTCTAGGAGTTCCCAGTGACCCAGCTATTATTCTCCGGATTTGTTCTAACCTGCTGACCGTCACCTCTGATTCTATTGAATGGATAAAGGGGAACTCCGTCATTGATCCTGACCTTAAAGTCCAATTCCTTCACTTTTCTATCCGGGAATTCCTCTTCCCGAGATATCCAAGAGAGCCACGAGGCCTCATCGACACTCAGCTAAATGCTATCACGGAGTTTCGGGCTGGTCGGAGTTCCAGCGATGCACACACTCAACTATGTCTAGCTTGTCTGACCTATTTGTCTTTAGAGGATTTCCACTATTTCCCGCATGGATCCCCAGATGAGTTCGACCGATTTGTATCAAATGACGCGCCTTTTACTTTGTATGCGTCAGAATTCTGGCCTCGCCACCTCACTCAAGTCACCGACATTTCGGAGAACCTCAGGGGCCGGATTCGTGACTTCCTGCTCGTCGGAAGCCCAAGCTTCTGTTTTTATCTCCATTCCGCTTTCCATTCCTATATTAGGCAACAGCGTACGTAATTCTCATATTTCTTCAGATAAAGTTCTTGACTAAATAATCATCACCGCGAACTCAGTTCTCCGTGTCGATGATGCCGACAAGGCCTCCTCACGATTGCGCGTTGCAAATGACGCAGAAAAAGGATTTTATCCTCTTTTCAGATACCTTTGCTACTGTCCGATCAATACTCTTTGCCAGCTTCCCGCCTTTGCGCTTAATAGTTTGGAACCACAGTTACTAGCGCGTTTAACCTTTCCAAACTCATCCTTCATTCATATTCCTCTGTCAACTGTTGCACGCGACATTTATGAAGCGGTTGTGCTCTATGTCTGTACACGTGCATCGCTTGATGTTTTTGAAGAATTCTATCTTGACCATGCTGCGGAACACGACGATGAGACAGTTTTTCAACTCTCGCTGCTTTGTAACAGAGAAGATATATCCCAGTTCCTCCTCCAGAGAGGAAAAATCGACGTTAGAACTCAGCAAGCAACATCTGAGAGCAGTCTGACTAGGGAACGAATCACAATGACTTTCAATATCGCCCAAATGTTGGTGCGACGGTGGGAAATTACAAACAGTACTAAAGACCTTGTCGACAGCCACAACATATTTCATGGGATCCGACACTCTAAATTTGCATCCCCCAAACTTCGCATTAGAGCGGCCGTATACGACGGCGATGTTCTTTGGGAACTACAAGAATACGGGAGAGCATCTAATGTACTAGAAGAAGCTGTTGCATTACTACCAAGGTTGAGACCGTTAGGACGAGATGACCTACAACATACAATGTCACATCTATCAGGGATTGGACCCAATGCAGCTTCGATGGCTCTTGAAACAGGAAGGAGTGCATACGACTCGCTCAGGTTGCTCGAGCTAGGTCGGGCAGTCATAATGGGGTTTTCTCTTGATTATCGCAGCGAATTGTCTGATCTCAGAGCTGTGTACCCTAATGAAGCTGCCGAGTTTGAAATTGTCAGAAGAAAGATCGATTCGACTGCCCACAGTACCGGAAAGTCGGATGAAGAGTCTGAGAGACATCGCCAAGCAGCTATCGATTTTGAAGAAAAACTAGCTTCTATCTGTCAGTTATCAAGCTGTAGCCAGGTTTTACAGCCACCGTCGGCGGATGATCTAATGAAAATAGCCGCTGAAGGACCAATTGTGATATTTAACAGCACGAAGATTAGGAGTGACGCAATAATCGTCACCCATTCAGAGATCAAAGCATTGCCACTCCCGGAACTACGGTACGAAGAGATCGACATCAGATTCACCTTACCATTGACCGGGATTCCTCGAGTGCTACGGCAGTACTTAAATGCGCGAGTCCGGTTGACCAAGTTTCTCGAGTGGTTATGGGATGTGGCAGTGGGCCCAGTTTTGGAATATCTGCAGCTAGACAACACCTTGAGCAACAATCAGACACGAATTTGGTGGATCGGCACTGGAAAGCTGAGCTCTGCACCTTTCCACGCAGCCGGGGTTCACTACCCAGGGTCAACACGAAATACATTCGACAGAGTAATTTCCTCCTACGTACCAACAATCCGTGCCCTTTCATATGCCCGCCAGGAAGATCTAAGGCTCTTCGAAGAATGCCGACGCGAGATACCTCAACTTCTCCTAGTCAATAGCCATGATACAGCCGCTCACGACATTGTCGAGACGATAGATTCAACTAGAGTATCGTCTTCCGTGCTAGTAAACCCTCGAGCGTCCACAGTCCTTGAAGCGATCCAGTCGTATAAGCTCGTACACCTCCCATGCACTGGAAACTCCGATACCGATGATCCATCAAATAGTCATTTTCTGTTCTCCAACACCGAGTCAGACCAACCCGAAATATTCTCCGTTCGAGACATTGCTCGCATTCATATCGATGGCGCACAATTGGCCTATCTCTTAGCCGATACGAGTGCCCTAGTCAAACCGAATAATTTGGCCGACGAAGTTATAAATATGGCCAGCGCCTTCCAGCTTGCTGGCTTCAGTCACGTGCTTGCATACCTCTTTCGGGATCACAGGCACGTGACTTACAGGTTCGTAGATGCAACAGACTTTTACAAATTGCTATTCAACGGCGAGGGAAGAGATACAGGGCACCGCAGGGTCGCTTGGGCACACCATAATGCTATCAGAAAGCTGCAAGAAATACGCAGACACCCCATTTACTGGGCTGGATACATCCATATTGGGGCTTAAAATTTACAGGGGCAAGAGAAAGTTTGCTGTCAGACTGTTCTCTGGATATGGTGTGAAATGAAGTGTTCTGTATGGTTGGTTTGGTATCATTGATCAACCTTTTGGAAATGACACTTATAATTAGTGCTGCGTTCTTTGCTGTTCTGTTTTATGTAATTCGATATAAATATATTTAGGATGAGTAAACACCTGTCTCAGACATCTAAAAGAAATTTGGACTCAAGATTCGAAAGGCTTAGCAACATTCTGCATGTCATACGAATGCCTAAAGCATAACTGAAAGATTGAAAGATTCGGGAAATGGGCGGGTTTGGTTGTCTGGGTTCTTGGGCGTCTGTTAATAAGCATTTTATACTTTTCCTGCCAGCAATGACTTGGACGTCAGATTCTGATATCTGCACACTCAGTTAGGGGAAATGTTTGTACCATACGCTAATACTCTTATTACTTACCTAAGTACTCGTGTGCTCGGATAAATACTCAGACGCTCCTTTCTGGTGGTAATTTGGCTGAAGAGTAGGGTGTCGATAGGGGAGAATGTAGGTGAAAGTTGGTTCTGCTCGTCATTCGAACAGTATTTTGCCCAAACTATGTGTGCACGATCACATCTTGCCGATTGTGCCGCCCAGTACAGGTATGTCCTATCATTTACTTTGGTACCTAAGTAGTTACTTGCCTACTTAAGTAGACAGCATTGTTAGTCTCAGAGTGTGGCACCAGGGTTCCGAGACTACAGCGTTGTTGATCCCGGGTGCGGCCTCAAGCGGATAAACGTTTCTGGCCCATACATACAGGGTCGAGTAATCCTAGCCATGTGCTCCACCAAAGCATCAAGCAAACAGCTCACAGCAACTTCATCATTTTCACTACCGCCTCACCATCGCGATACCGTGAGTCCTCATTCGTCGACTTTCGCAACGAAAATGCAGACAACACTCTCAGCCGAGTCGTCGAAAAACGACCGCAATCACTTCCAAAATACACCGCGCGGGACTGCAACGCCCTCACTCGCGTCTTTCGCCACATTTGGGATACGTATATACTACCGTCGGAATATCCGGAGTCTGTGACAATCCTTCAAAAGTAAGTTCTATAACTGAGTCATGCCATAGTGAAGACGTTGAATGGCCTCCTAATTCCGGAGTCGTTCCTACAAAAAACGTTGGTGGCCGTCACCCCTACTGTCGACATGTCGAGATGTTGAGCCTGGCGTACACACAGCGGGGAGGGCACGGGTTTGGCTCGTTCCTAGCTTTTTTCTCACAGTTGAGCGGGCACAACTGAAAGAACTCAGCGTAAGGTGGCACATCTGACCCCACAAACAGAAGTCATTCTGAGCATGAGTGGGCAAGTTTGGGGTTTCGATTCGTCCCGGAATTACGTATACCCCAAGTATGACTACTCTCCGTGGTATCACAAGGTCTCGAGGAGGCAACGGCTAAATTGATGGCAAAACTGGTGTCTACCCGCCACGGGGTCAGGATAACCCTTTGGGGAACTGTAATATGTAGCATAACCAACCCTCGCCAAAATTGTAGAATCAAATCAGAAGCAAAATTATAGAGAAGAATCTGGGGGATTTTCGGGTATGTATGATCTGCTTTCCCCATCCTCGCCACGGTTGCTATTTGTGGGAACGTGGGTGGGGTCAAGAGTGAACCAAGTTGAAGGGTGTTCCTAGCTCCCCCAACCTACCAACCTTAAATAAACTCTGTGCCGTCTATGCCCTATAGATCCAGGCACAACAAGAGGTCTTTCCGCTAGAATTCGCCATCGCTTTTTTCCCCACACCCCGCCTGTTCACACCCCCCAAGCACTACCACCACCGTGGGTAAAATCCCCACCACAAGCACTCCCGCCCCAGATTCCTCTCCGCAGACATGTCCTCTCCATCCGAGATAATACTTTCTCTCCCAGCTAGATCTGTCCTATTCCTGGCTGCACAAGCGCTTTCCGCAAGCCTTAACGTCACCGTTCGCGCCAGAACCACTCTATCTGATGCAATTAGCGCCGTAGCCGCAGCTCCCCAGGACGACCAGAGCCCATTCATCCCGCTACACCGTCGCCCCAATATCTCGCACTCCCGGCGACTCTACGACGTCACCCAGCTCCCTAGCCAACCTCCACGCGCCATCCGAATCCGTACCGAGTCAACCTCCCAACTCCGACAGGACCATCAACCAACCCCGCTGCGCGGCGGAAGATGTATCTACGGGCGAAGGAGGTGTTACACTGGGAACCATATGCTATCAACCCCCCCGTCGCACTCCCGGAAATGTCTCTGATGTCTTTACCTTACCCAGTATCCGGCTGAATAGGTATCGATACTACGCCGGACGAGCTGGTCTGTCAAGTGGGCAATGGTTTTAGTGGGTCCTGTTAGGACAGTGCGGGGTTATCGATTGTCTGGAATACAAAGCCACTCCGCGGAATATTCTGCAGTGACTGGGGAATGAAGATGCTGAAGTTCTTGGGGTGACTTGGTGTTGACGCAATACTATGACGCGGTGGCTGGTGAAATCAGGCGGGCAGAATAGACGGTGCTCGAAGCTGTAGCTTGCTCGAGCTGTACTCCTATCCAGTTCTACTTCTTGTTCTTTGTATTGCCTCTTTTGTTACCCTGCCGCCGCGGAAGGCGATGCAGTTGAACTTGATGTCCGGCAGCGCTGCCATGCTGTTGCCGTGTTTACTGAGGTTGATTGGTTAGAGTGTATAGTAGAGTAGCGAGGGATACGGAGATGGACAAGAAGGTTAGACTAGAGCCGTTAAGCAGGAGGATTGATAGGCTATTGCTTGGTCTGTTGTGAGTATCACATCTGGTAAAGGTTGTATCTCAACGTTTGCTTAGTTGCCAAACCCGGGATATATAGTGTCAGGATAATAACAGCTCGAGGCTACGGGATATATAAGTCAGTAACACACGAATCCAAACTAGCACGAATGCCAACAATTCGTCTTCACGCACAGCCGCCCACATCGTGAAAAAAACAAAACTATAGTACCAAAAGTTCCAGAATGATCACCCACTGCAGTACCAATTAACAATATCATGCTTAAATATGGCTAAGCGAACAGAAGCCTTGTCTTCATGGTTCTATGACCGTTGTTGCGTATGTAAGCTTGACCGAGCGCGAGGTGATGGTAAGGCACCCGGTACGGCACCCGGTACGGCGCAAGCCACGCTACTCTCGTATATATCTAAAGTCTTTATCTCTCTCTCTTTATACTCTATGTTGCACAATAAGATCTGAGACGTTACAGACTTCATACAAGCTCACTGTAACCTGGGCTGATGGTAAGGCACACAAGTCGCCTGCGTATATATCGAATATTTCTCCTTCTCTTTTCTCTCTATGTACACGGTTCTCCCCTCCATATTCGCAACACTCTGTGCCATGGTCTACATATCGTGTGCATAGACTATGATACAGAGGAGGAGAAAGACTCGAAATATATATTACAAATTACAAGAGAGTAGTGATACAGTTAGTAGACAAAAGTATTGGCGATCCCAGCAAACCTGGCCATTTTCAAGCGGCCTCTGCAACACCCAAATTATTTGGTTCATTAAATCACTTCCTGACAGCATCTCAGTCATCTAAAGCGAATGTTACTAGAGTTTGAAAAATTTTCATCAACATATAGTTGATGTATAGTGGTTTTATTGAAGCCATACATCTCAGTTTAGCAAGACCCCTCCAAATTGGGCTGTTTAGTAAGCAGTTTTGACAAATTTGAGTATTCCCCTTATGTTGTTCAAACTTGGGCTATTGATTATTCAATAGCTTGAGCAATTTCTACAATTTTTCTTAACAAATTGACAGTATCTAAGAGTCTCATTTAGTTGCTTGAAATTTGCAATTTTCGGCTACTTTTGGTATGGTTTGCAGGGATCACCAATACTTTTGTCTACTAACTGTAGTTGCGCGGCCTTTTGCCACCTTTGCCACCACCGGATATGCATCAATAGCTGTTAAAGATAGTGAGTGATGAGCTATAATTATTAGTTAGGAGATGGGAGCGGCGGTTTGAAACTTTTAAAATTAAAGCATTCTAGAAGTTGTTAGAGTACTAGAAGCGGCCTTCTCACATTTCCACATCGCGAGATCCGGTTGTCAACTTTACCGTAATCACCACCTCCGTGGTCATCACTCTAAGAGACCCAAAAATGTTACTTTGTACCTAGCTGGTGCCGAAATTTATGCTCTGAAGTATCTTCAGAGGAAGCCGGAGTGGACTACTGACGTAAGCGCAAAAAAATAGAACGATCAAATTCGCATCTAGAGACTATTTGATGTGCTGTGGCTGGGTCTTTGCTTTCGCGGCTTGCCTTTGGTCTCCTATCTCCTACCAACCAGAGGCCGCTATCTGCTAAACAAAACAAAACCCCCTTCCCCCTTCTTTGGTGTTTTCTACTTCTTCTTGCCTTCACCTACTTTGCTTCGTTTCGGGTGCAGTACTAGAGATACTTCATGGCCCTTACCTAAGCGGAGCGAAGCTTCTTGTTTGTTTGTTTGTTTGTAATCATTTTGCATTCACCCCGAAGGGGTGCCCAGCTAAGTTACCATAAGCCGGCTGACCACTGGTGGTCATGGCATTTAATTAACATCTTTTTATACCCCTGTCCATCGGAAACTTCCTGTCCATCTGTCGGCTAAACTACGGCCAAAAGCACCTACTTCTGACTCAGGCAAAGTTGTTTCCTCCCGCTTCCCACTGCCCCATGGAGGGCACTAAGGCCACTAACCCACCAAGCCCACCCCCATTACTTAATCTCTTCGTATGCTCAACCTGTGGGGCGTTTAACACAGGGAGCTCGGTTTCGTGCAACATCAACCTGCATTTCCAGGGAGTCCGCTTTCGATCGGCTGCATCGGTGCAGTGCGACATCAACTTGTTCGGTACAAGGAGTCTGCTCGGGTGGGGGGAGTGGCAGGATTCGAACCCGTAAAGAACAGCATAGTGGTGGCAAGACCATACCACTACACTAGGGGGCCACTCCCGAAGCTTCTTGTTAAGGGTAAGGGCATTTTGGAACAGTTGGTAGAAATTATGTAACAAAGTTTGAGCTAGAGTCTAATTGGTATTTGAACTGGTCTGATCGGTCTCTAGTTCGAGATTTATGGCCATCTCTCTCCCTCTCCCTCTCGCTCTCGCTCTCGCTCTCCCTCTTCGCTCTCTACTTATCTATCTGCTCGCCGATCCGTCGCCAATGTTACTTCGACTGCATTGTTGTTGTGTCGAGTTTGCATATTTCACATAAGCTACAAATAAGTGCCGTATGTGTACCATATGACCCAAGCTAAATTATAAATCGAAAAATAATCAAAATTTTCAAAATTTTGGGTCAGAGCGAAGCTACTATGTTTTCTTGATCATTAAGTTGATTAATACATCACATGCACTAAGCCCATAACAATCTCACACTACTCACATTGAACCCAATTTTCTGTCTGGGCTCAAGACAACCGATAATTTATCCTTTTAATGTATTCAAAATGTATCTTAGTAGCATCCTAATGTATCGAGCCTAAATATATGTATTTATGCATCACTACCATGTATCATATAACTGTATTATTAAAATGTATCTCATTAATATATCTCACCTAGATTTAGGGAATAAGATCCCGCCTGTGGGGATAAGATTCTTCAACACCATCACCATCACCATCGTCATCACCACCACAAGCTCAAGGCCATCTCTAGCGTATATGCGCGCGTGTACATATGTACGCATGTACAATTCCACCGGGAGGCTGAAATGTATTAAAGAATATAACTATAATACATCTCAATGTATCGTCAGATATGTATTCAGAAAATGTACCTAGGCCTAAGAATGTAACCATGATTCATATCTAAATTTATCACTAGAAATATGTATCCTAAATGTATCCACTTTTTTAAAAAATTGGTATGGCAATATATCTAGAAATGTATCTGTAGATACACTTTCGGGTTTCTTAAATCCAGGAGACATTGACAGGCTGCACCCTAAGTTCACATAATTCCGAAGATTGATATAATGCTTCTTTCGGGCAATGCTTGTTGTGCATTGCAATCACCAACGCACTTGAGAACTCTCCAAACCCTTCCATAAATCTCTTAAAATCGCCGCTCTCTACTAACGCATCCATCTCAGAAACTGCTATGTCGACTAACACCCTTCGAATCTCTGTGTGTGTGTCGTTCGTGGTGGTATAGACTTCCTCAACAATTTGCAGGAAGTTCGTAACGACGAAATCGTATTCTAGTTGGGGTTTGATGCACTCTGGCACGACAACTTTAAGTTCGTCGATACACAGCATGTCCGCTAGAGCAAAGACTCTTGGAAGGCTTAAAGGGTCATAACCTTACGCGGTTTAGCTATCGAAAAAATAGCTAGGGAAATTTGAAGCAAACCTTGTTGTAGTTCCGGATGAGTATCTTTGGGCAGTTCACCAGTGTAGCAATATTTTAAAACTTTGTATAATGCATCTGGGCTTGATTCATCCATGGTGACGACATTCTCAGCGGCTTCGGAAAAATTATGTTTCGTCGCGTTAGTGAAATATGGCGTGTAAAGGGCGAGGATGACTTTGTGGACATGGAATCTGATGCCGCCCGTGACAATTGTAAGATCGGAGTGCGTCTTATCGTTGAAAGCTCTAAGAATATACTTTAATATCTGAAGGCTTCGAAGAAAGCGAGAACATACTTTTCGAGCTTGGAGGCAATCCCCTTGCTTGCGGCTCCCATTCTTCTCCTGGGATTGCCATTAGAATACAACCATAAGATGGAGGTGAGGTGTTAACTAGTTTAGAGTGCGCGCAGTGTTTGCAACTTAATGAATGAATTCTCTCGAGAGAAGCAACCACTAGCTCAGTAGAAAGTGCTTAGCACGTGCGTCAGCCGCTTCTGGTGACGGGAAGAAACTGCTAACCAGCATTAGCAAGTGTTAGACAATTGCCAGTGATTGTGGAAGATACTTGTTGTCAGGCTATTCTCTGTTCGTGCTATATCAATGAATGTTCGGCGTTAGAGACAAAGGTTGTTCCGCGGAGTCACGTGCTTGATTTGAACTCGTAACGTCTGAATAGACGAGGGGCTCGGGCAACGGCGGGGTTAAATGGTTTTTTGGGAGCCAACGCGCAGTTAGAAAAGCTGTGCTCATACGCTACCAACCAGCAAAATGTGTGGCACGGACCAACCGGTAACCAAAAGGGCAAAGTGGTAACTTGATCTTTCATATATATATTGGGCCACCCGTACAGAGTGGATATGGCGGAGACAACTGTGGGGGAAGCGGGGTGTTCATGCATGCGCGCATCGGTTGTTACACATGTCGCGGGTCAGGGAAAAATAGCCAGAACACCTTATCTCTGGCAAGAAAACACATCCACATCGCGGGGAATCATCAAAAAATCGATCTAAGTTAAGCAGGAATTACAACTTAGGATCACAGGATGGTACTAGAACTATACAGCTGGCGGGTTTGTTCGTTTCTTGATTAACTGGATTGTAGGTGCACCAATCAGGTGTATGTCTGTTGCTGTGTTTTATTTCCTACTTCCTCTTATTGACTGGTTACATGCATCACGAGCTCGAGGTTGGGTGGTGGAGAATCGAGATATGTCGGATGCGCGCGGCTTCTTCAGACTAGAAGTAGTAGAAGTAGGTGCCGAGGCGGCTTGGACCAAAGAAACTATGCGGAGCCTGCCTGCAAAAATGTCATCTGTGTATCCGCCAAAATGAACCATCAGAAAAACGGTTGAGATTGTGTCAAATATATAAGATTGTGTGACTACGAGTTCAAGAATTTTTTCTAAAACAGCCAACCTAACCAACCTTCATCCTGGTCATTGTCACACAGCATTGCCAAGCATAGGAACAGGATCAACCGCTTCGTGATCCCCTCCGACCTACCGCCTTACCTATGGTGGGGGATGCCTTCGACCGGGGTATTTTGAACCCGCTTCGTAGAAAGTTTTCAGCGGCACCAAAACAAAAGATTTTATTAATTGGAGAACTAAGATCGACTCAGTTTAAGGAGTTCTATTGATCTTAGGTTTCAAATTTACAATATCTGTTGTGGTTGAGGCACTATAAAATTAGTGTTCGGAGGGAATGTCCGCTATACGGCCAAAAAAAAGAATCATGTGTGACAGGGGTCATTTTGTATGTGTGTAACGTCCGATTTCGAATGTCCACATCCAATTTTTGCCCAGGTTAGAGGCGTCCCCTACTATAACCACCACACGCCAGGCACAGCGAAAGTCATCACACCGCGTTTCTCCAGTTTCAATTATGGGTGGACTATGGGATCGCTGGACGCCCGGAGATTTCTTGACGGCCGGCTCTGGGTCGTCTCACAATCGGCCAGGGAGCAGTATTAGCCGCGGGATTGGCTAGGATCGGGTAGATGAAGTACCCGGAAAAACGCAGTCAGGCGAAACGGATCTATCACGTGCTCCGGTCCGTAGAAGGTTTCAGTGCAAGTCTCCTAGCAAACATGGCAGCACCGCATCCGGAATCCTGGCGCCTCCAGTCCCAGAAGTTGAAGTCATAAGTGTAGCGGCAGATGGGAATCGTACACCAAACAAAAGATTTTGAATGTTAAATCTTGCAGCGGCACCAGACACGTCCAACCCCTCGCACTAGGTGCTAAGTGATAATCTGCACACCATGTACAAGGCCGAACAGATAGTTATAATAGCACAACGTCTCTAGTCTTCTAGACCACCTAAAAAGGTTATGAATGGTATAGTATAATCTCCTAGATTATATTAAATAGAGGATTGATTGATGCTTTGCACAAAGACCCCCAACTGTAGTCCGAAAATATTACAAGAGCACTTCACAGCAACTCGCGTCATCTGATTCTGACCACTCTCCATTAAACTGGATAGTCCAGCAGGTGTACATTCCGCGGACCGTGATAGAATGTAATCTAACACGCATCTGTAGGCCCAACCGGCTCTTCAAATTAGGTAGGCTTCCAACCCGTCAAAGACACCCAGCTAACCTAGATACTCAGAGGCAACTATGGAAATGTCGAGACCAGTGTTCTTGAAAATGTTTGTGGCGCGTCACTGAGCAGTCGACGAGGCGCAGTTAAACTCATTCACCAACTATTCGTCTCGGTTTATAGATCCCGCCACTGGTACAACATGAACTCGAGCTTATCCTGAGTGGATACAGATGGAAGTTTCTAGGTGACCTTATCGTCCAATTTTGTCTCGACACTCTAAATATCTCCGCAGTCCGATTCTGGCAACAGTGTATCTGAGATCCTAACTCCACGCGGGGAGAGGTTCATCGAGCTTGAAGGACATAATCTGGGCTATGCCTATTGCATGGGGATTGTGGAAAGGATATGTGTCACCCTTCGGAGGTCCCCGAAACACAGCACGTGGAATCTTTCCATTCTTGCTCATAAAGGACTGGGGTACCAGCAATTTGAGAAGTGGGATGATTTTGAGTAGACACTGCACTCTGGCTCGCAATGGTCGCTGCTTGCTGTACAAGATCCAAGACGGATTTTGGTGGAAATTATCCGAACTCAACTTACCTGGAGAAATCTCGCGGAGGGGCTAAGGACCGCAGTTACAAATTTAGTGAGCCAAACTTCAGACTCTGAATTTCTACCACCCGCTTACCATGGTAGAACAACGACGCTCTCAGTCGACTGAAGATGACAGAAGCCGTCAATCTGCTGTATGGAGAGTTGAGTGTCCTTCAGGACTGCGAATTAGCCCTCGCGTTAAATCTAAATGTTATCGAGTCACTCCAAGATGTTTTATCTTTTTCTGAGGCCGAACTGAAACATCTAGGCTTGCCGACCGATGGCGACCAAGTACTGACGGAATTGAGAAGCATCGGTGCGGCTTTAGAACAAAATATGCTGCTTCTGAAGCAGCTGAAGGATGAAGTGACTACTGTGGTTAATACGGTACGTGGTATAGTTTCTACGGGTATCACGATCTACAACGTAGGTTTGGTGATACTGATGTGTAATAGGTCTTCAACGTTGTTCAAGTTGACTAAGGTGTGCTTGCGCTCAAGCAAGGAGATCTTGTATATCAGCAAGTACTCTGGCATTCTTTCTAACGAGTCCTCATATGAATGCTAATGGATTTGCACACACTACAGTCCGAGAGTGTGAAGCGCTTGACCTACCTAATAGTGTTCTTCCTTCCCACTTTTATTGCCGTATGTTCCCACACCTCTCACTCGAGACGATTTATTCTCATCATATGTAGACAGTTTTTGGCATGAATGGGCCAGCCACAAAGTCTCCACCGTCTGGCTCTTCTTTGCCGTTTCCATACCCCTCTCTCTAATATCCTTTGGCATCCTCTACGGGCTGAATTATCTGACCACTTCCAGAATACATTAGCAGCTAAAATCATTCTACTACGTGGAGACTGGCAAACGACCCCAGTCCTTCCTATATCTCAGCTAGAAGAGGTGGTAAAACAACTTCAGTCCGCAATAGAACTCGGAAGGGAGGGCAGACCGAGGTTCTTGTCGCGGTTCTGGAGGACTACATTTGACACCTCCATCCACCGCTGGAGACGTACTGGTAGAAGCTACGGCACTACATAAACTACATAAAATACTTGTTTCCAGGCCATCGCAGGTTGGAAAGCCCGTCGTAGCTCCCTCAAAGCCACAGAAGACGACATTGCCCAAGTTCCTATCTCGAACCCAGATGTAGGATTGGGAATTTTATCCGAGGAAATAAAACAGCAACGCCGCCGTCAACGCTCCGAATCCAAGTACCTGGAGAAGGACGTTGACAGATCACGAAGGCAGAAACGGTCCCAAGGGCGAGAATCTGAACGCTGCGAAGCCCGCAAAGCCGAGGTTGAGTATATCCGCAAAAAATTAGATCTCGACAGTGTGGATATCAAAGAATGCCGCTATTTCCGACCAGGATCTTGATGTTTCAGGAACCCCGGAAAATTGGAACAGTCAAGTTCCTCCTCGGGTAATTGTAACGCCGACACCGCCACCGACGGAAGTTGAATAGTCAGGATTTGCGATCCGACCACCCGAGTCGAGTTCTAATAAACCAAGAGCAAAACTACAGTACCGGGGATTCCCGCATGGTCACCCAATGCAGTACTAACCCGGCGATAACGTGCTTAAATATGGCTGAGCGGACGGGAAGCCTTGTTTTCACGTTTCAATGACCGTAGATATTGAGGCTTGGTGGTTTTAAATTTTGTTCCCATTTTCCATATTCTCATTTTCCGATCTTAGCTACGAGAACGAGTCCTATAACCAAGTCAGCATTAGATACCCACTTTATATGTGCACTCCGCCGCTTGCGACTATGCGTGTGACCTAAGTGTCATTAGGTCGGCATTTTCACAGCTTCCCTACCCTTCGTCCTGCTTATCAAATAGTGCGAACCATGGCAAGAAGTGGAAGCGAGAAGCTCAGGGCAATAAATTCATCGCATCGATCAACAGAGATAGTCTCAATAGTTCAAATAGCAGCTTTGTCGGACTTCTTGGTGATTCTTCCTCTTTGACTCTATTCAATTTCTTGTCAGCCTCACCCCAGACTTCTATTTGAACGCCGACCATACCGAGCGAACTATTTAACCCACCTGGCCTTCGCCTGCCCATGTATCAAGATTATCACCCACATTTTAATATTGGGCGCTCCACAGGCAATGGATATATTTAAGAGCTGGATCCGTCAGTACCGGGTCATGCTGCTCTTCACATAAGACTTGGAGGATGAATTTACCAGCAGTCTTGTATGATCCGTTAGCGCTGGGGTAATAACCGAATGTGGGAATCTGTTCTGACCCATGAATGGGACAAGTGAAAAAAAAAAGTATTGCAAATTAAATTTGCACCACTAGGAGGTCTATTAAAACCCAGTAATTTAATTAGGGTGCAAAGAAGGGAGGTTTTATGGAAGCAAAGTGAAGCAAAATCAAGTGGAGCGAAGCTAGCTCTATTACGGCTCAGAGTTACCACTCCTCTCACTGAACAGAGTGCAGTAAATCTCATTCTCAACAGTCCAAATATGTCAAAGGCGTATTTGGAGGTACTGAGAAAGTAAGTAGTTAGCAGTTAGTCTGTCAGGCGGCTTGGTAGGATTTTGGCTAGCGCTAGCGACCAAAAGCCGGATGACAGACTAGTTAGCAGTATACTTTGAACAAAGCAAAGCCAACTGACTTGTAAAACAGATCTCCAGTAGTACTTATTTGTTTATAGGCAAAGATATATTTTAAAAATTTATTTGCATATTTTTATTTGTCTTTTTCATGGGTCCATGAATGGCGGTGTCCATGGACCGGTCACCCCATCCTTGGATGGGCGGCTACCACGACGAGTCGCAACATATCTATCGTCCCACTTGTTCCATGATCATCTGGAAGGACAGAAAACTCCGTAAGTACCCCAATCTTGCTACTTCTATGGAAGAGAGTTCAAGACACCCATTGATTTGCTAGGTCTACCGGGAAACTGTCTGTTCATCGGGACGATCTTATATTTTGACTAAATTGAGGGTGAAAATAGCTAGCAAAATCATCGACGTTTCCATCTGTTTTTTGTTTGCCCACGGCAAGCAAGCTCTGAAAACGCTATCTTTCAGCTGGCCTTACGGCGAGCACCGTTGTGAGACGGTGGTGTTTTGACGATTGATTGATGCGATTTGATAGGGTAGATAGGCCTCGAATAGGCATTCTCACTCTCGTAGTAGATAGAATACCGAGAGGTAGACAAGTACACGTTTGCCTCACGTCCAGATAGTAATACATTGCTCTCATAACGTATTGCATTTCACCGAGCCCAAAAACAAAAAAAAAGTAATTGATGACAACCAAAGCGCACCGATACACATCCCAACTTTCCTCGTCCTCTCGCTAGCAGCCAAAGAGACAATGAAAGAAAGGTCGCATCAACTGGAGGCAGTGCAATACCAGTGACACAGTGTGAGCCAACATGCGCAAGCACAGCGGCCAGCTCCCTAGAGACAAAAATAAGATTAATATTAGAAGCCACATATAGTGACATTTCAGATATTAAACTGAAAAGAACAGATACTACACTTGATCTAAGCCAAAAGGCTGTAAGAGAATTAGCAGTTATTCAATAGTTATTGTGAAAGAATTGGGGTGAGAAAGACGTACCAAAGAGAGCTAAAGAAGAAAGCGAGGAAAGGGGGAGGGAATGGGAATTTTATAGAAATAGAGGCGCAGGGTAACGCTGTGATTTTAGCCGACGCAAGGGCTTGGGGCTTGGGGTTTTAGTTTAGTATGTGATATTCCCAAGGTTCAGTTTGGACAAGTTATTACAAATCCGGAAGATGGTCAGAGCTCCGATACAGTTTACTACGCGTTCCGAGACTATCCGACACAGCCCCTTCCACGCGAAGAGCCCGATCATTCAGGTAGAGTACGTCACGGGTTATCGGTGATGCGTCCGAAGAGATTTTAACGAGGTTTGAGCCCGCCCAGTACTGAATTTTTTTTTTGGCAAACTTGAAATCTCGTACGCTCAGACATGCAGTACAGAGAGGCAGAGTATATTCAACTTCAGCCCCACTTAGCACTACCTCGTTTGTTGCCACGTGAGATTGATCCAGTTAGATCGGTGATAAGATATGAACCTTATCCTCTCATTCCCACATCTCAACACTCTCTACCACAACCACATCTCATCGTTGAAGCTACGGCACAAGTAACAGCAGCGGCAGCATCTCTTTATCCTTTACATATTGTTTATCAATACATATGGTGTCAGTCTTCGGCCGGTTTCGGATGGCTTTCTCACGCTATACGCTCCATCTCCCCCTATCTCTGTATCTCATACGACCATCTAGGTGCCCGAAAATGTGAAGCAAAACTTCGGGAATGCTGTGGGCGTGGCTTGAGCAGTCGGACAGATTATGGCCCGAGCACGTCACTCAGATATAGACAGATAGCTGGGAACCCGTCGCTCCCGCGCAAGAACTCCTGACAAAGTCACTGTACCATCATTTTAGTACAGTGCCTTAGTCGAGTAGTCCACACAATCCCAGGATTTTTCATCCCCCGACAGTGGGCAGCGTACCGGGTATTGAAAACACAACCAATTAATGTTGTCCAGTTTGCATTGCAAGAGGCAACCGCAGCAAACAATTTTCAGGGCAGATTAATTCGCCCCGGCTCGAGCTATCTCCGCACTATCTCTGCAATGTCTCCGCACTATATCTCCGTACTATAGCCCTATAAAGTCCTATTGTTCATATACTCTACTCATTCCAAAGCTGTAGTACCCAGAGGCAAAGTTGTTCAAAGCCACAACACTATTGTGTGCCAGCGTGTGATGACTGGGCGAATTGCTGTAGATTTACCTCATTATATACGCTCACAGCTGTACTCTATCTCTCTTTTCTTACACATGTAGAAGGTAGATTTTCCCCTCGCCATCACCACTTGTTACCGGAAACCTTTGCATATCCGGGAGAACAAGATCCTAGCAATGCGCTAGTATATGCTCCCCATACTCGCAATTGGGAACAAAACGAAAGTTTAATACTTGGATCTTGCAGGGACTTTGCATTGATCCAAGCTTGCATTGATCCAAGCTAAAACATTTCCGATTTTACTTTTCCTACGCGGGTAGAGTCAAGGAGTCTTCTGTGCTCCAAAGAAGCTCTAACTGCATGAATGCAGATATTGCAAGAAAATATTAAGGGTTCCTTGCCCTGGTTGATATAACGTCATTCCAATGTACAGTTTACCAGCTGAATTTGCCTTAAGCTTATATTGGTTCACAAAATCAAAGGTTCTAGATAGCTGAGATCTCGAGTACGATTCCGTGAGTTGAAATTGCGTTCAAACCCTTACTCCCCACCCCATTTTCCTACTCTTAAATCCGTGAGACTAGCCGACCAAGATAGCCTCACCAGAACTCAGCTTTGGCGCTAGCAAAAGGACTAACACTCGGCTCCGCATAAGGCACTGAGATTGCGTCAGCAAGGTGGGCGGACTATGAGTTTAGGTTTAGGTTTAGTTAACGATAGTTGAAATCGGGAGATTATGGAAGGATGGTCATTCGATTAGCTCCATTATTTGTTCGGTCCCATACCGGTTTGTGAGTTGTACCAGTTCATAAAAATAATGAAACATCCTGCAAACCTTGGAATCAAGCAGGAAATGTGTCTGGTGGGAAACTTTTAAGCATATATTGGAATTGGAATGTACTTTTCTCTCCATTATGATTATAGCACTCGATAGGCAACTTGAAGTTGTGAAAGTCTATTGCAGCGTGTACAAATTATTTTCTTCAGTTGCTGTAACACCGGTTCGTCTGCCAGTCCGCCAATCCGCTCCAACTCGTGAACCGGCTAAAAGCGTCGCGAGAAAGGGGTTTACTGATAGGGTGGAAAAGTTTAAGCTTATTTCTGCCAAAATACCCCTGGCACGACCCCGTACCCATTTTGGCGGAAATAAGGCCCATACGGGCCCACATACGGACGTTTCCGATCTGCCCGTATCATCATCAGCAAGTATTAGGACGAGGGGATAGGTGGGGAGACTACGACATGAACTTTTCTTTTGTTGAAGGGTTTTTTTAGGAAGATGTATGTCATATGCATACGGGTAAATACATAATGCTTACAACCTAAAAATCATCAACAGGTATTTATAACATTACTGTGGTCATCGAATGCTAGTGCGGAGATACTAAGGTATTTCGAAGCTCCGGGTTAATAATACATATAGAGAGCCGCAGAGTGAATAGGAGAGGGCAGGTGGACTGTCAGCTGAAATTCCACGAGGCCCACGGCCCAGTCAAGAATGTTACCAGATTCAGGAGTCTCCTCGACTGTCCCCCACGCCCGCCTGATACCCCAGCGTTCTATACACTTCCCTTGTCTCGCACTAACCCCTCACGTGACGCGGCTCCATTCGTACCTCATTACTGGGAAGCAGCTGGGGTTTAAGTGGCGAAACGAGGGACGAGTGATTGCCACGTGACCCCGGTAGGATCGCTTTATCCGGCTGGTGCGAGACAAACACTTTCCCCCCACGCCCCACATTCCTCACTGTTCGGACCCGCTGGCCGGAAAAGTAGATCACTTCGTCATGATCTAGGCCACTTACCAAGGGAGCCGCTTTCCGGTTGCTCATTTGCCGGACAACGGGGCTACGGTAACAAGAACCCAGCCTCGTGAATAAGTTCTAGTAGTCAGTGTTTAATCCACAAAAAGCCAATTAAGCTTAAACTGGCTGAGAAACACAGTAAGAAACTCCATACCAAATGACCGCAGCCTGGCAGTCTGGTCCCATTCAATACTGATCGACAATCTGCGCATGTTCTATCGTGTCATTAAGGTGATTAGCAATACTAAATTCTACACATTACGATGCCATTATGACATGCTACAGGCACGGGAGGTGGAAAAAGACTACCCTGCCTTGTAGCGGCCCCCAACGGTAAGGCCAAAACAATTTACACGATCCTTACTTGTTGACGGCATCTATGCTTTCCGCAAGGATTTTCAGTTGGTAACTGCTATCCGACCGACAGCATGGCCCAGTGGCAAGGGTTGCCCTTTGTAACGGGTATTGAGCCGGCTTCTTAGTCGAGTGATGAGGTCGGAATAATTCTTCGGATACTACACTGGTAGTATTGTCATCGATTGTATTCCTCCACTTCAAATCCCTCGGTCTGCGTTGTCCACTACATATAACACTAACCAATTTGGCACCGTCTTTTCTCTTATAAAATGTCGATGGACTCCTCCCGAATGCCAATCACCACCAGCTCTCTGCTCAAGTCGATATCTCCAATAACTCCAAATCCTTCCACTCGAACAGAATCCTTACTATCACAAACCCTTACGCTTCCTTGCAAAAATGCGCGCCTCATTCATCACGATCTCCCTCCTCGCTACGGTTGCCATTGCAGCCCCTGCTCCTCAAGCTGGTGGTAATTCCCACTTTCAACATCCAAGCCTCTGAATAACTGACTAACACACACCGCCGTAGCCAAGGTATGCAAATACTTCCAGATTTTCCGGTCTGGAAAAGGGGGAGATGGTTTCCGAGGACCCCAGGTTTGTTGCTGCACCAATCACCAGTGTCACCCAGTCGATTTTGATGATGGTGTCGACGCATCGGCGGACCTCAACAACTCCCTTGGAGGGAATTGGAACGTCAGAAATGCGAGGAATGGACAAATTGGGAAAGGAAGTCTCGATGTGAACGGCTACACGTACACCGTTGCGTCTGGAGTCGGGTGTTAGCTTCATTAGAGAGGATTCCGGATGTCTGCACTGGGGTTTTACTGTTCTCAGTTGTTCTGTATCTTTCCTTTGATTTCCTAGTACGGCGAAGCTAATTCAACCCTGGCTGAGCTTTTTGTATTGAACTGTAATTTGATATATACCGAGCTAGCTCGGGTGTCTCCGCATAACAAACCTTAAGATTTCAGCTGATGTCGTATGACTCAAGAAGTGATAGTTATGCAAAAGAAACTTGGTCAATTGCAGACAAACACCCGTCTTACTCCCAGAAACTCTCTTAAGATATGTAATAAGAATATCGAGTGCTATAGAGAATAAGAGGGATGTTTTCAATGCTTAGAGCCGAGCGCTAGCGCTTCGATCGTGATGTATAGATGACAAGACAGTTCCTATATACGGACATTAGCGTGTCCCTGCATAACCGAGAAGATTTTTAGCCACTTGGAGCTTGTTCTCGGTACCAGAAATGTACAGTACAGTACATGATAGATTTGGTACATTTGATGCCGATCTTACCGAAGAACGGATCCCAGGAACACTTACTCTAACGTCGATTCATATATATAAATATCCACGACGACAGGGGGCGAGGTCGGAAATGGCTATACCATTTTGGTTACCGGCGAGTGATGTTTGTGGAAGCGATCCACTCTAGAGTGGATATCCTTTTGATTTCTTTTGGCTTACTCTCTATGCTTCCAATTTCATGATCATAGTTGATGCCAACAAACAATCTAATCAAATCAATCTACGCGCTATCAGCCCTGGAATCCAATTGGTTACCTCAACGTCACTTCCCTATTTCGGCCGTGTCGATCGATGTGTCTGGTTGACGAACTTGGACAGTTGTGCTTTTGTATGAGTTTTCATTCAGCAATGGCCCAAAGACACTTGCTGTTCGCTCAATCACCACGTAATTTCGATATTAAATACTAAGCCTACAAATCAGACAAAAAGTTCGCGAGCTTCAATGTCAGAGCAAACCTCTAACAACATCACAACTATCTACGATGTGCCTTCGCGGAGCATGTCTTTTTCGGAGTACATTAATTTAGGGCCGAAACGGCACGTTACCGTAGCGGTAGGATCTGATGTGCATAGCCTCTCTTTTGAAGCTCTTTGTTGATTCTGATCTTTATAACGTGCATCACATGTGTCACCCGTTAACTGTCTCGGAGCAGCTTCCGGGAAAGGCCTACGAGTCACATCTAGCCCACGGAAGCAGTTACACATAACTAGCCCCATGATTTTTCTTCCCGCAAGTTTCATAAGTTAACCTCTTTATATCTCTACAGTGGCATCGTTGGATCCCACCCGCAGTACCCGGGGGTTCCCACATCAGTATTAACCCGCTTCCATCTGTCTAGCCTTATTTTTACGTGTCTATGACCGTCCTGCAGCTCTTAACCTGTAGAGAAGAGTAAGGACTTAGAAGCAGGCTGTGAACAGCGAAGTTTGATTAAGCACGAACCCCGAGGCAGTAACATGTATCTTCTCCCTCTTGCACCATTTTTCGCTCAACTCCTTGGTGTGCGACCTCCGTTTCATTGGCCATTTACCGACAGTCTCTGTCAGTGCAATCGCTTCTCGACGAAGGAAGTGTGCAGGGATCAGATCCTTTTAAGTGTGTTTTGAATTGAGGTGACGTTTGGTGTAGAATTTTTGTTTTTGTGGGCTCCAGAATTCGACTGTTATTGTCTTGATTAACGCCTCTCCCGTTATACTCAACCCATGCACTTTGCAAAACTAGCGGAGCTGCTTGAAGGTCACATGGGGGAAGATTCGCCAACTAATTAATCAAGAATCTGGGATGGCTCCCATGTTACCTGCATGTTAGACCAGCCAATACAACTGGAGGACTTGTTGCTGGCAGCTTAGCGAGTGTTGGAGGTACGATAACGTGCGCAATGGGTCGTACTTCTTGCGCAGTTTGTTCCAACTTTTCTCATGTCCAGCCCCCCTACATCGGACGTTCTCGTGAGATAACTTAGCAATTAACCGTACAGGTACGATCTAGGACAACTCAGGTGTGGGTGGTTGTTGTCCTCCCCAGTCCAACACCAACGACATCTGGCGTTGTCACACCCAGAGAAGGAATAATTGGACCGTGCGCTGTGCTACCCCGGTATCAACGGTATTTGCCGTCGTGTCTCATTTCCCGAGCAAGACCCTGCTTCTTTCGTTGGTAGCCCCTCGACAACGAACGGGTTCTTCCGAAGACGTCTAAATTTTAAGGAAGTGTCAGTAACAATTGCATCCTGGGAACCGGCACCATCGTGGGGGCCTCCGAGACTATCTAGATCACTAGTCACTCCGAAACCAAGGGGAGTCGTGGGCTTGGTAATGGAAGATGGATTCTCGTTGCAGTGAGAAAGCGGAGTGTAAGCGAGGGTTGAACTGCATCATCTACGCGCGCTGACGCACTGGGAGGATAGTTAATTAGTGGAGTTGTGGAGTCGAGATATTAGGTTTCTGTCAAGGGAAGCAGTGGTAGTCGGAGAATTCCAGTCATGATGAAGAGCCGTGGTGTCTGATTGACGACAGGTGAAACCCAAACAAGCACCAAGTCGCAGTTAAAATTGCAACACCGAGAGAGGCCCAATATCCAACATGACCGTGATAGTCCTAGTTCCTCGTTTCTTCCTGTGCTTTCTAAGATTCTTCAAATCGTATTTGCGAGCCCTGACTCTAGAACTTCTGTGAAGTAGTTATATTATGGTAAGCCGAATCGTCACCTTCTGCTACGTACATAATCCCCGGGGCGCATAAAAACACTATCGAGCCGCGCGCATATATGCATGTATTTTACGGCGGCCTTCAACACAGTCGACCGCGGCATCTTGACTCAAAAGTCCTTCCATCACCCTCCACCACATTGGTTCGCCTAGCCCCGCGTGATCCCCTCAACGCCGCTAGCCCCCGCAGCTAGGGCTGAGATCCACTTAGCGTTGCTCGCGAACCACAGGCCCGTGCACGCTAGCGACCGTTATAAGCGACCCCTTCGCCCCTATCCTCGCTCCCTCCTTATCTTCCAGAGTCTTTTATAAGTGAGTCTTCATCTGCTATTTCCATGTTGTATCGTCGTTAATAGGTGCAGTGTCTGAAACCCCAGCGCCAAAGAAAGCGAGTGCGATTCGATATGCGCAACGGTTGGTGGAGAAGTCACGGAGAAAACGGGAGAGGAGGTGGAGGGAGAAGTTAGCTGAGCAGAAGAAGAAGGCGGCTGAAGAGAGTGGCGGAGGGGAAAAGGGAGGAGGGAGTAAAGGTGCGGAGTTAGAGAAGGCGACGGAGGTAGAGGTGGATGTGATGGATACCACGGTGCAACGGTTATCAAGCGATACTGCAACCCTACAGTCTGAATAAACCAACGCCCTGATGATGTTTGGCGAATGTGTTTTGTATCTAAGCGTTTTCAATTACCAATCCTGTTATTTGGCACCAGCGTCTAATCTGCGTTGCCGTGGGTACCACCGTCCAGCACCATAGATATTAAATGCTTGAGGTGACATCCCCGAAGCACTCCAAGCTTAAGCTTCTGGCTGACATCAAGTGAAAGCGCAGGCACTGTTGTAACTATTTTGCATTCGGCCGCGAGCGGCCATGGCATATATATAATTTAAAGCACCTCTTTCCCCATACCCCATCAAATTCCCGTCCTCTTCTTTAAGAAAATTCAAGAAGCAAAGTCGAAGATATCCCCCTCCAATCGAAACGAAAGCACCCGGTGGAGGGCACTATGGGATCTTCACTTCGACATCGGCCACAATATATATCCACCCATCTCCCCGGCCAAATCCCACTAAAACAACAAAGAAAACCTGCCGGTCCGCCATCCAGATCGCCGCAAAGGAATAGATAAATTATAAAAACTAATCCCCCACACTCCAGTTGTTTTCACATGCACGTGTGCAAATGAGCTCCCTCGCACAACCGCAAGGTCTCATATGAAGTTATCGCAGTGGAATACCCCAACAGTCCGAAGGCAGCAGTTTTTCAATGGTCTGGGTCTGAATATAACAGAATGCAGCGAAAAACAATTGTAGAAAGCCCCTCTGCTAATGTTGAGACTCTGCCTGATCAACTTCACAAACGTCTAGGGTTGGAAGACAGGGCCGCCCGTATACAGGTGTCCGTTGAACCGCCAAAAAGGGGGATTCTTCTAGAGCTATCGGATTTTGGATCGAGATGCACTGCGGTTCATAGCTCTGCTCTAACAATTCGCTCGAAGATGTAACACAAACCCTGATCTCACTATCAACTTCGATATTAGTGCCTAGGCTGCCGTAATGAAGACCTTTGCTAATTAGTATAAGAAACCCGGACCGACTGATGTCCACTCTAGGATTCTTGGATGGTGCGAATTATCTTCGGGGCGACACCAAAAGTTTTCTCCACTGGTACCCGTCTTGAAGTTCTACTTGCACTAGTCGGTAAAGGTTTTACGTCAAGTCAGCTCAAGCCGCACTGTAACCCTTTACTGGATGGACAACGGCACAAAAGTCAAGTGCCCCTCCAAGCTCAGTCAAGGATGAGGGTGATCTGTTTGAGGATGCCAGGATATCACTCTGTAATCTCCGCAGGATGGTTTTCTTACCGACTAGGACCCCGTTCACAGTAACGTGGCCTATCTCTGAACTGGGGCTTTTTGTGCAAGTTAATAATATTAAACGGTATTGGGAGCGGAAGAATAATCAGCTCCGGACCACCTACTCTCCCACCGCCTCGACTACCTGGTGTCATTCCAGTGTGTCCTCATTCTCCGCCGCACCCGCTTGCAGGGTATCAACCTGTATCATGAACGAGGTTTTAAACGTGGTGTTTTCAGATCTAGCAAGGTATGCCGGAATATCAGGGAATGTTGATGACAATGTGAGACTATATTCATGGAGGAAGGCTGCAAAATGGGAAAGACTAGGGAAAGACGAGTTTGAGATCTCGAGTACTAAAGAAACAATGCACTGGCTCAGAAGAGGAAATGTGCCTGACTGTCTACTGGTGATGCCAATCTTGACTCTTTTCACAAGCGAGAGGGTTTTTCTATCTAGTGGTTATGGTAATTTAACCCAACAATATGTGAGCGAGAGTTCAAAGAGTTGGAGGTAGTGAGCGGGTATTAAAAAGTTTCAAGTTATTGCATGGTCATCGATCCATCTAGTCGCTCTGATTCTCGTTTGTTTGTAATCATATTGCATTCAGCCGCTTGCGGCTATGGCATATACCTAACATATTTCCTCCCCGCTTCTTCCAATAACAAAAATGAAAGCAATGTTGCGAGCCCCATTATACCCCAGCAAAAGAAACCGCCAGCTCTGATTCTCGTTGTACTATTAGTAATGTTGTCGATACCTGGTGTCTCGTCGGGATGCAAAGTACAATGAAAAATCTGTGCTGTCCGGACCATTGCGTTCGCTGCAGTAACAGGTAGTCGTTGAAAAACGGATCAATGCTTCGGTTGCTTACCATACCCAAGTATCCACTGCTAACCACTAAATATCCACTTTCTGCTTTTGGTTTGCAATCTTGTGCACATATACATCTGCAGCCTTGCTAGCTCAATGGCTAGAGCGTGGGACTTTTAAGACGATTTCATCGTTATCCCAAGGTTGCGGGTTCGAGTCCCGCGTGAGGCTTTTCTTTTATTTATTTCATCTGGCTATACCGCCACCCTGTGCGTCGAATTTTAAATTTTTCTTCCGGTTGCATCACCATTTGCGCGTGTTCCACTGTTAATCGGTGGTTGGGTTAGAATCCCTGCGCTGGCATTTCAGCCACCAGCATAACAGCCCCAATCACCCGTCACTGATAAGTCGCCCCTACCCACACAGCCAATAGCGCGGTCCCTTGCATGTCGAGGGTGATAGAACAGGAATGGCACCCGCTGCACACCCAGGTTTCACGGCGGCGCGTGCATCTGGCCAGCATTACAGGGTGTGGATGGGCAGGAAAAATATTTAGAGCATAACACACAGGACCTCTTCGTCCCGTCTGTTCCATCCCATCGCTAGAAACATTACAGAATGCCACCATCATCCTACCGCTACCGCGCACCCTCCGAATCGACAAAACCCCTCGCTCCGCACTCCCACCTAATCCCGACCAGCTCCCTCCTCCGCCGCCATCCGATCCCGCCTCCCACCCCGCTCCCCCTGCACCCCTCGTACGAACAGACAACTACAGACACACTCAGCACCCCCGCCACCGCCTTCGCACTGTACTCCTACCTCTCGACCCTCCTCCTCACCCTCGGCTGGGACGCGTCCACCACCCCGCTCCCTCAGTTCGTAACCACGCACTCGCACCTCCTCGCACACGAACTCTCGCTGCCGCCAAAGAAGGCGACGAAGTTGTTTCTGGAGCTGTGGGAGTGTTGTACGCCGAGCATCGGATTGGTCGCGAAGGCGATTGAGGGGTGTGAGGAGGCGCTTGGGTGTGAGGAGGAGACCAAGGCGGGATTGAGGAGGCTGTTTTATCGAGATATGGGCACGGCTGCCGAGGATGTTGTGCGGGATTGGAGTGAGGAAGAGATGAGTGCGAAGGTTGCGGTCGGGCAGGGGAGGAGGAGGGCTAGGGGCGGGTGGGGGGGTTGGTGGGGGGAGGTTAGGGGGTGGCTTGGGGGGAGGGGGAAGAATGTGTAGTGGGAGTG
>Ga0307515_10003095_pt1 | contig 35225 bp, 31 predicted proteins | sample 17_EM_MG_FD_194513 | JGI IMG/M metagenome (GOLD analysis project Ga0307515, IMG submission 194513) | Populus trichocarpa ectomycorrhiza microbial communities from riparian zone in the Pacific Northwest, United States - 17_EM | ecosystem: Host-associated > Plants > Roots > Unclassified | place... | reverse complement strand
TCCTCCTCCATCTCCTCCTCCTCCTTGGCTTCCTCTTCCTCCTCCTCCTCCTCCTACTAGACGGCATCACCCGCTTCCTCGTTTAACGCCACTGCCCATTTACGCTCTGTATCGTCTATGATTTTTTGTTCCAGCTCTGCATCTATCTGGCCATAGTCACTTTCACCGTCTCTATAATCTGCCGAATTACCATCTACGGCATAACTATCATCCGGTAGTGCATTATTCTGCATGGCATCTAACATTCGTAACCTGAGTCCTACGGAAGGTTAGCACTTGCACACATGATTTTATACCAGTGGAATACCATTGAGCCTGCCCCATTGATGGAGCGGAAATAGGCAATGATGCTTTATAGGAAACAGAGACCGCATAATTCAGAAGCATTGAAGAATGAGCCCTTCGAGATGAATGCTATCCATCCTCATATCATGGTGGAGGAGGTTGAGAAGCACATTTCCTTGATGTTTGCGCCATTTAATCAGCCTTTGGGCATGCAATTTCAGCATCCTGTTCTCCTCAACAACACGTTGTTGAACAAAGTACCACCGTATACCATGCCTAATATACTGTATGCTGCCCAATTAGAATTTGACAGAGGCCCTTCGATATCCCATCTCTAATCATCTGCTATACCGTCCTCTCGGATATCTTTTGCTTATAATTGCTTCAAGTTCGCATCGCAGACATTGCAAATCTCAGCATTATATTTCGTCACCAAGTTGTGAAGCTGCTTCCATCTTCCAGTAACCTTCGGAATGATCTACTTTGCCATCTTGTGGCCTCTGACTCACTTGCGAAGCACATCAACTTCCACTCACCTCTCTCTCACGATCTTGATGAGCTCTGCCTTTAAGTAACACAGCTGTTTCAATGCATGAGCAAGTTGATGGCACATGAAGAGCTAGCCATTCCTTCTCCACTCTTCGGGTGCCCAGGCAGTTAACGAGAGGAGTCTCATCACCCTCGGATCTCTTCTGTGTAACCGTGCATCCTGCAGTAGAAGCTCTAACATCTCATCATTATTGGATTGTTGAAACACCATGTAGTAGATCAGGAATTATCAATCTTGCGTGGAGTATTGCAGTACTCACCGGTATAGAGTATAGTACCTGACTTGATCCCCTGATTGCTCAACCAGGTAATCAAATGTATCAGTTCTCCGTGGATGCACGCGCCCTGATATATCTATTCACTCTGCTGATACAATGGTAGTAATCTGTGCAAGAGTTTCGTTTGCTTCGTTTGTCAATCAACCATCTTTGTCCAGCGGCGTTCCAGATTATTGCGCATGTCTTCTCAATAACGTTGAGCATTGTACAGCGCTGTAAAAGGATTCCATCAGCATTGTAATGAATCTTGTTATATTGGCCAGTACCTACCAAAAGAGTCCATCATTTGGTAGGGGTTCTCTCCAAGTTGAGGTAAAGGCACTTGGGTGATTGTCAGAAGGATATATGCTATGGAGTTTACTCGCGTAGAATACATAACGCCTATCCTCGACAAAACAACAATGCCAGTGCTGTGATCCCCAGCAGGATTTCATGAGAACTTCATATTGATTTGATACCGAACCTCATTGCTAGCAGTTTCATTGAAAGTGCTACTAATTTGTATTGATTTGATGATGAACCAACCTTGGCCAGTCGTAAGCCTTCAGGGCTCAAAGAGATGCCAGTTATTTCATACCACGTTCACTGAACTGAGTTGAGTGGGACAAGATGCGTCGACTGCTATATAGCGACTGATGTCGCAGGTAGACAATAGCCAATATGAAATTATGTCCAATCCCAAGCAGGTTCCCCAGTAGGAATTGGAACACCTTGGGCACTCCCCGGTTAGTGAGAACAGTCTAGATGTTCGCATGGCATGTCTGATTCATTATAACGCAGGGCAAGACCCGATCAACCTCCGAACACAGGTGCAGGTCAATTCGTCATAAGTCTATCTCGACAGAGCAATGGCGGGCCGCCACGTATAGCCTCTGAAGAAGATGAACCAAAAAGCCTGAAGTGTAAGGTTGTGTCTCAATATAATTAAGCAATCTGGTTAAAGCCCTCCAAATAACCAAGTCAGGCGAGGAGAGGTTTTGACTACCCACACAATCGAGTTGCACGATATCTAAGTTGAAGTTACTGCTTGATTAAATCTTATTGCTGATGATGGCCCTCCAGGGGGAGTATCTATTCAAACCGAATCATGCAATACACGATAACCTTTGGGATGCATGGTCCCCTATGAAGAGAGATTACAGCTCATTGAGTAGTGCTCTACCATATGACAGATGAAATCATAGCAATCCTTGATATATGATGATGGCCCTACGGTGGGAGTAACTCCTAAAACCCAATCATACATTACAAGAAAGCTATACAGAGACAGCAATGTTTCATCATTGAAAGGACAGCCCCACAAGCACGAACAATACCTACGATACCTACCTGCAAAGCAGAAGCGGAAATAGTAATATTGTGTTCAGTAATTATTATTATTATCATGATCGAGTGTAGTGGTATAATCTATTAGGATTGTATGTGGTTTCCTCGCCTCAGGGTTGAGCATCAGTCCACTAACGAGTAAGATGCAATACTGCATGCGTCATCCTGATCACTGGATCACTTCAAACGGCAAGATCAGTTGTTTCCAGCACTCTGCATTTGGTGGTTGGCAAGTTTGATTCAGTTCACCGAGTTATTAATATTTTATCGCCATTAAAAAGTCTTCCCTTCAGAATACATTAACATTCTTGTGGTATCGCCTTTAACAAATCCAGCACTAGCAGGGAGGCTCAGTCCCTGATCAGAAATAGCAGTGTTTGATATTAATGATTCCGATACTGAGGAACATCCTGGTTGAAGTCATTCACTTCCAATTTGCAGCAGCAAAAAGCAATGCCAGTTGCATACAAAGCGCTCCTGAAAGATCCTCAAGAATAAACTTAATCATTCCAATTCAGAATTACAAGCCAGATTTGGGAAACAGAGTAAGAAGCGACAAAGTATAATTCTTAATCTTCTGAAGAGTGGAGATTTGGAATATTGAAGGAGATTACATTGAGACATAATATTGCCGATATTATCCGAACGCCATATTTATCAGGGAAGCGATTGAGGAAGATATTGTGAAGATACATGTCAATTGAAATTGCACTCTCAATCGGCAAAACATTAACACCATAATATTAATTAATCACCGGGATTGATTATATGAACACACTTTACAATATTAATTGATAGCTGAGATTGATTAGCCTGAATACCTTACGATATTGAATAATCACTGAGATTAATCATCCGAAGATAGTTTGTTGAATAATCACTGAGATTGATAATATGAACACACCGGACGATATCAATCAATCATCGAAATCAATCATACGAAATACCCTGTGTGATTGATAAATCGCTGAGATTGTTTGTACCAATATATTTTACACTATTAACTAATCACTGAGATCAATCATACAAGTTATATGTATTGTCAGTGTTATGATATGCCATGATACGATTTAGTTGCTATCCATTGAGTAGCATCTAATATAAGTATACATCTCTGTCCTCTATATGTATACAATTTGTACTGGTTACTACGACAATCAATGTAGAGGTACGCCTAGACGACTATGTTAGGAACTATGGCTGTGTACATAGTACTTACTTGACTATCCTCCGATACATAAAAGTGTAGTTACTCGGGTGGAAGCTCCCTCATAACAATCTGCTGTGTTCGGTGGGAACTTGATGAAACACTTCCTTACCGGATGAAATGTTGCATCATAGTCCACAGTTGCTAGGGCTCCCCACCAACCATTCGATCGTAATTCGCTCTATGACCAAGGTTGTACAATACATGGCACTGGTACTAATACTGGTCGCAATGGGTCTGGGTAACCCGCAAGCGGTCCAGGTTTGGACTGCAAAAACCAGTAGGTTTGTTTTCAAAGCCGTCCAAAAACCTGACCCACAGATTGTTGGCGGGCCTATCCTGGACCCTTACCCATCCACCCCCGGGATTTGCCAAGTTTGGCTAGACCCAATCGGTACCAATCTCCGGTTCTGCATTTCGGGTTGCACATTGATGGTCGCATTCAGATATACCTCTGTGAATCGTAAATGATTGACATTGGTACCTAAAGGTTTATTGTTGATGTATTGGCTGGTGTAATGAACAAAACGAACAGACTCAGTCGCCCTACAACATCTTACAAATAACCGCTAACAGAGGGTCAACGGTTTTTGATCTTGCATCTTCGGAAACATGAGTGGCGCTTGATTACAAGCAACCCTACAGAACGATATGGCAACCTTCATTGGCAGATAGGTACGGGATATTTTTGCCACATCCTCCAGCACAGTAACAAGTTATTTCATTTACACAGCTACCTCTAGGTAATCTTGAGCCTTTTAGGGTACAAAACAGTCAAAACAATGTATATTGACCATAACAGCCATATCTCGCTGTGATTAGGCATGATGGAAGGCCAAGAATCGTGGACACTCTGTTGACACTCATTTTCAAGATGGGGCAGGGAGAGTTTCGCTCTCTCTTTCGCCTATAAAGGCAGCCAATACTCCGTATATGACAATTTGCAACCTGTCACCCCCCAGATTTCCCAAGATACATGACCAACATTCGTTGACACTCATTTTCCAGATGGGGCTGAGAGGGTATCAGTGACTTTCTTGCCTATGAAGGCGGCCAATAATTCCATTATGACTGTCGGCAACCAATTGGCAGCGTGATTACCCAGGAAGCATGACCAAGAATCGTTGACGCTGCGTTGATGCTCATTTTGCCATGGGTGTATCCACTATATGCAATCATTTGGTTTGGTGTGGTCCATCATTCACATTGTTCTGGTAGCCATTCTAGTGTTTTCATTTACTTTCTTCTTGATCACTACATTGTTCTTTAATAATACCTATAAATAAATAATAATACTCTGCAAAATCCCTTGCCATTCGATCAATGCTCGTCATCACTTGCAGGTTTACTCAACATGCTGCTCTGGTCTTCAATATGGATGTTAGCTGCATTACCACACAGCAGATAGTGTACTGACCGGTGGATGTTCCTTCATCTGTCAGCATATCTGGATCGAAATCTGTATTGTGCTGGCCGTTGTGCGCAGATGCACCAAGCGTAAAAGATTAAGCACGGTAAGGAGATGTATTTGTATATGCATATCCGGCACGTAACTGGACAATTTTGGAAGTATCAGCTACAGAATTATCACCAATTGGGGTGCGTGGCATTCCGGGCGGAGGTGTCGTCAGCTATGCAGTTCGCTGTATGCGTCGGTCTGGTGGTGGTGCACCTGTTCCGTTGCGTCTCAACCATATCTGGGAATGCTTTGAGGTGCCATTTTGGCAAGAAACCCATCCAGCCGTTTGGTTTTGACGAAGTATAGCTGGGTGTCTTTCTATCGCCGCCTTCACCTCTTCATGCCCAGGAAACGCAACACCCCACATCTGCTCTTCTCGCACCTCGGCATGAGGTTTCTTGATTGGAGATTGGGTTCCCTGTTGTGCGGTGCTCGAACACCCTTCGTTGGCCATTTTGGCCATATCCAAGGCCAGGCGCATGTTGGACAGTTTCCGCTGTACCCGACCTCCTTGCCTTGCCATAGTAGCAGACATGTTGAAAAGCTACAAGAAATTAGTTGCTGCTTGTAAAAATGAGATACAACAATTACCTCTACCATATACAGCTCCCTAGCCTCCTCTAAGGTGATTAAAGCCTGTTTCATCGACTCACGGGGATGCTTATCAGGAAATCCATCCGGGGAAATCCCAGCGCTGACAACATCATGATGTTTCATTTCGCGCACAGTGCGGATAGAGGACTTTGTCGACCATCGAGGTCTCTCATTACAGGCAACAATACTCTGGTCACGTAGCTCGCTACGGACACCTGCAGGATGATATATGGTTCATTGACGGCCGTTTATCTCGATATGGACATACTCACATCCACCTGCATGCTGCGTCTTATGCTTGGTGTTTCCTGTCTTACGGACGATGTTTAACTGTGCATCCTGGGTCATATGTTTGGTGGCTGCTATGTCTGCGTCGCAGTGGACTTGATGGTGTCTGCAGTGTTGCTGTTGCCTCTGAGTGACGTATTTGATGTAGCGCCGACCAATCGGCATGATTTATATCCGCTCTCACCTCGCTGAGGTGGTTGTGTATCCATAATGTGCTGGTCTGGAATAGGAGAGCAAGATGATAACAAAAAGATGTGGGAAGTCCTGAGGACTAAATAGTTAGCTTCATGTCAGAATGGAATATGTTGCAGCCAACATGTTCACTACACTCACAATGAATCCTGCTGAGAATGGCTGCAAGTTGGAGGGTTTCCCACCGCCCCATGATATGGAATTAGTCTGTCCGAAGTTGTATGTTTGTTAACAGGGATAAAATATGGTGTACAACAGCCGCAATCGCATGATTGTCAGATATAGATTCGACATTATTCGAGGGAAAGGATGTCTGCTTATTCTCATCGCAAATGACCCCCGGGATATTACATGAAGCTGACGGTAACAATTATGTCAGGCTGTATGGTTAGCCTAACTATTCCCAATTTATTGACAGTCAAAAGGGAGACTTTGCTTTGTTCAAGATGAGTAAATGTACCAACCTTGACATAAAAGATGCAGCTTGCCTCCATATTGTCCATATCTTGCAACATCCAACGTCTCGCCCAACAACAAAGTCAACACAACCTACAATGGTGAATGCTCAGAAAAGAACTTTTTGCCACTTCCGCTGGGCAGATATGGCAAATCAACAAAGCATTCCACCCAATGACGCCATCAAGTGAATGAAGCCAAGAGGGGCTTGGAAACAAAATCTGTCTGAGCCCTAGGAACACTGTGCAGCTTGCGATTGAAAAAGAAGCTTGCGGCTGAGAACCGACCAGAAACCCAATTCTTAAGCAATGAAGAGAAACAGAAATGGAATGACGATTATGTTCAGAGAGAAACCACTCGTGCAAGAAAGCGAGTTGAACATGCAGAGGCGGCGGTTCAGCAAGGGCAGGAAGATACGAAGAAAGCTTTAAATGCAGGATTGACGAACTGAGGCCCCAAATGAAATTTCAGGAGATGATGGTTACTATCGGAAACAGTCTGAGTGATCTAGCATGTTCCAACAATGGTGAGGATGGGGAAGATGAGGATGATGAAGAGATAGAGCAGGTCCAGCTGAGCGAAGATGACGAACCCAGCTGGGTGATCGGCCCAATCACCACAACGTACGGCAGCGCAGGGATTGGTTTCGGCAGAAGCAGATGAAGCTTGATGAATTCACACAACCGGGATGGGAGGAGGCAGGAAACTCCTTCTGTTAAACGGATAGAAGTACGGCACATCTCAATTGAGTGTTCCAGAAGTCGTTGAACCGCAACAGGATGATGATGCATCGGCTTCTTCACTGACAACATTTGGAGAGCTTACGGAGTGTCTTGACATTGTGCCCGCACTATCGCAAATGCCGCAAGGGACTTCTCGACCAGGAAGTAGTCTTCTGAGGCTAGGTTCTGGGAAGCCACAGTCAACCATTACTATACCAGTCTTGCGCCCGCCATGGAGCCCGATTCATCACTCATTCTGAATTCGAAGCCTGTTGAACTGGTAAGCTTTTACCTGTGCATATAGCCTCCCCAGCTGATCACCATCGAGAAATCGGATTCAGACGAAGACTTGGTGACAGCGCCTGCATCAGCGGAGGAATAGAGAGGCAAAGTGCGATTTTTGTAGTTATATCTCAGTGAAAAGCAATTTGTGTACGAATTTTGCTAAGTGTCAGCTTTTGCTTGATTTCAGTGACCAGATTGTGAGACATGATAATTCATATGTGCATGTGCAATGGTCGAACACACCATGCGACAGTTTTAGAATCCAAATAAGAGCGTAAGACGGCCCACAAGTTCCATTTCTGTTTGCCAATTACTGTCAAGTGAGAAAGCAAAAGCTATATTAGTGACGAAATTTACTAACAACATTTAAGTGACTGATGACCTACATGTCATACACGCAGAGGGCAGTGCGCAATACGAATAGGTCTGGATGACGACAGTCATGCTGCATTCATTCATGCATCCAACTGCATACCTCTCGGCACAGACCTGGTGCACATGGTTCAGATAATTGAAATTGGGTATGGTATGTCATGAAAATCAAGGAGAACTAGCTGGATGATGAAAGATGAGGAAGTCGAGCTATATTCCCCAAAGACTGGTGAAATGATCTACATGCGGTAAATTGCCGCCGGAAAGCACAGTAATGTGATAGGGCCACCTCACATCCCAGTCAGATAACCTGGATAGAGGTTGATCAGAAATTGCGAGGTTACAAAGATCCTCAATGCAAATGATAGTACTTACAAACGCTATATTGGATGTCAATAATGAGTATATGATTTGTTACATACAATTATTGAGTGTACGAAGGTTGTTTTGATGTGACTTATGTGAGCGTCAACACAGAATCAACGATGTTTGTCTTACACATTCGGCATGCAAAAGGCTGCGTTGTCATATCATTCCAAAGTGAATGTATTGGTCAGCGTTATAGCGAGAGAGGCAAATGACACGCTCATTGCTACATCCTGAAAATGTGCGTCAACGGAGCCTCAACGATTCTTGGCCTTGCATCTTGGACAAAGCAAGGGCTGTGCGGCGACATTAACAGGTAATCAAACTATCCGCTGCCTCTACAGGTAAAACTGTTTGAGACAACATCACTGCTATATCCTAGAAATGAATATAAATGGAGCGTCAACAATTTTGGGACTTGAATTTTGGACAATCCAAGGGCTGTGTGACGACATGAATCCATAATCAAACTATCGGCCGACTTTCTAGGCACAAATGGTTGAGACAACACCGCTGCTATGTCTTCAATGTCAGCGTCAACGGAGCGTCAACAATTTCGAGCCTTGCATCTTCGATGATCAAGGGGCTGAGCGACGACATTGATCCATAATGGAACTATCGGCGGCATTTTCAGTGAACAATGCTTTCGACGTCATCATGCCTATTCCGTAGAAATCAGCGTCAACGGAGCGTCAACCATTTTAGGCCATGCATCTTCGGAAATCATGGGGCTGTGCAACTACATTTATCCATACTCGAACAATGAGCAGTCTATCTAGGACATAATCCTTGTGACGATATTGTGATGATGTCTTAAAATGAGCTTCAACGCAGTGTGAACGGAGCATCAACCATTGTTGATCATGCGTCTTGGATAATCTAAGAGCAATCGAACGCAGCAAATCCACACTCAACCTATCGTCAACTTTCATTGGTGAAAATGCTGGTGAAGATAGTGTGTCCATCTCCTACAATTGTGCGCCATCAGAGCGTCAACAATTATTGTGGAGGCTCAGCAAGCTACACAGTGATGAACTGCAGTGCGGTGTTCTTAAATTGAGTTTTATGTGGTCAGTCTTTTCAATATGTCCTTGCATTCAACTTCACAAGTATGCATGCAATGTCTCACAGATCAGATTTCTTTGCTTGTCGCACCAGAGTCAATATTTAAGACCCCGCATTCTGCTTTGCTATAATGTAACTTTCGGCAGTCTTTCGAGTTGGATTACCCAGCTTTCTAGTTCCTACCGCCATGTCGGATTCAAAATCATTAAATACCTCATTGCTAGAGGTTATGATTTCATTCAACACTGAATGGGTCTTTATTCGTGATTTAAGCGACCTGACTTTACAAATCGTCCTCGATGTTTGGTGGGCTTCAATGGATGTAGGCTCGAAATGTCCGATTTCTTGGAATAATTCTTCACATGAATCTTCATGGCCACTTGATTTGCACTGCGGAATTGAGGAGACCGGCAGCCCTGGAATCATATGTATCGTTTGTCATCCAGTTCTTCACCATCCCTCAGAACATGGGACCAGCTCAATGGGGAGACAATTATTGGCAAAAGCTCACATCGCGAGATTAAACGAGTTCAAGCAGTCGGAAGTCACTTACTTGACTTGTTCGATGGTCGATGAATCAGCTTTGGCCATCCTGAAGACGCAATGATGGCGAGGAATTACAACAGTGAGTTCGCAAAGGAAATTCATATTTGACATCCTGATCGATCCATATTGACCGAAATGATAGACAAAACGTTCCAAACTGGCAGCTAAGGACTTTGATACTTCTGAATTTCACCAAGACACATGGAATAGCAATCTCATGTTAGAATGTGTTTTGGCTCATTTGCCCCGGAATGCAATATCAAATCTTCAGCTACGACAGTCATATAAGTCATTATGATCTGACATCGTGCTGCTGTCCACCACGACCCTTCGCGACATTTGCTGGAGGGAATTTGCACTAACTGACAATGCAATTAAGAAGTAATTGCCTTCACAAAATAATGTTAGTTTAGCTTTGGACGAATGGACATCAACAAACACACGTGCCAAACCATCAGTCATTGCTTACTATATGGATAGAAATTGGGCATTGCGTGAGGTGCAACTCACTTTCGATGAGGATGATCGCATGTTCATTTATGGTTTTGAAATGTAATCAAGGATGATAGGTCAAGGGCCAATATACTGGAGCAAGGCTAGCCATGCATTTGGAAGGCGTGCGTGATCGTTTGGAGCTTACCAACGGCCGTTTGCTTGGAACTGCAATGGATAATGCTTCCTCACATTACTCGATGACACGTGAGCTGCAATCAACACCCGAGGCCTCCGGACTGGAGTGGCCTGCATTGAGGAACCACATGCCATGCATGGCGCACGTCATACAGCTGGCTTTAAGTTCATTCATGAGTAGTCTGAGTGTAAAAGGCCCCAACAAGTCTTGGGAAGGCCATGAGCGTGGTCAGCAATTTGGAGAGAATGAAACCATCGCCATTGGGAACAGTCAAAGACTTTGCAGAGAGGGCAATGCTAGAATCAACAATGTGTCAGCCATGGGATCAGGTTTAGCAAAGATAATTGGGAAAGTATGTATTTCTAGCCACTTTGAACATCCTGAAACTGACCTTCATATTGTGGGGAATGCTTGCTGTATAATTTACACTGACACCCTGTCGTTGAGATGAGTTTATTGACTGTCAAAAAGCCAAAGTCCACATCGCAATACCACCTATTATGGATGAGAAGACACTTTGGAACTTGACACTGGAGTTGCTTGAGCGAGCCTACCGATTACGAGAATTCTCCCGCTATTGGCTCTACAATCCATGATACAGTGATTCCCGGCCACTCGTCACAACACACAATGAATGTGCCATTGCCAAGTACGTCATGGAAGTTTTGAGGGCACTCTACAATTGGACCCTGTGGTTGTCGAAGAGGCATTCAGCCACCTTGCATTACATTATCACCGCGTACAATCACATGGTCGCTCACATGGATGGCGTTATGTGAACTTTGGCTCAGAAGAAGACTCAATAGAAGGAATACTTGTTCTTCGTTGTGACATTAGCTGGACAACAGGTGTCAAAATATTATGCTGCAGTGACACCATCGAGGGGTACGCTTCTTATTACAGCACATATCCTTGATCCCATCAAGAAGTTACGATCGTTCAGAATGTGGGACATGGGAGTGGATATTCATCTTGAGGACGAGACATCCTGTACTACCAAATACCAAGAGGCGATCCTGAGGTATGTGGAGAATGAATACTGTGCCAAACATCGACATGCGCCGGGCAATAAACCTGAATGCGTACCAAGCAGCGATCCGGTCCCCTGAGCAACGGCTGAAGGACGCGGTCAATCATTCTTTGATCCCTATGATATGTCCAGCGATGATGAACAATACTTAACGCCTAACAACGTTGCTGAAATAACACCTGGACAAAGCAATTGCGCAGCATGCTTATTGACCGCTGCCAGGCTCTGTTTGAATTCACTGCCTGAAGAACCAAAGCACTGGGGGCAAATTAATCCAAATCTCATTGATTATCACTCCAACCCAATGGAGATTAGCAGTACATTTTGGATACCTGACATAACAGACTGGTGGCGCCAACGAAAGGACACGCACTGAAACTATGCTGCGCTCACCAATGCGGCGCGAGACATATGCTGTATCGTACCACCTGATGTCGGAGCGGAGGCCAGTTTTTCCCTTGGCCGAGCTGTCATCGGCTGGGGGCAGTGAAAAACCACAGGCTAGACTCTTCGTGAAACAGTCATTGTATGGCAGATAGCTTTAGCCAATAATGCGATTTCACCAGGCGATGAGGCAGCATTGGATACAGAGAACACTGAAAACAACTTGGAAATGTAGAAAGAGGCGGAAGATAGCAAAGTGCCCAGAAACGCCAAGGTCCACGATGTTTTGGAGATGTGGCATGGCAGCCAAAACCTAGGTCCTACACAGAAGTAATCTCACGCTCATAACAAGCAGATGACAGCAGTAAGACACATTTAGGACAAAGAAGAGATTGTCAGAGCATCCTGGTCACTGTTTCAACATGATGGTGCAGCTGCACGTAAATTGTCAGAAAGGTCACCTTTGCGACCAGCTTTATCTGCAAAGGACCTCCATGAGGGGCCAAACTCATAAATTCAATGTCCGCCGAATCAGAAGACTCAACCGTCATCCAGTCAAAAGTGATAAGGATAGTGCACCTGAAAGGATTTCGGACACTGAAAATTGGCTTATCCGACATGGCGACTTGGATAATTGAAATCACAGTGAACACAATTGCGCGTCAGCTGTTGAATCTGATATAGAGCAAGACAATGGAATCGATGGTTGGGAATGCCCAGAGCAGGGGGATGTGAGTGCCGTGCCAAATTTTCCCGGATTGATTCGGCCAACACGGAATTCAAAGAGATAGGCTGGGAAGGTGATGGTGACGATCAATGCAATCGAAATGAGGAGGAAGAAAGGAGTGAGGAGAAGGTTGGACAGGATGCCTCAATCTTTCACCTGCTTCTTGATGTAGCTTGACCAAGAGTTTCAGTTAGAGATATAAAATGGGCAACTGGTGAGCAGTAGCTTGTGAATATCCGTTCATAAACAGATGTATAGCAGGCGCAATGAATCTTTTGACAGGATATATAAATTTCAGTCGTGTGAGTGCGAACAGTGCAAAAATGTTACTGTGCTCGGCTCTCCCACAGGGCCAAGTGTCAATCTGTCAGAAAGACAACCAATGAATTCACATCATAATGAAAACAATTATTGATGGCAGCAGATATTGAATGGACAATTCATTAAAATGAGTGTCAATGGAGCGTCAACAATTTGCGGTCTTCTAAGTATGGTAATTGAACAGTGATTTGGTCACTGTTATGCATAACCAACGTATTGGCGGCTTGTATAGGCAAAATGGATCACAACACGGTGACCACCCAACTCTGAGAATGAGCGTCAACGGACTTTCAACAATGTTTAGCTTTGCATCTGGGGTACTTTATGTTCCAATTGGTTGCAGACATCCATTTATGAGATATTGGCAGCCTTTACTGGCAAAAACAACAGTGACATGCTCCCTACCGCATCCTGAAATTGAGCGTCAACAGAACGTCAACTGAGCGCGAACAGTTATAGGTCTTGCGTATTTGGTAATCATGGCATCGCGCAGACCTTCGTGCTCATAACGGAAATATTGACTGCCTTGATACGCAAAAATACATTATATCAAAGGTAAAACACGGATTCCGAAGTAATCAATGTTGCAAACTGCACAACATGCAGAAAAGTATTATTGTATGTTGAAAACGCGATTTTAATAGGATACTATTAACAAATGGCAAAAACAAGAGCTTAATATGCATGTATAGATGGACCTGCTGGGTAACCCACTGGCAACCCGCCCAATTTTGAAACGTTGGGAGGTTACCATCGAACTTTACCAAAGTTGACGTTTCACGTATATGGATGACCCGGACCGCCAATTTGGCAATGGTTCAGTTTGGACCCAGACCCACACCGGACGTGACGTTCTGGAACTGTTGCTAAAACTGGGTACTCATGCCCGTATGTATGAAACATCCCAATTCGTGCTTCAACTACCTCCATCCAGTCTGGATTGTAGCTTTACAGAACGCTCTCCAACAGACATGGAACATCATAGCACAACTTCAGGTTGGTGAAGTGGGGAGCCTCATGCAGCACAGCTTTTATCAGTCTGATACTGTGGCTCTGCCACTCTCCACCACCATAGATATTCAGAAACCTCCACTTTACGCCATAATTGCATGTACTCTGAACAATGACACTCTCATCTGACTCCTCCTGCAGAGCAGTGATTGTTTTGGCTGTATTCCATCCGTCGGTGGCCTTGAATTTGTGCCCACAGGCATTTGAGGAGATGCTGGTGTTGACCTGCTTGTTGGCGCTTGTTGCCAAGTGGAACTTCTTCCTTCTATAGTTGACGAAGAGTTTTGGTTTGAAGACCTCATTGTCCCACATTGTATGCCTCTTCAGTCATGAATGCTGCATATGCCCGTCCATTGTCATCCGTATGGTACGGCTTCCATCTCCATCGGAGATGTTTCAGCCAGGTGGACACTGATTACCAGTTTGTTCCTCCCTCCACGGAATCCCTTTGTTGCTTTCCTCAATTCCTGATGCTGTCAATGTATCTACCGGTTATTTGGTTGCAACCAAATGACGGTAGGCGCCTCCAAGCTGAATGACCTCCTATATCAGAATTGGAAAGGATTAGGCAAGATGTGGGCATAGTAGGCATCAAAAGTCAGGCAGAACCATCCTGTCATCGGCTTCAAAAGATGCTCGAATGCCTCCAGCCCAAGCTTCTTTCAAGATACCACCCCTGGTACACTGTTCATGCAGAGTGCGAAGCAGTTTTAGTGGGAACTCAGCGCGACACTTTCAATGGCTTGACAGGAAGAATCTGGAGGATATGAGGTTGCTTGTTGATGACACCCACTTGCAATGCGGTACATCTCTCCCTGTTGAGCTCTCCATGGTGATGTGCCTACCGTTGTTCACATCTTCATGGGTGCATTTGCAGGCCCTCTCTGACCTGCAGTAGATAGCCTTCAACAAAATAATTTCCACTTCTCGCCAGCTTTGTGCAAGCTTTTCTCCATTGCTGAGGCATGACCTCCTCTGACTGATCATTGTGCCGATAATCGTGTCCACCCAATGCATACCATCGTTTCGACCATATGGTTCATCTTCCACCTGGTTATCATGCTACTCTTGCTCGTAGTGAAGCTGAAGGTGCACGAAACGGTTTCATTCTCATCCTCTGGGGCTATTTTTTCCTCCGCAGATCAGATTCCCAGTTTGAAGTTGGATCCTCCTCTTTCCTTTCAGTATATCCATCCGCAGTGCCTTTGAGCCACCATATCTGACCAATGCAACCGCCTCAAAAACAGGGGATTTGTGGGTCCTAGCCACCATATATGAGTGTGAGAACGTCCAGGGAATGATGATTAGGCACAAATCCGGAATAGTGTGACCTGCAATCACAAACGCAAAGAGGCAAATGAAATGGGGGGGTAGGTGTCGATATGGTGGGGTGAATGCGGCATGGGACTGAGGTGTTGATGGGTTGAACGTGGGATGGAGGTTGGTCTGCGGATAAACCTCGGCGGGACCCTATACTCAAGCCATTCAGACACCAACAGGTGATTTCACCCCATAGCCTTCACCCATTTACTTCCAGGTAACTATAGATCAATCATTTTTGGTTGAGGCTGAACATAGTTCAACGTATTTAGTATGATGCATTCAATACTTGATTATACTGAACTATACCAAGAAGTATTGGTTGGTACCCATTGAGATGTCAGAGTCCACCTTAATGTAACTACCTTTCGAGTGTACGATAATACTTGAGAGTATGACCCTGTACTGCACTGTAGTTAAGAGTTGTTGCCTGTCCAGTTAGTATCACTCGTTGATTCAGATACCAAGCAGTACGATTCAATTCTATAGCAGTCAGTAAGCACGATTAATCAGAATGGTTGCGCTGTATTGTATTTCAGTGGTAGTTTCCTGAATGTAAACTTTATTCCATTATATCATCTTCGAATGAATATCATCAACGGACCAGCTTCAACTCCTTCTGTTCACCTTTCATGCCATCATAGGTGATTTTAAGCATTTCCAGTGCAGTAGAGAGAATGGTGTCGTAGATTCTCTTCTGAGTACCACGCAACTCGGCACTGCATTGCTCGGGTGCACGCCATCTGAGCCGCCTAGCAGTAAGAATGCTCTGCAGCCTGTGACTGGGAAGCTTCTGAAAATGATTCTTACCATTCGGGGTCTTCACATCTGTACATTGCGGTGTGAATCAGTGTAATTCAAGCCACAACATTATGCACTACTTAATGATAATTGCTAGAATTGCTGAAGAAACCAACATCCTGAGTTTATCTCTCCCTGCTGTTCCTTCAAAGGTCTTAGGTACTGGGAGCAGTGTGCTGGATTGCTGGAGTAAATCGGAGCCGTCACACATAGTGTTGAACTCATCTAGACTTCTTCCACTGATAAGGATAAGCGTGTGGTAGGCCGCTCCATTGCCGGAACTGGTCAGAGCTTGTCAAGGAATCTTTGTTGGTATAACATGACCGACTGTCTGTACGCTGTGGTTCCCGAGGTATGCCACCTGCTCGGTCTGTGCTGTATATATTCATATTTGAGTATCAAGAGACTTGCTGTTTCTGGCCAAAGCATCACTCCCTGTATTTGCCCTCTTTGAGTCTCTCCATGGTGCCTTTGTGGCCCTCATCGTTCCTCTCGTTTACATTCTCATTGTAGTACTCCCTCCTCTCCTCATAGAGCTTCACAACCTCCTTTGTGTACTCTCACATGAACCCAAGCATCCCCGGCTCTCTAGATTGTGCCTTGAGCCTGCGTAGATCGGTGGAAACTAAGTCCTTTTCCTCCCTCATTGCAAGGTTCCATGTGCCCATGTTGTTACAGCGCAAGCGAGATACTTTAGAAGTGGTCACAGCCCTCCCATGTTCGAGGATATGGACGGTGGTATACAGGACAATTGTTCTGGCGAGATATTGTGCCATCACAAGTACTTGGTCGGGCCAAGTGCTCGAAGTTACCATCGTCCTCATCTCTGCCAAGATCAGATCATTTGTTTACATCCGAGTCTACTGTATCATGCGCATCCTGTATGAATCATTCCCCATAGATAGTAGTAAGGAATGCAATGTCGAACTTCAGAACTCTTTCTGGCTCTCGATCTCCTCTTCATAGGTTTTTTCTTTCTCCGTTGCTACGGCACTGGCGCATCACTCTGTCCTTTGTCCTCTTCATCCCTCTCTTCCTCAGCTTCTTCTCCGCCATGCTCTTCATCATGCGCATGCTATACCTGTTTGTTATAATGGGTACAAAGAAGTATTGAGAGGTCAATCCCAGGACGTCTTGGTCGCAACCTGCCAAGATACCTATGCTCTTGTTTCGATGGTCTCCGACTGAGTTGCACACTTGGAGTCAGTTTAAGCTCTAGCCAGGCATCGTCCAGGGATGCCATTGAGTTCCAAGTGGTGACGAGTTTCCATATCGTCATGTAGATAGCCACTCTCATCGTTATCATCATCATCATCATCATCATGAACATTGGCAGCATCGCCATTGTCATTGTCAGAGTCGTCACTTGGCAAAAACTATATGCTGCCTGTGCCAAACACGTCGAATGTTGGATTCCTCTATAGAACTGCATAAGAATGGGCAGAGATAAGTTGTGTAATGACAAAGCTGAGATTTCTTCGCAAGTATGTTGTTCGAGTTCCTTCGAAACTCCTCCAAATCACTCTCACCATCATCACCCACACGAAATCTTTGTTGGCAAGCGTCAAAGATACGATAGTCCTGATCAATTGGGTCAGGACTGTCCATAAGCTGCACTTGCTGTTTCAGCTGATAGTAAGCGGCGACAGAAGGCAGATGGCCGGTGTTCGTGGTGGGGCGCATAGTGTTGAGATGTGAGACGATATAGTCAAGCTTTGGGAGTCGAAGTGATTGTGGGAGGGGGTATAGAGGGGCAACTGTGTGGGGTTCACAATAAGGCAAACTCCCAACACACAATGTCACTCTCCATGCTTGGAGGTAAAACTGTAATTGTAACACGTATCGACGAGGATGATTACACAGAACAGTACCAGATCATTAGGTGTGGTGAAATGTCAAAAATGAATGGTCTATCAATCACTTGATGTATTGTTATTGAGGTATGCAGTACGGTCAAATTTTGACTAGTACTTGTTAGTATTTTTCATTACAGGCTTACTTGGATGGCATGCTAGACATGGTAATGACATAAGTTCACTGGAAAGAAAATACTGGCAGGTACAGAGCTAAACTGTCAGGTATTCCAGAATACCTGTATCTAAGTCCAACTGAAATCAAGCCAAAAATCTCTGAGGCGGCCAGGGTGAGAAAACCTGTTATAATTGAGTACAGAGTGATACATTGAAGTACTGAACGATACCGGTGCCCCTGTCCAACTTCAATCGAGCCAGAGATATCTTCAAAGGCATAGGTTCAGAAATCAAAGAGTATCTATAGGTACATAGCTGTACAGAGCAGTATTTTCCAATACCATAGTGCTATTCAAACTCCAACCAAGCCAAAGACTCCCTCGAAGGTGCTGGATTGAAAAAAGCCTGTATTTTTAAGTACAAAGCTATACAGAGCAGTATTTGAAGATACCATAAAACTAATTAAGCCCAACTGAGTAAATGGGTTCTATGAAGGTGGAGAGTCCAAAAATGGAGGTATCAGCGCATGTAACACCCTTCCGAGCTGTATTGGGAAATACAATGTCATCAGTCAAACAGCCACCGAGCCATGGATTTCTGTAAAAGCTGTTGGTTGAGATAGAGACTGTTACTCATCAGTATGGTGCAACACAGTGCAGTGATGAACAACACACCAAGTTTCATCATTTTTCCATGAAGCTCAAGATCTCTTTCGAGGCTTTTGGAATCAGGAAGATTCCTATATCATCGGGCATGGGTTTGTATTGGGTGGTATTGTTATGTATCTTGAAGCCCAATGGCGGGAGAGTGATGATGGATGAAATCTTGATAAGTACTGATGCATACTGCACTGTATGAATGATTATTCAATTATACTCAAATTACAATGTCAGGGAGATATGTACAAAGATTGAAGTCTGAAGGCGCCACAAGTAGTGCTGAGAACGGGAAACATATATGGCCTGATATGGATCACTATTGACGAATATTTGAAAGTACTGACAGAACACGAGCTAAATGGCGTGAGTTCTAAAATGCGCAGGGATAGAGTTAATCTTTCCTGTCACACAACAGAATGATAGCTGAACAATACCCACACATACTGAGAAGTATGGCTTAGTATTGAATGGTTGGGGTCTCTGCGCAAAGTTGGGCATTACAAAATTATTTCGACCAAGCGTGCAGGCAGCTGCCCACCACTTATGGACCATGTTCTATGAAGGCATTTACCAATGCCAAGGACCATATGAGGTCATAAAATTGCCTACCATAGGTGGGTAAATTGCTGCCTGGTTCCTGCTTAATTGCATTGCCAATTGGCCAGTATGGTTCAAGAGGCTCTGTCAACTCTTCACTGAGTACATCCCCACGATCCTTGTATCTCACAGGGATACAACCCCCGTCATCCATCAATACACAGACCTTGGGTTGATGATCTCAATTGCATGTGGATCTACTAATGTGGTGACCTCCATAGTCACTCCCAGCAATCCACTGAATTGCTTGATGTGTAGGGTGAACATGTCGATGGTCTGGTCACTAGCTCAGTGATTGTGCAATGCAATTGGTCAGTATTGTAATATCTGGAGTAGGACTGTCCTCACCACCGTTGTTTGGTGGTCTATCCAGATCGGCAGGACTCTCAGAGGTTGACTTGATTGTTCGAACAGTACTGCGAATATCTGTGACATGGATGTTAGCACTTTTGTGATGAAAACCTTCCAACCGTGGGACTGTCATACCTGATCTGTGTCCATCTCTTACACAACCTAGGGTGATCAATTGAGTTAATTGACCAATAATCCAATTGGTATCTGGCTTGCTGCTTTTCAACTCTGGTTTTCTCTGCAGTGGATAATATGCCTTCATTGTGATGATTAGCATCTCTGGTGTGTGGGCCAGTATTATGTACACCAGATATTGGACTGTCTTCGCAGTCTTGGATCTCTGATTCTTGTGTATCATCGTGTAACGTTTAGGATCCTGGGTTGTGTGGTGAACAAATTCATGAGGTAGTCAAGGTCAATGGAGAAGTTGTGCAGCCATGATCATGGTTCTAGTGCTGCAGTTGATGAGTGCTTAAATTTACCGCAAATTACCACATTGATCTCGTATAATAACTTCATGGGCCATGTGTGATACATCCAGTCTTGGTATTCAACATAAACATTGACCAGACATGTGAGCTTTTGGACTCTGTAAAGCAACACTCTTCCACAGTACAATGCAAGGAAGTTGAACATCCTCAAATGTTGACCTTGATACACTCATCTGCAATGACTGTAGTGCAATCTGCGATTGGTCAATTTCATCTCGCCAAGCCATATTCCAAGGGAGATAAGCTATTTTTTTGCTTGCTGAGTGTCGAAGTAGTGTTGGCATTTCAGTTATTTGCCATCTCCTGGGGGAGCAATGCTGTCAAGGAGATTTGGGTGTGTATATTTCAGGCACTGGACTGCTTTATGTTAGGGGAACCCTTAGTGTATGTATGTACCTTCTGACTTCCAACTTGGATAGGGCTCTAGTAAGGCACGAGGAGGCAGTGGGTGTACCATGATCATCATTGTCCGACTCTGGATTGTCAGGCTTCGCTCCTTTGGCTAGCATCCATACCATTTTTTTTTGGTTGGATTTGTTACAACATTTTTCAGCTGAGTCTCCTGACTGCTTTTGCTGTGGATGTGACTATTGCTGCTGTTGCTTCATGTATTCTGGCTTGAACTCTGAGTCTGCAGGGCAGTCTAAATGCTTTTCCATGTTATCAAATCTGGCATTCTCCAGGGTCAATGTCTTGATCTTGAACTTGAGTCCTGGTCATAGTCTGCTCAAAGCAATTTCGAGAAGGTTCTTGTTGTCATGCAGGAGGCATTCCACTGCTCTCTAGATTGCTTTGGTTCGATTGATATATACTCTAACTAGTGATTTCACTGATTCTTGGGCAGTCATTATACACTTCAATGCAGGATTGCATTTCCGGATCAGATCACTAGACCTAATCAGCATTTCCTCCCAGAACGTCTTCAAGCCTTCCAAATTAGGATCTTTATCTCTCTGATAGTGGGGCAGCCACTCCAAGGTATCAGTCATCTGAGTCTGACCGTGTGACAGGTACATATAATTGTTCTGTGTGTAAAGCAAGCTCACCGGATGTTTAACTTGCTTGCGATCTCCATAAAGAAATCGGTGTGCATGAGATTGGAAGTTGGACAGTGATGTTTCTAGGATGTATTTGACCTCACTTGCTGCTCTGCAGTATAATTCCAGAAGGGTCTTATTTGAGAGTTTCAGAATCATCGCTTCCTGTCGACTGAATGCCCTTCAGTATTCCTCGTTTCCGTCCCTCTGATTGTCATCCTGCTTGCATTGTTGAGTAATTTTCGGGATGGAATTGTTGAGGATCACTTGCTGTTCCTCCAATATCTTTCCTGTGGTGACAATATCAAATTGGGTAGTAGCCTTTCGCTGGTGCTGATTCAGGTAGTCACCTAGACTTTGCTTTTGGCCATCTTCCATGTCAGCAATGTATTCCTTGAGCTCATCATGATGCTAATCACAAATGTTATCCTCCCAATGTACAGACACTTTGATGTAAAAATGTTAGTAACTTGACAAAGACCAAAGTGTAGGTTTTCCATACTCAATTTGATGCTAGCCATGTGCAATTGACCTCTGCAAACTTGTTGGAAGGAATACTAGCCAATTGACATTGATATTGCCATGCAGGCTGTGTATTTCAATTGGTTGAGTCATTTGGCGACACTGGGGGGAATTGTCATGTATCCTTGTAAGTAAAATATATCCAATATATGAATAATCAAGTGAGGTATAATGGCACATACGCCTATGTTTGACAGTAGATATATGGTATGTTGCTACAGTTATACACAAAAGCGAGTGATCATATATAGATAACTATGAGGCAATATATTTCATAGTGACCAGAGTGCCGCGTTGGAGACTAATATAGACTGCCATTGACCCAGCTTCCAGTGTAGTAAAATGACAAAGCTAGACGGCAGAGATCCTATCATCAACATTCAGCCACACCTCCCACGGCATGCTAAGGGAATCGATTATAAAGAGTGGGTCTTGCTCGAGATGTATAAGAAGAGGAAGAGCTGACATGTTACTACCCTGCTGTGAGGAGCCACACAATTGCGTGAATCCATAACGTATTCGAAGCAGTGAGTGAAATCAACAGTTCCGAATGATTGGGTGTGTATATTTGTTCTATGATGATAAGTTGAGATACTGGGTATCAACCTCATTGTTTCTCAGTTACTCAGTCCAACTCCATCACCGCTGTATCTCCCTTCACCCCCCAATCAGTCGCGCAGGTCATCACCATGTCCATTATCCCACCATCCCGATACACCCACAGTTGGTTATTTCATCATTTTAATCCCCCTCTCACCATATACCCCTAGCTAGCTTCCCTCTGCCAAGCTGAGTGGAGGTGGTGGTGAGAAAGGGATTTTCCTGGCACAACTCCTCCCTGGTCCATTGTGCTAAGTACACCTCACTTCTTTCATATCCCATATAACCTTATACCCAAACAAAAAACATAGATCCAAAGGAAAACCAGAAACCTAAAGGAAAAACATAGACCCAAATGAAAAACATAAACGCAAAGAAAAAACCATAAACCCAAATGGAAAAACAGAGAACTATCATTCCTTGCGCACTTGCTTTCTCCTGCCACCGTCTATATGAGACTTTCTTGCTCCTTCACTGCTTGCATAGTGCAAAATGTTTCCCAGCTGAGTAACAAATCCAGCTATTGCCTCATGCAGCTCAACTAAGGCTGCTGTGAGTTGTGCCCGGACTTCTTTATATACCTCAGGGTCCTCATTTTCTGCCTGTTGGACAATGGGTATGGCATTGTTCCCCACGATTGTTTTGTTGTGTGCGAACATCTTCGTCTGATCATGCAACATTCTCTTGCAGTCCAAGTTGAGGCCCAGCAATTCTAGCAAGCAGCTGACATATTCTGCATCCTCAGGATCATCATCAGAACTGTTACTTTCGCAGCCGGGAGTGGCAGGCAGGTTGGCCTTTGGGCCACCCTTCAGCTTATGATCAGTAGGCATCGCTGGGGTCACTGTGGCCTGGTATACAGTTGGCGGGATTGTACAGGCCCCTTTCCCCATGGATGTTGGGGGCAATGTACAGGGGTCTTTTTCGGTGGGTGGGGGCAGAATCATACCAGCCTCACTCACCATGGGCACTGGTGAGATCATACTTGCCTGTGTTATGGCATGGGATGATGGAATCATACTGGCCTCTTTCTTGGTGGGTTCTGGCGGGATCATACCAGCCTCTGTCTCAGTGGAAGTGCTGATTCTATCCATCAAATGCCCTCCAACTTGATTCTCATCATGTTCCTTTCCATGTGATAATGGGGTTTGTGGTGGAAGCATCATACTGTGATCGGGAGATGCTGGTGGTAGGGGTGTCCCATGGCTGGCAGGCAGTACCGATGGTGAGATGGTATGAAGTTGATTGGAGTTATTGCGGTCATCCATGCCAGAGTAGTAATACAGTGGCATTACTGACCCCTGGTATCATTTCAGATCCATAGCTTCATAGTCAATTTCTTCTTCCAGCTAAGGGCAGCCATTATCTAACAACTTAATAGCTTCCTGGATGTCTCTGTAAGTATACCACTTGTTGGCTTGTGACTTCCAGTTTGGTTGGGTGAGGTGGTCAACATAGGCCCAATTGAGGCATCTCTTCACCAAACCGGGATGTCTGGATGTTTTGTAGCCCATCACAGTCAATTGTGGCCATATCTCATACCCGCTAGAATTGCCTTGTTCTTCCTGGAAATCAGGATAGTATTGCCAGAGGTCACCCAGCATCTTGGTTGCTTGTGTCTTCCTCTGTTGGGCAGAGTAGTGTTGCATGATTATCTCCCATATCCTGCCAGAGCTGCCCAGCGCCTTAAGGAAGTCATTGTACTGCCAGTATTTCAACTTCTTCCAGTGAAGGATTCTTTCCATGGAGGTCAACAGCCAAGCAACCTAGGCATTGGCAGTATCAGTATTCTCGCTAAAGAGAACATAGATCCGGAGCATGACATTCGCTTGGCATTGGGGGCAGAGTTCGCAACTGGCAATCACCACAGCTTGTTGTAGTGATCCGACAGGTCAATTGGAGATACGGTTAATGCTGAGTTGTGATAGTGTCCGTGTTGAGCGAGATACTGGAAAGGGATTGCTAGCTATGTTTGAGATATCCGAGCAGGAGGTATGTGTAGGAACGTCAGTGGTGCCAACTGTCATGGTAGTTGCTGCGGTGGTGGTGGCTACAATGATGGTGGCGGCCTGTGTTAGGGGTTCTCGCCTAATAGAGGTAATGGTACTTGTTTGATTGTCAGAAAGATATATGCTATGGAGTTTGCTCGCATAGAATACATAGCGCCTATCCTAGACAATACAAGAATGCCAGTGATGTGATGCTTAGTGGGATTTCAGGCGAACCTCGGGTCGATGAAATAGCGAGCCTCATTCCTTGCGGATTCGTTGAAAGCACAATCATTTTGTATTGATTTGATGATCCAATAACCTTGGCCAGTGGTAAGCCTTCAGAGCTTAAAGAGATGCCAGTCATTTCTTACAACATTCACTGAACTGAGTTGAGTGGGACATGATGCGTCGACTGCTATATAGCGACTGACATGTCAGGCAGACGATAGCCAATATGCAATTATATGGGATCTCAAGCCGTTTCCCCAGTTGGAATCGGAAAACCATGGGCACGCCCTGGTTAGTGAGAGCAGTGTCAACCTTAGCATGGCATGTTTGATTGATTATGTTGTATGGTAAGACCTGATAAACCTCCGAAAAAACTGCCACTCTAATTTGTCAGGATTACAACTAGACAGTGCAATGGTGGGCTGCCACATATATCCTCTGAAACAGATAAACCAAAAAGCCTGAAGGGTAAGGTTGTGTTTTAATATAATTAAGCATTCTGTTTAAAGCGCTCCAAATAACCACATCAGGCGAGGAGAGGTTTTGACTACCTGAGCAAACAAGTTGCAACATATCTTAGTGGAAGTTACTGTTCGATTATATCTTATCGCTGATGATGGCCCTCCAGGGAGAGTAACTCTTCAAACCGAATCAGGCAATACACGATAACCCTTGGGATGCATGGTCCGCTATCGAGAGAGATTGAAGCTCATTAAGTAGTACAATACCAGATGACAGATGAGATCCTAGCAATTCTTGATTTATGATGATGGCCCTCCAGGGGAAGTAACTCCAAAAACCCAATCATGCAATACAAGAATGCAATAAAGAAAAAGTGATGCTTCGGCATGAAAATCACCGCCTCACAAGAATGAACGATATCTACGATACCTACCTGCGAAGATGAAGCTGAAATCTTATTGACGTTTTCAGTTCTTATTATGATTAATATCATCTTCAAGTATATTAGTATTATCTATTAGGATTGTATGCGGTTCCGCCACCACATGGTTGAGCAGAAGTTCAATAACAAATATGACGTCATACTGTGCGTGTTATCTTTAATCCTGGATTGTTTTGGAAGGGAAGGTCGGCTATTTTCAGCACAGTGTATTTGGTGGCTGGCACATATAATTCAGCTTACTGATATATGAATGTAATACTGACATACTAACATATTCCCTTCGGCTTACGTCAACAATATGGTAGTTACGCCATTAGGAGAAACTCAGAGAGATCCATCGTCAATCCCAGACTCAGATAAAACGGAATTGAATCTGGATTCAAACCTTGAGTTGAAACAGAATCGTAATTCGCCAGAACCTATTCATACGTGAATTACAACAGGAAGGGATATGTCATACACTAATATGGTGCCAGCTCTACAATTCAGAAAATTAACTTTGACACAGAGAGCTAGGACCCATAAGTTGATACGCGAAGGAAAACTACAATATTGAGGGGGATTACGCTTAGACGTGATATTGCCGATAGTATCTGAACGTCAGATTTATCACGGCAGAGACAGAAGAAAATTTTGTGAAGCTACGTGTCAATTAAAATTGCACTATCAACGGGCAATATATTATGGCCACAATATAAATTATTTACCGCGATTAATTATACGAACACACCTTACGATATTAATCAATTGCTGAGATCAATTCTATCAATATACTTTAATAAGCAATCCCTGGGATAAATTATACAAACACACCATACGATGTGAATTAATCACTCAGATTGATCATATCCATATACTTTATTCATCAATCACTGAAATCAATTATACAAACACACTTTACAATATTAAATAATTACTGAGATTAATTATATGAGTAATATGCATTATCAGTATTGTGTTATGCCACCATACGATTTAGTCGCTATCCATTCAGTATAATCTGTTACAACTATACATATCTGTCCTCTTTGCTTATACAATTTGTACAGGTTGCCAATACACGTCGTATGGATATAAGCTTAGACGACTATGATAGGAACTACGGCCATGTACCTACTACTTACTTCAGTATCCCTAGATAGCTAAGGAAGTATAGTCACTTAGGTGGAAGAATCCCCGTAACAGCCTGAGTGGTGGAGTTGAGCCTCATATCAGCGGTGGTAGGGTTCAAGTATGCTTTGAAATGCATGGCATTGCTGAGTACTGCTGCAATGTGGTTGATTGATTTAGCCGGTATGGGGATCATTCCATATAGTTGAGATGGCAATATTGTGTGTAGCCATCGGCGTGCAGAGTGAGAAGAATAGTACAGTCCAGTGGCTGTCTTTCCATAGGATCATGGGAGAGGGGAGCTCTGTATATACCAGGGGGGGTAGTTTGTACCAAATCCTGAATTTTCCAGTCTCTATGCGGTTGCCGATATCCATAGCATGATCTTCCCATATCTCCACACAACTTTGTTGCTTCTTCACCATCTGGTTCACCTCTTGTAGTTGGGGGTTGGGCATGCCTTGCTTATAGTTTTTGTTCTTGGTGGTGAGATTCCTGACCCCTTATTAAATAGTTGTCAGCTCACTTGGCTCGAGGTTACTCCAGGGTTAGGGGAGAATGATTGGAATTTTTGGCTTAATGTGGGTGCAACTGAGCCAATCAAAATACTTCTTTGCCCACTATGTTGCAAATCCACTCAATTGTGTAGATTCGAGATTTGCCCTGCATCTCGCAACCCCACTCAGTTGTGTGGCTTCTGTATCTTCAACACTCTTTGTAATGGTCCATGTACAGCATCTCCTTCCCTCCCCCCTCTTCCCCCCACCCCCTTCCGATGTGTCCCACCATTGTTTGGACTGACGGTCTGTTGGCGCCAGATGTACAGCACTCTCGGTATCCACTAGCTCCGTCCATCTTGCCACGTCCGCTGCCCATACCCAACATCGTTTCTCCCTGTATTTCCACTTAGCTAACTACATCCATTGTCTTGCAATATCGGTCTAGCCAGCTACTACTTCCACCTCAAATTCCTCAAATTCCTCTCATCACTCCTCTTGTAGGCTGGTAGGAGTACTAATATCTCAAGCACCATGTATGCCTTCATGGTGAGTGAAGAACTTCTCCAGTCAACTACCATCTATCCAGCCTGCAAGCTCTGCTGCATCTAGTTCTGCCTGTTGATGATTCTCCAAGGTTTCGGCAACATGGGTGACCCAGTAGGGTCCTCACCAGCTAGGTTCCGGCGTGCTGTCATGGGACCGGTGTATGTTGGTTTCATGTACGAGCGTTATGTCACCAATTTGGAGATTGTCAGCTTTGATGTTGGCCGGTTGGTTGAAGTATGATTTGTTGGCATCTCTCGACTCCTTCAGGTTGTGAATGGCAGCATCGATAACTTTTCATCATTGTCGCAGGTGCCTTTGTCTAGCCAGGAGAAGTGACAATGTATTGTCAATACTTTGGATCCAGTTGATGTTATTCAATGTTGAGTTCTCCAGCACTGTCAGAAGTACCACATGTTGGTTGAATACAAGGCAGAAGAGCAAATATCTGGTCATGTGTCTGATGGTAATCGTGCTGGCCCAAGGCATGGCTGGCAGGTGGTCAATCCACAGCTCATGTGGTCAGTCTGGGCAGGAGGTGAGTTTGGATGGTTCATGTGCGAGCGGTCTATGTGCTCGTTCAATTATGCAATTAGCAGCAGCCAGGCATGGAGTTACAGTGATATTCGAGATATTGTACGATTCAATGAGGCGGTTGGTCCATTTCTGATTTTGTTGACCTTTGTCCACCTCCACACTTTCTGGGGTCCTGAACGAACAAATGACCTCTATGTAAAAGCAGTCATCAACCTTCCCAGATGTGCCCTGTTTGAGTGGTTGTGCCTCTGCCCACCCACTGATATATTGCCTGGCTATCACCAGAAGGTAGTATCCATCCTCCATGTTGGGCATGAACAAAATGTCTATTCCCACATGATGCCCCTGGTGACTAACAGTTATGCTTTTCAGGGGTTCATCATACCATCAAGGCACTCTATTCTCCTACAGCTCACCGGATTTTTTCTCTGTCTTTGGCATGAATATACATTTCAGGCCAACAATACCATCCAAATTCCATTTGAAATATTCCTTCTCTTCAACGGTGCCCACTCAGTTCCTGTGCAGCTTCCATCGCTTTCCTTCTCTTTCGCATGCTGATCAATATGTTTACTGGCATTTCTTTGGTTTTCTGCCTACAGTAGAGCACTCCATCTGAAACAAGGTATTTTGTGGCTTCTTGCCTAAATTGCTGTATTTCTTCGGGAGCTGTGCCTTCTGGCTGCTTCAGGTTCTCCAGATATTTGCCTATCCCCTTCCATCTCCCTTTATAATCCTCCTCAAGTCATAAGCCAACAAATGGTTTATATGGTCTCTCCCTCCTCTTTCTGTCTGGCCCTTGTTCCACCTGTATTCCTCATAAATTTGCTTCGATTTTTTCATCTAGATCATCATCTGCTTCTCAATCAGAGTCTGCTTCTCCTCACAGCCAGCTATGGGAGGCCACATGGACCTCTATTCAATCTCCCTGGAATGAACTTCCTGTCGAAATTAAACAGTCCTATCCATGCCATTTAGCAGGTGACTTGAGCTTCTATCAGGCCGGCGGCTAGTAAGTTGAGTGGATGCACTGACATGTTAGCATCTGTCTCCACAAGGAATCTGACCCCAGATACATAGTTGGGAAACTTCTTCAGTGCCATCATCAGTCCATAGCACTCACATTACCCCACGTCATATCTATTCGCAGCTTGGTTTCAAAGCCTACATTCGTAGCAACAAAGGTGGCAGTCCATATTTTCATCTTTCTGCTCTAAGATCTGCCACCACTGTTGTAAGTTAGCACTAACTGACACAACTATGTGTCCGGCACCATTGCTAATGTCCAACAACTTCATTCGAGGGGCATAGCACAAAGTGTCCTTCATGATTGGCATGGCTTCATATTCCTCAGTTTCCCATTGAAACTTACAGTCCTGCCTCATGATCCGGAACAGTGGCCTGCAACTGTTGCACAATTGGTGATGCATATTCAATAGTATGCGCCAAGCACCCACAATGGCTTTCACTCAGTACGGTTCCCGCTATGAGGGCAATTGTGCTGCATGGTAATCTATGACACTTGCGGCCATGTTCCCGCCTCGGGGCAGACAGAGCCAACTGTGTTTATTCGATTCCAGCACCAGTCAGATTTCTCTCCGGAAATGGTGGCTCAGGCTCTCTTCACATTGGCAAGTTAGTTGTCAAGGTTCTGGAGGTGTTCATCAACAAAGCTTCAAACTCCAGGCAGCCCATACACCTACTCTTCTCCGTCTCCACCCCTTGCACCTTTCACTGTGAGATCGTCAACAAATATTTCTGCCATGGAACCCACATAAGCATGTAGTAATTTCTGAGATACTCTGACAAATGCTGATACCGAATTGGTAGCTCCATGTACCAGTCAGGTCGGCAGATGCATACCTTGCACACTCTGGGAGGTCATATTGTCCCAGCCATCCTTGTGCAACAATTCTTGGTTGTACCCAGATTGAAAGTCAATTAATGAAGAAATGGGCAGTCATTCAAAGGTTTCAGAATACTGTTCCAAGTGATGCTGTATTTCGGTGGCATCCAGCGAATGCCGATTCACACTCAAGGCCAAGTTGATGATGGTGTACTTCCCATTCTTCTTAGGAACTGAGCAATGATCATTTCTGTAGGGGCCCTGAGCCGGCTCTAATAGGTCCTGGCAAACACTGTCTTCAATCATTCTTGCTTCCATGGGAATGACTTTCTTCAGTGTGCAGAATACACCATCCTTCCAGACCATCTGTCCGGATTCCAGCTGGAATTTATATGGTTGGTCAACCTTGTTCCTGATAGTTCCTAGCTTCTCCCATGGCCTTGAGATAGCATACTCTCGATTTGATAGCATACCTAGGAGGGCTTCCATCTCAATTGAGCATAATATGCTGCCTATCGGCAACTCTTGTACTCCCTGCAGGGTCATCCTTCCCCTTCATTCTCTGCTGGCCAACTTGGCCAAAATGAACCTGTCAGAAGGGCTTCGTATTGGGACAGCCCAGGCGATAGCTCTGCCTCTCCAGTAGAGTTTGGCATGTGGAATACATCCATCCGACAAGGGATCAAGATTCACATTCAGGGCAACACATTTGTAGCATGCAGACATCCATGCTGTGTTGGTGCTTTCATGTAAGTTGCACTTCGCCAAGTTTAGGTACAAGGAAATCGGTTACATTTGACTAAGTTCCAGATCAGTGCAATTCTCAGAAACCCAAACAAAAGTTGTAGATTCTCTCCCAGGAACCCTCCTTTCCATCACAAGAGCCTCTTCTCTTATCGTCCACTCCTCTGGTACCATCCTCCTCTCCATCTCTCCAACCGCCAGTCCTTCCTTCTCCTCCCACTTATCATCCCAAATGCAGTCTGTTCCCATCAGCTTCCTCACCACCTTTGATGGCCCCCCAGTTTAGAATGACTGGTTACCATCACACTCAAATGTTTCCTGCACTTTCGCATTGTATAATCCTTCCACTTTCGCTGCAAGCACCTTCTTTCTATCAGCTGACTCCTTCTCTCTTCCTAACATTCCATTTGAGCCCTTCTCACTCGTGTTGTTTCTCCCGAACTGTCCAATTTCTATTCTTCATAGTGCAGGGCCCCATCCTTCTTAGTGTCCCATACATCAACTCGGTGTATAAGTTTCCTGAGCTGGGTGGGAATCCATCCTTTCTGTCTCCCAGACATATAACAACAAATGTCACCTGCTCTGACCCATGGATGGTGAAGATGGTGATCTTCAAACAGCCGTCATCCAGGTACCATTCAAACTTTGACGGGTATGTGTCCCAGGGGCGGCACAAATACCCTGCTCTGATCCAGATCATGCACAGAGGATTGACATGGGAATGATGTCATCATGGATGCTGACTGACACAGCCTACAGCAAGTTCGTCAAATCAGACCAATTGCTATTGGCCGTGATGATCATCTAGTTGGCATGTTTCCACCCAATGTTCAACTCTCTGGCGACCTCATCACTCATCATGCAGATCTGAAATCCACCATGTCTGTGCATGGCAAACTCATGCCCATGTAACATTCTGTGGATGGTTGCATAGGCCCTGGCCACCCAGAATTCAGTATATTGCACAGTGACTCTCATGCTGGAGAATGCAGAAATGTGAATCATTCCAATTATTTTCAATGTGGCTGGGGTCCTGGCAGCAACTAATTAGTCTTTGGGAACTGAGACTGTGTTGGCCTTTGGTAGCAGTTGAAAGGTCAATTCACTGGTTTCTCTCTCTTGGCAGGTTAGGATAGTGAAATTAAGTTGGCTGGTTGCAAGGACTATGTAGCTTCCAGTATGCTAGGCCGGTGCTTTCTTGCATTGCCCTGTCAGGGCCTTTGGTTCCTTTCGAGTTGTGTTTTCAATGGGGTCCACCTTAGCTGGTTGCTTGCTGAATGGTACCACTTTCTTGATATTTCACATTTGCGGGTTACTAGCACTCATTGAAACTTCCAGAACCTCTTTTTCAATACATGCCTGCTTGGCATAACCCCTGGTCACCTCATCAGTCCTCATCCTACACTCATTCACAATGGCATATCCTGTCAATGTACACACGACTGATGAACTTTTTTCTCTGTCTTTCTTGTGTAAATACATGTCTCTCTCCACATCCATTCCAATTTCCTTGTCTTCTTCTGCACAGCTTTCGACCTGTCAATGTTCTGGTTCTTCATCATCATCTTTCACATCCTCACTATGGTCTGCATTGCATTCTGGCTTATTTTGTTTACCAGCAAACCAATCGGAGTGATACCCGTTTATGTCCGACTGCTGTTGCACACTCCCTGAGCTACAGGCAGTCACCTGAGCACTGGCACTCGCAAACAGCTGAGAGCTTGCAAAGTGCGGCGGCTGAGGTGGCTGTGGCGCAGCCGTGGTGGCACCGTCTCCTGCTCATTTCCTTCGTGGAGCTTGTTTCCGGGTGTACTGCCACATTGACACAAACCTCCCTTTATATCCATGTCCGGATATCTCTCCTCCGTTTCCTCCTCTTGGTTCTATCCTTAGTCCTCCATGTTGGTTGAGGTGAATTACAACCTGCTCAGAATTCGTGCACACATCTGGACAGAATGTGCAGATGTGTCTTTGCTCATGACCACAGATACAGGGTGATAACCTTAATGGCGGATACTGATTCAGATTGGGTCCCCTGGGTGCATTCGGAGGTGGGAAGTTCATTAGTATGTGTGCATGCTGATTGCCAGGTTGGATAGCATACCCCCAGGCAGTCTGGTAACCTCCTTATCTGGGCTCATTCGCTTTGTTCTTGTGCAATGTGAAGGCCTTGACGGCCTTCATCATATTGTCCATTGTCATGTTGATTATGTTTTTTGCTTTGGCTATGGGGATATCCTCGGTGGCATGTACTGGTGCCAGACTATCTTCGCCAGGAATTGTCAAAACATTGACTACTACTGGCCTCTGTCGAAGCGGAACTCCAAGTAGAAGTGAGTGAGGTGAGTCACCAAGTCCTTTACGTTGTCCCTCCGAGTCATGCAGGGGAGGACACTGGCAGTCACACATGTGTCAATGACACAGTGACTGAGTTTGCCATACCTGAATGTCGTGGGATCTCTGTGTTCAAGTTTGAGTTTCATCAACTCTTTTGCTCTCCAATCTCATGTGAGCGCTCCCAGCAATATTTCTACCTATGAGCACTCAGCCAAGGCTCCGTTGTCAATCATGCTGTGGCTGATGTTGTTGAAGGTGAGGACGACAGCTTTCAGGCCAATGGTCCCAAGTTCCAACTGGTGGTTGCAAAGTCCCTACATGTATGATCGTGTATACATGTAAACTTGGCTATCAGTGTGGCGGGAGATGTAATTCAGTTCCTCTTACAACAACTCCCAGGCTGTATTGAAATATCCGTTCATCATTTTAGTCGTCTCTACGATTGCGCCAGAGCATTAGTATGGCATGGATGCGTGGACAGCATCGGCTGCCTCGTTGGTCCCAATGTGAGATGAGTGGCTTCGATGTACGTGAGTGAATGTGGGAACAGCGGCTCCTCCAAAGAGTTGGTCGCCCATGTTTCCTGGAAGTGGCGTGTGTCACTTTTCTCTACTGATGGCGAGGGCAAAAGACTCATTGAATTGCCTGTGGTCACGTACAGTGTTGAATGAGACGTTGGTGGGAGGTCTGGCACTGACAGTAGATCCGGCATGGCTGCCGGTCTAGTAATGATGGAACCTGCATGACCACTGGAACAGCCAGCGGCAGAAGCAGATTGAGTGTGCTCAGCCAACATATTCATTCGTACTGTGGCAGCAGTTTGGAGATGGGATGGTGCTTTAGGTGGCGAATTGGCAGTAATTGGTGATCTAAGGTCAATTGCTACTTAGTGAGTGTTTTTGGATGGGGAGTTGGGTTAATTGACATTCTTGTTGACATATGATATTATCTTTCATTCTTTTCCTAGTAGGTTTTATCACCTCTCACAGTTTTCTCTCATAGCATCCTGCCAAGTGGTCTATTTTTCTTGTTCTATTCCCTGCGAGTTCCTCCCACGACTAGTCATATCCTGGTTACCACTTTTCACCATCCTACCAGCATCATTGATTTCTTTCCTTAGTATTCCTTCAGATCAGCATCTTCCTTAGTACAGGGTGGCATCCAGTTAATGATTCTTAGGTTTTCTCTTCAGGGTACAAAGTCAGTGCATGGTCTCAGAGTGTGTCCCATCTGCGTCATCAGTGGGTGACCTCGAGGTGATTAGTCAGTGCTTATCGTCTCATATGTGACGTCGGTGCCATTTGTCCCGTGTGGGAGGTTAGCACATTATGTCAGTGTTCACCACAGCTGGATGCAGGTGTCTTTCATGATGGTGTTAGGTCACTGCCTTTGCCTCAGGGTGTGTCCGAGTGTGAGGTCAATGCTTGTCATCTGGTGTTAGATTGGTGCCATTTCCTCAGTGTTTGTCCCAGTATAGGGTCAGTGCCTGTTTGATTAGTGACGTTGATGTACCAGGCTTACCGCATCCGGCATTCCACTCCAACATTGTTAGCACCATCTCTTGCCATTGTTACTTCCGTTAGTGTTTGCTCTGCTGGCAGGGTAGGTATTTGTTATTAGTTTCTTCTGTCCATATTTACCCATCTTGGTTTGGGGGGGTCTGTCCCACCAATTCCTACCCTCCTTTCTGCACCAGAAACCACATATGGGCTGTATTTGTAGTGTAATGACATAACTAGCAGGCAGAGAGCCAATCATCGAATCTCCCCGGCACCTCTTGCTGCATCCAATGGGAATTCATCAGAAAGAGTGGTTCTGCCTCGATGAGCATGAAAAGAAGGTGAGCAGATGGGTTACTACACTGCTGTGAGAAATCTCACAATTGAGTTGATCCATGAAATCTCCTAAAGATTGAGTACGACGAAATGTTGGGAAAGATTGAGTGTGTATTTTCATGGTAGGATGATATGATGAGATGATGGCCATATACCCCGGGGTAGTCCAGATATATACTGCCCATTCGTCACTCCATCTCTATTGCCC
>Ga0307515_10003094_pt1 | contig 35226 bp, 34 predicted proteins | sample 17_EM_MG_FD_194513 | JGI IMG/M metagenome (GOLD analysis project Ga0307515, IMG submission 194513) | Populus trichocarpa ectomycorrhiza microbial communities from riparian zone in the Pacific Northwest, United States - 17_EM | ecosystem: Host-associated > Plants > Roots > Unclassified | place... | reverse complement strand
CTCGGCTTTGCGACAACCTCATCTACCTTTGTGGCAAAAATAGCCGCGATTAGAAATTAACACACAACATACAACTCAACACACAACACAATTTCTTCCACCGCAGATGCGCAGATTATTTGTCTGAACCAGGATTTATAGGATGTAAGGATTATAGGATGCCATACTAAGCGATAGCCGAAACGAAAATGCGGCTGAAATACAGGTTTCCTTCCTCTCCGCTGCGAAAACCTCATCTACCTTTGTGGCAAAATAGCCGCAGATTACAGAACTTAACACACAACATACAACTCAACACACAACACAATTTCTTCCGCCGCAGATTCGCAGATTAATTGTCTGAACCAGGATTTATAGGATGAAAGGATTATAGGATGCCATACTAAGCGATAGCCGAAACGAAAATGCGGCTGAAATGCAGGTTTCCTTCCTCGCCTCTGTGAAAACCTCATCTACCTTTGTGGCAAAAATAGCCGCGATTAGAAATTAACTCACAACATACAACTCAACACACAACACAATTTCTTCCGCCGCAGATGCGCAGATTATTTGTCTGAACCAGGATTTATAGGATGAAAGGATTATAGGATGCCATACTAAGCGATAGCCGAAACGAAAATGCGGCTGAAATACAGGTTTCCTTCCTCGGCTTTGCGACAACCTTTTTTGCCTCTGTGCTTACCTCTTTTACCTCCATGACAAAATCTCCGCAAAAGGCTCACCCGCCACTTATCACGCACCACTCACCGGTATTCCTTAATTTTGCCCCATGAAATGGATATTGATCGTAAGCCTGGCATTTTTACTGGTTTCCTGCGAAAAAGCCATCAATTTTAAACTGGATCAAACCCAGCCATCACTGGTAGTGGAAGCCACCATTGAAAACGGCCAGCCACCGGTTGTTATCCTTTCCTCCAGCTTCGATTACTTCAGCGCAATATCGGCAGAGATCCTCGCCGGTTCATTTGTTCATGACGCTGTTATCACCGTTTCAAATGGTGTAAAAACACACCAGCTGAAAGAATATTTTTTTACTACTGTCGCCAACCTGAAAGTATATTATTACAGCATCGATTCCGCCAGCCTGGCCACCGCCTTCGTTGGCAGCTTTAATACAGCTTATTCAATGACCATCCGGGCATCCGGCAAAACCTATACGGCCGCCACCACCATTCCGCTGCTGGCAAAAAAAGTAGATTCTTTGTGGTGGAAAAAAGCTCCCGATAACCCCGATACCAATAAAGTGGTGCTGGTAGGAAAGGTAACCGACCCGCCCGGCTTTGGTAACTATATCCGCTATTTTACAAAGACCAACCGCGATCCTTTTTTCCCGGGCGCCAATTCTGTTTTTGATGATCAGATAGTAGATGGCAAGACCTATACCGTGGATGTGGAGCGGGGCATTAACCGTAATGAAGATATTGACAGGGACACCTATTCTTTTTTTAACCGGGGCGATACCATCACGGTAAAATTTGCCAATATTGATAAAGCCTGTTTTGATTTCTGGCGCACCATGGAGTACAGTTATGGCAGCATCGGCAACCCGTTTGCGTCGCCCACCAAGGTGCTGGGCAATATAAACGGCGCACTGGGCTATTTTGGCGGCTATGCGGCGCAATACACCACCGTCATCGTACCCAAATAATTGACCGTCTTATTTTGGAATTCTTGTGTAGGTGTAGAAGATTTCAGATTTTCCCGCATTGCTGCCTGCAAAACCTTTCGGATAAACCGCTTTAACCAGCAGCCCTTTAGCATCAAAAGTATTCAGGAAATTTCCCAGGGCATGGGCCAGCACCACCGGGCTCGGCGGGTAAGTATGCCAGTATTCGGCTGTTTTCAGCGCAGGACCGTTGTAAGTAGGCGAACCCAGATTCAGCGCATTGGCAAAGCCCGATGAATTTTCGCTGATGCTGAACCAATACAGGTTTTTGTAAATGTACAGAAAGGAATTCCGTACCTCCACATGTGTTCCCTCACGGGTATACAGCGTACTGTCGCGCGCATAATCGGTAACCGGGGAAACCTGCGAGAAGCGGTACGCAAAATTGAGGACCTGTTTGTTTAGCCAGCCGGTAACGTCGTAAGATGAACGGATATCGGTAGTATCTTCAAACCAGTTCTGGGGGCGTTTAAAGACGGTATAGTAAACACTTTCCTGGGTAAGCTTGTTATTAGCATCGAACTTATAAGTGGTTATTTGCGGTCTTGTATCGGAGTTAGTGGGGTAGTTACCGGTTGTATCGTACATCACAATGGTCTTATTCGCACCTTGAGTGCTGGTGGTAAACTGGCAAACCACGTTTTTTCCAAGCCATTGGTTCTGGATGGTTGCACGGCTGATTTTGCCCGAAGCGTCGTAATTAAAATCAATCTGGGTGGCGGGCTGGGCCGAAGAAGTTGATATAAACCCCGCAAGCCTGTCCTGCGCATCGTAATTAAATGTTTCTGTCCATTGCTGTACCGTACCAGGAATATTAACGCCTGAGTCGGTTATGTTTACAATGGTCTGGTGTAAACTTTTGTCGTAGGTAAATGTTTGCCTTTCTTCCGATTCAAACACATCATTGGCATCGTAGTTCACCAGTCTCGCGGTCTTTACCAGCGTGAGTGAATCGGCCAGTGTGCGATTTTCGGTAGAGTATTCTTTTTTACAGGAAATACTGAATTGCAGGGTTCCTGACAAAAAAATAAATACACAAAGTTTTCGCATGGGTCTAATTTGTCGGTAAGTGAACCACAAAATACAAAAATTGTTTGTTTATTTGCCGCTACGCTAAAAAGGAGGTTTTTGTAACTATGGCTATTATTGAAAAAATACATTGTTTAATTATAGGATCCGGACCCGCAGGCTATACCGCTGCCATCTATGCTGCACGCGCCAATATGAAACCCGTATTGTACCAGGGTATTCAGCCAGGCGGACAACTCACCATTACCACCGAAGTAGAAAACTATCCCGGTTATGCCGATGGCGTGCAGGGGCCCGATATGATGGTACACTTCGAAAAACAGGCCATCCGCATGGGCGCCGATATCAGGTTTGGACTGGCTACGAAAGTTGATTTTTCAAAACAGCCGTACAAGGTTTGGATTGACGAAGAAAAAGAACTGGAAGCGGATACGATACTTATTGCTACGGGTGCTTCGGCCAAATGGTTGGGGCTGGAAAGCGAACAAAGGCTAAATGGTTCCGGTGTAAGCGCCTGTGCTGTATGCGATGGTACTTTTTTTAAAGGAAAGGAAGTAGCCATTGTAGGCGCGGGAGATACCGCCTGCGAAGAAGCGCTGTACCTTTCCAAACTCTGCAGTACCGTTCATATGATTGTAAGAAAAGGCGAAGACGGTATGAAGGCATCCAAAATAATGCAGGACAGGGTAAAAGCCACCGCCAATATAAAAGTGTACTGGAACAGTGAAACGGAAGAGATCGTAGGGCAGTTTAAAACAGAAGCCGTACGCATAAAAAATAACCAGACCGGTTTAAACCAAACAATACCCGTAAGCGGGTTTTTTGTTGCCATTGGCCATGAGCCCAATTCGGCTATTTTTAAAGAATGGATAGATATGGATGAAGCCGGTTACATAAAAACCATACCAGGTACAACACGTACCAATGTTGAAGGTGTATTTGCCGCCGGAGATGTACAGGATAAAATTTACCGCCAGGCTGTAACCGCAGCCGGCAGTGGTTGTATGGCTGCACTGGATGCAGAAAGGTATTTGTCGGCCAAAGAACACGGGGTGGTTGATCAGTTGATTGGTTGATCAGTTGATTGGTTGATTGGTTGATTGGTTAAAGGGGAGGGCTTGCCCGGTATATTCAAAAGCATACCAGTAACCCAATTCATCAGTCATTTGCCGGAGAATCGCCGGGCAGAAAACGACGCCACGGAACTCATAATTCTTAACTCATAACTCTTAATTAATAATCACTTGCTTACCGTTCATTTACACGACTTGCGTTTTTTTGCCCATCACGGTGCATATGATGGAGAACCCGAAGTGGGGGGTGAATTTCAAGTGCATTTAGAGGTTAAATACGAAGAGAAAAAGATAAAGTTTGATAACCTCAAAAATATTCTCAACTACGAAGAACTCTATCATATTGTTAAAAAAAGGATGGCAATGCCAACGCCGCTGCTGGAAGCGGTAGCAGAAAGCATCATTCGGAAAATCAGGCACGAATATTCCTTTGTAAAAGAAGTAAGTATTTCTATCTTTAAGCTACAGCCGCCCATGGAAAGCTTTCATGGAAAAGTGGGGGTTACATTGCAAAAGAAATTTGACGATTAGTGAAAATCTTGTTTGGCAGCTTACTTCTTTACCTGGTTCCTTTTTTATGTATTGCGCAGGATATTTCTGCCCTGCAAAAAGAAGCAGAGCGGCTTGAGCCTGCCAGCGAGGAAAATGCATTCCTTAAATACCAGGAAATATTGAAACTGCAGCCGGGTAATATGACCGCGCTTTGTAAAAGCAGTGAACTGTGCAGTTCCATTGGCAGGCGCAGAGCAACAAAAGATCAAAAGCTGGTCTATTTTAAAGCGGCGCAAAAATTTGCCGGCCAGGCATTGCATGTCAATCCCAATAGTTCTGAAGCCAATTTTGTTATGTCCATCGCCATGGGCCGTATGGCATTGATATTGGGTGGTAGAGAAAAGATTGCTGCGGTAGACCAGATAAAAAAGTACGCAGAGCTTTCCATCAAATGCGATCCCGGCAATTATAAACCATATCATGTGCTGGGCAGGTGGCATTACGAGGTGAGCAATCTCAGTGGCTTTGAAAGAACTTTTGCAAAACTTTTTTATGGCGGCGTTCCACCCGCTACATTAAAAGAGGCGATCTATAATTATGAAAAATCCAGATCGCTGGTGCCCGAACTGAAAGTTAATTACATGGAGCTCGCCAAATGCTATTACCGCAACAGCGAAAAACAAAAAGCGCTCGACTATCTCCGCAAAACCATTGCCATGCCCAATAAAATGCAGGATGATACCAGGATACAGGAAGATGCAAAGGAATTATTGAAAAAATGGGAATAAGAGGTAAGAATTATGAGTTAAGAATTATGAGTTATGAGTTTGGAATTGTTACAAAGCCTGAACGAACTGGTCCGCTGCCCCGCCCTTACGCTGTAGGAAACCTGCTGGGATAATTAAGAATTAAGAGTTATGAGTTATGAATTATGAGACCCGTGGTCCGGTGTCACCGCTGCCCCGCTCTAACGCTGCGAGAAACCTGCTGCGATAATTAAGAATTAAGAGTTATGAGTTAGTTATGAGACGCCGCTGTCCGCTGCTCCGCTCTAACGCTGCGAGAAACCTGCCGCAAACAGCCAATTCCTAATTTAAATCACCTTTCCCTTCCACCTGCCGCTCCGCAAATAGAAATAAGACATGATGAACATGGAACCCCAGTATATCCATTCGCTCATCCAACCAACGGCAACAGACAGTTGCAAACGTTCCAGCACCAGCCATACATAGATACAGTACAGCGTAATCGTAACAAATTCAATCAGGAAACTTACCCGCGTATTGCCCGTACCCGTTACTGCGTTTACGCATACTGTAGAGAACGACATGATCACCAGGGCGGAAGATACAATACGCAAAACAGGCAAGGCATGGTTTACCCATGCCGCTTCCTGTCCGTATACTGATAAGAATACATACGGAAAAAGATTTAACAACAGGCAGATCACCAATGAAATACCGGCGCTGATCTTTACAATTTTCCAGATCAGCTCCATCACACGGTGTTGTAAACCCTGGCCTATTATATTGCTGACCATACTGCTGCAGGTTGCCGCCAGCGCCCAGGAGAACATACCGAACAACCCAAAAATATTGCGCATGGCATTGCTGATCGACAAATCGCGCTCTCCATGGTGTTCAATCAATATATAAAAAAACTCCCAGCTGATCAGGCTGATCGCATTCTGAAATATCAATGGCCACGATTGCTTCAGTATGGAACTGGCAACCGGTGCATCGTATGTAAAGCTGCTGAATAAAGAAAATCTTTTTCCGTTGCCCTTGTAATGAATAACCGCAAATACCACCGCCATTCCTAAAAATTCGGCAATGATAGACGCCACTGCGGCACCGTTGAATCCCAGTTTGGGAAAACCAAAATGACCGAATATCAGGCTATAATCGAAGAAAATATTGGAAACCGCTTCTGCAAGCGTACCTGCAATCAGGTATTTGCTTTGATTGGTGCCTACCAGCAATGCATTGCGCATCTGGTACACATACAAAAACGGCAATCCCCAGATGCGTATTTTTAAAAAAGAGATGGACTGCCGCAGCAATTCCGGTTCATGAATACTGAATTGCAATACCCAGGGAGCGATGGTATACGTAATCAATATACCGGCAATTGCAATGCTCATGGATATACCAACGCCATGAATAAATAATTTGCCGATGGCATCGGTCCTGTTTTCTCCGGCACGCCTGGAAATAAGCGCCTGCAGGCCATTGTTTAATCCAAAACCGATGGCAGCAAAGATCAGGTAATATACACCCGTTATGGCAGCAGCAGCAAGTGATTGCTCACTTAGCTGCCCCAGGAATATATTATTGGTAATATAGTTTAACTGGGGCACCAGTATGGCCATGCTGATGGGTATGGCAATGGTCAGTATCTGCCGGTAACTGATATTTACCTGTAAATTGTTGTATACAGCTTTCTTTTCCATTTTTAAAATGGGTGCAAACCTACCAAATATTATTTTGAAAGCCCCGCCGGCCGGCATTATCAGTGGGTAAAATATAGTATTTTGCAACACTTTATATGGCAAAAATATTGTTTGATATTGCGGTTGCAAACGGAACTGCCGGATTACCGGATGCCCACCTGGTAATGGAAGTTAGCCCACATGTTTTTTCTTATGCCCTACTGGACAATGCTAAAAACTTGTTGCACCTCCGTTTCTATGAACTGGATGCGCTCAATAATCCGGAACTGGCAAAAGAGCTGAATGGCATTATTTTAACAGACGAAGTAATGAAATCGGACATACCAAAAAAAACTTTCCTGTATAATTTTCCGGAAAGCCAGCTGATACCCGAACAGTATTTTAACACAGGCGCCGGGCATGATCTCATAGAATTATTTCATGGCGATTTAAACAAGGGTATTACGTTAAGCGAAAGAATAGAGGGTTCAACCCAATACAATGTTTTTCGGGTGCCCGAAGAAGTACATACCCTGCTGCAGGACAGTTTTTCTAACAGCCATTACTGGCATTATTACAGTTTATGGATGCAATGCAGCCAGCAGCAGATGCATGCAAAGCCAACCTGGCTTTCCGTTATGTTTTATCCAAACCGTATGCTGGTTGCCATTGTAAAAGAAAAGCAATTGCAACTTGTGCAAAGCTATGTGTATGAAGCAGCAGAAGATGTTGGGTATTATTTGCTCAATATCTGCGATCAGCTGCAGTTATCGCCACAAGACACACCCGTTATTCTATCGGGCATGATAGATGTATCCTCTGCATTGTATACAGAGATATTCAAATATTTTGGACAGGTGGAACTGGAAGGTTATCCCGGTGAAAAACCGGGTCCCGCATTGCTGGATTATCCCGATCATTTTTTCTCTCCTTTACTTAAACTGGCCATATGCGTATCATAGGGGGCAGCCTGGGGGGAAGAAGGGTGAACCCGCCGGCACAAATGCCGCATACAAGGCCAACCACCGATATTGCCAAAGAAGGCCTGTTCAATATACTGCAAAACAATATTGAACTGGATGGAATAAAAACGCTGGATCTGTTTGGCGGCACCGGCAGCATCAGCTATGAACTGGCATCCAGGGGTGCAGCAGACCTTACCATCGTGGAGAAAGATGAAAAGATGCATTCGTTCATCAGCAAAAATATTCAGGCATTGCAGATAGCAAACTGCAAAGTATTGAAGACTGATGTATTCCGGTTTATCAATCAGTGTACAGAACAGTTCGATTTTATTTTTGCCGGTCCGCCATATGCACTCACTGCAATTGACGAACTGCCGGTACAGGTTGCAGAAAAGAAAATATTAAAACCCGGTGGCTGGTTTGTGCTGGAACATACACCACGCAATCGCTACGAAAAATTTGCATTGTATAAAACGTCGAGGAATTATGGCACCACAATTTTCTCCATTTTTATAGAACCACTTGCCGGTTGAATGCATGCCAAAGCAAATTAACTTTGTTCCTAAATCAATAATCAATTAATAAAAAATACAAGCGGCATTTGACAACACCCATTTTTATAACTGGTACCGGCACCGGCGTAGGAAAAACGCTGGCGGCTGCCATTGTTGCCGGCGCGCTTCAGGCTGATTATTGGAAACCTGTACAGGCGGGTTATGAAGACACAACAGACAGTAGCCTGGTAAGGCAATGGTTGCCTGCACCCGAAGTTACAGTGCACCCGGAAATGTATAAACTGAAGCTGGCAGCTTCTCCGCATATTGCAGCAAGACAGGAAAATATACAAATAGGCATTGAACCAATAAAAAACAGGCTGCAGGAAATCATGCGGGATTCCGGTAATAAAAATGGTATTGTTATAGAAGGAGCGGGCGGGTTAATGGTGCCACTGAACGAACATGTATTTGTTGCCGATCTTATAAAAGCACTGCAGGCAAAAGTAATTTTAGTCAGCCGGAACTGCCTGGGCAGTATCAATCATTCATTGCTCACCGCACGCGTATGCAGGGAATACAATCTTACGGTAGCCGGTTGGTTGTTCAATGATCAGTATCTTGCTTACGAAGATGAAATAGTACAATGGTCGGGCATTCCAAAAATTGGTACGATACCATTTACAGCAAAACCCGGTGCTGCGTTTGTACAGGAACAGGCCGCACTGCTGCAGCATGAACTGAAAAAAATACTATGACAAAATCAGCACTGCGTGAATTGTATAAACAAAAAAGAGCAGCATTACCGGAACAAGAGCGACTGCGCCTGAATGATTTGCTGCTGATACAATTTCAGCAGGTGGAAATTCCTTATCATGTGAATGTATTGCTTAGTTACTGGCCGCTGGAACAGCATGCAGAAATAAATACGTTTCTGATGACGGATTACCTGCAGTTTCGTATACCCGGTCTGCAGGTTGCTTACCCCGTCGCCGATTTCAGCAATACCAGCATGCAGGCAATGCTGGTTGATGATAATACTGAATTTGCTCTTAACAAATACGGTATTGCCGAACCCCTGAATGGCATTGCTATACCGGCAACTGAAATTGATATGATTTTTGTACCGCTGCTGGTATTTGATACCAGTGGCAACCGCCTCGGATACGGTAAAGGCTTTTACGACCGGTTTTTACCAACCTGCAGAACAGATTGTGTTAAAGTGGGTTTCTCCTATTTTGAACCGGTAGCCGGCATCGGTGGTATCAGTCAATTTGACGTACCTTTAACGACAGGCATTACCCCTGAAAATAGTTATGAATTTTAATTTTCCTTTGCTAAAACCTATACGAATATTGCTGTTTCCTTTTTCCCTTATTTATTTTCTGCTTATTTATTTACGGAACCGTTTGTACGATAAGGGTATATTTAAATCGGCCAGTTTTAATCTTCCATTGATATGCGTTGGTAATATTGCAGCAGGCGGCACCGGAAAATCGCCCATGACGGAATACCTGGTAAGAGAGCTAAAATCTCATTTTAAAATTGCCACCCTCAGCCGCGGTTATAAAAGAAAAACATCCGGTTATGCCCTTGCGCATGAACACAGTACCGCCCTTGAAATAGGCGATGAGCCCATGCAGTTTCACCTGAAATTTCCAGACGTGCCCATTGCCGTGGGCGAAGCAAGGATAGAAGCCATTCCGCAATTGCTGCACGACAGGCCAGCAACTCAGGCCATTATACTGGATGACGCGTTTCAGCACCGGTCAGTAAAAGCAGGAATGAATATTGTACTGACAGATTGTAATAATCTGTACACGCGCGACTGGTACCTGCCCACGGGCGATTTGCGCGATGAAAAGGTAAGCATGAAAAGGGCAGATATAATTATTGTAACCAAATGTAAGCCCGGTATGACCACGGAAGAAAAAGAATCCGTGATGCAGGAATTGGTGCCACAATCTGGCCAGGCCCTGTTTTTTACCACCATCCGTTACGGTAAGCCCTATCATATTATAACCAAACAAACCGTACAGGTAACCAGTTCAGTGGAAGTGTTGCTGGTAACTGGCATTGCAAATCCGGGGCCGCTGAAAATGCTGTTGCAGGAGAAATCCAGGACCTATTATGAAATGGCCTACAACGACCATCATATTTTTACTATCGACGATTTGAAGGATATTCAAAAACGGTTCACTGCCATCAGTGCAACAGAAAAAATTATCCTTACAACAGAAAAAGATGCGGTGAGGTTGGTAAAGTTTGAACAGGAACTGACGAAAATGCCATTATATGTGGTGCCTATTGAACTGGAATTCCTGTTTAATGACGCCCATCGCTTCAACGGATTAATCGGTACATTTATAAAAGACTTTGGAAAAAAAAAGGAAAATGTGATGAATGTGTAAATGTGATAAATATGTAAGTCTGATGATTGTAAAAATGTGGCACTGCCGGTAAAATGCTTTTCTATGAATGTTGGTACGAAATCGGAAAACCCTGAAGGGGTGTACTAACAATAGTCCCGGCTGCAACCCGAAGTACAATGAAATATTTTTTATAAGCCCTGAAGGGGCGCAACAACGGATGACAAAGAGGAAGACCGGCAACGGTGCCTTTCCATCCAAAAAAATTAACAAAGAACAAAATGGCTAAGAAAACAGATAAGAAAAAAAAGAAAACGACCTCATTTGAATCATTATATAAAGGAAGGCTGGACGTTACCCGCTCAGGCATGGGTTATGTAATTGTAGACAAACTGGATACGGATATCATCGTTCGCCCCAATGGTTTTAACACCGCCCTGCACGGAGATACCGTGCGCGTACGCATTACGGGCGATCAGAATAAAAGCGGTCGCAAACAGGGTGAAGTGGCAGAGGTTGTAGAACGCAAACAAACAGCGTTCATGGGCAGGATTGATGTGAGCCAGAACTTCGCATTTTTTATTGCGGAGACCGATAAACCCATGCCCGATATTTATATTCCACTCGATAAACTGAACGGCGCTAAAGACGGCGATAAAGTAGTGGTGAAACTGCTAAGCTGGGAGAAAAACAAAAAACCAAGCGGCGTAGTGCAGGAAATTATGGACGCCGGCAATATAAACGACCTGGCCATGAAAGAAATTATCATGGAAAACGGGTTCGCCCTAAGTTTCCCCGAAGAAGTACTGGAAGAATCGGAACGCCTGCCCGATACCCTGCCCGAAGCAGAAATCAGGAAAAGAAAAGATATACGTGGCATACTAACGTTTACCATTGACCCTGCCGACGCCAAAGATTTTGATGATGCTATTTCTTTCAGGGTACTCAAGGACGGCAATTATGAAATAGGCGTGCATATTGCCGATGTAAGTTATTATGTAGAACCCGAAACTGCACTGGATAAAACCGCTTATGAAAGGGCCACTTCGGTCTACCTGCCAGACAGGGTAAATCCCATGTTGCCGGAGCGGATCTCCAATGAGCTTTGCTCGCTGCGACCCAACGAAGACAAACTTACGTTCTCTGCCATTTTTGAAATTACTCCTAAAGCAGAAGTAAAAAATTACTGGTTGGGTAAAACGGTTATTCATTCCGATAAACGATTTGCATACGAAGATGTGCAACAGGTTATAGAAAGCGGTGAAGGCGAATTGAAAGATGAAGTGCTTATTCTGAATAACCTGGCACAACGATTCCGGAAACAGCGGTTTAAAAAAGGCGCTATCAATTTTTCGAGCCAGGAAGTAAGGTTTAAACTGGATGAAACTGGTAAACCCATCAGCGTTATTGTAAAAGAAAGCAAGGAGTCTCACCAGCTCATAGAAGAGTTCATGCTGCTGGCCAACAGAACGGTGGCAGAGCACGTTGCACAAATAAAAGTGAATAAAAAACCGATTCCTTTTCCTTATCGCATCCATGCCACACCAGACGAGGAGAAGTTGTTGCCATTTGTTGAATTTGCAAAAAAATACGGCCATAAATTCGAAACAAAAACACCGGAAGGCATCGCTGCATCCTTTAACCAGATGTTGCAGGATATAGAAGGTAAGCCAGAGCAGCATGTATTGCAGCAACTGGGTATCCGAACCATGGCCAAAGCTATTTATACATCAGAAAATATTGGCCATTACGGGCTGGGGTTTACAGATTATACGCATTTTACGTCGCCCATACGCCGCTATCCGGATGTTATGGTACACCGTATACTGGAGGAAATTCTGAACAATGAATTACCGGTAGATAAAAAGATGGAGACTAAATGCCGGCACTGCAGCGAACGTGAACGCGCTGCCATGGATGCAGAACGCGCAGCCAATAAATACAAACAGGTAGAGTTCATGCAGGATAAACTGGGCGAAGAGTTCGATGGCGTTATCAGCGGCGTATCATCTTTTGGTTTCTGGGTGGAAACGGTGGAACACAAATGCGAAGGACTTGTGAGCATCAATGGACTATTCGACTACGATGATTTTCGCTATGTGGAAAGCGATTATTGCCTGGTTGGCAGGAGAAGCGGCCGTACCTTCAGAATGGGTGACAAGGTAAGGATCCGCCTTGTATCAGCCAATCTGGCCAAACGCCAGCTCGACTACGAATGGATTGCCGCCGCTGCCGTAGCCGGAACAGATGAAGGTGAGAAAGTACGTAAGAAGAAAGTCAAAAGTTAATAAAGTCAAAAGTTAAAATTCAAAAGTCAAAAACTGTTGCCAGTTCATATATTCAAATTCAAAAGTCAAAAACTTTTGTCTACATCGATAGCAAACGGTTTTAACTTTTGACTTTTTAATTTTGACTTTTTAATTTTTAATTTTGACTTTTAAAAGACATCACACATCACCATGCATTCATTTGAAGAACTGTCGCAATTATTTAAGGAAAAATTTGATATACCTCATTTCCCCGAACAACCTGCCACATTGTACCAACCCAATGATTATTTTCTGTCTATTGGCGGTAAACGTGTACGGCCGGTCATGTGCCTCATGGGAAATGAATTGTTTGCTGAAATATTGCCCGATTGTTACCATGTTGCCACCGCCCTGGAGTTATTCCATAATTTTACGCTGATTCACGATGATATCATGGATAAAGCGCCACTGCGCAGGGGTATGCAAACCGTACATGAAAAGTATGATGCATCTACGGCTTTACTGGCCGGCGATGTAATGCTGGTGAGAGCGTATGACTATCTTAATAAAATTAAAACAATATATATCCACCGCATACTTCATCTTTTTAATAAAACAGCCAAAGAAGTATGCGAAGGCCAGCAACTGGATATGGATTTTGAAAAACTGGAACAGGTAAGCATGGAGCAATACCTGCAGATGATAGCTTTGAAAACGTCTGTTTCGCTGGCTGCCAGCCTGCAATCGGGCGCTATACTCGGTGGGGCAGGAGAAGGAAATCAGGATCACCTGTACCAGTTTGGCCGTAACCTGGGCATCGCTTTCCAGGTGCAGGACGATTACCTGGACGCATTTGGCGACCCGGAAAAATTTGGTAAAAAAACCGGCGGCGATATCCTTGCCAATAAGAAAACATTTCTCATGATACACGCGCTGGAAATTGCCCCCGCCGCGCAAAAAAAACAGTTACTTCAACTGATGAAGGAAAATCCGCCAGACAAAGTAGCCCGTGTACTGGAGATCTTTACTGCATGCGGTGTTGATAAATGGGCGGTAGAACTAAAAGAAAAATACACGCAACAGGCCTTTCAGCACCTGGAAGATATAGCGGTAATGGCTGCCCGAAAAGAACCCCTTCACAAACTTACTGCCTACCTCGTACAGAGAGAACACTAGCAGTGAAATTGCTGATTGCGGGATGGAAAGCTATTGCTGATTTTGGGATTTTGAGATTTTGAGATTAATTCCGGCCGCTCCGCTTCCAAAGGAACAATACCGGCAAAAGAAATCAAGAAATCGAAAAATCTCAAAATCCCAAAATCGTCGTTACAGGTTGCGGGGGTTTTTCCATTTTTTGTCCAGTCGTTCCATGGTGCCTTTCAGCCTGCTGGTACGGGTGGCTTCCTGTTTGGCGGTTACAATCCATTCTACATACTCTTTGCGGTTAGTGAAAGAAAGGCTGTTAAAAAATTCAGCGGCAGTTTTATTTTTTTTAAACGCAGCCGCCAGGTCGTCCGGCAACCGGATGGTTTTGGTAGCGGCATCTATGTACTGCAGAATGGGCCTATCGGAGGGTGGCGCTTTTTTGTTTTTATCTTCATTCGTGGTGAGCCGGCAACCAAAGGCCGACCAGGTTTCATCAAAAGAAATAAGGCTTATCCATGTCAGTGTATCGCCATGCGCCAGCAGGGCGTCCCAGCCTTTGTCTCGCGTAAGATCAGTTTGCACACCCGAACTTCCTTTTGGGTAATAGATCCAGCAAATAGTACCCGCATTTACCAGTGCAAGTATTTTTTTTAACTCTTTTTCCATGGCCGCCCGGCTGGTTACAAACCAATGCACCTGGTTGTATTTTGTTGCGCTGGTAACAATCTTTACTCCTGGCGGCAACGCACCCAACTGTTTTTTAAAATTGGAAGGGGCATTCAACGTCAATAGTGTATTGCCTTCTTTAATTTTTAGTTTTTGTGCGGTGGTAAATGCCATGGTTTAATTTTTGATAAAAATATACTGAAAACAAAAATGATAGTTATTGGAAATTGCTCTTTTCGGATAATTGGCTCTTCACTATTTTAGGAAAAATGGATAATTATCAGTCTTTCCACTTCGTTGTCATATTCATCCGTGTACCCCAGCATTTTTGCTTTAAATAAATCTGCTTTTGCCTTCACAAAATCATGTTGTTTTAAGTAAACCAATGCCCTGTTTTTATAAGCATAGGAATTGGAAGGGTCAATTTCCAATGACTTGCTGATGAGGCTGATGGCCTGCGCCAGGTCGTTTTGGAGATAAAACACACATATCCTAAATTGTTGAGGGCATATGGATGGCTGGAATTTAGCTCCAATGCAATGCGCAAATTATTTTCTGCTTTGCGCAGTTCGCCTGTATTGCTATAATAATAACCGAGATTATTGTAATCACCAGCACTGCTTTTGCCCGGTACAATTATTTTTACCAGGTCTTTTATAGCTGCGTTAAAATTTTTAAGCCCTGCATAGGAAAAAGCCCTTAATTGCAAAGCAATACTGTCTGAGGGCGATTCATTAATTATTGCATCGCAATAGTTGATTGCCTGAACATATATTTTTCGTTTCAGATTTAACTCAGCAAGTGCACTCAGGTAAACAAAGCTGCCAGGATAGATTTCGTTTGCCTGTAAGAACGCTTCTTCCGCTTTGGTAAATTCTTTTCTTTGAAAATGTATTTCGCCTTTATTATACCAGGCGTTGTGGTTCAGGCGGTCAGATTCCACAGCCTTTTCAAAATCCTGGAGCGCTTCAATAATTTTATAGATTTTATAGTATGAAATTCCCCTGTATTCATAGGCGCGTGAACTTACGGAGCCCGCTTCGATGGCCTTGGAAAAAAAATCGATGGCTTTCTCATATTTACCTGTGTCCAGTAAGCCAGATCCAATTTCAATAAATTCGTCAGCAGATTGCATTTAATATTTTTTTGTACGCCGGTTAACACAAATGATGTTTATCATTGACGGCTGAAAGGTATCAAATTATAGTGTTGCCTGTATTGGGCGCGCGCCTGCCTTCTTCACTTTTCATCACTCCGCCTTTTTTACCTATCTTAAACCCCTAAACCAAAGCTGCATGTCCAATTCGCTTTTTCGCACAAAAAAAATAGCTTCCATACTGGCTGAAGGGCCCGATGACAGTCATGGTGGCGGCGGTCTGAAGCGCGTTTTAAGCCTGCGTGACCTCACTTTTTTTGGAATTGCTGCCATATTGGGTGCGGGAAGTTTCAGCAGCCTCGGCGGAGCGGTTTTTCATGGGGGTCCGGGTGTGGTGGTTTTGTTTATTATGACCGCCATTGCCTGTGCGTTTACGGCTTTCTGTTATTCAGAATTTGCGAGTCGCATACCGGTTGCAGGAAGCGCTTATACTTATGCGTATGCAAGCTTCGGCGAGCTTTTTGCCTGGATAATCGGTTGGGCGCTGATCATGGAATATTCCATTGGCAATATTTACGTAGCCTATAGCTGGAGCGATTATTTTACTTCCTTTCTCAATAAAATTAATATACACCTGCCGGAATATTTGTGCACCAGTTATATGGAAGTAAAACATGCCATGGAAGATGGGAATGCTGCGCAGGATGTGCTCGATGCATGGAACAAAGCACCGGTAGTTGGCGGACTGCACATCATTTTTGACCTGCCTGCACTCATCATCAATGTGCTGATTACCTACCTGGTGTTTCGCGGTATAAAGGAAAGCCGCAATTTCAGCAATGTAATGGTGGTATTGAAGATGATTGTAGTGGCATTGGTAATACTGGTTGGCGGATATATTATATTTTCAAACGGGTTGACCATTAACTGGACGCCTGCCAATGACGCTGGCGTAAAATCATTTATGCCCAACGGATTTAGTGGCGTAATGGCCGCGGTAAGCGGCGTATTCTTTGCATACATTGGTTTTGATGCAGTGAGCGTGCTGGCAGAAGAAAGCAAAAACCCCCAGCGCGATTTGCCCCGCGGTATGATTCTTTCGCTGGTGATTTGCACCATCGTTTATATACTGCTGACACTGGTACTGACCGGTGCGGTAAACTATAGAAATTTTGAAGGAGTGGGGGATCCGCTTGCTTTTATTTTTGAAAAGCAAAACCTCAATGTGGGCTGGATGCAGTTCTTCGTTGCCATAGCAGCCGTTGTGGCCATGACCAGTGTGCTGCTGGTGTTTCAGATGGGACAACCACGTATCTGGATGTGCATGAGCCGCGATGGATTGTTGCCACCCGTTTTTCAAAGAATACACCCAAAATTCAAAACACCTTCTTTTTCCACCATTGTAACCGGGCTGGTAGTAGGCATTCCAATTTTATTTACAGATAAAACTTTTGTACTGGATTTTACAAGCATTGCCACCCTGTTTGCATTTGTATTGGTATGCGGGGGTGTGCTACTGATACCAAAGAAAGAAAAACAGGAAGGCAAATTTCATATCCCGTATATCAGCGGACAGTTTATTTTTCCGCTTATTATCCTGGCCGCCCTGCTGATCATTTATTATTTCAACCACCATTACCTGCAGCAGTTGTTTAATTTTTCATTAACAACAGAAGAAGCGCAGGGTGCTGTAGCCGGCATCGACCCACAAAAAACAGAACTGGTAAACAATGCCATCGGCAATGCCGCTGTTGCCAAGGAAACCATCAATATCTCTACTATCATTTTCTGGATCGTGTGCGTCGTCATCAGCATATTTTCTTTTATAAAAAAATACTCGCTGATACCCCTGCTGGGTCTGGTAACCTGTCTTTACCTGCTCACGGGCATGACGGCAAAAAACTGGGCCTGGTTTTCCAGTTGGTTGTTGCTCGGACTTGTAGTATACTTTCTCTACGGCTATAAAAAAAGCAAACTGGCGGGAGGAAAGGTGTAGGGCTTGAGGTGTAGGGTGTAAGGTGTAGGGTTTAAGGTTTAAGGTTTAAGGTTTAGGGCGTAGGGTTTAGGGTGTAAAGTGTGGGTCTGTGAATACCAGCAAAAGAAGTCAGACATCCTACGTCAGACATCAGACATCGGTTTTCACACATCTTTCTTATTTTTGCAGCTGATTTAATTTACAATCGTTTAAAATTTGTTTCGGGAGACAGGGTATGAAATTTGAAATAGGCGATAAGGTTACTGTGCTGCATTCCAATGAAGATGGTGAGGTAATTGATATAATCAATGATAAGATGGTAATGGTGGAGGTGAGGGGAGTGAAATTTCCGGCATATACTGATCAGCTCGATTTTCCATACTTCAAACAATTCAGCCAGCAAAAAAGCATCCCGGCGAAAAAGCCAAAGACGTATATCGACCAGGTACCCAAAGAGCGAATAGTGGTAACTGGTGCCAAACATCCCCCGGGTGTATGGCTGATGTTCCTTCCGAAATTTGAAACCGATGAATTTGGCGATGATATTGTTGATTTGCTGAAAGTGCATCTTATCAATGGAACCGGCATTTCATACGGATTTCACTATAAAGTAAATTATGCGGGAGAAACCGGGTTCGACCTGAAAAATGAATTATTGATAAACCAGGATTTTTATGTCCATGATATTCCTTTCGACCATTTAAATGATAACCCCACATTTGCATGCGAGTTTACCTTATTAAACGCCGATAAGAGCAAGGCGGAATATTATGAGACTTCGCTGAAACTGAAAGCGCAGCAGTTGTTTAAAAAAATTGAAGAGATAAAATTAAAAGGCGAACCTCATTTTTCTTATAAATTGTTTGATACCTACCCTGCCCGGCAGGAACAGGAAAAAATGGATATCAGCGCATTGTCGGCTGCCGGCTATAAAGTATACGAAGCATCCAAAGCAAGACAGCATCTGCCACCTGCCAGGTCGGTAATAGATCTTCATATAGAAAAGATCACAGACGACTGGAAACGCCTGAGCAATTTTGAAATGCTCACACTGCAATTAAAAGAATTTGAAAAGTACTATGAGCTGGCAGTAGCCCACCACCAGTCTTCGGTTATTTTTATTCATGGCGTGGGCACGGGCAAACTGCGCGATGAAATACACGAACAACTGCGGTTGAAAAAAGAAGTAAAATATTTCGTGAATCAGTACCATCCTTCTTACGGCTATGGCGCAACAGAAGTCTTCCTTCAGTATTAGGAATTTGGAATTTGGAATTGGGAATTTGGTTTTGCAGCAGGTTTCACGCAGCGTGAAGACGCCAATATTCCATTTCTGAGCATGTGCCTAATTCCTAATTCCCAATTCCCGAAAGCAAACAACTAACTTTGCATCAACTACCAACCGAGCTATCGATCTTATGGTAACATAGGGTAGGAAAGTCCGGACAGCACAGGACAATGCACCGGTTAAGCGCCGGGTCCCGATCCGAAAGATCGGGAACAGACAGTGCCACAGAAAATAACTGTCCCGATCCTTCGGATCGGGATGAGGGTGAAAACGTAGGGTAAGAGCCTACGTCCCGGTATGGTAACATGCCGGGAGGGTAAACCTTGCATGCTGTAATGCCACGTATACCAGCGCCTGAGGGCTGTCCGCCCGATGCTGGAGGGTAGGCAGCAAGATCCCTGCAGTAATGCAGGGGCCAGATAAATGATAGTTTAGAAACAAAATCCGGCTTATGAGTTGGTAGTTATTTTTCCTCTTTCTGAGATGAGAATTCAAAAGTTAAAAGTCAAAAGTCAAAATGCTTATTCTCATGCGGGCCGGCAAGTAGTTTATACCGGTAACCAATACCTGTTTTTTAATCATCCGGGGTTCATTTTAATTTTCTCCGCAAACGCATCTTCATTTCCACATTAGCACATTCATCACATTCCGGCATTTATCTTAGTTTATCCTCACCATCATGAAAATCTGTGTTCTATAAACCCCGCAAACGTATTATCACATTAATCACATTTATCACATTCCTCACATCGCATCCCGCTATTTCTTATACAGGTTTCCCAGGTACCCACCGATCTCCATGAGCCAGGCAATACCCAGGTGCACCATCATACCACCTAAGATAGACTGCGTGCGGTATGCAATAATACCCAGCAGCATACCGCCAAAAAAGGAGGAAATACATTCAAACAACGGCTTTCCAAAATGGATGCTGCAATAAAAAACGGCCATGGGCAGAACTGCATCGGCGCCCACATACCGTACAAAGGCAAACACCAGGAAGCCACGGAAAAAAATTTCGATGGTAAAGAAGTCGATGCCATAGGAAAGCTCGTACAAAATTTTATGCCACCACGGGTGGTTGGAAAACTGGTCTATAAATGCTACCTGTTTTAATTTGGGGTACATGCGCAGGAAATCCGGCTGCGTGGAAGCAAAAGCAATCAGTGGCACCATAATGAGCAACATGAGCGCATAGGGTTGCCAGTTGAAGTTTTTTGTAGTAACGCCCCAGAAGGAAGGCGTTGTTTTTTGCAACCACCAGAAAAGCGCCAGGGGTATAACTACCAGCAATAAACGCGATGGCAGGTTGGCAACAATGGCATAATACCTTCTCCATGCATCGTTCCCATTGCCGGCAATCCATTGCGTGAGTCCGCTGAAACTAACTTTCAGCGCAAACAGTGCGGGGGCGGTAAACAGCAATATCCAGAATAGCGGGAAAGCGGCTGCGGCTTTGTGCTTTGTAAAAACCACCACCAGGAATGGAACGATAAACGCAATGGCATACACAGCGTAAAAGCCAAGAAATTTTTCAAAACGTGCATTGAGATGGTACAACCATTTTGTTTCGATGCCCACCCGGTAATTGATGGTTAGAAAAATGGCGGCAAAGCCCGCACAAAATACGAGTAGCCATTTATCTGCATTCCTGAAATAGTCCTGGAGGTATGAGAGAATGAGATTCATTGGTTTCAGGCATGGGCATTGCCCGTAAAGGAAGCTTTCATTTTCGACATGAGGTCTGTTTCTATCATTTTGGCGGCCACGGCAATCATGTTCTTAAAAGCCGTGCCATGTGAAATACCATGGCCAATGATAACCGGTTTGGAAACACCGAGTACCGGGGTGCCGCCATAGTATTCAAAATTGAAGCGGTCTAAAAATTCATGATTGATGTCCTTTGCCCGGGTAATATCGTAAATAGATTCGGCCATCTTCAGCACCACATTGCCGGTAAATCCTTCGCAAACTGTTACATCAGATTTGTCGAGCAGTATATCTCGGCCTTCAGAATTGCCTGTAAAATTTATCTGGCTGTTTTGTTTGAGCAGGGGGTAAGCTGCCTGCGCCAATATATTGCCCTTGCCTTCTTCCTCACCTACATTGAGCAGGCTTACGCGGGGATTGTTGATGCCCAGAATATGCTGGGCATACAGAGAGCCCAATACGGCAAACTGGTTCAGGTTTTCCGGTTTACAATCGGCATTCAGGCCTACATCCAGCAACAAGCCTGTCTTGCCATTTTCTTTAGGTATTACAGTAGAAATAGTGGGCCTCAGAACACCCTCGATTACTTTTATACTGAACATGGCGCCTACCAGCATGGCGCCGGTATTGCCTGCACTGATAAAGGCATCAATTTTACCGGATGCCAGGTAATGAAACCCAACGGCGATGGAAGACTGCTGTTTTTCTTTCAGCGCTTTGGTAGGATGTTCGTGCATGCCGATGACCTGTGGCGCGTGCACAATTTTTACTTTCTCCGGCTTAATACCCTCCTGCGCAAGCAGGGGTGTAAGCTGCGCTTCATCTCCAAACAACACCAGCATTGCTTCAGTATGTTCTCCACCCAGATACAAACGAATGCCTTTTGCCGCTTCAAGCGGAGCAAAATCGCCACCCATCATATCCAGGCCAATATTCATAGTGACTGCAAAAAAAAAATTCCAATACTCAGCGCCGGCAGTTTACTGCCAACCGTTGAATGCCGGAATCGGGGAGTTATTTAAATTTATTTTACAGGAGCTTGTTCGGCAACTACTTTTCCTTTGTAGTACAACTTGCCTTCGCTTACATGTGCACGGTGCCTAACATGAATTTCACCTGTGGTGCTGTCTTTGCTCAATGTGATAGAACTTGCCGTGTAGTGTGTTCTTCGTTTAGCACTACGCTGCTGAGAATGTCGTCTTTTGGGATTTGGCATGGCTCAACTTATTTATTATAATCAAAAAATGTTTGTTAACCTGTTTATGCGCCTTTCAGCGTTTAATTATCTAAATTCTTTTTTATTTTCTCAAGTCCCTTCCAGATGGGGTTCTCTGCCACTCCCGGTTCATCTCCGGTCTTCTTTAACATAGCCAGTACTTCTTTATCACAAAAACTGCTGCCTATTTTATCTTCACTGCACATCCGCTGCATAGGTATGCTCAGGTTAATGAATTCATATATCCAGTCTCCAATATGAAGATGACTTTCGCCACGGCCGATATAATACACATCCGGGTCTTCCTCCTGTTCATTCATCTGGTCAGGCTCTTCCGCCATTTTCACCACCACATTAAATTCATCCCATAAATTCAGCGGAAGGGTACTGCTGCCACAACGATCACAGGTTACTTCCAGCAAGCCGCCCACCTCAAACTTTAACAGCAGGAAGCCATTTTGTTTGTCGAGCGTGAGCTTTATATTTGCCTTGCAGTTGCGAAAATCCTGCGGTTGATATGGCTCAAAGAACTTGTCATTTACCTGGTACTGGTACTCGTGAATGCCCTGCTTTAATCCCACAAATGCTATATCGTAGTCCCGGCGACCCATGTCTATGAACTTTTAAAGGTTGGCAAAGGTAATACAAAATAACCAAAATACGGGCAGAAAGACAGAAGTTTTGTTAGAGACGGTTTCCATCGCCTGCCGCACTGCTCATACAGGCAAAAAAGGAGATGTATTAATGGACATGCAGCCACTTTTTTTTGTGTTGACCAATCCGTCTTTTAAAGGTGCGGCCCCGTGGCTGAAGTAAGCGCTATTGTCTTGGTAATGAACCGGCTGCTTTCGCCTTTGGGCTTTTTTAATTTGATTTTAATTGCTTGGAAAACAATTGTTTCCGTGTTGCAGTTTTAATTGCTGACCTTTAACTACTTTAAATAATTGATACCTATATGGAAGATGCAAGAATATTGCTGGTAGAAGACGAAAGGAAGATAGCAGACTCATTAAAGAAAGGACTTTCGGAGAATCAGTATGAGGTAGAGGTGGCGTACGACGGGCTGGCCGGCAAACAGTTGTTCAACGCCCAGCCGTTCGACCTGGCCATACTGGATATCAACCTGCCCGGTATGAACGGTTACGAGCTCTGCAAGGAGATACGTACCCATAACCAGCAGATCCCGGTTATGATGCTCACTGCCCTCAACGCCATTGATGACAAGATTGAAGGGTTTGATGCCGGGGCCGATGATTATGTTATAAAACCCTTCGATTTTAAGGAACTGCTGGTACGGATCAGGGCCCTGCTGAAACGACTGCGGCAAACCGCTCCCGTGGTAAATATGCTCCGGGTGTCTGACCTGGTGATGAACCTCGAAAGCAAGGAAGTAACCCGCGACGGCAAAATAATAGCGCTTACCGCCAAAGAATTCCAGCTACTCGAATACCTTATCAAAAATAAAAACCGGGTGGTATCAAGGGCCGACATTGCCCTGAATGTTTGGGATATTGATTTTGATACCAAGACCAATGTAATTGATGTGTATGTAACATTCCTGAGAAAAAAACTCGACAAAGACTTCGCGCATAAATTAATACATACACAAGTAGGTATGGGCTACATACTGAAGGAATCCTGAGATGAATATCCGGTTTAAAATAACGCTGCTTTTTACCCTCCTGGTTATGGGTATTTTGTCGCTTGTCAGTTATTCCGTCTATTATTTTACAGAGCAAAGCCGCGAAGCCATTTTTAAACTTCGCCTGCAGGCCGGTGCAAACAACCGCGCCAACCTGTTTGCCATGCTGGGCGATAACAAACTGGATATCCTGCGCAGGATGGACAGCAGCTCCACGACGCTGATATCTCAGAGAGGAATTATTATTTATGATGTTGAAAGCAAACCGGCCTATGCATTTTTTGGCAACGATCTAAAGCCGGTAACCATTACCAGCCGGATGATAGATGATATTAAGGCATCGAAAAGCAAATACCTGAAAATTGGCGGCGTAGATGTTTCAGCTATCTATCATACATATAATGGCAGGGGCATCGTAGTTTTTTATATGGGTGTTGATGAAGACGGTAAAAAAAGAATTGAAGACCTTAAGCGCATATTGCTATCGAGCCTGCTTGCCGGGGTTATCATTACCATTTTAGTGGGCTATATTTTTTCTACGCAACTGGTGAGGCCCATCAACAGGATAATCAGGGAAGTAAACGAAGTTTCATTTAGTAACCTGTCTGGCCGAATCAATGGAGGAGACGGCCAGGACGAACTTTCAAGCCTCGCCAATACATTTAATAACCTGCTCAGCCGCCTGCAGGAATCCATTACCATACAAAAGCGGTTCATATCAAATGCATCGCATGAATTGTCTACGCCGCTTACTTCCATCAGCAGCCAGTTGCAGGTAACGCTTTATAAAGAAAGAAGTATTGATGAATACCACAATGTGCTTTATTCTATACAGGAAGACGTAGAACAAATGCGGCAGCTTACAAAAAGCCTGCTCGAAATTGCCAAAACCGGTTATGAAGGGGGCATTGAACTGAGTGAAGTAAGAATAGATGAGATCATGCTTAAAATTGTGGCCGATGTAAAAAAGATAAATGCATTGTACAATGTTGAACTTGAATTTGGAGAATTTCCGGATGACGACAAAAGTTGTTTAACTTATGGCAACCCCGACCTGTTGTACAGTGCTATAAAAAATATTACTGAAAATGCCTGCAAATATTCTTACGATAAAAAAGCTTATTTGTATTTGAAATTTGAAAACAATGATATCATTGCGCAGGTAAAAAACATTGGAGAGGTAATCAGCTCGGCGGAAATGGAAAGTATCTTTCATCCTTTTTACCGCGGCCGCAATGCAGGAGATACCAGGGGTTTCGGGCTGGGACTCGCATTATCACAACGCATCATAGCACTTCATAAAGGAAAAGTGGTTGTTCAGTCAGATAAAACCAACGGCACCGTATTTACTCTTACTTTTCCATCATTAAACACTTATTAGAAAAATTGTTTAATGAGTTTTTAATTTTACAAAGATGATGAGCTGGTTTTTATTGCGGAGATTTATAACACAATTTTTTTGCAGGTTTTAGTAATCTTTTTCATAGGGTGGTTTTAGGTTGCATTCTCGTCTTAACAAAGGATGTAGGTTGAAAAACCTTCATCCTTTTTTGTTTTTAAAAACGGTTACAATGTTTTCTTATTCATAAGCCGGAAAAATTCATCGGCATAGCTGATGCCAACGGGGATTTCTTTACCGGCAATTTCAACTTTTTTACTGCTTACTTTTTCAATTCGGTTCAGTGGTACAATATAGGAGCGGTGTATGCGCACAAATTCACTGGAAGGAAGTTTTTCCGTAATGGCTTTAAGGCTCATCAGCGTGAGTATATTTTTATTTTCTGCAAGATGTATTTTAATATAATCATCCAGTCCTTCAATAAACAATACATCTTTCAGGTTTACTTTCACCAGCTGGTAATCAGATTTTACAAAAATAGAGGTCAGCCTCATTTCCTGGTTAAGCGTAAACTCATGGTATTCTTTTGCCTTGTACACAGATTTTACAAACCGGTCGTACTCAAAAGGTTTCAACAAATAATCAATGGCATTTACATTGAATCCTTCAACGGCATATTCGCTGAATGCGGTAGTAAATATAACCATTGGCTTGTGCGGCATAGAATGATACAATTGTATTCCATTCAAATCCGGCATATGAATATCCAGGAATATCAAATCAATCTTTTCTTTTTCAAGAAAGGCTCTCGCGTCAATGGCGTCGGTAAAACTTCCTTTTAAATCAAGGAATGACACCTTGCTGATGTATTCATTTACCAGGTTCAGCGCCAATGGCTCATCGTCTATAGCAATGCAGGTTATCATACTAGATCAATTGTAAGCGTAATTAAATAAGAAGCGGCATTTTCTTCTATCACCAGCTGGTGTTTACCGGGATATATCAGTTCAAGTCTTCTCCGGGTGTTTTTTATACCTATGCCCGTAGTGTCGGCCATCACATGGTTGTGTTGAAATTTCTGGTTAGCAACGCTGAACTGCAACTGGTTGCCGTTTACACGCAGTTGTATATCAATGACAGCTGGCAGATGGGTACTGGTACCATATTTACAGGCATTTTCCACAAACGCAATCAGCAGGAGGGGAGCAATCTGCTGGCCATCGGTGTTTCCGGACACCGTAAAATTAATAACAGATTTTTCGGTGAGCCGTACGCGCTGCAGGGAAATATAATTTTCAAGGAACTGGATTTCTTTTGCAAGCGCAACATAGTTACTTTTTGCATCGTCCAGCACATAGCGCATAATGGCCGATAGTTTCATAACGGAAACTGCGGTATCCGGGCTGTTTACCACCGCCAGTGAGTAAATATTATTGAGCGTATTAAAAAGAAAATGGGGGTTTACTTGCGAACGCAGCAGGGCGAGTTCGGTTGTAATCTTTTCTTTTTCTATTTCTTCTGTACGGCGCTCACTTCTGAACCACTGGTTAATAATTTTTATACCGCCGCTGATAATTAAAATCAGCAGGAACATAACCATGGTGCCGGGAAAAGCAAATGGCATTATTTTACGATTAATAAAACGCCCGCCAGTTTGAATGTGCATACCGGTAACAGGCCGTATGCTTTCACCCGCCACGCCTGGCATATTGCGGGGCGGACGGTTGAAATTTTGTATAAAACGGGGAGGCGGCATATCCACAAACTGGAAATATATATACGGTATAAATATGAATAGGGCCAGTATGGATAAAATACTTAGCACATATAGAGCTGTTTTTCTTTCTGCCAGCAGCCTGGGTATCAAAACCAGCGAGTGTAAATAATAAAAACCAATGAGAAAAAGGTTAGTGGTAAAAAAAAGCAGTTGCAGTTTTCGTTCAGGGTTGAACGGCATTTCCCTGGGACCTGAAAAATTAAAAAAAGGCAGCAACAGGAACCCCGTCCATATGGCTATATGAATAATGATTTGCAGGGTCTTTTTAGAAAGGTTCATTTATACGGGCATCATTTTGTCTGAAAATAGCATTCAAGGTAGAGATAGCAGGCAGCACAGTAAAATAAAATAGAGCAAAAGGCTTTTTTAATCGGTTAAAACAACGGCCAGGCGGGTGCTCAATGGGTTGAAAACCAGCTATTGTTAAAAAACTTATAAAATAAAATGGCAAAAGCTATGAGATGTAAAATATTATTGCAAGTTTTACATCATCCAAACCCCCAATGAAAGACCTGCATCTGCAGGTTTTTTTATTTACAAGCAGATGGTCTTATCAAGTTCAATTTCCCGAAAAAACCTTAACCCTTTTGTAAACTTGATAACCTCGTACCATGAAACCCTTTATTACCCTGGCTGTTGCCATTATCGCTTTCAACGCTGCTTTTGCAGGTTCCGGAAATCCCGCTGATATTAAATTCCCCAATACATTTACTGCCGTTTTAAAAGAAAAGAAATCTTTGTTTGAAGGAGAATCTGCCAAGGTATGTGCCTGCCAGATATTACGGGTTGCTTCCAACAACGATGAAGAAAGACTGGTTGCCGTATTTGCACAGGGCACCAACAATGGTGATTTGTCTGCCAATTTTGCTGCTGCTACCAGCGTTCTGGAGAAAGAGAAAAAACACATGAAAGCGTTTTTCTACACCAGTATCAAGACTGCTGAAAACGTAACTGCGTCTACTCCCTGCAGTATGTTGTATAAAAATATCCAGGTAAAATATTCAAACGTAAAAATGTATGAGGTACTGGATGCGGATGCTTTGAGTTCAATTAAAAAGTAAAAGGCATAATTCAAAATTAAAAATTCAAAATTCAAAATAGTCCGGGCTTGTTTCTCGCGGCGGGCGCAAAGGGGCAGCGGTAAATGCGGTATTAATTAAGAATTAATAATTAAGAGTTCGGTTGCTATTCAAAATTAAAAATTCAAAATTCAAAATAGTCCGGGCTTGTTTCTCGCGGCGGGCGCAAAGAGGCAGCGGCAAATGCGGTATTAATTAAGAATTATTAATTAAGAATTAATAGTTCGGTTGCTATTCAAAAGTTAAAAGTTAAAAGTCAAAAGTAAAAAGGCAAAATGCGTATGCATTGAAGCGTTTGTTTGAACTTCCTTCCAATCAACCAATCAACCAATCAACCAATCAACCAATCAACTGATCAACTAATATTGTTCATTATCGTTCGGGAAGTCATTGCTCTTCACATCCTTTATATAATGTTGCACAGCACCGGTTACGGCGGTAAAAAGGTCGAGGTATTTGCGCAGAAAACGTGGCTTGAATTCGGTATTGATGCCCAGCATATCGTGCATCACCAGCACCTGGCCATCACAATATTTACCGGCACCTATTCCAATGGTTGGTATGCTCAGGCTCTCCGCCACTTCTTTGGCCAGCTGGGCCGGAATTTTTTCAAGTACCAAAGCAAAACAGCCGGCCTCCTGTAACAACAGTGCATCTTTTTTCAATTTGGCTGCTTCTGCTTCTTCTTTGGCACGTACGGTATAGGTTCCGAATTTATAAATTGACTGCGGTGTCAGTCCCAGGTGGCCCATCACCGGTACGCCGGACGATATAATGCGTTTTACGGATTCCAGAATTTCTTCTCCTCCTTCCAGTTTAATGGAATGGGCCCCCGTTTCTTTCATAATGCGGATGGTGGAGCTAAGCGCTTCCTTTGAATTGCCCTGGTAAGAACCAAAGGGCAGGTCCACCACAATCAGGCATCGTTCAGCGCCGCGTACCACCGAAGAGGCATGATAGATCATCTGGTCGAGCGTTATGGGCAGCGTAGTTTCATGACCGGCCATTACATTGCTGGCCGAATCGCCTACCAGTATAATGTCTATGCCGGCAGCATCAAAAATTCTTGCAAAAGAAAAGTCGTAGGCCGTTATCATGGAGATCTTCTCCCCGGCATCTTTCATTTTCTGAAGCGTATGGGTAGTTATCTTTTTTACTTCTTTGTAGGTTGACATAGCACAAATTTTTAGATTTCCTGATTTCGCGATTTTGAGATTTGCCTGTACCAGTATAAAAATATCGAAATCCCAAGATCCCAAAATCAGCCATTTCTATACAACGATTTCTTTTGTTCTTACCTCTTCATACAATGTATGTAAAAGACCATCGGCAAGACCAATCTTTGGCACAAAGATCTCTTCTATGTTTGCCCACCGCATTACATTAATGTATATCTGGATAGCGGGTAAAATAACATCGGCTCTGTCTTCACGCAGGTTGTAAACGCGCATGCGCGCATACAATGAAAAACTACTGAGTTCTTTATAATAGTCTTTGAGCAGGTCAAGCGGGAGGGGTTTGCCGTCTTTCTTTTTAGACATGGAAAAAACCTTGTTGATGTTACCGCCCGTTCCAATGGCTACCACCGCCTTATGACCTTTTGTTTTATCACGGATATAATTCTTCATTTCATCCCAGTGACTTTCTGTAACCTGGTTTTTTAACAGGCGGATAGTGCCGATATTAAATGATTGCTTGAATACAAGCTGGTTCTGGCTGAAAAAAGTAAGTTCAGTACTACCGCCACCTACATCTATGTATAAATAGGAATGATCTTTATCCAGGTTTTCGGCAACATGATTTTCGTAAATAACAGCGGCTTCTTCATCGCCGCTGATGATTTTTATTTCAATACCCGTTTCTCTTTTTACCATGTCAATGATACCGGCCGAGTTCACTGCATCGCGCATGGCGGAAGTAGCGCAGGCTATTACATGTTGTACTTCGTATACATCAATGAGGCATTTGTAGGCCCTGATGGTTTGCAGGATCATTTCCGTTTTGTGCGCCGAAATCTCCTTTTTTTCAAATACATCAAAACCGAGCCGGAGCGGTACGCGCACCAGGTTTAATTTATTGAAATCGGGTTTGCCTTCACTGTTTCTTACCACATCAGAAATCAGCAGCCGGGCCGCATTACTTCCAATGTCAATTGCTGCCAGTCTCAATGGTAGTAGTTTTTATTTATGATATTGTTTTCAGACGCACCGGTATCATCTAAATAATATCGGGGTAAACCACAGCCGGCATCAGGGGTTCTTTTAACTCTGTTTCCGGCGCCATGGCTTTTACTGCGCTGTGCAGGTAATTGTATATCTCCACTTGCGCACGCACCCGCTTACCGGTAGACCGCACGTATTCATTGCTCAGATCATTGTTCAAAATTCTGGCTTTCACATTAGCATTCAACTGAATATCCAGAATAGTTTTCAACACTTTCTTAATATCATTGTTGAAAATAGGACAGGTTACTTCCACCCGGTGATCAATATTTCTTACCATCCAGTCGGCCGAAGAGATAAAAACCCGCTCTTTACCGCCATTATTAAAAATAAAAACCCTTGCGTGTTCCAGGTATTCATCTACAATACTAATGGCCTTTACAGGAACTACAAATTTTTTGTTTTCGGTAAGCATACAGAAGATGCCACGTACAATCAGTTTAATTGCAACACCGGCTTTGGCAGCTTCATACAACTTAAAGATCAGCTCTTCATCAGAAAGTGAATTCATTTTTAGTATGATGGATGCCGGTTTGCCTTTTTCTGCCAGCCTGATTTCTTTTTGTATCATGCGCAGCAGGTGTGTCCGCAGGCTGCCGGGACAGGGGATAAGGGTCTTGCAGGCCCTGATAAATTGTTCGCCTTCCTTCGGTTTTTCGAGATACATAAAAATTTTATTTACATCGGCCATGATACTCCTGTTGGAAGTGAGGAGGCACTGGTCTCCGTAAATGGTGGCGGTTTTTTCATTGAGGTTACCGGTACTTACAAAACCATAATGCGTGGTGTGGTTGTTGACCCGTTTTTTGATAAGGCAAAGTTTGGCATGTACTTTCATATTGGGTATGCCTATCAGCACTTTTACACCTTCTTCTTCCAGTCTTTCTTTCCATTCAAGATTAGCCTCTTCATCGAACCGCGCGCGCAATTCTATCATCACTGTTACCTGCTTTCCGTTTCTAACGGCATTTACCAGTGCATTGATCACTTTTGAATTAGATGCCAGGCGGTATGCCGTAACTTTAATAGCGGTAACATGCGGGTCCATGGCCGCCTCGCGCAGCATATCCAGTACGCCGTTAAAGGAGTGATAAGGGAAACTCAATAAAATATCTTTCTCCAGCACCACATCGGTTACTCTCTTGGTACCCACCAGCAGGGGATGCGTAAATGGTTTTTTACGCAGGCTTTTCTTGGGAATGATATCCGGAAAATCCATGAAATGCCTGAAATTATGTATACGGCCACCGGGTATCAGGTTATCTTTTTTGCTCATGTTCATCTTGCGCATCAGGAATTCAAGCAGGCCCGCATCCATTTCCTTGTCGTACACAAAACGAACCGGTTTACCCCGACGCCGGTTTTTGATGCCCTTTTCAATTTTTTGGATAAGGGTGGTAGATACGTCGTTGTCAATATCCATTTCTGCATCCCTGGTTACTTTAAATATCCAGGAATCGAATTTATTGTAGGCAAAATAGGAGAATATAGAGGGCAGGTTAAACCGTACAATATCTTCCAATAAAATAATATGGTGCTCGCCCGGCGCCGATGGCAGCAATACAAACCGGCCCAATGCCCGGCTGGGGATTTCTATCAGGGCATATTTTTGCTTGTAAGCCGAATCTTTGGAAGACATCACCACACCCAGGTATATCGATTTATCGCGCAGGTAAGGAAGCTGGGGAATGTTCTCGATCATCAGCGGAATGATATTAGAACGCACTTCCTCTTCAAAATGGCGCTGCACAAAAACTTTCTGTTCGCGGTTCAGTTGCTTTTCGGTTACGATAAATATCTTTTCTTTCTGCAGTTCGCCGTTAATTTCTTCCCACACCCGGTTAAATTCATTCTGCTGCCTCAATACGATGAGCTGAATTTCTTCCAGGATCTTTTCCGGGCTCTCTTCCATGTGCATGGTGGCTTTTACGCGGTGCAACTTGTTTTCCAGCTCTATCATTCTTTTCAGGGTAGCCACCCGTACCCTGAAAAACTCATCGGTATTATTGGAAAATATACCCAGGAATTTAATTCTTTCTTTTAGCGGTACTGAATTATCGGCCGCTTCCTGCAAAACCCGGGCATTAAAAGATAGCCAGCTAATGTCTCTTGTAATTGTTTTTTTCTTCATATGTTTCCCTTCATTCATATTTTGGCCGTTTCCCGCAAGGTAAATGGGCACCAGGCCAATTGAAATTAATTAATTATTAAGTGACAAAATACCGGCCGGCTTACATTTCTGTTGATACGGGGCAGGCCGGCTACCTGACCGGGATTCATGAAAGACAAGGAGTTGGCTTTTAAAAATAGGCCAACAGGAGCTTCCATCCTGTATTTTTTAAGCTTTGATAACCCATTTAAAACCCCTTGCAGGAAAAACCTTGATTTTCTTTGTGATATTTGCCTGCCTTTCCCTACCTTTGCCGTCCTAAATTTTGTACATCATGGCCAGAGTATGTCAGGTAACCGGTAAGGTTCCGGTAACGGGGAACAAAGTTTCTCACTCAAATATCAAAACCAAGCGTCGTTTTTTGCCCAATCTGCAGACCAAACGTTTTTTTCTTGCAGAAGAAGACAAGTGGATTACACTTAAACTAACGACTGATGGCATACGCACTATCAACAAAAGAGGTCTGTATACCGTGGTTAAGGAATTGAGGGCAAACGGAACGCATATATAAGTAATACACAATTAATTAAATTTCCCTAACAATGGCAAAGAAAGGAAACAGGGTACAGGTTATCCTGGAATGTACAGAACATAAAAACAGCGGTAAACCGGGTACCAGCCGCTACATTACTGTAAAAAATAAGAAAAATACGCCTGAGCGTATCGAACTTAAAAAGTTCAATCCTATTTTGAAAAAAGTAACCGTACACAAAGAAATCAAGTAATTTAATTCATCTCTAATTATATATAGTCATGGCAAAAGCAGCTAAGACCGCGCAGAAAAAAGATTTAAAAGCATCTGCCGATGCAAAAAACTGGACAAAAGTTATAAAGGCAGTGCGAAGCCCCAAATCCGGCGCTTACACTTTTAAAGAGGCGATTATACACAAAGACAAAGTAAAAGAATACCTGGCATCCAAGTAATTGCAGGTTCTACCATATTGAAAAGCTGTTTCGGATTTACCCGGAACAGCTTTTTCTGTTTTAAAGTAAAAAGTCAAAAGTAAAAAGTCAAAAACTGCTAAGACGACATACTTATACCTTACATTTTACAACAAATAACTCGTAAATCAGCTGGCCATCAACCAACTACGCAAACGTTTTTTTAATTTTTAATTTTTAATTTTGACTTTTGCATTTTGCATTTTCACTTTCGCATTTGAACGAGTTACACGATCTTGCACAGACTTAACACTTACAACTTAAAACTTCTTCAATGGGTTTATTTGATAAACTGTTTGGAAAAAAAGAAAAAGAGACGCTGGACCAGGGTTTGCAAAAGACAAAAGAGGGGTTTCTTTCAAAAATTACCAAGGCCATTGCCGGTAAGAGTACGGTGGACGAAGAAGTGCTAGACAATTTGGAAGATGCGCTGGTAAGTGCCGATGTTGGCATCGATACCACCATCCAGGTCATTGAGCGCATTGAAAAAAGGGTGGCTAAAGACAAATACCTCAACACCAGTGAACTTAACCGCATACTGCAGGAAGAAATTGAATCACTGCTGGTAGATGCCCCGGAAGGCAACCAGTACAATTTTTCTTCGCCCATGCCTGCCAATCCTTACGTGATACTGGTGGTGGGCGTAAACGGAGTGGGCAAGACCACTACCATTGGTAAGCTGGCCAATAACTTTAAAAAGGGCGGTAAATCGGTGTTGCTGGGCGCTGCCGATACCTTCAGGGCTGCTGCAGTAGACCAGCTGACCATCTGGAGCGAACGCGCAGGAGTACCCATTGTAAAACAGGACATGGGCAGTGATCCTGCGGCAGTGGCATTTGATACAGTACAAAGCGGTGTGGCAAAGGGCAGCAATATCATTATCATTGATACAGCAGGCCGCCTGCATAACAAAGCCCACCTGATGGACGAACTGGGTAAAATAAAACGCGTGATCCAGAAAGTAATTCCCGATGCGCCCCATGAAGTGATGCTGGTGCTCGATGGCTCTACCGGACAGAATGCGCTGGAACAAGCCAAACATTTTACGGCCGCTACCGATGTTACTGCGCTCACCATCACCAAACTCGATGGAACGGCAAAAGGCGGCGTAGTGCTGGCCATCGCCCACCAGTTTAAAATACCCGTTAAATTTATTGGCGTCGGGGAAAAGATGGAAGACTTGCTGGTGTTCGACAAACATGAGTTTGTGGATAGCCTGTTTAATCTCGAAAAGTAATGGGATAAATGTGCCAATGCGTTTACGTGGTTTATAGAACGCAGATTTTTATGGTTGTGATGATTAAATAAGATAAATTCTCCGGGGCCCCGGTCTGACGTCCCCGTCTGACCTCCTTGGAAAAGCAAGGAGTAGCATCTGCTATGAAAATGGAACGCGGATTTTCATGATTGATATGATACAAATGATTTCTGTTGGCTGTAAAACGGTCGGCACTGCAGGTCAGGCCGCGGGAGTACAATAGAAAAACAATAGCTGATCCGCCTGCCGGAAGTTGTTGGTGAAAACACCAACAACGGCGGCTAAAAAATAATATGATGAATGTGCCAATGCGTTTACGTGGTTTAATAGAACGCAGATTTTTATGGTTGTGATGATTAAATAAGATAAATGCTCCGGGGCCCCCGGTCTGACGTCCCCGTCTGACCTCCTGGGAAAAGCAGGGAGTAGCATCTGCTATGAAAATGGAACGCGGATTTTCATGATTGATATGATACAAATGATTTCTGTTGGCTGTACGGTCGGCACTGCAGGTCAGGCCGCGGGAGTACAATAGAAAAAAAATAGCTGATCCGCCTGCCGGAAGTTGTTGGTGAAAACACCAACAACGGCGGCTAAAAAATAATATGATGAATGTGCCAATGCGTTTACGTGGTTTATAGAACGCAGATTTTTATGGTTGTGATGATTAAATAAGATAAATGCTCCGGGGCCCCGGTCTGACGTCCCCGTCTGACCTCCTTGGAAAAGCAGGGAGTAGCATCTGCTATGAAAATGGAACGCGGATTTTCATGATTGATATGATACAAATGATTTCTGTTGGCTGTAAAACGGTCGGCACTGCAGGTCAGGCCGCGGGAGTACAATAGAAAAAAAATAGCTGATCCGCCTGCCGGAAGTTGTTGGTGAAAACACCAACAACGGCGGCTAAAAAATAATATGATGAATGTGCC
>Ga0307515_10003093_pt1 | contig 35239 bp, 18 predicted proteins | sample 17_EM_MG_FD_194513 | JGI IMG/M metagenome (GOLD analysis project Ga0307515, IMG submission 194513) | Populus trichocarpa ectomycorrhiza microbial communities from riparian zone in the Pacific Northwest, United States - 17_EM | ecosystem: Host-associated > Plants > Roots > Unclassified | place... | reverse complement strand
AAGATTTAAAACAACTTACTATGCTAATGATCATCATGCTAAGATATACAAATATGAAAAATGATATTTTTTTAACTTTTAAAATCATAATTTCATTTGAATATATATATATAGAACAGACTATAATTATAAACTTTTACATGTAAAACTGAAGAAAAGAAAGAAAAATTTTATGATAAATCTTAAATATACGAAAGTAACACATTTAATAATGAACTTGTTTGAAAAATAAACAATAGAAATGAATTGATTCATCTTAGTGAACGTAGATGTATTTTCCCCTAAAAGAATTTATATGATCAAGAGGCAAATGGAAAGGCCATCTTGCCTGGCCTTACTCGTATGATGAATAGCAGATCCTGTGACTAGCAAATTGCTTGATCATATATATGCCGTGATCATTCATTTTCTGTTCCCACAACCTTTATAAATGTTCTTGTCCACAAGCGTATCCGCGGGGAAGCAGCAGCAGAGACCAGACACTATCATCAAGCACAGATTATTGCAATTGATTTGTTACACACTTCCATCCTGTTGGACATGCATATATCATACACAAAATGCACAAGTTTTAACCGTCCTACCGCAACTTTTGCAGCACTAGCTATCCTTGCCAGCGATTAGAAAGCATCATTAACCCACTAATACATTAAACCTAACCATCCCGCATTGATCACACTAACACATTCCTGCATGTTCACATCAAGGAGCTAAGCTAGCATTGGTCACACAGGTGGTCATTGTGTTTTTATTTAAGTCTAAGCATTTCAAGATGCAATCATCCCACATCGTGTGCAACACATCCTAATTGACAGCTAAGGAAAGCAATTAAACCACTCCAGAGAAATCAAACTTCAAATTCTCGGTCCTATTATCCTATACAACAATCCAATTGATTGCCATGATGCTTGAATTTCAGGTTTGCCTCTCAATACACACAGTAATGCTTACATACAAGCATATCTTATTCAAATTTCATACAAACTCATGTGATATTTGCTTACATGCTTGATGAATCTTTAACACTAATGGGGTCCACATATCACTTGCTATATTTGTTAGTAGTGTTTGTGTGTGTGCGCGCAAGAGCACGGGCGGGCGTGTGTAACACGTTCCTACTTTACCATATGGAGAGCCATTCATAGCATTTTCAGAACATTTGAAGTAGAAATCTGATATAATTCTAGAGAGAATAGAGGAGAACGTTCATTCTATAATTTACCTGATAAGCATGAAAGGTTAACTAAAAATTTTGATGAACTAGTATGGAAATAATGATACAAAGAACTAGAGCTACAAATTGTACATTGAGTACTAAACTCACTCATCAACCTGCAGGCCCATTTGATGTAGATTGCCTGGTATTTGACAAAAAGAAGAGAGGAAAATAAATAATTATCCTTGTGAATGAATATAAGTATCTAATGAAGGGATGGAAAGGGGAGAAATAATCATAAGATGACAGGGAGCTTGACTAGAAAGTTGCATTCATGCAATTTTTTCCATATCTCGCCCCAAAAACACAATTTCCTAGTAGTATTTGTGAGGTAACTGCAAGTCCATGCATGCCTTGAGTGAGTGAGATAAGGGGACGGAGCTTCAATTTTTATTTTCATTTTTCACTATTTCTTTGTCCAGTTCTCTATTTCATTTCTCCATAAAACCATTTGAGTTTTTTTTTTTTTTTTTTTTTTGCTAGAATTCTAAAACTAGAAACTGTGTTAACGAGTACACTTGAAATTATATTAGTGTAAGGTGGAAAAGAAAACACATGTTTCAAACTTTGAAAAATTAGGAAAGTAAATTGATAAATTACAAAAACCAGTGAAGCTAGAAAGAAAAAAGTTTTCATTTTCTGATTAACACATTAACAATGCTCTGCTTTCCTGAAAAAGTTATCAAGACAACTGGCTTTGTTTGGTAAACAGCCCCTAATATTTATAGCTGCTTCCACAACCCATGTCACTTTCCTTCTTAGTTAACTGGACATCCAAAAATGAATTATTCAAGAAAACTTCAGCTCTGCCCCCAGGTATTGTAAAGGCAGAGATCTATATTCAATTCACTCAAACAAAAATGTTGGCAAACACAGATTGATTCATTGGATAAGCAAACTTTGGTCACACAAATATCACTATTTTAAGAAATTTCTCCTACTTAAGGGGGCTTAGAGATAAATGCAATACATTTTAATGAAAGGAAAACTACCTTTTTGTATGGTCGAAAACTAAGCATTATTCTAAATGACATCACAAGAACCAACTATCATTGGATACTTAGTTACCTGATCAAAGGAAGCACCGGTACCAACTAAGAGTCTCAATATATGTGCATATTGACTGATCAATGGAAAACAGGTTGAAAATTCCCTTTCAATTCATCATAAAACCATCTGCAACAGAAAATTTCTCTTGTCAAAGAAGAACCAAAAGAAGTCTATTTGAAACCAGGCTGAATGAAACTTATAAAATTTTAGATGTTCTCATCAAGCATGGTAGGAAAGGGACAAACTTACACACATGGCCCAGTCCTAAAATTTGGGGTCCAAGTGTTGGTTTAGGAGTTTTGACAACTGGCCAAGTTGACTACAGGCTTATTTGAGAAAAAAAGGCATATTGTCAATTGAACCACGTTTCTGCTCAATTGGTTTGAGCAAACAAAAATAAAGGTATCTGCTATAAAAGTCATTAAAAATGAATTGATAAAGAAACCACACGTTGTTAGACATCTCTTACTCTTCATCAGTTTTGCATCACGGATTAAAGCTCCTTAGAATATTAGGAAAAAACACATACTATCTGAAAAAATTAACAAAAGAGAAGAAAATATAGTGATCTACTCAAGGCATTTCTAATACAACAAGCATATTCTAAAGTCCAGTCTTTCTTTTTCATTTTTTTCTTCTTTGGGATTAAGGAAAAAAAAAAGCTACACAGAACAGTCATACAGAAATGTGACACTGAGAACCCACTGCTCTATCTCCTGGGAAGATTCTATTGGCGTGTTGCTGAGTTTATGATCTCAATTATCATTCCAATAGAAAAATTAAGTGGCAAAAGTGAAGCATCATGCTGTCCCTAAAGATTATTGCCATATATTTGTCTGAATTAAGAACTCTCTCATTGCTAAAGCTGAATGATTAAAAACAAAACATGTGAAGCACCTTAAATAGTTCAAACAATGTGACCTACTGGATACTTTACACCCTGGAATTCAAGAGGCAACTAAAGGGGCACCGTCAATCAAAATTGAAGGAGAGTTAGTAATGTGATTGCCACTGTTATTGTTGCATTAGGTTGTATGTCACTCTAATGAGGATAGACTTACAGAACAACCAGCCTGCTATCACCATTCCCTCAATCTCATTTCTCTCCTTCATTGTTTGTGAAAATAAACATGTAGAATAAAATTAATAATAATTAAAATGAACTTTTTCCATGCTTGAGGGGTGTTCTTACCATACAAAGGCTTCTGGAACAATTTATATAACAGAATTTATCATGATAACCAGGAAAACTACTGCATAGGCATAAGCACATATGCATAGAACCAAATAGACATATCATGCAGTTCTCTACACCAACCATAAGTAGTTGTAAAAGACATACTTGCATATGAAAACAGGTGCTGATCCATTATTTGCCTCGATTGCTAACCGGTTCTGTCTTTCACTCATTTCCTTAAACTTGTTAGGAGGAAGAACTTCACATGGGCCTTCAATCAAGCTAGCCATCACACTGCTTTCATGATTTGATTCATAGACCTATAACAGAACAGCAATGCATTCATTACACACATACAGCCAATTCAAGAAGAGGGCTAATATAATTTAATTCCCAATAAAGCATGTTAACTTGAATTTGTGAGCATCAGCTTTCAAGCATTATCTGTGTGTGCATGAGTACAAATGCATCTATACAACAGAGAAAGTAGCAAGTCCATCCCAAACTAATGTGTAAATTATCAATTCTTAAACACCAATAAAATTTCAAATATAAACAAAATGCAAAAGTATATGAGGAAACAGTTCACCTCATTACTTTCAGGGGCACATGGGTGACCTACAGCCGCAGGCAAGTCACCAGGAAAGTAGCACTGACTGACAAGAACCCACTTTGATCCAGTTTCAATTTCCTCCCACATGGTCTGTGATAAAAAGCCAATTTCTCCATATTAGGATTCACAAAGAAAAAATAATTCCACAAAAGGTGGCAAATACACATCAACATGAGAAAATAAAGAAATAAATCTCCAACTATTATATGGATGGCTGTGTAAAGTTTACTCGGATAAAACCAAGTTTTGGCGCATTCCTCTTGGTAGTTTTGCAATTATAATTGCTATAAATTACATGATGGAATGCTAGATTATTCAATCACCTGAAGTTTAGAGGGTGTTAATTTTCCATCACTGGAATGAAAAAGGGCATGATCCTGCACTTTATACGATACTCCATCAATGCAACAGGACTTGTAAAAAGTTTTTCCATCTGCAACTTTAATTTCATTACCAATCCATTCCACACTATGAATGCCACTGGAAGACAAGCCAGGATGCTTTCCAACCCTATTATTAGGTACAGAACTTCCTCTTACACTAGCTGACTCTTCCATGATTGAATGATCCTGATGAGGTGTCAAAGGAGCTTTGGGAAAATTTGATTGTTCTGTTTGGATAATGTCTTGTGAGATATGCAAGGGTTTGGAATCTTCACACTTGCTGATTTTTTCAGATGATTCAGAAAGTGAACTCTTTTCCTGTGCAGGTGATTCAGAAACTTGATCTTGTTGTGTAGATCTTTCAGTGGAGTTGTTGGGGAAACTACATGTACTCTGATCTGCATCCTTTCCACTCGATGTGATACCATCTCTTGGCATTTCTCTTTCACCAGAAATCCTTGAATCAGATGCTGATTCAACATTGTTGACAGAACCAGATCCAGCATTATTTTGAACACCATTTGTAGACTTTTGTTGATCGACCTTTAGATCTACATTTTCAGCTTTCTTCTCTAATGATGAATGACTTCCAGCTGGATTAGAAGGCCCTTTTGGTGGTGTTGCACTTCTCATGACACGGCCATATTTAGGGGGCAAAGGCTTCCCATTGCTTAATGCCATGCAATTCCTGCAGTGCCACTCACCTCTAGGAATTCCTTTCTGATTAATTGCTTCTCGACATTTTATGTGAAATCCACTCTCACAAGCATCACAAAGAACAACAGTTTCCACCTCATTGACAGTAAGCTTGCATATTTGGCAAGTCATTGCTGTAGTCATGTATTCTCTCGAAGGGGGAATCCATGTGGGATATTCAGGAAGCTTCGGCTGTAATAGCTTCTGAACAATTTTAGCAATTTCATTGTGATTGTTGATAAACGATGGAGGTTGAACATACTCCACGCCTTGCATAGGCGGGTGTATGCTTGGCAAATTTGCAGGTGGAGTTTGAGGTGTAAATGGTCTGAATGTTTGATCTCTCGCTGCTTGAGTTGCACGAGTCCGACCCAAGTCAGCAACTCCCTCAACCTTGGCAGAATTATGATTTGGCATATTGTTTTCTGGTGCAGATTTACCTGAGGATGCAGAATGGGGTTGCATAGACCAACTTGGAGCATTAACCAGTGAATGATTTGCAGAAGCATTTGCTGCAGTTAATAATTTACAAAGCATGTATATTTAAACATCCAACAAAAACAAGTAACAGAAAGAAGATGATGATTCCAAGAGATCAGGAACTATAAAGAAAGCTTAAAAAGATAAAAATCCAAAAATGATAGATCTCTTGCTGCCTGTAACACAGAACTCAGCAGAATGGCAAACAAATAATTACCTGTGTTGGAAAGACTAAACTAGGAGGCACACAGACCAACTCAGCAGAACACCTAACAAGTTTGCTTTAACCCTCTAAATACACATGCTCAAATTAAATAGATAATGTTCCCACAAAAGAATGTTCTTTACATAAATTGCATGAAGATCAAATCGAACTGTTTTTGTTTAGGTCCAACTAATTTCTAGTACTAGGAATTTCTATTATTTGTTTCTCAAAAAAATCCAATGAAGTTTGAAATTTGGCAGAGAAGATTCTTGGATATTACCAATCACTACACTTAGAGTATACATTCTATATAATGGTCCCTACACTTAAGAGTATGCATTCTATAACTTCCCTTGAAGGATATTCTTAAATTTTGATTTTATTTTATTTTTCACAATTTGCATGCAAATGAAACTGAAAAGAGTCACAGCCTCAGCATTTTCGATCCGAAAAGGGGGAGAAGGCAAAAAAAGAAAAAGTAAACTCCCATTACTGTGCGCAGAAGGGAAAAGTGGTCAGAGCAAAGGGAGAAAGATGTGGAGAATTACCTGGTACTTGCGGAGCATAAGATGCCCCATTTGATCCCCCTTCCACTTTAAACTGTGTTTTTTCAACTTTAGAAAATGCTACAGAAGACAAATCCCTTCCTAATTGACTGCTAGGTAACCCACTGGAAACAGCAGATATTTTCGCTTCAGTAGTGAGTGGTTGAAGTGTTGAGGATGCTGGGGTTGCTGCTGAAACATGGCCAGGCAAAGAAGCTGGAAAGATTCCAGAAGATACTGATATATTACTTGGTTTATCTGAAGGAAGCACGCGAAAAGCATGTGATGGCCCATGGCTTTCAGGCATTGCACCAAAGCTCGGTTGCGTAATTTGAGTTGTATATGTAGCTGAAGGTGCAGCAAATTTCTTGGACTCTTCCATCTGGAGAAGTAGTAAGAAGTCAACATGAATCATTCCCCAACAGACACAGAACAACCTTGGATTACTGATGCAAATTCTTATGATCAAGATGGCAGTATTCAAAACAAAGACAAGCAGAAGGGGGTGATAAAATTTGACAAAGATTAAGCTAGTTCAAGTGAAGGGGAGCACTCTATGCAGGCCAAACTTCCAACCTTACACATTGGCAATAAATGACAGTAGAAGTTTACTACAACTGCCATTGTTCTTATCCTTAGTAGTTATCTATTAATAACTGTCAATTGTAACTCTATTTATTGCAGAATATTGTTTCTGGAAGGATATGTTGTAGTGAAAGCCTATTTTAAGTTGGTGTGATTCCAATATGGGAGTGATTCCCTTGAGTGGTGGGAGGCTACTTGTTTCCTATCATTGTAATTCTTTGTTTGCAATAAAATTATAAGACATCTTTCTTCCCTGTCATTAAATCCCTTTTCTGTACAACTGAGTTTGCTTTATTTACAAGTAATTGTTTCAATCCATAGTGTCATTGGCATTGATTACTTTTATTTAACTTATAGTTAAATATAACTCAGACCTAAACCAAAACGAAAATTAAATATCTCAAGCAGAAATGAAGACTTACTACGAATAATTCCCCTTTATTCTTAACAGAAACAAAAATAAAAAAGACAGATTTAACAAAAGAAACATCTGTTCACAAGGTAAAGCACATGATAGCTTACAAATTTTAAAAGAAAAAAAAATAATGAAAAAAAAAAAAAAAAAAAACCTAAAGGGTAACAGAGAACTTAAACCACATCTACAACTTCTCATCAATGCTTCTTCAAAACAATGACTTACACCCTCCTCTTATCTCTAACCCTTACATCCTCCATGCTAAAAAACCTTGTTGCCTTACTAGGCACACCACAACAAGTGTTTGAAAACTTCTACTTCTCCAGCACCGTCCAACAAGGGTGTGAAATTCTATTCTCTCAAGTGCAAGAAAATAAAGGATACATGGCACTAAGTCCCAGCTTCTTCCCTCGTCATATCGCCTACCAAGCAACCAAACTATTCTACCACAAGCCAATGCTAATTTCAAGCGAAATCAAAGCTATCAACCTCGCATACACTACTACAGTAATTTGTGTATTGCATATAAAGAACAGCAATGATATCGCGAGTTTTTGAATGAAATCAAAGCTATCAACCTCACATGCGCTACTACAGTCATTTGTAGCATCTTAAGGACAGCAAATCCAAGTATCCAACTATATCCAAATCAACTAAAACATATAACAGCTCGCATCTGAAATTAAAAAAAAAAAAGCAATTCCCATAGAAAAACTGTCCAAACCATCTTTGGCTAATTACTTGTTGACCCGCAAACAAAAGCAAACCAACCTTCAATGCATGAAAGATTAATACGAAATCAAGCGTCAAAAATAAATAAATAAATAAAGACAAACATAAAAGCCCAGGAAAACCAAAATTTCCAACACAAAAATTATGAATTTCTTTATATCGCTTACCTTCCTCTTTGAAAGGGAGAGCTTCTCCTTAATGGACAGCCTAGATCCTCGAAACCCTAACCGTTGATCTTTAAGCTTAAAATTAAGCCCTAAATCCTCAATAACAGTCCCAATTGAGTCTCTAGCCACTAAATCCTTAGGCGACAAATCTTGACAAATCTCTACCAATTTTTCCCTCGCTTCCTCCATCAATCTCACCTCCGCGTCCGTCGGATTCTTCCCTCCTCTCATCCCCGCCATTGCAGATAGCACCAGAACTATCTCCGCCACTTTCCGTATCTCACCAACGCCATTTTTAGCTCTTTTAGCCGCCAATTCTTCGCTCTCTACGTTCTCCATTTGTCTCTTCTCGCTAACCAAATCAGTTTCACCGTCCGATTGCGGTAGAGATTTATTACAATCATCTACCGCCGATGGATCCATTTGTTTAAACAGTAAGGAAGTCAGTACATTGACCACGACGCCGTTTCAAACACAGGTACCTGCAAGAGATCGAGATTAGAGGCGTGAGAGGAGATAGAGATCCAAGGAGAAACCCTAGAGAAGGAGAAAGCTTAAAGAATTGAAAACATTAGAGACGTTATAAAAACCTTTTGGGCGGGTAAAAATTGAAGGGAGCGAGAGAGATTTTTTTATTTTTTATTTATTCTGTTTAAGTAATGAAAAAGGGTTTGGGTGGTGCGATTTTAGCAGAGGCAAAGCCGAAGCGTGGTTTTTCTTTTCTATAGATAGAGAACGAGAACGGGGGATTTATCTTTCCTTCGCTTTTTTTTTCTTTTATTCATTCTAGTTAGGTAAACCGGGCGGTTTTATTATACATTCCGGTTTAGGGAGTCATAATAGGAGTCGGTTTCGCGAATAAATTATAAAGGTAGATAAATTGGAGTTTTTGTTTGCCTTTGATAATGGTTCAAGCGTCTCTTTGTTTTTTTGAAAAAATATTTTTTGAAATTTTTATTTTGTTTTAAATTAAATTTTATTTAAATTTAGTGTGTTTTAGAAATGATTTTAAAAAAATATATATTATTTTGATATATTTTTAAACAAAATACACTTTAAAAAATAACTACTACCACAATCTCAAACACTACTTAATTTTTTGTCCCTATACTATTTGGTTTTTTTATCATCAATTTAATTTATTAATATGACCCTTGTAATTTTTTAATGATAAAATAGTTGTTTATAAAAATTTAAATCCATTTAAAATTATTTATAAAATCAAACAAAATCTTAACATATTAGAGAGTTAATATTAGTTGACACGGCGTCATTATTTTATATATTAAGCTAGGACAATAAATAAATAAAATATAAAAAAATAAAAAGTTAATTGTGCATTAATACACATTACCTTACTATACTAAAAAACTTTGGAAAGTTAATGTAGCTTCATTAGAAAAATAAAATCAGGATTTGATTAAAGAATTTTTTAAAATTATCCTGAAATAATATATATATATATATATATATAATAATAGTATTCAATGGAAAATTAATATTTTTCCTTCTCTTGTTGTTAGACATTCTAAACGGCTAAAAAGATTTAACTAGGTTCTAATGTTGGTGAGAAAAATCCTTCATCGTCTATTTTACTAGACCTATTGATGAAACTAGTTCTTCTAATTCTTTAGTAATAAAATCTCCTAAAGTACATTCTTTTTATATTGAATATGTATGAACCCTATTGAAAGTTACCTTTACTAGGATAGATGTTTTACTAGAAATGTATCAAAGATCCACTATAAGATAACATAATTAGCAATCATATCCTCTTGTTTTTTTGACAAGAGGTAGACATGGAGGGTGATTGTATTGAAAATAACCCAACTGATAAGCTTATGTCATTTATACATCATCACACCAACTTAACAACTGAAATCACTAATGATTCTCCAATAGTTAAAGTTCCTTCTTCCTCCATATCATTGAAAGACCAATGCATTATTTATCCTACATCTCCCACTAAAAAGAAAGACGTCATGATGCTAAATCAACTTTTTATTGTGATCCCTCCAAACTAATATGTAAATTCATGTTGTTACTTAAAAAAACTTTTTAATTTATATGGTTTTAAGGTTAACAAAAACTTTCTTTTCTTATATCATAAAACTTTAGATGTCCTACTCTTTTGAATCTCTTTTCCTTATCAATGGACATTTCATCTCTTGAAACAAATTCTAAGGAAAAATATCAACTAAGAGACTTTTTAATAATCAACACCGAGGAGATATTGACCATTATTGTCTTGAATGATAGTGTTTTAGGTAATAAAGCCTATAATGATCGTTTAAAATAGCTCATCCAGGGACAACCTTTCCTCAGAGTTCAAAGAGTCAATAGATGATAGTGCAAAAGAAGTCTTGACACAGTTTTAAAAGGATATTGATCCTCTTATTAATACTAAAGATGATTAATAAAAGTATTGCAAGACTATATGGCTATCCGGTAATCTTTTAAAACTTAGAGAGAATCATTGGAAACTGAATATTCAGTTATCCAATAGGCTAACCAATCCTTTAAAGATGATTCTCTATAGATAACATATATTTTTTACTTATTAAAAAAGCAAACAGACATAGAAAGCTTAAATCGATATTATGCACAATAAAATTTAAATAGTCATAACTTCTTATAAAAAAAAACTCAAATGCATGCATGGTTAAACAATCTAAAATAATCACATTTTGAACTTGAAAACAACACATGATAAGCATAATTTTCCATGTAATAAAGCGATGTTCAGTATCGAAGTTATCTAGGTTGGTAATAAACTCAATTAAGAACTTCAATTATTTGTTTTACTAGCCCTATCTTAAGTAGTTGAATATTAATAGGACATTTGAGGACACTCTAGTGATAGAAAAAAAGACCAGTAGTTTCTTTTCTTTTGGAACTGATTTAAGTTAATTGATTTTTACAATTCTATCAAAGGTATTTTTGAATCAATTTGGATGTCATCCAAGTTTAAGTCATCTTCTAATGAAATTTTAAGGGTGAACTCCCTATACTACCATTGTGTATTTAGGAAAATATTATTAGTAGAATAAAAATCCATTTTATTATGGTTCCAATGTTTAAACTTAGAAATTCAAGAGAGGGAACAAATATCGTTGAACACCAAGTCTGTCATTAGGGATAGATTTATTAATAATAAAAGAAGGAAACCTATAGACATGCTTTTATATTTTACACCATTTATTTATAATACCCTTTAATATAAAAAAAATTAAAAAAAATAACATTTTATTTGTTCTGATTCTCTAATATATCCCTTAGTTAAATTAATTTCATTAAAATTGACAATCATATATATCACACACAAGTGATTTAAATATGAATTGGTAAAAATATCTCTACAAATCATTACAAAATATGGAAAAAAATATTAGTCTAGAAATTTGAACATAAGAAATCTAGTTACATATTGAAACTATCATATGTAACACAAGTTAACATTAATTGTTTTTCACTTAAAAAGAGTATAATTGACTTAAAGGCATATTTTTATAATTTTATATTGAAACTATCAGATATTTTGCTATTGATCATTAATTCTTACAAAAAAAATAGTTGATAATGGAGTACATTAAGAATCTAAACAAAATAAAGCATACAATTTTTTAATAAATCGTGTAATATAAAAAGGTATATTGATAGGTTTCCCTGTAACAAAAGTATTTAACAATAATAGAAATACATTTTTGACTTTCTAAATGGGATGTCAAAAAATAAAAACTATTAAAAATCACTTCTTGTTAAAAAATAAAGAATAGGTAAGAACATACATATTCAAAATAAAACTTAAAAGAAAAAATCATATATTTTCTTATATATTTTTCAATTCTTATAATACAAGACAAGTAATATATTTATAGGAGAAGAAAATAAGAACATTAAAGGACACTATAAAACCCAAGTGTCATGGAAAATCAAAAGATTAAACCCAAGAGTCATGAAGTCTAAAAGATTATAATGGACATTGAATATATAATTATAGATTTTATAACACTTCCTCTTCAATGACCGAGTACTAAAAATGTGTCTCATCAAAACTTTGCAAAGGAAAACCTAATGGGGAAAAAAACCTAAGTGAAAGAAAAAGATTATAACATTCTTGTGTAATTACTAAATACTTTAGAATTCATAGAAGGTTTTATATAGATACTTTAAGATCCATATTCAAATACTTTAGGATTCACAAGAATGTCAAATTGTCTCATTAAAACCTTGTACAGAAAAACCTAATGGGAAAAAACTCAAGCGAAGGAAAACGAGTATAATTTGCATTGACTTCACCTCAAAAATACATATCTCATGATACATCTTTAAAATGTTGCATTCCAATATTATGGACAAACTTCTTGAAAGTTGAGGCTGGTAAAGACTTTGTAAATAAGTCTGCTAAATTATCATTTGACCTGATTTGTTTGATATTAATTTTTTCCTTTTGTTGAAGCTTGTGAGTATAAAAGAACTTTGGTGAGATATGCTTGTTTTATCTTCTTTAATATAGCCTCCTCTGAGTTGAGTGATACAAGTAGCATTATCTTCAAAAAATATTGTGGGAGTATTTTCAATGGTTAACAATCCGTATTTTTCTTTTATGTGTTGGATAATTGACTTTAGCCGTATACACTCTCGACTTGCTTCATAGATTTCAATAATTTCTAAATGATTTAATAAATTAGCCATTAATGTTTGTTTGACAGATCTCTAAGAAATTGCAGTATCTCCATAGGTAAATATATAACCTTTTTGTGATCTTCCTCTGCAGGGATTAGAGAAATAACATGTATCTGCATATCCAATCAATTATGAATTTAATCCACTATAAAATAACCTTATTTTAGTTGTTCCGTGGAGATAGCAAAGTATATGTTTGACCCTATTCCAGTGTCTTTTTATGGAAGTGGAAATATATCTTGCCAATAAATTGATTGCAAAAGCTATATCTTCTCTTGTACAATTTACAAGATATATGAGTGCTTTAATATCACTAAGATATGTTACTTGTAGACCAAGAATTTCTCCATCCTCTTCTAGCGATTAAAAAAGGTCTTTCTTCACATTAAGTGATCGAACAACCATATGTGTACTCAAATGATGAGCATTGTCCATGTAAAAGTGATTTATGACCTTTTCTATATACGTCGATTGATGAACAAATATTTCATTTAAAAGATGTTCAATTTGTAAACTAAAACAAAATTTTATCTTTTCGAGATCTTTCATCTCAAATTCATCTTTCAAATAGGTTGTAGTTTTTATGAGCTCTTCAAGAGCATCAATAAGATTTAAATCAACATATACTGCAACAATAGCAAATCCAAATGTGGTTTTCTTAATAATAAAAATGCAGGGAAAAATCTCATTATTCTCAAACTCTTTTTCTAGGAGTTATTCATTAAAACGATTATACCATATTCGACCATATTGCTTCAACCCATATAAAGATTTTTGTAGTTTAATAGAATAAAAAATTCTGGGTTTTTCATAAAAGGCTTCAAGTATTTTGAATCCTTCAGGTATTTTCACATGGTTATCTTTATCTAGTGATCCATATATATTTGTTATAAATCTATCCATTAAACACATATCTAGAGTTTTTGAGACTACTAAACCAATAAAAAATCTGAAAGTGATTGCATTCATAACTGGAGAATAAGTTTCCTTATAATTAATGTCAGGTTCTTATGAGAAACCTTGTGCAATAAGTTGTGCCTTATATCAAACAATTTCATTGTTCTCATTTTGTATTCTAACAAAAACCTACTTATATCCAACAGGGATAACATATTTAGGTGTGTCAACTACCTGTCTAAATACTTCACGTTTTGTAAGTGAGTTTAATTGTGTTTGGATTGCTTCTTTCCATATTAGCCAATCATTTCTATGTCGACATTCTTTTATAATTTGTAATTCAATTTCATCATTATTTCTGGTGATGTCAAAAGCAACCTTAAATCCAAATACATTTTTTATTATAATTTTATTTTGATCCAAAATCTCTCTTGTGTGAACATAGTTTATGGAGATCTCATTATTTCCATGTACCTACATCTCTTTAGGAGATGCCTTTTAAGGAGGATCAATATTAAGAGATGATTTTGACATAATATTTATTACTTGTTTTATGGATAAGAAATCTTCAGGAGTACCATCATTTATTTGTTGTAATTTTTGTTTTCTAGGATTTTTATCCTTATGACCAATAGGTCTTCCTCGCTTTAAGCTTGGTATAAATTCATTTGCTATTATGTTGTTGTTTTTTTTCCTTCAAGGATTTCAATTCTAGATGGAGCATTTGTAGCTAAAATGTGGGATTTAACCACCTTTTTACTGTTGGTGAAAACATACAGTAATTGATTTGCAATATTTTGTCAATAAATTATTTTTTGAACTTCAAGTTCATATAGATTTGTCCTTGGATCAAAATGAGATAACTTCGGGCTCTTCTAAGTAATTTATAATAATGTTTCAGACACTAATTTTTCTTTCCCTAATGATGGGAAAATATCTTCATCAAAATGACAATCTTCAAAATGTTCCTTAAAAACATCATTAGTCTAAGGTTCAAAGAACCTAATAATAGATGGAGAATCAACACCAACATAAATTCTTATTCCACGTTGTGGTTCCATTTTAGTCCATTATGAAGGTGCTATAGACATATATATCGCACAACTAAAAGTTCATAGATAAAATATATTTGGTGGTATACCAAAAACAAGTTGCAAAGGAGAATATTTATGATAAACACTTAATCTAATTCAAACCAATGATGCAACATGTAATATAACATGTCCCCAAACAGATATAGATAATTTTGATTTCATAAGTAATGGTCTAACAATTAATTGAAGGAGCTTTATAAATAATTTTGCTAGATCATTTTGAGTATGCACATGAGCAACAAGATGTTCAACTTCAATTCAAATAGAAGTGCAAAATTTATCAAATGCTTGAAAAGTAAACTCACCAGTATTATCCAATCAAATTTTCTTGATTAAATAATCTGAAAATTGCGCTCGTAGTCTGATAATCTGTGCTATTAATCTAGCAAATGCAATATTTTGACTAGAAAGTAAATAAATATGTGACCATTTATTTGATACATCAGTCAATACCATAAAAATATTTAAAAGGCTCGCATGGTGGATGAATAGGTCCACATATTCTCCTTGAATTCTTTCGAGAAAAGATGGTGATTCTTTAACAACCTTTGATGGAGATGGTTTGGTAATTAATTTACCTTGAGAACATGTAGCGCATGTGTTTTCACTTGGTAAAGAAATCTTCAGGTTTTATAAAAGATGCCCATGTGATTTTTAATAATTCATAGCATGATTATTGATCCTGGATGTCCAAGTCAATTATGTCAAAGCATAAATATTTTTGGGTTGGAACACTTCTAGTGTATCACAACATTTGTTTTAATAGACTTCATGATCGTATAATAAATTCCAGAAGAGAAATCATGTAATTTTTTAAGTACAAGCTTCTGACCTGAAATACATGAAATAAGATAAAGATATTCTTTTTTTATCTTCATCTATTGTTTCAATATGATAACCATTATAATGGATATTCAATATATATAATTATAGATTTTATAACACTTCTAGAATAATTTAAAACTTCTTGATTTTAAAAAGGGGGAAATTCCTGATTAATTTTATAATGTTTCAAGAATTTTATTATGTCCTCATCTAAAAAAAAAACCCTTTTTGAGTTATATTTTCTTCCCTATGGCTAACCCTTGCAATACATACTGGCAAAGGCGCATTGTGCAAAATGTGCCAAGTACACGAGGATTTGGAGTCATTTAGTTCTGCATAATACCTTTGCAACCATATTCACAGAAGAATCATATTTTGAGTTTAAATGAATGACTGAGATAATATAATAAACCTATAACATACAAACGCAACAGCATTGGTCTAATCGCTTGAGCACTGCCTGAATTGCACCATAACGTATATATTCATGTTACATGGCATATGAACTTCATCTGACCTTTAGACATCTATCATTGGAGCATCGAGGTGTAATCATAACTGGACAGGCTGCTGACTGAGATGCTTTTGTTATGCATACAAAAGATTACTGCATGTCATGATCTTCGATTCTGTGTAAAGAATTTCAGCATTCTGGAGTGAAAATCCATGAATGAGTGGCAGAGGAAATCCCCTCATGAGGTGTAAGTTTACATATGGAATGAAGACGGTTTCGAGAAGAGCAAAAATTACTGGCTGCAAGAGTTGGAAAATATATATGAGATCAATAAACTGGTAGAATTTATATCTATCTATTATCCAGAAAGGAGGACTTGCAGGTTGTTACAGCTTAATTTTTTCACAGAAGGGCACTTCAAAATAGACAGAATTTTGTGTACACCTCTTTCCATAGCTCTGTGCAAGTAGAACTAGAATATTATGAACAAGCAGAATAAACGCTTTAACTATGCAGATGACAAAGCATGAAGACACATTACAAACACTTGTGGATGTCTAAATGAGTAGATGACTAAACTGACTGAATGGCTACAAAAACACTTGGATAGGTTTGATCAGAGATCTCATGTAAGATTTTCTAAGGTTCGAAATACTTTACTTAAGGTTCATTTGGTTCCATTCAAATTCCATGTGAACATAAGATATTGCGGACATAAACAACTTCATTACTGTTACTGTACCTGAAGGAGATCCATATGGACATTCCCAATTTCGCTCCACTTTAAAGACATGGTAAAGCTTTTCAACTTGAGGGTACCAGCTATTTTATTCCATAAAATTTGTGGAGAACATGAAGCATTAATTTCCTGCACCAGCAAATAGCCCTAGGATCATCATAAACAGTATATTGATAGCATCCAGCTTCAAACTCTTAAACCAAAAGAAGTAAGGCTTCTTATAAACTGGAAAAAAATGTAACTACCCAATTGCCTACTAATCATGCTTCAGGAATTAGGTTATTCAATGGTAATAACTTAAAAGCCAATTTGTCATTGGACTAAAGATATCATTTGGCTGATGTACCCAAGGGATGAAGAAGAAAGAAACAGGTAAAAACCAACAAATCAGTGGCAATGAAAATTACAGTATAACAAATAGAAATTTCAATCAAACATACCAACGAGATGCATGCAACTGGTATCACTTTGCTATCATCCAAAACATTAACTGTCACATCTAAGTAAATGGTGACGTTAATGCCATTCTTGGCAATTTTAACTGCTGGAGAAGAAGTTGCTGAAATATTAAGACTCATGTCATGGTTTGGATATTGCAGGTAGAGTTGGGGGTAAATGTATTTCCACGCTGCAGTGTTTAGAAAAGAATGATTCAAAGACTTGTCAACTATCCAGTGCATACAACCTGCCTGATCACGGGAATCAGCAAAGAAGCGTTAGTTCAACTGCTTAAACAATATGTCACATGTCGAGCACATATCCCATGAAGGAGACACAACTTGCCAATTTGAAAAACCCAACATAAGGAAAAGTAACAACATCCCATGTTTCCAAGGTCAAGCATGCAAAGTAGATTGGAAACAAATAATATGAACCATTTTGGGACTTTCCGGTAGATCTAAGACACCTTTTGGCATTACTAAACACACATTTACATTCCTACCTTACATAGGATCACAGAGAAAAAGAATCTAAATGCACTGGTGTACTGTCAAAGTTCAATATCTAGCAATGCAAGAACTTACATTTAAGTATACTAATCCAGCAGTATTAAAAACATCTTCATGTAATGAAATTCCTATCATCTTAGCAGGGCAGTTGTAGAAAAGAGAACTTTTTTTTCCTTTATTGTAATTTCTGGGGACTGCAAAATCATCAGTTGCTGTGAATAAACCATTGATTTCAAGTTCAATGAAAGAATTACTCAGCACAGGGCTGTCCACAAAAGTAGCATTCAGTGCAGCAACATGATCTATTGGGATTTGCTTTGGAATTGACTGCAATAGGGAGTCAAGTTTTACTATCTCTTCTTTGATTTTCTTGGAAATAGCGTTTTCCACTGCAGAACCTATTGACCCTTGAAAAGCATCAACTATCCTGGAAGATAAAGAGGACATAAAATTGCAGTAAGTATATGGAATTCTGTAACTGTAGCCAACTATTTTTCTTTTTCCAAGTCTACAACAGTAAATCTGCTGCAACTCGAATGTTGGGATAAAAGTAAACTTGGCATGTAGTTCAAAAGGCCATTCTTATTTCCTGGTCATTTTATGGACGTTTAAGAATCTTTATTTCATTCAAGTAAGCTTTCCAATAAACACTCTATAATAGACTACGTATGGAAACATATTCTCAAACATGAGTGTTTATCTATTATATGCAACTGTTTTAAAAAAAATACATTCACCTTGAAATGATATATGCAATTCTCAGGACTAAAACAAAGACAAGCAACTTTTCTTCAAGGAAAAGTTTGATTACAGAGGACGGTTGCTTACCCTTGATAAAGCCAGGATGCTCCCCCATTTAATTTGATGGTTATATCTTGCACATGACATCCACAGTCCAGAAGGGACAGCTCAAGAGTTCCTCCTTGTTCTTTGAAAGCTACAGTAAGCCCCACTTCCATACCTTTGACCTTTGCTCACCAATTTCATTTTGTTGAATGACAGTATAAAAATTATTATTTCATGATGTCAAACAAGACGACAAAAGTTTCAGAAAACTTATACAGCATAGGACATTTCCATTAAATTAATCATCACGAAAATTGAAAACAGAAGCATCTAAGGTTGCTATGTCATTCTATATCTTCCACTTACTGACATTGAAAATATCCCAACATTGGAGGGAAAAAGATAAGAAAAACTTTTTCCAAACAAGTTTCCGAGTGTTATGCATCATTATAGTATTCCCACCATATCAGGGATGCCATATGTGTTCTCAATCACTAGTTCCAACTGTCTGTAGCTTCTTCTTTTATCCGTCCAATTATGATGCTTGCTCTCATATAAGATATGACATTCTCACATTTTGTTGACGGCACACAAGAGAGACAGCAAGTGCTCAAGAAGAAGAGAAAGCACTTGGTTATACAGGTGGTAAATTTATCTTCATAGCATGCTGAGTAGGCTACAAGACAGAGTAATACTACTTGGAATATAAGGCCTGGGAGAAAAGGGATAGAAATGTAGAACCCCTGCTGACTTATTAAGAAGGAAGTTGCTAGAGATCATAGTAATTATACCGCAAAGTTACATTTCAAAATGGAAAAACTACAAAGCCATTTTTTTTCTTATCATCTGAGTCAATTCCCTTGGAGGCTACCTTACTGTTTCCCCTCTCCCTGGCCGAACTACTTTTAACAGAAAAGGTGTACATTAAATAACCACATCTCAATAGCACCATGTGCCCTTCTCAAGCTTCATTAAATCGAAACAAGTATGACTAATTAACAGAAATAGCAAGCTGAAACTATTAAGAAGCACCCATGTTTACCAAATCCAAGAACTTGTGCTGACTTGAAAAAAACATGTAATGGGAAAAAAGAAGACGTAAATAAATAAACTCCCGTGCCATATATATGTACCTGAACTGAAGCATCTCCACTGTCTGAAATGACAATCAACCAGGTGCTATAAGAGTAAGCCCATTTCATGCTCAAGCTGGCAGTAGCACCAGAAGCAACCAGGACTAAACCTGGGTTTCCAGTTTCAACATATGAAGAAGAAATATTGACGCTATAAATTGTGATATTAGAAAGAATCATATGTACTTTGCCAATCAGCGGGATTTTGACAGACTTTTCAATATCAGGTAGTTGAAGGGGGATTATGGTGGACACTGCCTTGTTTATGAGCACGTCTTTAGCAAAGTCAACTCCCTTGTTGGATAAGAGCAGAGAGATGTATCCTTCTTCATTAGATTGAAGATCATGGGCAGCTGCAGCAGGAGCCAATACAAGACAGACAACTAAGAAGAACAAAGGGTGTGCCATGAAATTAACCGGAGGAGAGAAACACGATCAAATCGAGGCTCAGGCCATCCAAAGATTTTCACAAATGGAGATAGTAACTACTAGGGAAGCTCTCCAGGTGGTTAATAAATTATTTTGGCTGCTTGCGTTTTAAATGGAAGATTATGCTTTTCAATGTCTTTGCCTCTCTGAGAGTGACACGTGGCGACAATAAATTTGAAGGGTTCAGATACTTTATACTTCATATTATCACGTGCTCTAACAACACACACAGATATGCTCTCCCGTGCCAATTACCACGCTACCCTTTTTTAAAAAAAAAATAATAAGAACACCGGAATCCGGCTATCTGACAATTCTTAAATTATGATTTTTTTTTATTGAAACTTGCTTAGTAGATCATGGTAAATTTTTATTTTAAAAACAATATTCCTGATAAATTAGTCAAAATAAAAAATATATATAAATAAGAAAAGAGAGTTTTAATTTGAGGCTCCAACTAGGTAGTTGGATAATTGGAGTTGTGGTCAAGAGTTCCTTTAAGTTTCTCTTATTTGAATTCAAATATTATCTTTTTTTGTAACAACATACATAAAAGTCTTGCAATATTTAAAAAAAAATCCATGAAACTTTGATAAAAACTTGCTTGTCCAATAAAGGAACAAACCTTTCTCGCACTTGTGGGAGGCGGTAAGAACATACAAAATCTATCTTAGATTTGTATATTTTTATTCCCCAAGTAGATATGATATAGCTTAAAAATATACTCTGATCTATCACAAAGTTACAATTATCTCTCAACTAAGCACAATGTTAGTTTCTATATAGCATTTAAAACCAAATATAAAGTTAACTAAACACTTATGAATATAATCACTATAGACACTAAAATCATCCATAAAAATCTTTATGATGTTTTTAACCTAATCTAAAAATATATTAATCATATATCATTGAAAAGTCACAAGGCATTGTAAAGCCAAATGACATACATCAATAAGAAAATGTTATAAAAGGGTAAGTGAATGTTGTCTGCTCTTAGTCCTTGGTGAAATCATGGTCTGATTATACCTGAATAACCATCAAGAAAATAATAGTAGGAATGACCTGCCAACCTTTCTAACATTTTATCAATAAATGGAAAAAGAAAATAATCATTGCGAATAGTAGAGTTAAGTTTTGATAATCAATGCAAACCCATCACCCGATTTGAATATGGGTTTATACTAGCTTATTTTTCTCATTCTTGACTACGATAATATCAGATCTCTTTGGAACGACTTAGATTGAGCTCGCCTATTTGTTTTTCAAAATAGGATTAATCATGACAACATCTAGCAATTTTAAAATTTATTTTTCTTCATAACATCCATCATGGGAGGATTAATCGACATTGATATTCTCTAGTTGGCTTTGCTCCATCCTTAAGCAAAATTCAATGAATGCACATGAAAGGACCAATCTCTTTTATGTTAACTATTATCTAACTAATAGTTGTTTTGTGATTTTTCAATACACATACTAGTTTTTCTCTTGTAAAGTCTTTCTCTTGTAAAGTCACAAAGTTATTTTCAATGATCACGAGCAACATGTCTCCCTTATTTAATTACGTATATTTAAGATGCTTGGGAATGAGTTTAAATACCAAGGTAGTGGCTTATATCATATAAGTTAAAAGTTTCTCATTATATAAGGCAAAGAAATGAAAGAAGCATTACACCTATTTGAAGATTTTGGTAAAGAGTCCTCTATATTTTTATAAAATTGCATATACCTTCTTGTCTTTTTTGAATTCTCCAAATCAAGTCTTTTACTTATGACAACTTCTAAAACATCCTTTCTAGTTAACTTAAAGAATTGTTGTGCTAAATAATAAAGTATGTCAACTAAAATAAACAAAGTAAATCACTTGGATGTCTTATTGCCTCAAAGATATTAAAGTGTATAACTATGTCATTAAACTCCATTGTTTTGTTCCATCATGAACATTTATCTTAGTTCAAGAAATCTTTATAAATGGCATTCCTAATAGTAAGGGTGTCAACCTAGAAGATGAGTCATTCTTCATATCAAGAATATACAAATTAGATAGAAAGATTGAGTCATTCACATGTACTAAAACATTTTTCAAAACTCTTTTGAATAGGTATTAGATCAATCAACAAGTTAAACAACTACACCAATTTCTTTAAGTGAACCAAAATTTTAAAAAAAGCATAAATGGAATAACGCATGACATTAATAGATGCTCTAAAATCTACCTTAGATTTTTCAAACCTGGTGTTATTGATTGTAAATTGTATGGTGAAACTTTCTGGATCTTTAAATCTTGGAAGAAGCTTCGTTTGTAAAATAGCAGATGCATTCTCCCCCACTCTTACCATCTCATCATCTTTTAGCTTATGTTCGGTGTTGTACAATTGCTTGAGGATCTTTGTATAACATGGTACTTATTTATGACATCCAAAAATGGTATATTGACTTGAACTTTGTTAAAGGTTTTCAAAATATCATTTTTATTTCCTTCTTATTAGACTTTACAAACCCACTTGGAAAAGGTAGAGAAGACACATAGTAGACATAGAGACTTTAGAAATTAATTTAGGCACCAAATAACCCTTAATGGTAAAATTAACTCTTATTACGGCTGGACTTTAATCTTTCTCAAAAAGCTAAGCCAAGCCTTCTAGTTGTTTTGTCTTATTTTTAATTCTCCTCACCTTCTTCGGTGTTTTTAATAGGTCCTTAAATTGTTTCCTACTATTCAAAGTCACAACACTAGCATTTTCTCTTAAATTGATCACAGTTTAGGATTCCTCACCTTCTTCGGTGTTTTTAATAGGTCCTTAAATTGTTTCCTACTATTCAAAGTCACAACACTAGCATTTTCTCTTAAATTGATCACAGTTTAGGATGGAAGCATATTGAATCTTTGTGCTTCCAATATGCCTACGGTACTAGCTAATTGGCTCACTTGATTTTCTAAATTTTTCATATGTATCCTTGTTTCATGTTGAAATCATAAAGATTTAATTATATCTTCTAAAGTTATACCTTAGATTTAAGGAATGAATTATGGTCATGACTAATTGAAACTTAATGGACTATTGAAGTCAGCATTAAGCATAACTTGTTGATGATTTCCTAAATAACCAAAATTAAGATGATCTCTTTATCCAACATTATTAATGTTAGAGAAAGGATCGTAATTTTATCTTTGTAATACATATCGCCCTTGAAACCTATTAAAGCATTGGCATGCTCTAAATTAACCTCCTGTAAAGATGGGCATATATTGTTTGGTTGACTTATCACATTCTTGATTGTTTAATAATACATATGGTCATTTGTTTGACTAGAATTGTAAGGTTAGCAAGTTGCTACTCAATATTAGATGTAACACCTACCTCGTACACTTTTCTCGGTGATAATTCTAATTGGTTGATAAACTATTAGAAATTAGAAATTATATTATCTATCAAAGTCTTTGTTATTATAGGTGTTTTGTTCATTAAAGCCCTTCCACTTTCATCATCTATCATGCACATTTCCATTGATAAAAGGCCTTCATAAAAATATTAAATTAGGAGTTGCTCATAGATTTGGTGATGAGAGCACTTCTTAAATCATTCTCAATACTTATACAAACTATCTCCATTAGGTTGTTCAATGTCATAAATTTCTTTTCAAATATTTGTAGCTTTGGATATAGAGGAAATGTTTATTCATCTCATTCCATATGATAATAGTGTCGAATAGTAGATTATAAAGGCACTTTTTTACATTGTCCGCTAAGCAAAATGGAAAAGCTCTCAACTTTACTTACACTTCAGAGATTCTAGTTGGTTTCAAGCTTTAACAAATAATATAAAATTCTTTAAAATGCTTGTTTGGGTCTTCATCTGCAAAATTATAAAAATTTAATGAGAGATGAATCATTATTGATTTAATTTCAAAAACAACTTCAAGTTGAAGGTATAAAATGCAAAGTTGTTGGTTAGGAGTTGGTGTTGCCAACTCTTTGAGAGTTTGGATGTTTTTTACCATTTCTTCCTCTTTGCTTAGTTGGTTGACTAGGTTAGAGGGCAATATACAATGCTTATTGAAATTGGATTGTGAAGGTTGAAAACATGTAAATTGCTCATTTGATCTATGAGTATATGATGTAAATTCCAAGATTCTTTTAAACCATTGATCTATCTATTCTCTAATAGGTTGAAACATTAAAAATATATGAATAAAATAAAAGAAATAATTAAGATAAATAGAAAACTAGACAAATAACATATACCAAATTAATTAGGAAAAACAATCACTAGCAGCGATGTCAAATTTTATATTTTAAAAAGTGTATAAATTAAATCCATGCACTAAATAACATTGTTATTCAGTCTATTCAATAAGGTCCATTTCTATAAAATATTTTTTTTCAATTTACAAATTGTAGACTCAAACTACTAAGGTAACAGCCTCTTCCTTAAAAAAACCTTGTATTGCTATAAACAAATTACTAAAATCTCTTACATAGAATAATCTTGAAAATTCCAAGGCAGTTAGTAGTGAATCTTGCACCTGAGGAGCATATCTCTAACTATAAAAGCGGATTAAGCACATGTCATGGATATGAAGTTCGTTAACAAAGAACTTAGTTAATTAAAAGGCTTTTCACAACAATTTTCTTTGTAGGTAAAGGTTAGATAGAGACTCAACCATATAAAACAAAGATGTGCAATAAAAGCACTTGGACTTATTTCTAATCACATATAAGATAAGCAAAGCATGGGTAGATTCTATTGCAGATTCAATAGGGGGAACCCCAACTAAAATATTAAATAAAAAGTTAGTAACAATTGCTAATCTTATTATCTATGCTTTTTTAATAGAATATAGAGGTGAGGATCGACTAAACATTTTCCTTGACATAATAAAGTAAGAGAACTTACACAAAGAAAACATTTAGAGTTGTCTAAGAAGCTATCATATGACTAGTAAAGAAAATAAAACTCAAAAACCTATCTAAATTTAATGAAATCTACTTAAACTTTATAGACACTCTAAAAACACCTTAATCTAGTTGCACATAAAATTTGGGTGGATTTGAACTTGATTTGATATATAAGAAAAATAAAAGTCTAGAAAATTAAAAATTATAAAAGGTTTTAACAAAGTTTAAAAAATTATGATAAACATGGTTAAGATGTTAATCTCCACTTTTAAACATGAAATATAACCTATAATCAGAATTGCTTTTTCACTTTCTTTTAAATTTAGCAATCCTGAAATAATCATAAGTATAATTATCTTAATCTTTCCTTACTTTGTTATTAAGTAAAATAAACTCTTTACTTATATTCTTCACATTAAACAACTTAGAAAAAACTCTCTAAATTAATTTAATGAAATAGATAAATCGAGAAAGTTATAGGTTGAATCAAGAAATAAAACCACAAGCTTGGTTTATTAGTCTTAAATTATATTCTATATGTAATCAATTGAAAATCGTTGATAATCTATGATCACAATTTGTAAATTTGCTAATCATTATTAACAAAATAATCAAAAACAATTATTTCCCATGCTTAAGAGATTAAATATCAAATTCATAAGTAAAACTTACAAAAAGAAAACTAGAAAAAAAAAAAAGATGAAACTCGAATATGATGGTTAAACCTCCTCTATTTTTTCTTTTGCTCTCGATTTGTGTTTCTCTTGATTTTTAAACATGCTTCCATTTTCTTCACATGATCTGACGTAGCTGATTTTTTTAGAGATTTGAGGTTCTGAGCACTTATATGAGAACTTCCTCCAAACATACGATGTGGATGGTCTAGTAGATACTTTTATTGATCAATGAAACCGATTTAGGTCTAAGAGGAAAACTAGTTGCATCAAATCAGGATAAACAACTTAAAATAATGATAACAAGAGATTTGGCTATTGGATCAAACTTAGATTCTTACATGAGATTCTACAAGTTATTTATCTATAGAAAAAGACTTATAAGTATGATAAAATAATTATTCTGCCACCTCGTAAAGCAACCAATTATGTATCTATTATTCTGCCAACTTGCAAGGCTTGTATCAAATCAACCCCAAATTGAGTCTTATAAGTATGTTCCCAAACAAAACCAAATCCCTTGTATTCGCATTCATCATTGGACTGTCTTAAATTGATATTAACTAATAGACCTAACACTTGTTAGAAAACATAAATACAACATTCGTTACTAAGATGGTTTACATTTTACAGCTACAACTAGAATATTAACTTTCATTATGTTGCATGTCAAATTAATTTTTTTTAATATAAAAAAATATATAAACATTGCTAACATGTTTTATAACAATAAAAGTAATCATAAATTTAAAATATAATATATATTGAATGATATTTTGTTTTAAATAACGACATATTTGATGATATTATTTTTAAAATATTAAGACAGATAAATTGGATCGATCCAAGTTATTCTGTCAAATCTTTGACCTTGGTCATAAAACCATGATAAACCTTTAGAAAGCAAATCAAAATAAATTATAAAAGTCAATTCCTAATCAATCTAATGTTGAATGATGAAATTAAAAAAAAAAATATTAAATTAAAAAAACTAGTGTCAACCTGTTTAACTAGCAATCCGGGTCATGATATCAAGATAACTCATGGAAATCAAATCAGAAAAATTATAAAGCCCAGTTTCCACCCAGCCCAATATTGAAAGATGAGATTGGAAAAAAAAATAAAAAAGAGAAAAAAACTCAAGTCATCCTGGACTAACATGTTAAATCTGTAACTTAGATCATAAGATTAAGATAACTTTATAAAAAAAATAAAAAAAAATACAAATCTCTATCTCTAACAGATCCAATGTTGAAGGTTGAAATCGAAAAAAAAAAAACCAAATCTATAAGTCCAGGAAAACTCCACGTAAAGAAAATTAAAAAACAATTACAAAGTGCAATTCCCAGACAATCTAATATTAAATAATAAATTTGAAAAGAAATATTTAATTAAAAAAGAACCCAAAACAAATGAATCGAGTTAATCCGAGTTAACCTGTAAAATTCACGACTCGGGTCATAAGATCGGAATAGTCTCATAGAAAGCGAATCGATAAAAATATTATAAAGCCCAATTAAAAAAAATATTCAATTAAAAATAAACAGAGTCAACCTGGTTAACCTGTCAAGCCTACAACCTAGATCATGAGATCAAGATAACCTCATAGAAAAAAAAAAACATGAAGTCTAATTTCCAACCAACCAATGTTAAAGGATGAAATAAAAAAATCAATTAGAAAAAACGACCAAAATAATAAACTAAGATAATCCGAGTTAACTTGTTAAAATTGCTTTCTAGATCATGAAATCAGAATAAATTCATAAAAAAAACAATTAAACAAATATATGAAACTCAACTTTTAATAGATGAAGCACAATTTTCAAAACATCATAATATTAAAAGATAAAATTAAAAAAATAATAATAAAATTAGGGTGCTAAAAAATAAAATTGGAAAAGAAAACATTAAAAAAAAGGGATGTAATTAAGTGCAAAAAAAAAAGAAGCATTATTCCAAGAGATACCATTTTATAGATACAGCTACAATAATTTGACCTCACACCCTTTTATTAATTAATTAATTGATAAATAGTAAAAGAAGTCCTTTCACCAATATTGACACGATATATATATATAAGAGGGAAATTATTGGCTTTCTTTGATTTGTCACAATAAATAAATCCACAAACTAGAGATTTAGCTTAGTGATGCTAAAATCTTCGATCTTCCATGTTAGCAGGAGCATAGGACAGCTAAAAAGAAAACACTTGATAGAAAATACTCAAAATTTTATTGTCCGAAAAAGACAAAACAAAAACATATTAGAGAGCACCTTTCTTTGCTTCCTTCTCCCCAGACCCAATTTTTTGCCTTCATCCTCCCACAAGCAATTCAAGTGGAGCAACCTAATTTTACAAGACCCCACTGCCTCTCCTAACTAAATGATGGGGGTCCCATATTCCATGGCCCAATCGCACATAGCGTAAGACATTACTACTATTGCACAGAAACATCAAAAAATGGTGAAAGAGGATGCGAGAATGATCCAAACATATAAAAGAGCAAAAGGCACTACTCTTGCTAATCATTTCAAGAGTTGATCATTGGGTAACCTTACCACCGTGTGAGAGAATTCTTGTCCAAACCACCATAAATTCACTTGTCCACATGATAAAACTTCATGTAATCAAATATCATAAGAAGTAATCAGGTGCTGGATTTTTGGCAGGTGCACCTCTTGATTCCTGCATCCATTTCAACTTTTCAGTGCACAGTACATAATATACAACTAGAATGACAATGCATAAAGGCAGCATGCAAAAACCCCTTTCATGTTTCCTTAAACATTTCTAAAACTTGCAACACTTTATCCAAATCCTTTTCAAAGATAATTATATTGAATTGAAAGTGTCCATTTAGCTAATAAGCATATGCATTTTTGGTTAATAATTCTTCTAGCATAAAGGCCATTTTTCGTGAATTGGATATGTGGGCCAATTATCCAAGATGTACCCAGACAATTTATATTGCATAAACCTGCTATAGCTTATACGCTATAGATGATCAAATACCATAGCCATTTGTTTTAAAAATGTTTTGTGATCACTTTCTGGAGATTTTTAGTACAAACCGGAGGGGCAGCATCAAACACACGAAACTGCTTGTTAAGATTCTCATCCAGCTCAAGGATTGCAGCAACATTACCGCATCTGCAACAGATTCAAAGTGAGAAAAAACCATTACCATTGAACAAATAAAAGGGAGAATCTTATATGCTAATTTACCTGTAACAGTAGTTTGGAGCTGACCAAACAGTGACTATTTGGTTCCTGAACATCCACTTATACCCTTCCATCACCAACTGATGAGCACGACATATGTAATCAATATTGTTAGAGTGGTTGAAAGAAGTGACCACACTACCACCAAATAGAAAACCAGCACCACGTGGACTCAACCCCCAACCATCAACAATATCTTCAGGATCTGACCAGAGAAGATCACACATAGCACCATCATGAGGTACTTCTTGCTTCCTATCAATTGTTCGAATCTGGAAAATGGGTTGTGTTAGCAGTTATTTACACAAATCTTCAGTGAGGAGAAGAAAAGCAAGCTGGATGGATTCATCAACCTGATCCAATGTTGATATAGCAGGAGAGAGACCACCATGAACACTAAAAACCTTATTCTCAATGAGAGCTGACAGACTGATAAACCAACATCACAATTAGAACTGAAATATTTTGATGGAAGCATCTTACATGGGGGGAGAAGGAATGACAAATAACAGATGCTTAAGTTGATTTTTTATGGTCCGTGGAAGTTATAGTGATATGGGAAGCAAACATACAAACAAAAACTTTTCAATGGCAAACTTCACTTTCTGTCAGTAAGGCAAATATTCCTAATTCCCATGTTGAATCACATCAAAGGAAAAATCTATCATTCTGACATGATACTGAACCATCAAAAAGAGGAAGCTTAAATACTTTCTTCCAGTCATACCGAAATATAAGCAGTCAAACCAGGGCACCCATTAGAAGGAAGACACCCATCAAGACCTAGATACGTCATTACTGTGTTACAAAGGGACACAAGGCAAACTAAAGTCTGATAAAAATAGTATGTACCTAACCAGTCAAGTACCAGATAATTCTCAGTTTGCTATGATACAACACTGGACAGTTGAAAAGAAAGAAGTTTTAATGCTTTATTCCAATCCTACCATAATATAAGCACATTCAGATCAGGGCTCAGACTGGTAAGAAGATAGCAATTAAGTCTTAAAATCATGGTGATTAGGTTAAAAACAAACACAAGGTAAATTAATGTGTAATAAAAATTGTGTGCAAGTGACTTGTCAATAATTCCCAATGCCATCTGATTGTCAACAGTACCCAATAAAAATTGATTACAGATGTCTGACAAGGCAGAAAAGAAGCAGTACAGAATGGATTTTGCCAACATCATAAAACTTATAGCTTTCACGCACTTGCAACCCTCTTTTCATAAGTACCTTCGCATCACATGACAGTCAATTGGATGCTGAACATTATGAGCACCCATGATTAGATGGCAGACTGTGCAATCATCAGTTGGACATCCAGTTAACCATCCCATAAAAAATCAGCTGTAACTCCATAATTATTAGATTTTATAGCATCCAACCCAGCTAACTTAGATGTGCCTCCCCTCTCTCTCTCTCCCTCCTTCCCCCTACCCTGACCCCCCTCATTTTTTGGATAACTGTTTTCTCTAATTTATTAGCATACCTCATGTAATCAAATATATCGGTGCAATATCTCCAAACATTCACTGAGCCGTATTTACGCAAACACTCATCATAAAATCCATACACCTGTGACGAAAGTACTGATGTCAAAATCTATAACAAATGGAAGTTCAACACCAATAATCATACGAGATCTAACCTGTGTTATCTGACGGCTCTCATGATTCCCTCTAATGAGTGTTATCCGATCTGGATATCTCACCTGATGATACAAAGTTATTAGCTAAAAAGAGAGATGATAAGACAATTGGTGGAACATTTATTACTCGATGAACAGAAAAAATCACATTGCCAAGCCAAATTTGACAACGTAAGCTTGAATTCAGGCTGACCCCTGAAGCAATTTGAAGGCAACTTGACAAAAGATATCATAGTACATGACAACGGTATAAAAATAGAAAGACCTCAAAAAGATCATCAGGTGATTATGTTTGCTTATTATTGACCTCTGGCTTCAAGCTTTTAGTAGATCAATGAATTTGGCCAGCTTCATTTTTTACTAGTAAGGTCTTTGTATGTCTGTGGCATTGATGTCAAATTTTGTACCGCCAGGGCTTTTTAAGTCCAAAATTACACATAATTTCCCGTCTCTTAATGCATTATATCCCTAGTCCGTTTAGTACAGAACTTTCTTATACTGGTCCCGCAACTACAGAATGTCAAAATGCCATTTACTAAATCGATTGTTTATTGTTCCGGAAGCTTTTAAACAGCCATTGTCAATTTTCATTTCCATTGTGCTCTCCTCAAATTAATTTACAAAAGGATTTTGCCTCCTGAAAAGCCAGCAAAATTGAAGATAGGACTTACCACAGTCATTATCTTGCTAAAATGGGTTTTAAGTTAAATTTTTGAATAAGGAATTCTCGGGTGGCAGAAATCAACCAAATTCTTAGACTAACTACCAATTATGCAATGATTATTATGCCAATTACATTGTAAACATGATCTGTCGGATGGTGCACAAACCTCGCACCAGCATCAAATGTAACATTCCCGTGAACTGTAATTATGGTCCACCAAGCAGAGGTTAAAAATATTTACCCCCAGACACAGTGATATCGCTGAAAAAAAGTCATGATATGAATTGATTTTAATTTTTATTACAATCTATCCTGAAACTACTCCTAGAAAGAGACATACCATGGAAGCTGCTTTATTGACATCTGACCATGAAACTTTTCAAAGAGAATGTCAGAGTGTTTAAAATTAGAAAAATTTAGTTAAGAAATGTTTAAATATCAGTAGATAGGAAGTAGAAGAACATCCATAAAACCTCCATTATAATAAAAGCATGCATATCTCAACAGTGTTACCTTAAACTCCAAGAGAAAATAATATGTACCTTAAGGGCTAAAAGAAGCAGAAATGTCTCAACAGAGTAATATCCTCTATCAACAAAATCTCCAAGAAACAAGTAACTAGTCTTCGGGCAATCCCCTCCCACCTTGAAAAGCTCTTTCATGTCATAAAACTGTCCATGGATATCTCCACATATCTACGCACAATAAAATTTCATGTCATAAAACTGTCCATGGATATCTCCACATATCTACGCACAATAAAAATTGAATCGTCTTAGTACAAAGATTCAAAACCTCAAACAGCATTGGGATACAGAAGAAACACTTCCAAGTAGTCCCGTTTAGACCATTCTACATAGATACAGACTCAAAGAGTAATTGTTTGAAACAAAGAAATTATGCATGTGAAAGAAGATTGTCATTGTTAAGAGGAAATAATAATATCACAAAACAACATACCACTAAATTCTCAGAAAAAGTAGGCAATGGAACAGTAATATACAATGGGGTGAAAACTTATTTCCTAGTGATGATCTGAAATTTTATTACTCCCACACATTCAGAGGCAAAACTTTCACTGAATAATATCCTTCAAAACACACAGCATAAGAGACCACTAGGATTTTTAAATAACCCAAGCATAACGATCATAAGATGCACTTCTTATTTTTTCCTCGTTTTAAGAAAAAGATATTTGAAGCAGAAAATTCATGGCTACAGTATGAAGTAGGAACCACCATATTTGTGTTCGGAAACAAGATGTCATTCATTCTCATTCAATATTAACTTTAACAAAGCAAGATAAAGAAGTAAAAGAAAGTCTTACTAGATGCATCTGGAACTAAATCCAACGTTTGGCTTACCCAAATTATGACAACATTCTGAACCTAAACTAAACCTAAGACAACTGAATGGCGAACCTACTGCATACATTGGTAATACCACAGATCATTCTAACCCAAAGGTTCCTTGTTCAACATCATCTTCTGCTGTTGAGCAGGAGCAGCTACCTCAGACAGAATCTCGACATGGAAAATGAAAATCTAATTAATTGGCGTAGAATGATTAAAACCTTAACACATCTCCTATTTCATATGCAAAAAGAAAAGGGGGCATTTAACTCCATGATAACAGATTCCATACTAACAGGGTTCTAGTCTCATACCTATTAAGAATAAACAGGACTACACATTTTATCTTAAATTAAATGTATAAGCATACTCAACAAAGGAAACTCGTAGCAAACTAATAATAGATTTCTTATGGGAGGAAGAGGCTTTTCAAATACATATCAAACCAGAAAGAAATCTCAAAATAAAAACTAGAAACTTTCATGATTGGAGTGTCTAATCTTAAAAAAGAAAAGAAACCTAAATTCTAATTTTGAATTCAATTTTGCAATAAATAAAGACTAGTAAATTTAGGAGTAATAATACTGGCAGAACAACTAATGATACTAAAGCTGTAGAATATTATTCTCGTCAGAAATTAAAATAAAAAATTCAGTAAAAAAGTAACAATAGCAGCAGGCTTTCATCTCATATACAGCAAGAGCAAGTCATTAAAAAAAAATTAAAAAAAAAAAGAGAAGTACGGTGACGGGAGCATCGACGCGTTGAACGTTGCTCTCTTCGACGAGGATTTCCATAGCTTTGAGGCAAAGAGCTTTCACTTCCGATTCCTTCAGGGGCTCGCACCTCTTCAGTTGCTCTATTTGTCTGTCGAGGTCTGACATCTCTTTTTTCTCTCAAATTCCCCCACCTCCCCTTTTTATTTCTCCAAATTTCCCTCTCCCTCCATCTCTGCATCTGCAACAGAGATAACACCTTGATTTTCTTCACTGATGCTAGTATGATATATTATTACTATTATCATTTATAATTCAATTAATGATTTGTCCCGCGACACGCCACGGATCAGAAAAAAATAAATTACATACAAAAAAACAAAATTAGATATTAATAATGCATTTAAAAAAAAACTAATCACAAAAAATATTTTTATTTAATATTAAAATAGAAATATATTTAGATTTTCTTACAAAACCTACGGGATAATATTGAATAAACAAATTGTAAAATTAACTAATATTAAAGGCAAAATTGGTTAAAAAACTTTTTGCACTTATTAAAAAAAAAAAAAACTCGAGTAAACTTAAAGAACTCGCAAAGCAAGTCATGCACGTCATCTGATTCAATAAATTTTTTTAGTTTTAGAGATTATTTTTCATTTAATTATACAATAATAAAATGTATGAAAAATTTTTTATATCAAAACATTATTGTTTAAAGGAAAAAAAAATTGTGATAGTGACACCAGATAGCAAAAGTAAATCATTAATAACAAATAATGAAATTGTATTTTTTTTTTTTGTTTTGAGTTAAATAAAAAAAATAAATCATCGATAACCAAGGGTTAAATTATATTTTAAAAAATTAAGGGGAAAATTTTTTAAAAAAATAATAGCTCGGATGCTGTGAATTTTTAATCATGCAATGCAAGTCATGTACGTCATCGGATTCAATAACTTTTTTTAATTTTAGAGATTATTTTTCATTTAATTATACAACAATAAAACGCATGAGAATTTTTTGTATGAAATATTTTATTAAAAGGAAAAAAACTGTGATAAGCACATAGAATCGAGATAGCAAAAGTATATCATTGATAACAAATGGTGAAATTTTTTTTTTGTTTTGAGTTAAATAAAAAAAATATATCAATGATAATAAACGGTGAAATTATTTTTTTTAAAATTAAGGGAAAAACATTAAAAAAAATAATAAATAAGAGTCTGGATATTGTGAATTAATTCGTTAAACCTACGACCCAACTCATAGACTCGATTGTGTTCAATGATTTTTTTATCAATTTTTTAACACAAATAGAAAATAGAAAAAATTTTAAAATGACACAATGAGTTCAGACATGTGAGCCTGGTAGCCTAAAGTGCCTTGTTATTAAAAAAAAAACATCCTAGGCGCGTGGATCATCCAGCCTAACACGCAAAACTAGGCTTGGCTTTATATTTTTATTTCTTAAAAGGGTGGATAACCTGTCATCCGCCCTAATTGTTTTTTGAAAAAAAATTGTACAAGACGCGTTGTCTTTTTTCTGCAAAATCTGGCAGCTAGAGGTTGCTAGAAAAACAGGGCCTTGAGTTTTTTAGCTAAAAAAACCATTTTTTTACGTATTATTTTTACCCAAAACACCTATAAGACACCCTAAAAATCTTGATAAATATATCTATGACCTTAAAAAAACAAAATCAACCCAAACCTAAAAATATTACTACGATTAGATCTGCCTCCTTGAGCAAGAAAAAGGAAAAAAAACATATAGGTAAAACTCCTCTAATCAAAAC
>Ga0307515_10003092_pt1 | contig 35245 bp, 35 predicted proteins | sample 17_EM_MG_FD_194513 | JGI IMG/M metagenome (GOLD analysis project Ga0307515, IMG submission 194513) | Populus trichocarpa ectomycorrhiza microbial communities from riparian zone in the Pacific Northwest, United States - 17_EM | ecosystem: Host-associated > Plants > Roots > Unclassified | place... | reverse complement strand
AGTGCATCCAATGACTCCTTGATGGCAGGATCAAGGTTGAGTATGCGCCAAAAGTCTTGCAAATATCCCTCTAAAGACTTGAGTGAAGATCGAAACACCTTAAAGTCACCCCTTGTCGCATCCGCAACGCTGGCAATACTTTCAGCAATCCGAACGCGGGAATCATGGTCAGCGTCGTTGGTCAATGTTCGTAATGCCATTTCCTGTTGTTAAGCTCACTTAGTACAAGCGTAAATGGAACTTTCCACCACACACTTCACCAGTAGTCCTTTCATCCCACAACCTTGCTACTACTCTAAAGCAATCCTGTACGACAACAAAGCATTGGGTCATTAGGCGACCTATCTCCTCGGGCTGGATGGAGCCTCCAGACAACCCCTTGAGGTGCTTAATCATCCGAAGGTGCGGCCGATTCAGGTCTGTTGTGATGATTGTAGTTTGTTGAGTCGTGGCATTGTAAGAGAAGTATAGCCATGGGTAGAGAGTATCTGTCTCGTACTTGACGAGCCTGGATTGTAAGTAACCTAAATGTGGCTCTGATAACAAGTGCAAATCATCTTGAGATGATTTAAACACCAACCGGAGACCCATCCACCAATCTTGACCCAAACGTTAGCACTTTACAACGTGAATAGCGTTGAGTACTTGCGGAAAATAATATTTCCATCACGGGAGTCAATGAAAGAATGAGAGAATGAAGTGCACGGTGGGTAGTACGTATCCCATACAGCGGCAGGCGCCCCGCAGGCAGAAAGAATGCGCTGGGTATAGGTCGAGAGGACTGCCCTCCTACCCCGCGCGGTGATCGGGAATCTGAAGTTGATTAGACAGGGGCAATCACACAGTGCAATCACACCTTACATTAGCCTGAATCGATTCGCGGGGTGTGGTTTCTGGTAGAAAGTGAGAAATGAACAGAAACAAAGCCTCGGTGCTCACTTCCAACCGAGTAGCCAGCTCCGGCTCTGTGACGTGTCCAATAAATACCTCTGAAGAGATAGTTGATCAGGTGGACTGCGATAAAGTTCGGACTCACCCCGACCAGACGACGAAAACTCGGCAATGTGGATGACGTTTTCTTTGGTTCGTGACTGCTCGTTGCGCTCTCCGTCGAGTAGCTGAAATTCATGCATCACCTCCTGCATTTGGGCCTCGCATACATACGGCCCAGGCCGACCTGTTGGCCATGATTCCCAGTCCATAGGGTCGCCGTTCCATTGATGCTTGATTATCGTAAGATTCGTGATATCTCCCAATCTAGGTGTTCTCTCTGGAGAGGATAACGGGTGGTCACCTTCGGCCTCCGATGTGGTGGTCAATGTGCCAGGATATCGATCAACTGTTGACTGTGCAGTCGTGTCCATGGTCGCACTTGACATATCGAGGTTCGAGCAGGTTCAGTAGCAGTGGAGGCACCTTGGGGGAGTCGCCAAGATATATGGGATCGAACAGCGCGTGAACAACGCGTGTTTTCCCTGGCTGTGCTGGCATGGCATTATTGAGACTGGAAAGAAGCAAGGCCAGACTCCTGTTCAAATACATGGTGTTGTTGTAATATAACTGGAAATGGTATGACGGCACGCACATACACACCCACGTTTGCGTTCGGTTGGAGTAGTAGAAGGCAGAAAGAGTACGGCAGAGTCTTTCGGTGACATGGCGGCCGTATTAGAGTACCAATCACAACCACTTGAGCAGTGAACTCTGCGTGCCTTAGTCTCACATCATCGTTTGTGTTTGCGAAGATTCCCGCTAGACGTTATTAGCCCGTGACTTGGTGCTGAGACCATCACCAAGCACTGGATATAATTAACTATGTCTGAAAAATGTCGAAACCCATGTAACCCTAGTTATAACCCTAATATAACCCAGTAACCCTTTACTAGGTTTATAGTAAAGGGTATTTTATTATAATAGGTTTATAATAGGTTTACACCAGGTTTACAACAGGTTTACAACAGGTTTACAACAGGTTTACAACAGGTTTACAATGGGTTTACAACAGGGTTATAACAGGGTTATAACCTGATACTTAACCTTATATAACCCTGGTTATTTTGAGTGCTACATTGCAAAAATTACTGGTCAGGAATGCTCAGATATAATGGTGCAGGCATTGTATACAACATGAAACATAGTTGACATAAGTCTGATACAGTACATTGCACTCTAACATGTGGAATGTCCAATAGAAACCAGCTGGGCAGTACTATACAGCCAATCTGTTCTGAGACAGGAAGCTGGAGAGACATGGGACAGCAAGTCCAAACCTGTGAAAGGAAGTGAGAAGTAGCTGCTGGGGACACTGTACACCACACACCTATCAGATGTCCAGAAGCACAGGGACCAGTGGTGAGGTGGATGACGGATGTTCCATGTATGCCATGTAGTTATGATTGTAGTATGGGAGGCCTGCACGGGAGGTGGAGGGTTCCAACTACACATATCCAAGCATCAGAAGAAAGAAAGACAAGAGGAAGAGGGGCACACGCCTTTCTCTCACATGGAGCCATTACCACCAAACACTTTGGTGAAGAAGTTTGAGGTTTTCACACACATGGATGTTGGAGGCTGAGTGAAGTGGGTAAATATATATGAAGGTATAGAGGTGCAGGGAGGGGCAAGCCCACCTTTTCCGGTTTCTTGCCAGATGGTTCTCTGCCAAGCATTAACTGTGCCCCAGGCATCTGCAACTGACATTGTGGTTGGTAAACTTGGCAGTGGGGTGTTCCTCTCTCATTGCTTATGGACAAGGGTTGCAAGGTTGGGGCTGCTGGTGGTGCCTGGGGATCAAAAGAGGCTGCAGCACTTTAGGTTGCATCTTCTGCAGGTTGAAATGGTCAACATTCACATCATTGTAAAATTCCATTAGTTGATACACACCATCATGTTGGGATGGTCTGAAGAGGTGGCCACAGTGTGTGGTTGAGTCCAAGCAAGTTGAAAAAAAAAAACACCCAAGTCCGAAAATGCTTCCACCACCACACCACCTTGCACAGCAATTAGATAATGACTAGAGGAGGAACTATGATAACATAAATTTTAGAAAGGCAGAAAGGTGCGTTCAAGCCTGTTGTTTCATTTTTCGTTTTGGCCTTATGCCAGCAGCTTCTTGAAGGCACCCTTGGTGTTCTTGATTTCCTTTTACATATCCCACATAGCAGAGCGTCAACACCAATGGTCATTCAAAGACTTGTGGTTGCAATGGAAGGCCAGTTACAGAGGCACCACCTGACAGCCCACTAACTTTGATCGACAGCATCTGCCTCACACCTCAATACTTATGATGGGTTATAACAAGTTTATATCAAGTGGTGCCCACTATAAACCTGCTATAAACCAGTTATAAACCAGTTATAAACTGGTTATAAACCCAGGATAAACTTTTTGGGTTTATAACCCACCAGGAGTTTTTGTGACATAGGTCTAGTCTCTTCTGACATTGGCGCTTCACAAGATAGAGAGATATTTTGATTTGATTTATATATTGCCATTGTCAAAAGGGTTGGCACATGCGATAATATCGCCCTTTTTTCCCTTTTCCTCCTTATTCCGACAGCCTCCGCTCCCTCCGGTCGCTCCGACACCTTCCCTCCACTTCCGCTTCCGTTCCCGCTTCCTTTCCGATTCCCTCTTTCCTTCTCCTGCTCTCTATGACTCGTGTCTCGTAATATGGACTCTTTCTGACGTTTCCCGATTTGTGTCTTGTATTTCCCCTTGGCTGTGTCGTTCTCCGCTCGCTACTAGGCTCGCTCCGATGGTATAGACCCGCCTCCGCCCTGCGCGCTCCACCTAATTCCTCTTCGCTTCCACCTCCGTGCCACCGCGTTTGCATAGCCTCCACATCACCGCCTCTGTGTAGATTCCACTTACACATTGCCCCCGCCTCCACTTCGTGCCACCTACACTATGCGATGCCACCCACCTCACCGCTTTCCACTTCACCGCCCTCTGCAGTCCAGTAGCCGCGTGTTTGTAATTTAGACATTGTATTTAACCTTGGACTCGATGGGGAATGTCCCTCACTCGACGTCTCGATTATAGACATTTGTTATTGTGCGCCCCGCCCCGCTTGCTCAGAATCCTGACGCTCCTCGCTCGCCCGCTCGCTCGCCCCTGATCGTCGGACTTCGGCCCTCAAGACCGCGTGGACCATTCCCCTGCCCTTGTGTGCTAATTCCCACCCGTAGCACCGCCGGGCTAGCCAGCCGGACCGAACCCCCGCTTCAGTCAGCCCCTTCGGTGTCGCACCTAGTCGGAGCGCGTAGCCGCCGAGACAGATTGGGCGCCCGTCGTGCTTTTGGGCAGTCGCTTGGGTATTAGGTCCGACAAGCCCGTAAGTCGTCGTACCCATCCCTTCCTCCTCTCCTCGGAGTTTATATTCCCGCCGGCGCGCGTGGACGAGCGGAGAACTTAATTCCGTCGGTGAACGGACTAGCCTCAAGCTCTCCTTTTATTCCTCTCTCGGCTTCCGTTCGCGTGTCTCTGTCGGAGACCGTCGGAATTACCGATTCCATCGCAGTACGTCGAGTACCCTACGAGGCGCCGCGCACTTGCACGAACGTTCGTGAACGTAAATCGCAGAACCAGAACCCGACCACGACCCCGACACCGAACCCGAAAAAAAAAAAAACCCGATCCCACCGATGGCCCCGTTTGTTGCCCCAAGGTGGACCCCGAAGGACAAGGCCGTACCCTTGAAAGATGAAATTTCCGCGTTCCACGCACAGGTCACCCGATTCCGAGATCGCGTCGAAGGAGCCCTGGCGGACTTCCCCGACCTTGCGGATAAACTCGAGGAAACCCCCGCCTTGCCCGACTCTTTCAACGACAAGCCTCAAAACCTTGCCCACGTCACGGAGCTTGTCGTTTTCCTTTCCGACGTCCGAGTGCTCTACGAAGAAGCCCAGAGAATGCGTTCGGAGGCCACACTGTCGACTAGGTCGACTTCTTCAGGGCCCGCTCCGACGGAGCGTGGCGGAGCCCTGAAGGTGGCGCTCCCCTCGCACTTCGACGGGTCTTCTTCCAAGGCCCGCGTCTTTCTCGCCGAGTGCAACAATTTCATGGCACTCAACTCATCCCGATTCGCCTCCGACGAGATCCGCGTCCAGTGGGCCCTCCAGCTGTGCACCGACAAAGCCGCCAACTGGAAGCGCGTCCAGTTAGAACTCGCCCAGGACGAATACAACCCGCCCACCTATCTTGTTAGCTGGAAGCTGTTCCAGCGGAATTTCATTAACAAGTGGGCGGATTTGAACTCCAAGCAGAAGGCCCGCAACCGCTTCCACACAGGCCTGAAGCAGACCGGCTCTGTCCGCCGATACGTCGAAGCCTTCGAGGAGCTCGTCCTCGAAACGGAATTCCGGGATGACGAGATCCTAACCTCCGCGTTCTACAATGGCCTCAAGTATGAGGTAAAGCGCGATTTGGTCGGACGAAAACCGGAACTGCTCGACGACCTCAAGACTCTCGCCATTACGCTCGACGAGGAACGAATGGCCGCTCTGGATCCCGACCGGCGCGACCCAAAACCCAGGTCCGCCGCCCACACCTTCGACTCCGCATCTCCGACACCGCGATCCAATACTGCCTCCCGACAGTCCACGCCCGAAATCAAAGCCGAGTCCGCCCGCATCGGGACTCGTCTTTCGGAGTCCGACAGACTCCAATACCGGACCGAAGGCAGGTGTTTCGGATGCGGAGAAAAGGGCCATATCCGCCCGAATTGTCCCAAAAAGCCGAAGGCGCAGATCGCAGCAGTGGAGCCAGCCGTTGACGATTGCCCTTCAGACGCTACCCCGACTCGTGATGAGTCAAAAAACTAGATAGTCCAACGGAGCCTGTCGCGCCCGCGGACTTTAATGTATCGGACTCTGCCTCTGAATGTAGTTCGGAATTGTCTTCTGAAAATACAGTATTGGTTTCGGCTGTCACTCCGTACCAACTTGTAAGACACTTAACTGCACCGATCACACTCGCAGATATGATCAAGACGACAGCCATCGTGGACTCGGGCGCCATGGGGAATTTTATCCACCCGAGATTTGTTGAATTACACGAACTGGTCACTAAAAGCCGAAACCCGCTCACCGTAAATGATGTAAATGGCTGTCTCCTTTCGCGTGTAGACCAACAGGTTGAGATCCGGATGGCCGTTGGCAACCATTCCGAGACCCTCACCTTTGACGTCGCACTGCTGGGAGGGCATAACATCGTACTCGGATTACCGTGGCTACAGCAGCACGATCCGCAGATACATTGGTCGAGCGGTAAGGTTACCTTTGCATCGGATTATTGCGAAAAGCACTGTCTTGCACAACCCGCAAGCACGTTCTTCAGTCAGCGTCCGCTTATTCGAACATCAGAAACCGTCAACAATATTCCTGACGCTGAGCTAGACCCGCTTACCGCCGAGGAGATCGAACTCTATGCAATCGATATTCCGGAACGCCTACAGTCCATAGCCACGGATATTCCTGAGTACTACCACGATTACATGGACAGGTTCGATGGAGAGAAAGCCGCCACTACTCTCCCCGATTTCCGACCCGACTCCGATTTCACGATCGATCTTGACCCTTCGAAGCCGCTCCCGAAACCAAGTCGACCATACCATATGAATCAGGAAGAACGCGCCGAATGCCGAAAAGTCCTCGATGAGATGCTTAATGCCGGTTGGGCTGAACCCGCTGACTCCAACTGTCCGATCGCCGCTCCAATGTTCTTCGTTTGGAAAAAGGACGGAACCCGCCGACCAGTCATCGATTACCGTAAGCTCAACGACATCACGATCAAGGACAGCTACCCACTTCCGCGCATCGACGAGATGATGGACCGCATCCGTGGATCGGAAATCTTCACGAAGTTCGACTTGAAATCCGGTTACAACCAGGTCCGCATCCGACCCGGTGACGAATGGAAGACCACATTCATGACTCCATTCGGTCCTTTCCGACTCCATGTAATGACTTTCGGATTTATGAACGCACCGCCGTGCTTCCAACACCTCATGGACAAGGTCTTCGCCCCTCTGCTCTACAAGAACCTCGAGAACTACCTCGATGATGCGCTCAATCATCATCGGACTTTAGAGGAACACATCGCAGGAGTCCGCCAAACACTCCAATGTCTTCGGGAAGCCAACCTGTTCTGCAACCCGAAGAAGTGCGAGTTCCACAAACCGAAAATCGAGTTCCTTGGAGTAGACATCAGCCGTCATGGTTTCGAAATGGACGAAAAGAAGACTTCCGTAATCGCAGAATGGCAAAATCCGACATCGGTCCGAGGCGTTCGGGAATTCATCGGATTTGTGAACTTCTATCGGCGATGGATCCCTGGTTTCTCCGACGTTGCGCGACCACTCCACGATCTATTCCAGAAAAACCAGACTTGGCAATGGACTGAGAACGAACAGAATGCCTTCGAACTCCTGAAGTGGCGCGTTTCTCAAGCCCCCGTCCTTGTTCACGCAGATCCCGACGCTCAGTTCCGGCTGGAGACCGATGCCTTGAATTACGCCTATGGTGCCGTCCTATCCCAGAAACAGACCGATGGGCGTCACCACCCAATCGGCTTCATGTCGAAGTCCATGAATCCGGCCGAGCGGAATTATGGTATTCCCGACAAGGAGGCCCTCGCGATCGTAAAAGGTCTACAGAACTGGCGTCACTGGCTTGAACGAACTCGTCTCCCGGTCCAGATCCTTACCGACCATAAGAATCTGGAGTACTTTGCGAAACCTCGAATCCTGAACCGACGGCAGATGCGTTGGTTGGAGTTGCTCACGCACTACAACTACGAGATCCACTACCGACCTGGTGACAAGAACTGCACCGCTGACGCACTGTCCCGACGCGCTGAACTCCGACCCGCCGACAGCGAAGACGAAATTCCGCAGTCTCTGATTCCCGCTGAGAACTTCACAGAGCTGGCCACTTGTGAGGCTGAGATGACTCCTTCGGACTGGGAAGGTCTTGGAGAGGTCTTTGTTGCCGCCCTCACCGTTTCGGATTCGGAGATTCTGGCGGAAACCCGCACGATCGCTGCGGACTGGGAGGATAAACCGGAAGGACTAGTTTGGGATGATGGATTAGGATGGAAGGACGGTAGGATTTGGATCCCCGAGTCGGACGACCTCTGGAAGAAGGTTATGGGACTCTATCACGATTCTCCGGTCACTGGCCACTTGGGAACTTCGGGAACCCTTGAGCTCGTCGGTCGCAGCTACTGGCGACGCGACTTAGCAGCTTGGGTGAAATGATATGTCCAAGGGTGCCATACCTGCAGACGTGCGAAACATCGGAATCAGTGGGAATTTGGAAAGCTTCAGCCGATTCCCGCTCCTGACGGACCTTGGCAATGGATTCAGTCGGATTTCGTAGGTGAACTCCCCAAATCGAGTGGTTTCAATGCCATCTACGTCGTCTCCGACAGATTGACTAAGATGGCCCACTTCATTCCTATGACAACCGATATTTCCGCTCCCGACTTGATGAAGCTACACATCCGCCACATCTGGAAACTGCATGGAATCCCGCTGGTACATGGAACGGACCGAGGATCAACCTTCACCGCCGCGTTTACGAAAAGCCTCTACAAGGGACTCGGAATAGAACCCCGCTTCTCGACCGCCTATCATCCGCAGACGCAAGGACAAGTCGAAAACAACAACAAGTGGATGGAAACCTATCTCCGCATGTTCTGTTCTCACCGTCAGGACGATTGGGCCGACCTCCTCCTGATGGCGGAGTTTTCGTACAACAACCACCACCATCCATCCATCGATACAACTCCGTTCTTCGCGAATTATGGTTATCACCCGACTCTCTCGAACGTCCTGACTGCAGCCCAATCCGATGGGCCTGACGTGCGGATCCGGCGGATTCACGAAGCCCAAGAGGAGTGTAAACGCGCCATCAAACGGTCACAGGAGATTTCGAAACGAGCCTACGATAAATGGAAACACGACAATCCCGGTTTCCAAGTCGGAGATTCGGTTTGGCTCGAGGCTACCAACCTCGCGACCGATGAACCCTCCCCGAAACTCGCTAGTAAACGTCACGGACCGTTCCGAATCAAGGATAAGCTCTCGGATTTGACTTACTGACTGGAACTTCCCGCTCAATGGAAGATTCACGACGTATTCCACGTTAACGTCCTATCCGAGGCTACTCCCGATACGATCCCGAACCGCGCGAATCCCGCTCCGCCTCCGATTAAAGTCAACGATGAGGATTTCTGGGTTATTGAGAAATACCTGGATTCCCGATGGTTCCGAAACAGATTCCAGTTCAAGATCCGATGGGAGGGCTTCACCGAGGAGCACGACACTTGGGAAAATGCCGAGGACATCGATTCCGACGCCGGACCTCGTCTCCTACAAGAAGGAGATGATGATTTCGACTTGGAGGAGGACTTTTATCGTAGACATCCCGACGCCCCTAAGCGAACTGACCCTCCTGCCGCTCGCACACGACCTGCCAGACGAAGGAGAGTCCGTCAATAGTCAGCGAGGACGCTGACCCTTGGTGGGGGGTACTGCGATAATATCGCCCTTTTTTCCCTTTTCCTCCTTATTCCGACAGCCTCCGCTCCCTCCGGTCGCTCCGACACCTTCCCTCCACTTCCGCTTCCATTCCCGCTTCCTTTCCGATTCCCTCTTTCCTTCTCCCGCTCTCTATGACTCGTGTCTCGTAATATGGACTCTTTCTGACGTTTCCCGATTTGTGTCTTGTATTTCCCCTTGGCTGTGTCATTCTCCGCTCGCTACTAGGCTCGCTCCGATGGTATAGACCCGCCTCCACCCTGCGCGCTCCACCTAATTCCTCTTCGCTTCCACCTCCGTGCCACCGCGTTCGCATAGCCTCCACATCACCGCCTCTGTGTAGATTCCACTTCCACATGGCCCCCGCCTCCACTTTGTGCCACTTTTTTTTTTTTTTTTTTTTTTTTTTTTGTGGGTCAGGGAGGCAGCTCTGCCGCCGACCGCACGACAAGCCAAAGAGGGGAAGTGGTCTCCCGGCCCCTGCAATGACAGGTCTGTGGGGTGGCGCCCCGTCATCCGGCACCGCCTGTTCTCTAGAACTCTCCCTACCGTCACCCGCAGGAATCTGGTTTAAGACTCTGTTGCCTGTTGGAGGCACCAATACAGGCCCGCCCACGACCATGCACAAGAGTGAGCTGGTCTCCCGGCACTCAAGCGCAAACGGACTGAGACTCCAAGGCTTCAGTGGCCAGAAGTGTGGGGGTCGCCAATGGCCGGAGCGACCGCGGAATACCCACTAAACCTGCGGGGGGCCTCCTGTCCAACATCGGTGATGATGACCCCTGCCTGCGGCTGACAGGGCGCACCTTACCGGACCGCCCAGAAGTGGTTTAACGTCCCTCCCTGTGGCCCTGCCGTCTGCCCTAAGTGAGCTCAGACAGGACCCACTATTCCCCACCTTACGACAGGAGTAGAACCCGCCCCCAGAGGGTGAAGAAAGGGTGATGAGGACGACGTGGAACGTCCTATTTGTGACTTGGAACCATCCATACGCTAGGCGTAGGCGTCATCCGTGAGGGCTCGCAGAATCACCTCCCGCCTAGGGAGGCAGCGCGAGCTCCCATTCACGATCGGCGCCTGAATGGCGCGTAGGATTGACTTACCTCTCTTAGAGAGCCGCACCCCAGCACCCTGCCTCAGGAGGTGGGATATGGGGGGCGGCAGGTTTCTGAGATCGCCCACGAGGGGGGCGGCTGCAGGGTCAGGGGTAATAACAGGCGGCTCCTCGTCGCCGTCGCCCGCTGTTCCCTGCCTCAACATATGCGCTGGGACTGGAGTGGAGAGCACATCGCGCAGGGAGGTTGCGCAGTTCGTGGGCATGAATTTGAAACCCGCGTCGTGGATCTCTTTCATGCGCCACTTCCACAGGGCCCAGTAGTAGTTACCTACTATCCATTCCCGCTGTTGTCTAGATTTCTTTAGACTCTTGAGTATCTTTTTCCGCCCCTTCACTATGGGGTAAGCCGCGTCCTCTAGCGCCCCCAGCGCAAGGAGGGGGAACCAAGGAGAAGCGCCCCATGAGTCAGGGGAGAGTGTCTTAAAGCCAGAATTAGGGTGCAGAGCGCCCAAGACTGTCAGCAGACACGCCATCAGTGGCTGTAATACGTAGGCGCTGCAACCCAGAAGAATGTGACTTAGAGTCATCTCCATCCCGCATAAGCAGAACCTTCCCATATCAGACTTAGCGTGCCCTTGACCATAATACCTGTGACTGAGGACCTGCGCCCCGTTCATCTCCTTCCAGAGCACCTCCTTCAATCCCTCGGGAATGGTCAGGCTCCACACTTTCCTGATGTAATTTCCGGGGTCCAACACCACCCCAAACATACTGCCCAGGGTGACCATCCATCTGTCAGAGAAGGCCTCGAACTTCAGTGTCTTCGCAGGCGCCCCCACCCGTGCGCGCACTACCAGCTTGGTCAGGTAATCCAGAGGTTGGTGGCAAAGGACGGGGGCGTCGTCAATCCATCCACTCGGCACTGTTAGTGAGCCAATATCCAAGCGCCTGCCTTTTTTACGGCCTTCATTGGCGAGCTTATCAGCGAGGTTGTTCATGACATCATCCCTGTGAGCCTTGGCTTTCTCGAATCGTAGCCTTCCTGTCCTATCTCGTAGCAGGTACAAGAGTGATCGCAGGAGGGGCGTCGGCGGCCCTCTGCTGAGATGTCGCGGGGCATCACCCCACCCGTCCCTTTCCATGGCCAGGAGGCCTCCTCCCAACAAACCCAGGACGAACGTAGAGTCAGTGTGGATGACCAAGTGGGCATCCCGCCAAGCCATCAGGCACAGCACCACGGCCGCAACCTCGGCGACATTGTTAGAGAGGGTCGACCCTGTCAATGACACGGCGTCCTGGAACTGCATGTCTGACACCCACGCGGAACCTGCGGTGCAGACGTCAGTACCATTGTCCTTAGCGGACCCATCTGTCCAGACATGTATATCTCTCTCATGGATAATGGGGCTCGCTCGTCTGCTGGCAGGCGGCGCGGCAGGGGTGTACTCAACCATGTGGTTTCGCACTCTAGTTCTCTTGTAGGCATCCTTGACGACTCGTCCCACAATGATTGATTTCGGGGCTGTAAAGATCCTAACGCACCCGAGGGGGCTGTCCATGTCGGGCCAGATATTAACGCTCTGGTGTGTGCCAAGGGCGCCCAGATTTCTCAGCGGTGACCAGCTCGATGCATGCACCAGTTCCTTCATGGCTGACACCGTCCTCTTCAGGCCCGTCCCCCTAAGGGGAGGGGGGGCGTAGAGGTGGATTACCTCACGCACCCCGCTATCTCCTAGGCCGAGCAACTTCCTGAACCTCTGCGAGCCAGGCCGGGGCAGGGCTGGGTGGTTAAGGATAGGCGCACCCATCCTTGCTGCGATGGACGGGGCAGCACAGACTATGTCCAGCCCGAACTTCCTAGCGGTTAAGAACGCCTGGGACACTCTGCTCTGTAGCAGGGAGGGCATCGTGTGTGCTTGTTGCAGGAAAGGGTTAAGACCCCCGTACGTGCCGGCCCTACTGGACGTGGAAGCCATTTTAAGGTCCATCCAGGTCCACTGCTTCCAGGGTACTCTCTGGTCCCCTGTGACTAAATCGCTCAGGAATTTCAGGTCAGCGGCCATCTTCCGGGTTGCGAGGGAAGGCGTACCGAGGCCCCCTTCCGCCAAAGGGGCCTCCAAGGTCTTGTAGGCCATCGCGGAGAATTTTCCCCGGACGAAATTCATTATTTTGTTCCCGATTCTGTTGAGCACGCTCGGTGGGATCCCATTACCATCCATTAGGAAATGGCACCTGGAGAGCATGAGGGCCTTCGCCAGAAGTGACCTATTTCTCGCAGAAGCACCAATTGCTCGCCACTGCGATATGATTTTCTTCACGTGTTTGTCAATTTGCATCCACCTGTCATACGCGAAATCCCGGCTACCGACCCAGACTCCTAGTATACGCAGGGGGTCCACGGGTGGCAGGATGTGCGCGCCTGGTATAGTCCGGCCTCCCATGTCCTGCTGGGTGTAGCAAGCAAGCTGGAAGTCATGTGGGCCAACTGGCTTAACGTCCGTCTTATCCATGTTAAACTTTGATCCGATAACTTTGGAAACAGATGTCAGGCAGTCAGACACCTCTTGCACAGAGTCGTTTTGTCCAAGGAAAAGGTTAATGTCGTCAGCGTATAGCATGACTTTTATGGGCGCGAGGCCCGGCACGGCAAGGCCCTTGACCACCTGCCGCAATTTAATGGCCAGGGGCTCTATGGAGAAGTTGAACAGCAGGCACGACAGCGGGTCACCCTGTCGCACACCCCGTTTCAACGTAAAGTACGGGCTATACCCACTGTTAATGCGGACCCTAGATCTACAATTGTTGGTGAGATCACTAATTAGTAGGATAAGACCAGGGGGGAGTCCTGACGCAACCAGGACCTGTAAGAGCCAGGGCTGGTCCACCCTGTCATAAGCCTTCGCTTGGTCCAGGCCGACTATGAAACCTGGGGTGCCCGTTGCGTCACAGAGGTGTGCAACCTCGGAGGCCAGCCTAGTGTGTTCGTTCATCAGCCGCCCCGGCACGAAACCCTTTTGGTCCGGGTGGAGCTTGGCCACTGCCCAGGGGGCGAGCCTTGAGTTTATCAGGTTAGTGTACATCTTACAGTCCGTGTTCATAGACGAGATCGGCCTGTAATTGGATACCAGGGTAGGGTCCCCTTTTTTATAGAAGAGGCTGATATTAGCGTTTTTGAACCCCGCTCTGGAGGAACCTCGCTCAGCGATGTCTTTGGTTAGGCTGGCGAATGCTGACCAGAACGTCACGGGTGGTTCTTCGCTGTCCTGCAGCCCAGCGAGCATTCCTATGAGACGCTTCCAGAAGTTGTAGTGGATGCCGTCCGGCCCTGGGGCGGTATTCGGCATTTTCGACAGGAGGGCTCTCATCTCTTCCTCCATGAAGGGCCCTTCCGAGATATCCTCCGGCTTAGGGTCGGGGCGTCGCAGGCTCTGGAGCCTAACTTCCTCCAGCAGGGTCTGTTGCGCCTCGAGTCTCCCTTGGTCAGTTTGCTCCGGGGTGTGCAAGTCAAAGAAGTAATCTCTGGCTATGCTTGTCATACCGGCGAGGCTTGTTTGGGCAATATTGTCAGCCGGCCGTTGCAGCCCCTCCACAGAGACCGAGGCTCGGCTGCCTCTCTCATCCAGCTCTTTGTTAGAGGACTGTTTGAACCACTCAGATGAGTGGGTTCTGGTCATTTTCTCCCACTTAGCCCTTGTGGAGGAATCCAGATTAGACGCCCGCTCTTTTAGGAGATCGGCCACGCCTTTCTCTTTCCGCGGTGCCAGGAACTGCATTGCACCAGCTTTGCCTTTATTCGGCGCGGCGGGGAGTTGCTTCCTTGTCATGACCTGCCAGGGCGACGCTTCGCTGGCGACAAAATGTTTGCTTGCTTGTGGCAGGACCTCGTAAGCTGGCATAGCGCAGGGCCAATCCGGCGTAGTCCTGGCAGGTGGGCGCCGCTTGGCCCATATTTGTCTGTTAGCACTCGTGACCGCGCTCATTATCATGTCAGGTGATATCGCCTCTCTCTTCATGGCTGCCACCCAGTCCCTCTTACCGGACTTTTTCATGGCCTTCACTTCCCTTAACCCTCTGTCAAGGACAGTACTCTTGAATTCAGCCCAGGTCTCTAGTGTAACAGGGCCATTGGCCGTTAACGCGTCCCACGCCAACAGGACTGCTGGCCAGAACCTTCTTGCTTTGTCGAGCACTTCAAGGCTCGGCAGCCTGGGCGCCGGCTTGGCTTTCTCAATCCTTGGCTTTTTTGGGTACACAGGCACCATTATAAGCCTGTGGTCCGAGGCCCCTGTGTCCAAGGGTGCCACCTTGCCGGCCGACCACCCCTGTACCGGGCGGTATATCCTATCCAGCCTGGAGTACACTCTGCCGTGCGCTGTAGCCTTGCTGTAAGACCACAGAGGTGGGGCGGGATCGGGACCCGCTGTATCAGTAAAGCCGCATAGCGCTTTTATGTTATTAAACACGGTTAGTAATCTGACCGGCGCCCTGTCTGGGTGGGCATTAGGGAATCTGTCCCCTGCAAATTCCACAAAGTTCCAGTCCCCGGCTGCGAAGCAGCCTCCCCAATGTGTTCTGGCTTGCCGCCTCACGAACGCTTCTAGTCTACCACTTAGTCTCTCGTAGAACTCAGTCAGGGACAGTTGTCCCTTCGATATATCCCCGTACACCCCGAGGATCCAGAGAGATTCCCTGCTGGTTCTGTGAGACGCGTGAACTACTATTGCGTATCCAGGGATAATAATTTCTTTGTGCAGAACGTCCCATCCAGATCCGGCCTTAACTACGATTGCCACGCCAGCCCTGTGCGCCAAGCCGGATTGCTCCAGGACCTGTACCCGTCGACTGATTGGGAGCGAAGTCGTGTGTGTCTCTGTCAGGACTAATATATCAATATCTTCTAGGGTTAGCAGGTGTTCAACCAGGCGCATTTTGGCCTTGTCTTTGGGCGCGGCCCGAGAGCCTTGCCCGCACATGTTCCACGTGGCCACCTTAAAGGGTTTCTTAGTCAGCACTAAGGGGGGGTCCTCTGGCTCTGCCTCAGTCCCATCCGGGAGCCTCCCTCTGGTCCCTTTAGGGGCTGAGGTCTGGCCTGACCCTGAGCTTGGGGGGGGCGGATTGCAGTTTGAGCCTGCAACCCTCCGCCTCGGAGGTGCAGGGTGGGGGTTTTCGCAAGTCTGGCTGTTTGAGACACTGGCAGCCACCACACCAGCCAGGGAGGTACCCGCTGTCCCTCCGCCGTCACCGTCAGCCCCTCGGCCCTGAGCCGGGTAGCCGACAGCCTGTGCGGGACGTCTTGAGGTTGCGAGCTTGTATTCCATGGAGCTGTGGAGGGGGATTGCCCCGTAAGTGACCTGATCAGTAAAATAGGGGAACGCCGGAGGGCCATGGCTAATTCCCCTCTAAATTGTTGTTGTGTATGGTTGTCAATCGCAGGGCATCCACTTCGTGCCACCTACACTATGCGATGCCACCCACCTCACCGCTTTCCACTTCACCGCCCTCTGCAGTCCAGTAGCCGCGTGTTTGTAATTTAGACATTGTATTTAACCTTGGACTCGATGGGGAATGTCCCTCACTCGACGTCTCGATTATAGACGTTTGTTATTGTGCGCCCTGCCCCGCTTGCTCAGAATCCCGACGCTCCTCGCTCGCCCGCTTGCTCGCCCCTGATCGTCAGACTTCGGCCCTCAAGACCGCGTGGACCATTCCCCCGCCCTCGTGTGCTAATTCCCACCCGTAGCACCGCTGGGCTAGCCAGCCGGACCGAACCCCCGCTTCAGTCAGCCCCTTCGGTGTCGCACCTAGTCGGAGCGCGTAGCTGCCGAGACAGATTGGGCGCCCGTCGTGCTTTTGGGCAGTCGCTTGGGTATTAGGTCCGACAAGCCCGTAAGTCGTCATACCCATCCCTTCCTCCTCTCCTCGGAGTTTATATTCCCGCCGGCGCGCGTGGACGAGCGGAGAACTTAATTCCGTCGGCGAACGGACTAGCCTCAAGCTCTCCTTTTATTCCTCTCTCGGCTTCCGTTCGCGTGTCTCTGTCGGAGACCGTCGGAATTACCGATTCCATCGCAGCACAGCCCCGTCACACAACTGCCAAAAAAAAAGTCAGTCAAATGTGAATTCCTCTTGCTCAGAGTAGTTGCGCAGAAAATGAATGATACAAATATGATGTACAAATTTAACTATTGACTGCATGTATTTTTGAGTGAAATATATAAGTTGAATTTTTTCACTGAACTCTTGGGAGCGGGGGCATGTTTCGTGTAGCAGAAATAGCTCTATTTCACTCCTTAAACCCAGTTTCTTCCTAGATAGAGGTCCCCTAAGTTCATTTTGCTTGGCTTGACCATCATGTGTCCTGGACATGGAAACATATCCCAACAGTGCTATGGGGGACCCCCATTCAGCTCTCCAACCTATTTGACCTGTGCCTTGTCATGGAATACACCAAAACCAGTATGCAGATGGTCTATCACATGATCAGAGAGCTTCAAATTTGTGGTGCTGTTTGAACACCAGCTAGGGCGACGCCCATTGGGCATCCAAGAAAGCTTACAAGTAATCACATGGATGTATGTTTTATTCTCCCCCCTAATCCAACATCATCTCATTTGTTTCAATGAATCAAAGCCCAGCTCTTGCAAAAACCTAATGTGTTTCCTTGATGAGCTCCTCTCAGACCTATGAGAGGCATGTCCAACTGCAAATGTAAGCTTGAGCACGCTCTGGTGTGCACCCTATCACAAGGGCTATCAAAGGAAGAAGGTAATTCCTAACTATTTCACTTCCATGTGCTCGAAACTCATGTGTTTCAACTTATTAGATCACTAAGGCAGCCAGGGAGGCTTGCTTCGTCAAACAGGCGCAATATGTCATGGAAATCGGCAGGTTTCTGCCCCACAAGCTTGCTTTGGCTGAGTGGGCTGACATAGGTTAATTTCATAAGAATTACAGTCACTAGGTAGTATTTAAAACATTCTTATTTGCTCTGGTAGCCTGTGACAGCAGATTGGGGGTATATGATGCCTGTAATTTGATTTGAGTGCCGAATGGATGGTGCGGAGGCCATTGTCTTGATGTGAATTAGTACAAAACTGCTTAAAGTACTGCCTCGGAAAGTCTGCGGCAAATCTACATTCTGAGGACGACTGAGAAGATTGTTGAGGTTTGCATCCATGTGGTTCATGTTCACCCTCTTTCGAATGACTCATACTTGACCTATGTATATTCCCCACATACATCAGCCTTCTCCAGCCAATAAAGCGCACCCCCGCCCCTCAGAACTTGGTCAATATTTTCAACTTGTTTATTTCACTCAAAAATACAGGCAGTCGATAGCTAAATTTTTGTACATCATACTTGTATCATTCATGTTCCGCACAACTACTCTGAGCGAGAGGAATTCACGTTTGATTGACTTTTTTTTTTGGCAGTCGTGTGACGGGGCTGTGCCAACCCTTTTGACAACGGCTATAAAACCTTGGCCAGCACCTGATGATCCTCCGAATATGAGAGGGAAGGAATAATGGCCTACAAATCCTCATCATGTTCAAAACTAAGGGGCCGTAGTTATATGTACACAAGTGTGAGATGATGGAATGAAGAACGTCCGTCTCATGGCAACTCGCGTCCGTAATGGTAGAATTAGTGGTGCACGTAGCACGCGGAGGTTGTGCCACCTCGCCTCCAACAATTCCGCATAACGATAAGATGCGGGTATGGCAGACATATGGAGTCTTACCGAAAACTCCCGATATTCAACAGACCCAACTTGCCGCTCTCGATCATCGTCGTTCTAATCGGTCTCGTGCCACGACGCCTCCTACAAGTGGTTCGATCAACCTTCTCTCCGCCTTCCATGCTCTCTTCGCCGAGGTACGCCTTCACTCCCAATCCGCCATTTCTGACTGCCCAACGAAACCTCACCGAACATTGTCAGTCGTCGGTCGCACGTTCACTCGACTCGGCAGAACACCAGAGTACCTGTATATACTCCTCTCCGTCTCCATCGCAATCCAGCTCGCCTTCGTTGCATTCGGTGTCTGGCTGCTACTCCGCCGCGATCGACCTTCAGCTCGTCTATACTAGGGCCTGCCCGCCATCGTTATTACACTGTGGATGGCCGTCGGAATCTTCTTCACCGCCTTCCTACAATCGGAGGTTCTCGGACGCGCTGGTACCGTCCATATAAATGACGTAGGCGTGCGTGCTGGCGTGTGTCATGGGCGTCGACTGGAAGCTATTATACTTCGTCAAGTTTGCACTCATCGAGTGTATGACCGTATGGGCGCTCCGACTTCGACGGTCATCAAGCACAGAGTCAACGAAATGCGCAAGACGTCAGCAGTACTCTTCGCCGAACAACAAAAGAGCAACATTCCGGCGCAGTGTCGGTGACAACTTGGGCTAGGTCGAGGAGCGTCAGGTGCGCCTCTTACTCCGTCCATCACTCACCATTCTACCTGTGACGCAGGACGGTGAAGCGGGAGGACCCATTGGAGTTCGTAAATCTCGAGATGGGTGTGTATGTCTTTTATCGCGTCTATCATTTACCATTCTCACTGTCACGTACTAGGGTGTGCGGAGGTGCAGACGGTCGTCTCAAGTCGGTGGTCCTTTTTGCGCGATTCGGAGAATGTGATGTACGTCTCGTTCCCCCCGCTCCGTGTTTTCCGTTCTAAATGATATACAGAATAGTGGGCTCGGACAGCACTTCGAAGGTCGAATGGACATGGACGTCTCTTACCCTGTCAAGCAGTTGCCTTTACGCAGGGCGGACGTTCCCTGCAACGGATACCCTGCTGCCTCATTGGAGCCACTTGGAGACCATCATATATGCCTCTTACCCTGTCTCACGGTTACTATTCTAACTTCCATCCAGGGCGATTGTTGCACGACGAGAACAATCGTATTTGTTGGGGCCCGCTACAAACGCAGAAGGATACAATATGAATCTAGAAGTCTTGCTATAACCGTCAATCCGGTATCCAGGCACAGGAGCTCGAAACCCGAAACATATCTCCCCAGCGATACAAAAACCTGGGAAAGCAAACTATTCAAATCCAGACTTGCCCTCCTTTCCAGCACAACGGGGATGAAAAACGCCTTCGACCCTAATAGGATACTCGTCAGACATCCCTCATTCTTGGACCAGCTCCAAGCATCAGTGTATCGGCAGCTTGCGCAAGCACCCGATCAGTAGAGTAATCGCTGGGCTTCTCCACTTTCTTCCCTGTCCAAATAATCCACGCAAATGATACTCCGAGGACGACGCAGGTGAGTGGAAGCGTAAAAGCGAGATAAATCCGGCCTTGATCGGAGAGGGTGACCTGGCTCTGATCAATTTTGAAAAAACCCATGCTAAAGACCGTCTGGGAGAGAAACTGGGTTAGCGGGGGATTCCTGACGAAGGATCGGACCTACAGCAACGAAAGTAGCCGGAAGGAAATGAGAGTGACGAGGGTGACTGCCTTCATAACCTCACTGTCACGCTTAGTGTCGTATGCAATGACAGCCATCGATTGTGCTTGGCGCGCACTCTGCGCCGCGAGCTCTACCATCCGTTTTGTAGCCTCCGCATGATATTCTGTCGAGATCTTCATTTGTGTTGTCGCCTCTGCATTTTGCCTCATGAGGTCTGTCATGGTGGCCGTCATGTCGGCATTCTTCATTGCGAGTTCTCCCATCTCTTCCGTCATCTTGGCATTTTGCTCGGACACAGTCTTCATCCCTTCGACCACCCGTATATTGGTGTAGTTCAGCAACTGTATCAATTGTAAGTAAGCACCCATTGGAATGAGGATGGAGATGCGTTACCAAGTTCAAGGATCGGTCATACCGGCTGACAAGGTTGTCCAAAAGAAGGTCGGTCACCTCACATTGCATCCTTTTCTCTGTGATTAGTACATCCAAAGACCCCTTGATGGCAGGATCAAGATTCAGTAGGCGCCAAAAGTCTTGCAAATACCCCTCCAAAGATTTGAGTGCAGATCGAAAAATTTTAGAGTCACCACTTGTCGCATTCGCAAGTCTGAAATTGATTTCAGCACTCCGAACGCGGGAATCATGGTCAGCATCGCTTTTCAATGCTCGTGATGCCATGTCCTGTTGTTAAGTTCATTTAGTACATGCGTAAATGGAGCTTTCCATCACACACTCCACCAGTAGTCATTTGGTCCCACGACTCTGCTGTTACTCTAAAGCAATCCTGTACGACAACAAAGCATTGTGTCATTAGGCGACCTATCTCCTCGGGCTGGATGGACCCTCCAGACAACTCCTTGAGGTGCTGAATCATCCGAAGGTGCAACCGATTCAGGTCTGTTGTGATGATTGTAGTTTGTTGATTTGTGGCATTGTAAGAGACGTACAGCCTTGGGTAGAGAGTAGTTGACTCGTAGCGCTCGAGTTTGGATTGTAATTGACCTAAATATGGCTCTGATAACAAGTGCAAATCATCTTGAGATAAGTTACACCGTAATAGGAGGCCCATCCACCAATCTTGACCCAAACGTTAGCACTTTACGAGGTGAATAGTGTCGAGCACTTGCGGAAAGCAATATTTCCATCACAGGAGTCAATGAAAGAATGAAAGAATGAAGTGGACGATTCGTGGTGCGTGTCCCATACAGCGGCAGGCGCCCCGCAGACGGAAAGGATGCGCTGGGTATAGGTCGAGAGGACTGCCGCCATATTCTCCTGGGAGGTGAGGAATCTGAAGTTGATCAAACAGGGATAATGTCACAATGAGGTCACATCTTACAGTAGCCTGAATCGACTCTCGGGGTCTGGTTTCTGGTAGAAAATGAGCAATGAACAGAAACAAAGCACTGGTGCTCACTTCCAACCGAGCAGCCAGCTCCGGCTCCGTGACGTGTCCAATGAGTATTTCTGAGGAGATTGTTATTCAGGGAAACTGCGATAGAGGTCGGACTCACCCCGACCAGACGAAGAAAACTCGGCGACATGGATTACATTTTCTTTGGTTCGTGTCTCCTTATTGCGTTCTTCGTTGAGATACTGAAAAGCGTCCATCAACTCCTGCATTCGAGCCTCAGAGACATATGGCCCAGGTCGACCAGTCGGCCATGATTCCCAGTCCATAGGGTCGCCGTTCCATTGATGTTTGAATGTCGTAGGATTCGTGATATCTCCCAATTTAGGCGTTCTCTCTGGAGAGGATAATGGGTGGTCACCTCCGGCCTTCCGATGTGGTTGCCAATGTGCCAGGATATTGATCAACTGTTGATTGGGCAGTTGTCATATCCGAGACTTGAGAGGATCCTGTAGCAGCGGAGGCAGCTTAGGGTGTGACGGGAAGTAAAACTCTCTTCCTTATCTATTTATACGGTAGGATCATGTATGGATTACCAACCGCCGAGCCACATATGAAACCAATGCTGAAATGTACGGAAGCGGGTCTGCAACCCTGCATATGACCGATACCCAGTAACCATAGGGGAAATCCAAACCGTACCTATTACAACGAGGACACTAGTATTCCGACAGGGGGAGCTGCCAAGATTCCCTGGCCGTGCTGGAATTCATGTCGCTTTTGAGCCTGGATATATAGAAGAAACGTTGGGCGCCTGTACATGGTATTGTCATAAATTGGAAATGATATGCTGGCAAGTACACCTATATTGTTAGAATTGGTACTTCCAGATGTTTCAGGTTTCGAGCTTCGTTGCCTGGATACTAGATGGACAGTTATATAAGCGCTTCAGATTCTTACGTGTTTGTAATAGCTGGCGCCGACAAACACGAATGCTCTCGTCGTACACGGCAGCGCGGAAAATTCATACGGATATCGGATAAAACGGATATTTATGGTGTCACATGAGGGCCCGTGGGGCTCCTGAGGATTGGATATGACAGTAAATGGAAGGACTTCCCATGGAGGTATAGGATGTATATCACCCAACGTTTGAAAAGAAAAAGACAGGTGCTCTGCCGTTAGCCGCTCTTTGTGGTTACTCCTCGTCGGAGGTCGAGGGTGCCAGCTCAAATCCAAACCTGCTTGGCTGTATTTACATCGTAGAGCTACATCTCAGCCCACGATGGTTAGTTACGTCAATTCAAGGGATTCCGACAGGTTCCTCACCTGGCTTGGGCACCTCACTGGCTCAGCTCAATAGTACCAGGGCGAAGGACTTGCATCTCCTTAGCCTTTGAGCCCGACTTTTTCAACCTTGTCCAACCTGTCTAACCCAATCAGTCCCGCCGTTCCATACCTAGGCTGACACCCACTTACTCCATTATCGAGGTCATTAGGGTCTGAAATGCAATCCACGCATTGACTAGGTTCTTTGTGTCGACGAACCTGTGATCCTCGAGGCTGGTGGCATTGAAGTCGCCCGCAATGATCCTGCCACTGCATCCAAGGTGGTGGGTAAGATACCAGTCATCCAAATTGGGCACCCTCCCAAAAAAAGGAATAAATAAATAAAATAAGGGAAAGACCACCGCCAAAATTGAGATTTTGGAATTCTCGAAAGTTTGGATGGGTCGAGGATGGCGGATATAAATAAATAAAATCTACATTACACTCAGACTATTCTCAGACTACGCAGGCTATGAAGGATATCTGGAGGAAGGGTGCAATGGGCCATGATACCTACGATTAGCCCAAGCGGCATCTGCTCCTGTCAATCCTTTTCGATACACATCACAAAGTTTCTCGTGGCCCATAGTGAATTTCTGGTGAATTTTCGATGGCCACAGACAAGTACTGGTGAAGGAAATAAGGGTATTCAAACTCCGATTCAATAGAACCGAGACAAAGGGAGAGGCTGCCAAATATTGAAAGCCCAAAAAGTAACCCGGCGCAGTTTGGGGGATGATGTCCACATGTAGCGCATACCTCTTCAATTTGCTCGGGAGGGTCACACGGGAGATGCATCCGAGCATGAGCTTTCCCCCCCCCTCCCTCCCATCGCTTTCCTTTTGCGAATCCAAGTCGGAGGCAAGGAGCGTACTGGGCGAGCGCAACAGCGTCATGGTCGCAAAGTGAACGTCCTTTGACCCTCGGCGTCAGTCACAGGAAGGCATCACATACTGTTGCATCGGCCAGGAGAGGCCCGGACCTCGGGCGTGACTTCTTGGAGAAAAACAATATCAGGGGATTTCGGTCCCAGTCCCTCGAGAATATGGCCGCGGATGAGTTTGGCACGTGAGACGGACCGCGAGGAGAGGGCGTCGATGTTCCAGGAAATAATATGAGAGGTAGCGTCTTTTCGACTAGCTGCGCCTGCGTTCGTGCGACTTCGCTCTATGCGTCATGTGTGCCCACGCTCGGGTGGAGGAGTTGAAGACAGAGAGAGTCTGTTGGTGACGACAGTGACGATGGCGGGGTGTTGGCATTTGGCGGGGTTTCAGTACTGTTGGACGCGTTCTCCGATCGCCAATCACTACAGTCCAACTTAGTGTTCAAGGCCCGTCTCGTTCCCGATCTTAGCTCAACCTTCAAAGAGCCTTGGCGCCGTTCTAACCAGACATGGAACCACAGCACAATGAGAAAACGCGGCAGGGTTGTGCAGTGGCTCCGCTGTTGGCGCAGTCCATGTTGGAGTATATTGGGTCTTCGCCGCGCGCCGAACTGTGCGCGTTTCTTGCGCCCTCTTTTTCCATGTGCGCTCTCGTTTTGTGGACAATACAAACTCCGCTGGCGACTTTCAGGCTCAGCTGTTTCCCCCCAAACACGCTGAGCTTACCCTAGGGTCTCTGCAGGGTCATGGCGGTCATATTAGAGTAAGTTACCACTAGTACCAATCACAACTACTTGAGCAGCGAACTCTGCCTTGGTCTCATCGCTTGCATTTGCGTTTGCGTAGATTCCCCCCTAAATAGACGTTAGCCTGTGACTCGGCACTGAGAGTACCCGATACCAGTACTATCACCAAGCATAGTTACTTTCTTTCTTCTGACGTTGTCAATTCACAAGGAAAATATATTTCGATTCAATTGTGAAACCTTGGCCAGCACCCCACCCTTTCCGAATATGAAAGGGGATGGAATAATGGCCTAAAAATCTTGATCGTGTTCATAACTAAGGGGCCGTAGTGATATGTACACAAGCGTGAGACGATGGAATGAAGACAGTCCATGTCATGGCAACTGGCATGGCGTCCGTGGTGGAGCGGTGCACGTAGCACGCAGAGGTTGTGCCACCTCACCTCCAACAATTAGGTATAACGATAAGATGCAGGCCTGGCAGACTTATACAGCCTTCCCGAAGAGTCCCGTTATCCAACAGACCTCAACTTGCTGCTCCATCATTGTTTCACGAGTGTATGACCGCATGGGCGCTCCGACCTCGACGGTCATCAAACACAGAGTCAGCGAAAGGCGCAAGACGTCAACAGTACTCTTCGCCGAACAACAAAAGGGCAACATTCAGCTCAGTGTCGGTGACAACTCGGGCTAGGCCCATCAGGTGCGCTTCTTACCCCATCCACCATTCACCATTCTGACTGTGACGCAGGACAGTGAAGCGGGAGAGCCCTTTGGAGTTCGTGAATCTCGAGATGCATGTGTATATCTTTTATCGCGTCTGCCGTTTACCATTCTCACTGTCACGTACTAGGGTGTGCGGAGGCGCAGACGATCGTCCCAAGTCAGTGGTAATTTTTGCACGATCCGAAGAGTGTCATGTACGTCTCGTCCCCCCGCTCAGCGTTTTCCGTTCTAACCGATGCGCAGGATGGTGGGCTCGGACAGTACTTCGAAGGTCGAATGGACATGGACGTCTCTTACCCTGTCGAGGAGTTGCCTCTCAAACTGCCACTTAGGGCGGACGTTACCTGCTGCGGACACCCTGCTGCCTCATTGGAGCCACTCGGAGACTACCATGTACGCCTCTTACTACGTCTCACCGTTACTATTCTAACTTCCATCCAAGGCGATCGTTGTACGACGGGAACAATCGTGTTTGTTGGATCCCGCTACAGATGCGGAAGGATATGAACGATATGAATCCTGAAGCCTTTATATAACCGTCAATCCGGTATCCAGGCGCCGGAGCTCGAAACCCGAAACATATCTCCCCAGCGATACAAAAACCTGGGAAAGCAAACTATTCAAATCCAGACTTGTCCTCCTTTCCAGCACAACGGGGATGGAAAACGCCTTCGACCCTAATAGGATCCTCGTCAGACACCCCTCATTCTTGGACCAGCTCCAAGCATCAGTGTATCGGCAGCTTGCGCAAGCACCCGACCAGTAGAGTAATCGCTGGGCTTCTCCACCTTCTTCCCTGTCCAAATAATCCACGCAAATGATACTCCGAGGACGACACAGGTGAGCGGAAGAGTAAAAGCGAGATAAATCCGGCCTTGATCGGTGAGGGTGACCTGGTTCTGATCAATTTTGAAAAAACCCATGCTAAAGACCGTCTGGGAGAGAAACTGGGTGAGCGGTGGATTCCTGACGCGGGATCGGACCTACAGCAACGAAAGTAGCCGGAAGGAAAATGAGAGTGACGAGGGTAACTGCCTTCATGACTTCACTGTCACGCTTGGTGTCGTATGCAATGACAGCCATCGATTGTGCCTGGCGCGCACTCTGCGCTGCTTGTTGTCGATTCACTTCTGCGAGCTCTGCCATCCTCACTGTAGCCTCTGAGCTCTGCTCTGTAATCCTGTAGTTCAACTCTGCCAACTCCTTCATCCGTTTCGTAGCCCCCGCATTATATTCTGTAGAGATCTTCATTTGTGTCGTCGCCTCTGCATTCTGCCTCATGAGGTCTGCCATGGTGACCGTCATATCAGCATTCTTCATTGCGAGTTCTTTCATCTCTCCGGTCATCTTGGCATTTTGCTCGGACACACTCTTCATCCCTTCGACCATCCGTATATTGGTGTAGTTCAGCAACTGTACCAATTTTAAGTAAGGACTCATTGGAATGAGGACGGAGATACGTTACCAGGTTCAGATATCGGTCATACCGGCTGACAAGGTTGTCCAAGGCAAGATCGATCACCTCACATTGCACCCTTTGCTCCAGGATTAGTGCATCCAATGACTCCTTGATGGCAGGATCAAGATTCAAAATGCGCCAAAAGTCTTGCAAATATCCCTCTAGAGATTTGAGTGCAGATCGAATAGATTTAAAGTCACCCCTTGTTCGATCCGCAATGCTGGCAATATTTTCAGCACTCCGAACGCGGGAATCATGGTCAGCATCGTTGGTCAATGTTTGTGATGCCATTTCCTGTTGTTAAGCTCACTTAGTACAAGCGTAAATGGAACTTTCCACCACACACTTTACCAGTAGTCCTTGCATCCCACGACTCTGCTGTTACTCTAATGCAATCCTGTACGACAACCAAGCATTGGGTCATTAGGCGACCTATCTCCTCGGGCTGGATGGACCCTCCAGACAACTCCTTGAGGTGCTGAATCATCCGAAGGTGTGGCCGATTTAGGTCTGTTGTGACGATTGTAGTTTGTTGAGTTGTGGCATTGTAAGAGAAATACAGCTTTGGGAAGAGAGCAGTTGACACGTGCTCCAGCTGGGATTGTAATTCACCTAAATATGGCTCTGATAACAAGTGCAAAGCATCTTCAGATGTTTGCCACTGTAATCGGAGACTCATCCACCAATCTTGACCCAAAGGTTAGCATTTTACAAGGTGAATAGTGTCGAGTACTTGCGGAAAACAATATTTCCATCACGGGAGTCAATGAAAGAATGAAAGAATGAAGTGGGCGATTGGTACGTGTCCCATACAGCGGCAGGCGCCCCGCAGGCAGAAAGGATGCGCTGGGTATAGGACTCCGCGAATCTGAGGTTGGTTAGACAGGGGCAATCACACAGCGTGATCACACCTTACAGTAGCCTGAATTGACTCTCAGGGTCTGGTTTCTGGTAGAAAGTGAGAAATGAACAGAAACAAAGCCTCGGTGCTCACCTCCAACCGAGTAGCCAGTTCCGGCTCCGTGATGTGTCCAATAAATACTTCTGAGGAGATAGTTGATCAGGAGAACGGCGATAAAGGTCAGACTCACCCCGACCAGACGAACAAAACTCGGCGACATGGATTACATTTTCTTTGGTGCGTGACTCCTCATTGCGTTCTCCGTTGAGATACCGAAAATAATCCATCATCTCCTGCATTCGGGCCTCAGAGACATATGGCCCAGGCCGACCAGTTGGCCATGATTCCCAGTCCATGGGGTCGCCGTCCCATTGATGCTTGATTATCGTAGGACTCGTGATATCTCCCAATGTAGGCGTACTCCCCGGAGAGGATAATGGATGGTCACCTTCGGCCTCCGATGTGGTGGTCAATGTGCCAGGATATCGATCAACTGTTGACTGTGCAGTCGTGTCCATGGTCGCACTTGACATATCGAGGTTCGAGCAGGTTCAGTAGCAGTGGCGGCACCTTGGGGAGTCGCCAAGATATATGGGATCGAACAGCGCGTGAACAGCTAGCGCTTGTTTCCCTGGCTGCGCTGGCATGGCATTATTGAGACCGGGAAGAAGCAAGGCTGGACTCCTGTTCAAATACATGGTGCTGTCATAATATAACTGGAAATGGTATGACGGCAAGCACACCTCGCCCATTGCGTTCGGTTGAAGACAGAAAGTGTACGGCAGAGTCTGTCGGTGACACGGCGGCCGTATTAGAGTAACAATCACAACCACTTGAGAAGCGAACTCTGCCTTATTCTCATCGTCGTTTGTGTTTGCGTAGATTCCCCCTAGACGTTAGCCCGTGGCTTAGTGCTGAGACCATCACCAAGCACGGATATAACTAGGTCTAGTCTCTTCTGCATAGAGATAAGTATTTCGATTTGATTTAAACCTTGGCCGGCACCTCACCCTTTCCGAATATGAGAGGGAAGTAATAATGGCCTACAAATCTTGATCATGTTCATAACTAAGGGGCCGTAGTTATATGTACACAAGTGTGAGATGATGGAATGAAGAACGTCCGTCTCATGGCAACCGCGTCCGTGGTAGAGTTAGTGGTGCACACAGCATGCGGAGGTTGTGCCACCTCACCTCCAACAATTAAGCATAACGATAAGATGCGGGTATGGCAGACGTATGGAGTCTTACCGAAAACCTTGCTTTTTCATCGTCGTTCTACTCGGTCTCAGCTCTCACACCACGACGCCTCTTACAAGTGGTTCAACCTTCTCTTCGCCTTCCATGCTCTCTTCGCCGAGGTACGCCTTTACTCCCAATCCGCCATTTCTGACTGCCCAACGAAACCTCACCGAACATTGTCAGTCGTCGGTCGTACGTTCGGTCGTACGTTCGGTCGTACGTTCACTCGACTCGGCAGAACACCAGAGTACCTGTATATACTCCTCTCCGTCTCCATCGCAATCCAGCTCGCCTTCGTTGCATTCGGTGTCCGGCTGCTACTCCGCCGCGACCGATCTTCAGCTCGTCTAGGGCCTGCCCGCCATCGTTATTACACTGTGGGTGGCCGTCGGGATCTTCTTCACCGCCTTCCTACAATCGGGGGTTCTTGGACACGCTGGTCCATGTAAATGACGCAGACGTGCGTCCTAGTGTGTGTCATGGGCGTCGACTGGAAGCTATTATACTTCGTCAAGTTTGCACTCATCGAGTGTATGACCGCATGGGCTCTCCAACTTCGACGGTCATCGAGCACAGAGTCAACGAAAGGTACAAGCCTCAGCAGTGCTCTTCGCCGAACAACAAAAAGCAACATTCCGGCTCAGTGACAGCTTGGGCTAGGTCGAGGAGCATCAAGTGCCCCTCTTACCCCCGTCCGTCATTCACCATTCTGCCTGTGACGCAGGATGGTGAAGCAGGAGGGCCCGTTGGAGTTCGTGAATCTCGAGATGGGTGTGTATGTCCTTTATCGCATCTACCATTACCATTCTCACTGTCACGCACTAGGGTGTGTGGAGGCGCAGACAATCGTCTCAACTCGGTGGTCATTTTTGTGCGATTCGGAGAGTGTTACGTACACCTCGTTCCCCCCGCTCAGCGTTTTCTGTTATAATCGATATGCAGGATGGTGGGGTCGGACAGCACTTCGAAGGTCGAATGTACATGGACGTCGCTTACACTGTCGAGCAGTTGACTTTACGCAGCACGGATGTTCCCTGCTGCGGGTGCCCTGCTGCCTCATAGGTACCACTCAGAGACTACCATGTACGCCCATTAACCCGTCTAACCGTTACTATACTAGTTTCCACCCAGTGCAATCGTGGTACGACGAGAACAATCGTATTTGTTGGGACCCGCTACAAACCCGGAACGGTACAACATGAATCCTGAAGTCTTTATATAACCGTCAATCCTGTATCCAGGCACTGGAGCTTGAAACCCGAAACATATCTCCCCAGCGATACAAAAACCTGGGAAAGCAGACTATTCAAATCCACGAGCATGGCGACTTGTCCACCTCTTCAGCACAAGGTGGGTGGCATTTGTGGCACAACGCCTTCGATCCCAATAGGATCCTCGTCACACACCGGTCATTCTTGGACCAGCTCTGAGCGTCAATGTACTGGCGGCTTGCGCGAGCACCTGACCAGTAGAGTAATCGCTGGGCTTCTCCACCTTCTTCCCGCTCACAAAAATCCACAGAGATGATCCGGTGAGGACGACACAGGTGAACGGAAGTGTAAAAGCGAGATAAATTCGGCCTTGATCGGTGAGGGCGACCTGGTTCTGATCAATTTTGAAAAATCCCATGCTAAAGACCGTCTGGGAGAGAAACTGGGTGAGCAGTGGATTCCTGACGCGGGATCGGACCTACAGCAACGAAAGTAGCGGGAAGGAAAATGAGCGTGACGAGGGTGACTATTTTCATAACCTCACTGTCACGCTTGGTGTCGTATGCAATGAGAGCCATCGATCGTGCCTGGCGCGCACTCTGTGCTGTTTGTTGTCGGTTCATTTCTGCGAGCTCTGCCATCCTCACTGTAGCCTCTGAGCTCTGCTCTGTAATCCTGTAGTTCAACTCTGCGAGCTCCTTCATCCGTTTCGTAGCCTCCGCATTGTGTTCTGTCGAGATCTTCATTTGTGTTGTCGCCTCCGCATTCTGCTTCATGAGATCCGTCATGGTGGCTGTCATGTCGGCATTCTTCATTGCGAGCTCCTTCATTTGCGTCGTCGCCTCTGCATTCTGCCTCATGAGGTCTGCCATGGTTGCCGTCATGTCGGCATTCTTCATTGCGAGCTCCTTCATCTCCGCTGTCATATCGCCATTCCGCTTTGCGAGGTCTTTCATCTCTTCTGTCATCTTGGCATTTTGTTCGGACACACTCTTCATCCCTTCCACCATCCGTATATTGGTGTAGTTCAGCAACTGTACCATTTTTAGGTAGGACTCATTGGAACGATGATCGAGATACGTTACCAAGTTAAGGAATCGGTCATACCGGCTGATAACGTTCTCCCAAAGAAGATCGATCACCTCACATTGCATCTTGTTCTTCATGATTAGTGCATCCAATGACTCCTTGATGGCAGGATCGAGTTTCAGTATGCACCAAAAGTCTTGTAAATGTCCCATTAAAGATTCGAGTGCCGATCGAAAAGCCTTAAAGTCACCCCTTGTCGTATCCGCAATTCTGGAATTGATTTCAGCAAGCCGAACGCGAGAGTCATGGTCATCGACATCGCTGGTCAATGATCGTGATGCCATGGCCTGTTGTTAAGCTCACTTAGTACAAGCGTAAACGGAACTTTATACTACACACTTCACCAGTAGCCTTAACATCCCACGACTCTGCTATTAGTCTAAAAAAATCTTGTATGACAACAAAGCATTGGGTGATTAGGCGACCTATCTCCTCCTGCTGGATGGACCCTCCAGACAACTCCTTGAGGTGCTGAATCATCCGAAGGTGCGACCGATTCAGGTCTGTTGTGAAGATTGTTTGTTGAGTCATGGAATTGTAAGAGAAGTACAGCCGTGGATGGACTGTAGTGGATGAACCCTCGAGCCCGGACCGTAGTGATTCATCGTAATATGGTCCTGATAACAGACGCAGATCATCGTTAGATATTTCCCGATGGACTCGGAAACTCATCCAGCAATCTTGACCCAAATGTCAGCACTTTACAAAGTCAAATAGTGTCGAGTACTTGCGGAAAACAATACTTCCATCACGGGAGTCAATAAAAGAATGAAATGATGAAGTGGACGCTTGGAAGAACGTGTCCCATACAGCGGCAGGCGCCCTGCATGCAGAGAGGATGCGCTGGGTATAGGTTTAGAGGCATACCGCCTTACCCCGCTGGGTGGTCGGGAATCTGAAGTTGATTAGGCAGGGGCAACCGCACAGTGTAATCACACCTTACAGTAGCCTGAATCGACTCTCAGGGTCTGGTTTCTGGTAGAAATTGAGAGATGAACGGAAACAAAGCCTCGGTGCTCACTTCTAACCGACTAGCCAGCTCTAGCTCCGTGGCGTGTCCAACAAATATTTCTGAGGAGATTGTTATTTAGAAAAACTGCGATAAAGGTTGAACTCACCCCGACCAGACGAAGAAAACTCAGCGACATGGATTACATTTTCTTTGGTTCGTGACTCCTCACTGCGCTCTCTGTTGAAAACCTGAAATTGACTCCTTATATTCTGCATTCGGGCTTCAGGGACATATGGCCCAGGTCGGCCAGTCGGCCATGATTTCCAGTCCATAGGGTCACCGTTCCATTGATGCTCGATTATCGTAGGATTCGTGATATCTCCCAAATTAGACATCCTCTCTGGAGTGGATAATGGGTCGCCACCTTCGGTCTCCGATGTGGTGGTCGATGCGCCAAAATGTCGATCAGCTATTAACTGGGCAATCGTGTACACGGCCGGACTTGACATATCGAAGATCGAGCGGGTTCTGTAGCAGCAGAGGCAGCTAGGGTGGGGGGAGTCGCCAAGATGCCCTGGCCGTGCTGGCATGGCGCTATTGAGCCTGGATAGAAGCAACATTGGGCGCCTGTCCAGAATATGATATTGTCATAAATTGGAAATGGTACGCTGGCAAGTACGCCTTCACCGGGCTGCAGCTCGAAAGCCGTCTCTGATAACGGATAAGACAGATATTCATGGTGTCACATAAGAGCCCGTGGGGCTCCTGAGGGTTGGATATGACAGGAAATGGAAGGACTTCCCATGGACGAAATCAGCGCCTAGACTGGACGTTGGGCAAGCGGAGGGCTTATAAACCTGACCTAGACTCTTTCAGCTACTCTAATATGCAAATTTGCGAGCCGGCATCGACCTTGAAGACGTAAACTGGACACACGTAAACTTCGGACGAACAGGTGGCCGTAAAACCGCTCACTCGCATTTGACAGTAAGCAGGATGGGGGGATCATGAAGGCTATCATGGCCGCCATTCTGTATGCTGTTTTATCTGCCTGCTATGCTCGTTATTGTGTGCCACCCCCCTCCATCAATGACTGGTCAGCGAGTTCATCCCATCGATGCACAGGCAGGCCTTTTTCGTGATGCGAATTTGTATTGGGATTTTGACAACTCAAACGGACGACTAAAATTTTCAGAGGATAGTGTGGTTTACGTTAACCTACGATCAGGATGTGAGAAGGTCTTGGGACGTGGAGTCGAGTTACGCACTACGAGGGGGATCTAGGAGCGCTTTTGTCCCGATTGGGTTGGTTAGGTTGCGGCCTGTGTCTCTTGCCGGGGCATATGTAGTTCGAAAGAACAAGACGTCATTGATATTGTCATTGACAATATTTAAATAGTAAAGGTAGATCTCAGCCCGCAATGGTCACTCCAAGGGATCTCAACAGATTTCCCGCCCGGTTTGGGCGCCTCAATAGTACCAGGGCGGAGGACTTGCATTTCGATAACCTTCAAGCCAATCATTGCAACCTTGTCCAACCTACCCGGCCCCAGTCCGTTCCGCCGTTCCACGCCGACACCCCACGTAGCTCCACCAGCGTCCGACCTCCCATTTAATGCAACCCACGCATCTACCAATCCGTTTTTGTCCACGAGTCCATGATCCTCAGGGCTGATGGCATTAAAGTCGCCGGCAATGACCCCACCACTGCATCCCGGCTCGCGTAAGACGTTTGCCAGTATCTCCAACTGCTGGGTGCGGTAAGGTAAGGTATCCCCGAGCGAGTCGAGGTGGACGTTGATGAAGCGGAAAACTGTACCCGGGGCGGTTGGGGGAATGATGTCCACAACCAGCGCATCCCTCTTGTACTTGCTCGGGAGGGCCACACGGGAGACACGTCCGAGCATGAGCTTTCCCCCTCCCTCGATCCCATCGCCTTCCTTCTGCGAATCCGGGTCGGAGGCAAGGAGCGTACTGGGCGAGCGCAACAGCGTCATGGTCGCAAAGGGAACGTCCTCAAATGACCTTTGGTCCTCGGCGTCAGTCACGAGGAAGGCACCACGTGTCCTCGCATCGGCCAGGAGAGAGGCCCGGACCTCGGGGTTGACTTCTTGGAGAAAAATTATATCAGGAGATTTCGGTCCCAGTCCCTCGAGAATATGGCCGAGGATGAGTTTAGCACGTGAAACGGGCCGCGAGGAGAAGGCGTCGATGTTCCAGGTAATAAGGGATAGCGTCTTCGACCTTGACTGCGTCTGTGTCTGCGTCTGCGTCTGCCCCACTTCGCTCTGTGCGTTTTTGTTTCCGATTCTCGAAGGTATGGGTGTCCACGTTCGGGTGGAGGAGTTGAAAACGGAGAGCGTACGCCAGAGTCTGTTGGTGACAGTGGCCATGGCAGTGTGTTGGAATGGAAGATGTTGGCGAGGTTTAAGTACTGTTGGAGGCCTTCTCCGATCTCCGATGTTTCAAGGCCCCATAAGGTCTTCGGAATCTGCATCCGTCTCGCACACGGATCTCGCCGATGGCTCTCCCCTCCCACCTGGTTTACTTAGTTTCAGAACTCTACTACTTTGCGAATATGGTATATGTATATGCCTTCCTGGCTAAACTTGCGTTCTGCCCGACCCGTTCAAAATATTTAAACCTCGGTTCTCGGTTCTCGGTTCTTGACAAAAAAGTTGAATATATTATTACACACTCGGAATGACCTAAATCTTCTATGAAGCAGTGGTAGAGGTCGGAGCGGGGTCATCGAATTCTGTCGAAACAAGTGTACGGCGCCGTAGAGGGACTGCAAAAATAGCGAAAAATTAAATTTCGCGCATAATTTCACAAACAAGTCAGCACTATACGCTCAACCCTACTTTGATAAACTGAGAAGTACGCACGCGGATACGAAGTAGGGATACCCTGTGGCTCGTTGTAGCCCATCCGTCGACGGATGGGAGGGATAGTGATTGCCATGACGGGTCCAATAGCCCCTACCACACACGAGTAGAAGTAGACAGGTTGTTCATGCGCCCAGCGTCGCTACATAGAGGTTAAGAACCGATTTCGTCAGCTGGTTTTGGGTTGAGGTTTCGCTGTACAATATAAGGAATAGATATTCGAACAGACCATTGTGGCCATTACTCCAGCCATCTTGATCTACCACAGAAAGTCGTATCCGCTTTTTCAGACTTGCCAGAAGGCGGTTAGGTTCAAGTGTCAAGAGGCAACGTGAGAAATGTTGTAGAGATCCATAAAGGCGAAGTAAGATCGCCCTGTGCATTTGAGTAGTGACGGTACGCCTTAGTGCACTAATACATAGGTTCTCCACAAAGCCCTCTACAAA
>Ga0307515_10003091_pt1 | contig 35249 bp, 43 predicted proteins | sample 17_EM_MG_FD_194513 | JGI IMG/M metagenome (GOLD analysis project Ga0307515, IMG submission 194513) | Populus trichocarpa ectomycorrhiza microbial communities from riparian zone in the Pacific Northwest, United States - 17_EM | ecosystem: Host-associated > Plants > Roots > Unclassified | place... | reverse complement strand
ATGACGTCGGTCGATATCATAGTCTGAACCTTATCTTTAGCGCGGCCACCTTGACAAGATCTCACGATCCCTCATGGTCATGGTGTTGACAATTGCAGCCTTAGATTCCACAGGAAAGGTAGACAATTCGAACTTGGGGAGAGCAGATCTCCGATTCAGATTTTCCAGCGGAATCTGGTACCCGCTTCCCATTGATTGTGGGTGTATGTGTGCGCATTCGGTCTGGGGCTGATGGAGATGATGGCGATGGCGAAGGCGATGGCGATGGCGAAGGCGATGGCGATGGCGATGGTGTTGGTGATAGTGATCATAGTACCAGAAGTACTTATACAAGTAGGTACGTCACCGTCAGCATCAAAGCTTCCACAGACTTAGAGCCTTCTAGTAGCCAAAGCTTCCACACACCTAGAGCCTTCTATTAGCCAAAGCTTCCACAAACTCAGGGTTTTCCATCGGCCAAAGGCTTCCCGTGGAAAACTCTACTCCTCCCGAATATGCTCCTACGTGCTCGATCTAGAGACTTGTTGAGCAGTGTTTGGTGGGTGGCGTGTGCGTGTGGCATGTGGCAGGTGGCTGGTAGCAGGTGGCGGGCGGCCGAAATGATGACGTCGGTCTATATCATAGTCTGAATCTTATCTTTAGTGCGCCCACCGAGACGAAATCTCACGATGCCTCACGACCATGCTGTTGACAATTGCAGCCTTAGATTCTGTAGGAATGGTAGACAATTGGATCTTGGGGAGAGAAGATCTCCAACTCAGATTTTCCAGAGTAATCTGCTGCTTGCTTCCCACGGATTGTGGGCGTATGTGTGCGCATTTGGGCCGGGGATGATGGTGATGATGGCGATGGTGATGATGGCGATGGTGATGATGGCGATGGTGATGACCGCGATGGTGATGGTGTCGGTGATGGTGATCATAGTACCAGAAGCACTTAGACAAGTAGGACAGACTTAGAGCCTTCTATTAGCCAAAGCTTCCAGACTTAGAGCGTTCTAGTAGCCAAAGCTTCCACAGACTTAGAGCTTCTATTAGCCAAAGATTCCGGACTTAGAGCCTTCTATTAGCCAAAGCTTCCACAAACTCAGAGTTTGTCATCGGCCAAAAGCTTCCCGTGGAAAACTCTACTCCTCCCGAAACGCGGCTCTCTCAAGCAGGCTCTCAAGCAGGCTCTCAAGCAGGCTGTAGAGGAGGCTTTCAATTGCCAGCGGCCTCTGATGCAGACTCGCAGCGATAGTGTGTAAAGTAGCGGTATAACAGCAGGCACTAAAGACATGTATAGGTCCATCTCTGGCCGGCAGCCGTATATAGTACCATAGGCCCACGCGCACATCTCTATGAATCGACTATAGATGACTATAGGCTGCGCGTTGCGCAGGGGTCCACGGGAAGCTTGCTATGAGCTGCGCGTGTGCGCGTGTGGGCATAGTGCAGCCTATAGTCGATTTGCACTTTTGCCGATGATGCTCTCAAGTACATCTCCAATTGTATTTCATGACACACTTTCAGCCTACATGGCTCTATGCTCCCAAGATTACTCCCAAGAGGCAAAACACTCCCAATCTCACCTGTTTATATGCTCCCATGTATGCTTCTAGGTGCTCGATCCAGAGACTGGCAGAGTTCAACCCGCCAGGCACCAGGAGGCAGGTGGTGGGTGTGGGCAGTGGGTGGCATATAGTGGCCAAAATCATGATGTCAGTTGATATTTTGGTGTGAACCTAATCTTTAATGCACCCACCTCAATGAGATCTCACAATGTGTCCTGGTCATGGTGTTGAAAATTGCAACTTTAAATTCTGCAGGAAAGTCAGAAAATTGGATCTTGGGGAGAGCAGATCTCCAACTCAGATTTTCTGGCGAAATCTGCTACCAGCAGCTCAGCAATAGTGGGTGTATGTGTGCACAGTCAGTCCGGGGCTGATGGTGATACTGTCCATGGTATAATGGCCATAGTGATGATGGTGATGATGATAGTCTTGGTGATGGTGACCATAGTACCGGAAACATTTAGACAAGTAGGTTGGCTTCGTTGATGTTAGTGGCAAAGCTTCCACAAACTCAGATATTGTCATTAGCCGAAAGCATCCCATGGAAAACTCCACAATTTCTGACATCTGCATCTCTTGGGCACAGTTTTCAAGTGTGGCACTCTTAAGCAGACTTTGATTCAGGTACTGAATGAGGCTATAAAGCGGACTTCCATGCAGGATATCACGCAGGCTTCTGAGTACGCTCTGATATGGCTTTCAAGTGGCAGTGGACTCTCCAGTAGACACCATGCTGCTATAATGGACAGGTAGTAAACACAGCTAAACGTCCATCTCTGGCTACCAGCCAAATATAGTCCCATAGGCCCATGTGCACACCTCTATGAATTGACTATAAATGATTATAGACTGCATGTCACACTGAGGTCCATAGAACACTTGCTATGAGCTGAGGGTGGGTGCATTTATCCATTGCGCAGGCTTTTGTCAATTTGTACTTTCGTGGATGTACTATTTCACCACCCAATGAATTACACACTCTATTCTTTGCAGCTCTTGGTTACACATACTCATGTTGAGCTTTTGTTGATCCATGTTATATGTGTGGTTCCTCAAAGCTGGGTGTTCAATCAAATCCTCTCACCCTCTGCTTATGCTCCTTGAGCTAGAAATGCACGGTTCAGAATTCCCTTAGAATGCTGCACGAGGTATTGTGGAATGTTGGCAATATGCCTTCTGCCATCTAGATCCGCTGATTCACCACTACAAGTCCTAGGGTATTTCAGTTGCAGTCAAGCAAGTCATGGAGCCTCACTCATTTTGCTCCTGTCATCTTGTTTCCTTTCTCCATTCCTCTTCTCCACCATAATGCCCCACAACAAAAACAACCCACAGAGTGGCTGGATAGTCTATTTAGCAGAATATTTACCTGGATACAGACAGTCATTGATGTGGAGGGTGGCATGGCACCATGTGTGTGGTATTTGGTAGAGAGACCAGGTGGTGCATTCAACTTTTTTCCTTCACACAAATGGAGTCATAGATGTCACTAGATTATCTTTACATGTTCTAGCACAGCAAAATGGCTGCCAGGACTTGATATCATATCTGGAAGTGTGCCCAACTTTTGGTACCCTCCAAGCACTTGAAAGCCAGGGGTAAGGTATACCTGGGAGTTGAGCTGGAGATAATCTATCTGGGTACCTCCAAAGGGCGGCGAAGCCGCCACCGTAACTTGTATTTACAAATGAGCCACAACTGTGTTCTCTATCACACTTAACCATATTATGAGCGATTTATTTTGTACTTACACAACATCCCAACATATAGGCCGAATATAGGTAGGCGCAACAACCTGTCCTACCCCAGCCTGACATCCACGACTAGAAATGCTGGGGCGAGAGGAGCCAAAATATACACCCTGCTATTAATTGCCTAGGCAAGAGTTTCCAGACTTTACTAGCGGACCGAGATCAACAGAAGGCTGTTGGTTAGGGATATTGGTGCAGAGAGGCTCGCAATAGCAACGATCTCAATTGCCCAGTTTGATTACTCGAGTGACATATTATGAACCAGACAACCCACGGCCCAGCCCCAAGAAAATTTCCGTACTCTCTCCCGGCCACGCCCCGTCCCCTCAAATATCAGGGAATCTAGCGTTGATCGAAGCGCGCCTTCAGATCCACGGCTTGTATGTGGTGCACAATTTCCTTGAGATAGGCCCGTATATTCATATTTATGCATGTACTAAGATTTGATTTTCATACTTCTGTTAATGGTGGTGATTTTGCTCGTATGTAGTACACACAGCATTTCACATGTAATAATTGTCGCCAGTAGTTCTATTTGGCCGAGACGCCAGATTCTGAATATAGATCCCGCCATCAAGTCTGTGGATCCAAAATCTCAATGAGACTTTGAAATTTGCCACTCGGAACAGGCTTCAGCTGGCACCGGATACAGGGCTGGGGATACCTAATTTATTCCACTGCCATAAAGGTTATCGAAAGTGGTGGGGGTCATTACTTGTCGTTTAACTTCCCTTTGCAAGCATCGGAGAACTTCGTGTACCTGAAAAATGGGTATTGATGATTGAAAGGGGTAGGAGGGGAGGTAAGTGGTAGTACTCTACACAAGATGTCGCCTGATGGATGCCTTACCGTCAGCTCCCAAGTCTGTACTCCCACCCAACAATCCTCTCCTTCTCAAGAATCCAAAAACCTAAATCCCATCAACACATCTCCCCCCGCAAAGCGCAGACAAAGCAGTACCTCTCTATTGCTAGCACCGCCCCCAATATTCGAATACAACCACATATACATAAACTCGACCAAAAGAAAAAACAAAAAACCATTCGAAGTATATATACACATCCCCTCCCTATGACAAATCAACCCCAGTCCCCACCCCAATCGCCCGTCTCGCCTCATCATCCACCTCCTCCACCGTCCGAACAAGCTCCTTCGTCTCACGCGCCATATCAAACGCCAACCCTGCAAGTTTACTCTTAAACTCCTTTCCAACCCTCCCGTCCGCGTCCTCTCCCGTATTCTCCATCATACCCGTCATGCGTTCTCTACACGCCCTCAGATTCGTAACCACCCACTCCCACCCCCTTGCATTCCCCGCGTTCTCGGTCGCCTGCAGGATCCCGCCAACGATCTCTGATACAGTCTCGATGTGCCGCCCCAGCTCCGCCGCTGTCGCGTCGGATTTAATAGCTTCGAGAAGTGATTGGATGCTCTCGACTATTGCATTGGTTTGGTTTTCGAGGAAGAGCTGAGAGAGAGGGTTAGCGGCTGAGATAGAGGAGGGAGAAGGGGTGGAGGTGGGTAAGCGCGCCGGCCCCTGTTGTAAACGCCGGATGACAGGTCCAAAGAGGAAGGAAGGAAGGGAGGAAGATCATAACATGACAGGGGGGGTATAAGACATAAAGAAAGCAAAAGCAGGTACCCCATTGGCCAGTCATCACATGTCTTGTGTGCGTTTTTAGTTCATTAGGTACGCAAAACAAAAAAAAAGGCTGCCTCCCTCTATTGGCTTTATACACGCAGGAAAACAAAACACATCCACAACCGCAAAAATAAAATAGTAGATCGGTCAGGGTAGCAAGCAATAAGAAGTGAAGGGTTTGTGTGTGCGTGTGCATGTGCGTGCGCAATTAAGCAAAAACATGTTTACGAATTCCGATTCGGGGGCATAGGGAAATCGTGAACACCTACCCTCAGTTCCTCGACAAGCCCTCTCCCACTGCTGCTCCCGCGTTGCCCCCAGTTCTTACCCTCGGTCCCAAACGTATCCCCCAGTACCGCCGATCCATTTCTACTACTCCCCTTCGACCCGGGTCCCGATCCCCGCGGCGAATTTTGCGGACTATATAACTCGCCACTCAACCGTTCCCCGTCACTATTGCTCACATTCACACCGGGAGGAGGCATGGCGCGCCCCCCATAGCCCTTGCCATTGCCATTGCCATATACATAGTGGTTGTTTGGTTGTTGGAAATGGGAATCATTGGCAACACCCACCGGCAGGTATCGGTTATCATCGTTCGGTGAGAACTCATCGTCTTCGATAGCAGTCGCTGAGTGGATATAATTATCTTCTTCTTCATCCGACTCCCCTTCCTGTGTCGGTCGGAGCTTGACGAGCTTAACAAGCTCAATCACCGAGGCTGTAAGATGCGATGCTGCAGCATCCAGCAATGATACTGGAGAAAGGCCACAGCCGGTTGCGTGATTCTTCGCTGCAGTTGTAAGGTTATTTGCCGTTGCCGAAATGCGAGATCTTAACCGCGTGACGGCTTCGTTTCGTTCTCCGTCGATGTCCTGGGTTAGTGCCTTGGTGGCTACGATAACCGCTTTAACCTGCTCTAAGGACTGTGCAAAGTTGATGCTACGGGCTACCTTGAGGAGCTCATCAATAGAAATCTGGAACTTTGTGAGGTGCACCGCCTTGACGAGTCCTCTGGCATCGACAAGATTGCCCTCCTTTCCAAATAGACTACTAGATGTTGGAACCTGAAGCCCAAGTGAAGAGCTGCGGATAGACCGAATTGTCGTCTTTGCTTTTGCGTATCGAGATTTCCATTCTTGTACTTCACCCTGGAGCTTTTGAATTTGGGAATTGAGTTTCTCTTCCCGTTCAAATGAGTGATCCGCTCGCTCTGATATAACCTTCATCTGATTGAGGAACTCCATGGCTTCTCGTCGGACTTCCTCCGTAACCTGCATCTGTTCAGCATAAGGTCAGAATCTCGGTGTCGGAAACTGACCTCTTCCTGTTCTTTCAATTCCGTCTTCAAATCCTCGTGTTGTTGCAAGAGTTCCTGGTATTGCTCACTGTCGACTTCCCCCCCTCCTTCACCTCCGCGACTTCGCAGTTGCTCCAGCTCTTGCTGCTGTTCCTTCAACTGCTGTTGTAATGACCGCTCGTTGGCTGCGGAATCCGCCTTAGCCCTATCGATCTCGGCTTGTAGATTATTGTTCAAGCTCTCAGCATCTGCCAGCTTTCCTTCCAGGACCATCCGGAGATCGTCCCACTCGTTCCGCTTATCTGTTAATGTCTACGCGCATTGGTCAGCAACATCCAATTATGCTTGTTGCGTTTACCGACATCTTCTTTCTCAAGTTGGCTGCTTTGGAATAGTCTCAGCTTCTCCTCGCTTTCATCCAAGCTAGCTTCCAACCCCGCCACCTTGTCTTGTAGTATCTCCACCTTGCTCTGGTAATCTGCAATAAGCTTCTTATCCGCCTGAATATCCGTCAGCACTCAAATCTATATTCCCCTTGCATTCCAACACTCACATCAGTGCCACTGTTACTAGCAAGACTTCTCGAGCTCTCCCTTCTCCCTGGTCCTCGCCCCTGTCCATTAACCTTTTTGTCCTCTAACCCAAATGCATCAAGATCATCGTCGTCATCGCCGTCGTCATCATCTTCAACCATGGTGCTCTTATTAGGTATAATTGTATTACTCTGGAATGTCTTTGGCAACGGTCGTCCAAAAGCGTTAGGAGGCTCTGGTCCTCCGGGTCCAGGTGGCCCCATGGGCGGTCCTCGAGGCGGTCCCGGCGGTCCTCTAGGTGGCGGCCCACCTGGAGGCCTGCGGTATCCATTCGGTCCTGGTGGTCCCCCCGGTCCCGGTGGTCCGTACAGTCCAGGTCCGCCCCGCCCCATCATACCCGGTCCAGGACTTCCTCTCCGACCCGGACCCATAGGCCCCGGTGATCCCATTCTCGGTGGCATTCCGGGAGAATCTACTCGCCCTGGTGGCGGCATCCCGCGACCATCCATAGAGTTTGTTGGAGACCCAAACAATGGCAGCAAACCAGATGAGAACCTTGGAAACCTCCGCTCTAATTCGTAAAACACATCCGTTGCCAGATCTCGAAAGCGATCTGCGGGAAGTGTCGAAAGCTTCTGTCTAGCCTGGTTTCGCTTTGGATGGAAATCCTGCTTCGGGGGAAGAAACGGCGGCATCTCGCTATCTGGGGAGAGATTGGGTGCGACCACACCGGGTTCTCGCCGTTGAAGTTCGTCGTAGACATCCGTCGATAGCTCTTGAAACTGAATCACCGACAGCCGCAGGAGCTTATCCCGTGCTCTGTTCGTACGGATATTACCCTTCGTTTCCAAAAACTCCCTGAGCCATTTACTCAATGCCGTGTGATGCACCGATACCTGCTCTTCCAACGCGATATTCTTCAATGTAGACGAGCCCTCGCTACTAGCATACAACCCGGTGCCGTCGGAACTCCGCGCGATCGAGGACGGAGGCGATATATTCGAAGGGGAGCTCCCGTTCTGTCGGTTTGGCGGGCCACCAAACATCAAGTCGTGATCGGGAGAGGAGTATTTCGATATACCGGACCATTCGCTTCCGGCAACCGAGACTGGCGAGAGCGCGGAGCGTGGGATCTGAGCATTATTGTTCATTGTAATCGACAAGTTCCCATGATGGCCGCGAATCTGGGGAGGGCTGTGCGGGCTTTCGGGATCATTTGTCGCCATGACCAGTGATTAAAGAATTAAAGTTTCGCCTATAAGGTTTTCCCACACCTCTAATCCACGTTCAGGGTCCTTGTCGCGTGGACTGTAGTTCGAAGGATGTGAAACGTTCTTTTTGTGCGGCTCCTTTACTCCACACTTCCAACAATCCGATCCCACAGTTAGTTGCTGTAGCAAGCCGTAACACGTATAAGCGGCCGAAGGAGGCAGGGGAAGTCGATGCGGACAGTTTTCTGTCAAGAAGATGCGTCTGCAATGTTAGGGCCGTCAGCAACGATCCCAATCCCGAACCTCGTAGGGAAAGATAGTGTGATGGGTTGGATAGGTCGGGTGGGTATATTCTACCTCAATTCCGAAGGCCCCTATTCTCGGCGGCGTGGATGGGTTGAGAAGTGTAGGTGTAGAGTACTTGAGTTGAAGGTTCCGAGAGTGAGAAAGAGGATGGACAAAGGGGGGGGAGGAGCGAGCAGTACCTATCGTTTGTAGGGAAGAAGTGGTTCTCGTCTTTCGCCAACTGCAACAAAAGTCCAACCGCCTTTTCGATCGTGGGCGCTAGGGAGCCACGACGCTTAACATAGGTTGGTCGATGATGCGCGCTTTAGAGATGGAGGGCTGTTGAGAGAGGAATACTTGGGGAATAGGGGTGATGAAGTATAAGAGCAACCGCATACATACTCTATACTCAGCAGCGTAGGATCCTGCCTCTGCTGGTTCCCGTCGAGTGTCTGTGTCACTCTCAGATCCTCCGGCCGGGAACGCGAGCCCTGTGCGCTCACACTGCCGAAGACCATGTCGACATCAATCAAATCACCACTTCCCACAAACCTGGTACGCATGGAACTTCGATGTTTTTGATAATTCATTATTTCCTCAAGTCGAGTAATAATAGAGTTATACATACTCTAAGTATGTCTACAAAAAATATGAGGCAAAAAATTATGGCTCGCAAAAGGGCGCTAAAAATAAGTTGGTGTGAGTGGTTTGCAAATTGCCGGTCTGGGCGAGAAACCATACCCATTCAAATCCGCAACCCCCACCCTCCCAAAACATACATTTTTCATGACCGGAACATCTAGCGGGTAACTGCAGCGGCGATGCGGACGAGAAAGAGCACCGAGTGATACCCCATGCCCGCCTGCCAAGTACGGCTCCGACAACCCACCACGTCTTGAATGCATGAAACTACAACACATGAACACACCATCACAAATACCAAATACCGCGACCGGTTTCTAAAACTCTTAACTACTTAATAAAACACAACTATACTAAACCACACATATAGCTGGTTGGTAATAGTCTCAAGCAAGAGCCGTTTCTCAATCTTTCCCGCAGGCACGCAAATCAAATCAATGCGCAATGAGTATGCTATTGTAAAGGCTCAGAAAGCCACAAACGTCATTTTACAAGTAGTACCTAGGTAATCGTTCTCCTCAGACTCTCTCGCTTCCATCATCACATCTCTTCATCAGCACATCAAATAATCACAATAACCATAAGAAAGAGCATCAAACGTAACACGCAGACAACGAAACCTACAACTCCATCCCCTGTAACCCCTCAATCATTATTCATTTCTCATCCCTCCCATTAACCCTGACCTCGACCTCAAACGCATCACTACGTAGTCTAGGAGTGCCGTACTCCTCCCCTTCACACCCTCTGCTTTCATCTACAACACCCTCTGCGCCCTCCGCGGCCCCCGAGTTTCCTTCTGCCTCCTCTATCGCGCGGTCCTGCTCCCTACGGATCTTGTCCACACCTGTATACGGCAGGATGTCTTGAGAACTGGTTGAGAAGGTGGATACGTGTGCGTCTGTTGATGATTCCGGCGCTAATGCGTCTGCTGTCGCTCCAGCATGCATGTCGCGCAGGAGGCACACGTATTCTTCGGGCACCAGTCCGGATTCTCCTATTTTAATTATCAATTATCAAGATACACTAGCTTCCGTAGGGGTTAAGGTAGTGTACCAGTTTTCGGATCCTCTGCGACTAACCATCCCATTCCGTGGCGATAACTAACCCACACAACCTGTCCCTCAACCAGTGGGAGTTCATTTTCATTCTCCTGGATGAAATCGAACAGCGCCACCGCCTTACCATGCATTTCCTCTGCCGGACTTGCAATCGTGAATTGATAGTCCTTGCTGAGCCGCGAATTGTAGAAGTCGGTGTTGTCGCCATCGAATGATCCTCCCTCCTCATCGTCGTCGTCGGAATATACGTAGTCCGGATCGTAATATCCCGCACCAGCAGGATCGTATTCGTCGGTTTCTGCATGGTGATATAACTCTCCGCCTGGCTCGCCGTTCGCAAGATCCTGTCGCCCCGCGCTCGTCGTGTAGTAGCTATCCCCGGGCACTTCTAACAGTCCGTGTCCCCCGGTGCTCCGCCGACGCGACTCCCAATCCCCTCGGGGGAAATGCTGTAGTGTGGTGGGAGTGAACACATTCTTGCTGTGATGTCGATTGTGCTGGCTCCCCAGGTGTGCCATCGACGACTTGTGCTTCCGGTGATGAGTAGCCTGCTTTGGTACTACCACTGGACTCTGTAAATCGTCGTCCTCGCTCCACGGCGGGCCGTCCTCGAAGTTGAGCGGCGGAGGCTGGTTAGATTGTTTCTGCCGGAACAGTGCAGCAGCATCTCCCCACAGTGGATTATCCTGGCTCGGCACTGCCGGATCCGATAATCTCCTATACCCACTCCCGCCGCTTGTAAACCACCCCCCGAACCCAATCGCCTCCTGCAGATCGCCTGGTGTTGTCAGCCCTGAAGACATGGTTGGCCCATAGTGCAGGGGGTGAATGGCAGGGTACGCAAAATCCCTGACTGAGGCATAAGAGAGCGATGACGTGAATTGGGGATGCCACGAGTCTCGGTTAGAGGCGACCGATACCATCGATATTCTGCTCTGTTGCGGCGGCGGGAAGGAGGGGATTTTATTTCTAAGGCTTGCGGGGGTGGATGGCTTTGGAGACGTTGACGCGGCCAGCGGCGGTGAGGAAGCGCTAGATTGGTGATTTGGCTTTGGCGCCTCACGGGACGGATTGGAAGCTGTAGACAGGCGCTTGGAGGCCGCGTCCGAAGGCGAGAGAATTCTGGACCGCCGAGCGGAGTTTATGGAGGGTTCACGAGAATTCAGGGAAGTGGAGCTGGTGAGGGGGTCCGCCGCTGGGGACGGCGACGTCCGCGTCAGTTCTACCGCGGGAGGCGAAGCGGCCATGGCTGTATTGTTATTGTTTAACGAGACTGCGCTAGCCATGGACAGTGTGGATTGGCGATGGATGGCTGACCTCTAGGGAAGGAGATGTATCTAGGTGATGTCTTTGTGATGGCGGAGCGCAGGCAAGAGGAAAGTACGAATGTGCGTGCTGTTGACGAGCTTGAATAGAGGCGATAACCTGCCGAGTGAAAGAACGAAAGCAAGACCAGCTGCAGTTGACGAATGGAACCGAAAAGAATAGTAAAAAGGAAGAGACGAGGCGAAAGTGGTGATAGGGAGGCGATGTGACGTTTGGAGGAGAAGGTGTGTATGAGTGAGTACTTTGAACGGGTGTTGATGGAAAGGGTTGGTTGGTTGGAGGCTCTTCGCCTCGCGTGATTCAGCGCTTCGGAGTTGGTTCGTCCAAATCAGCCGAAGACGAGGACCACCGATGACCAAAAAGGAGAGGGCCCCGGGTGGTACCAGATCGCAATTGACTGGCCAAGTACCAGGTGCTGTTCGCTGCTCACTGTTACTGTTTATTTGTTTATGCAGCTCTTATCTCGGTTCTCTCTGTCGCTGTCGAATCGATCGCAGGGAAGGCTCAATTGAAGGAACACGGCAGTGGTGGGTGGGTGGTACCTCTGGGGTCAGTGGCCAAACCTAAAAGAATACAAAAACTCCGAATTTGGGCACAGCGGCGAATCCACCAGAACAGTACCTGCGTCGGTAAGGTGCCTGGGTTCGCCGTACGTTCTCGTATGCTCGTGAACTCGCTGAGATATTGCACTCGAGTCGAAGGATCGGAAGCAAGCTGTCGTGGCAATGGCATGCATGAAAGTCCCTACTCGCCCTACGCTGAGCAAGGTTCTTCGTCTGATTCTCGCCAACTCTTCCCGAAAATGCAGCGGCGCTTGAGATTGATATTGTTCCGGTGCCCAACCAAGATCCAGATCGCGCGAGCTGAGAGGTCTCATGCCGCCAAGCCGCTGTCTATTTTTGGTATAGGGCTATTGAATGGCTGGCTTGACGTGACGGTCTTTCATCGCCATTTCGCCGCTTCTCACTACAAATCCGCTTTCGACTTCTTCTCTGCCCCATCATCATCATCACCACAACATTAACATCAACAATAACCACCACAATAACAACGCCACTGCATCTCTACTTCATCAAATCGCTATCAGAATTCCCCGCTATCGCCTTAATTCCGACCTGGTATGCTTTCACCTGCCACTTCCCATCACCACCACTTCCCTCATTTAAAATGATGAATCAAGATTATATTGGAGCTGTCCTAGTCCTTCTCACTTATCATGAGGCTGGGCAATGCCGATAAACATCTAGAGGCTTTTTCTGATTCCCCTACACATGCCCTCTGCTCAACCGCCGAAACCACGCGAGGAAGCACGTCGCTAACCGCGCAATAGATCACTCCGAAAAATGGCGACCGCGCCGGAAGCCCAAACAACACAAACAACAGAGCCGCCGAAGCAGCAAGATGACTTCCCGCTGACATTTTGCACCGTGTGCGCCAGCAACCAGAACCGGTTTGTGTCCCGCTTTACTAGTTCCGTCAACGGAAGCACGGGTGTGAACGTGACTGGAGGGCAGCAGTGGATGGAAATGGAATGCGTACTGTGCTTTGATATGTGTGGGATATGTAGAATCTATACAACGACAACTACGTGCTTGTTTCGTATCGCCCATGTGTCATGTCTGCTATCTCATTAATCTCACTGCTGCCCTCGCCCGCGATGATATCCCGCCATGCCCGTCATCATCGTAGCCCAGAACCCTGCTTGCTAACCCCCCGCCTCCAGATCAATGGAAGCGCACCTCGTCCTCTCCCTTGCGAAATACCCCGTAGTCTCCTTCGGTACCGGGTCGGCGGTGCGTCTCCCCGGCCCGTCAATCGACAAGCCAAATATCTACTCCTTCAACTCGACGACCTACGACGAGATGTACCAGGAACTAAAAAGCAAAGACGCGCGTCTCTACACCGCCAACGGGCTACTAAACATGCTTGACCGTAACCGACATATCAAGGGCTACCCTGAGCGGTGGCAGGACTGGAAAGTCGGTGTTCCGCGGTTGGAGGGAAGCGGGGCCGTCGGCGGCGGAGGCGGGGAAGGCGTCAAAGAGGGCGTCGTCGACATTGTCATCACATGTGAGGAACGATGTTGGGACGCAGTTCTCGATGGTTTGTCCCCAATCCTCTCAACCCCACCTGCAGCTGACAAAACTTAGATCTAACCAACCGTAACTCCCCATTGAATCGGTTGGTGCACGTGATCAACGTGGACATCAAGGACAACCACGAGGAAGCGATTGTAGGCGGCCGCGGCATCCTAGAGCTTGCGGATATGTTGACACAAGCGGCGCGTGAGGAGAGAGAGAAGGCAGATGTGGAGGGCACTGGGTTCCAGCGTGAGAGCGTTGATGCACGCGTTCCCGAGGTGCTGGGTGAGTGGCAGGAGAAGTGGCCGAATCTTCCGGCGCTCTGGGCGGTGTCGTATTTTTAGAGCGGGTTTACTGGATTCTGGTGGGTGGGAAGAGGGGTGATCTTTCGTGAGCGGCGGGACCGCGGAAAATGTTACCTGAATGCACTCCCGACGCTTTGTTGTCTTGATTCGTGCATTGAAGAAGCTCAGGTTCAATAGCCTATGAATTTGTCTCGCATGACAGGCAGCTTCTCGAGTACTCTTAATGAAATGCAAAATAGAATAGCAATTATCATTGGTAGGGCGAGGCTGGCGAAGGAGGCTGTGCAGGCTGAAGGCGCTTTAGAATATCAAAATAATCACTCCCGAAACTACGACAACTAGGTTCGCTCAACATATAACTAAGGAGGTCCCTGGTTGTTGCATGTTGGGTATCAAGCCTTACTCGCGTCAAAACCAAAGAACCCAGTAAGACCGTGAACATTCCACCCCCAAACAATGGCTGTAGGACTGGAATGCTGTAAATCTCCCCTTCACTCCCTCGCCCCCTAAAAGCTTACGACCGGACGCATTGTTGCAAGCCTTTTTTTCCATACTGAGAACTCAAACCAAGAACTGACGCCAACTTATCTAGTGCTATAAACGCCAGGTGCTACAAACACCTTACTCATTATCTTGCTCTCTTTTGTCTGCTGTGCCAGGAACACCCTATGAGTTAGGTAACTATGAGTAAGATTACTCCAAGCAAAAGAGCAAACCGAACACATTCCTTGCTCTCGTATACCAGGCTTTCCAGGTTCACTTCGCCGAGCGAGCGAAAAAGTCTAGGCACGAGAGCACACATTCCTATGACCGGTACTTCAGCCCTAGCTCGAGGATCTAGGGGCGGCAGCCTAAGTGTGGCAAAATCTCGACTCGCACATCAGGAAAAAAGCCCGAGACACGGGTAAAGAAAATCTAGTTAGAATATATGAAAGGTACAGTGAAGTTATAAGCCATTTAGTTGGGAATGGTAGGGGTTTGAATGGGAGATAGTAGTGCTATAGGCAATTTCACTTTCTTATTGAACTATGAAAATCTGTGCAAGTCGTCGTTTACATCTTTTGAATTGAGATCTCATCACCCACACGAGCAGATCACCAACGTCCATCCGCGCCAAGCCTTCGCACCATCAAGACATTATGTACATACACGTCACTCACTCGCATCTTCCCAACGCTCTATATCGGCCAAGAAAATTCGTAATCAGTCGTAGAAGATAGTAAGACTCGGACAGCAATAGAGATTACAATACCCAGTGAGTTGGAACACAACATAGGTCTATCATCTCAGATCTAGCACATAAACGACTTCGACGTGCATTCTATCGGCCCTTAGTACAAGTCTACCTCCGAGACACGGTTAGTTATTACACGCGTGGATCGATGCTGCAATTTATTTACACTGTTATACAAACGAGGAACGGGGACGATGACAAATTGGCGAGGGTCAACTCCACTTTTAGAACCGTCAAGTTGACGTCAACCAGAGCTTCATCTAGCCCTGTTCAAATCATGATGATCTATCTTGAACGTGGTTTTTCTCAGCCAGAGAATGAGATATTGCTATCAATTTGAAGCACAAGCCCTCATTGCAAATTTCAGACTTCGAAAGTGGTAGGTCTAAGAGCGTACTCCTGTCAGATATAGTCAGTTGTGCTCCACAATTGTTCGTTGATAAGGCCTCCTCGGTTACTAAGAAAGTTAAGATTGGCGAGTCGAGGTCCAGGTGGAGGATATTAAAAGCATATACTACCGGTTGACAGTTATTGCACAGCAGCGAAAAAGACCTTGAGAACGGAGAATCAGCCACCAAGAACAAGCATGAGATCGAGATTGCGCTAGAGTACGATATAGACAAGGGGAATCGTGCAGAAAGCTTGCTCATGGAAATTCGGAGTGTTGTGTTTGACGGCTCTGCTCGACGACATAGCCTTTACCTCACGAGGACCCCGACCTGGCAAGCTTAACTTGCCCCCAAAGCACCATCGAGCGATTATGGCAGCCTGGACAGCGAAGCTGCAGGACAACAGACCCGCTAACCTGTCACGAGGCTCGACATAATTGCGATTACACGTCAGTTTTACTTGGTTTTGCCAGTTCAAAAGCACTAGGTATCCAACTGCCGATTTTCCAAACCCCGCCAACCAACTGTTTATTAAGAAAACCAGTCCACTGTTCCCTATGGAGGCTTGTTCAAACAGAACCCTTACAGTGCCCACTGGCAGTCCTCACCTTTCCAGAGAGCATCTTCACAAAGCTTGGGCGGCGCACAAGGTACTGTGTTTGGTTCGGTGTAAACTCCCAGCGGGCAAGTGGATAGGTCCATACGTGTTCGCCTGTTGAGCAAAGCATCAGCATGTCGTTAATAATATCAAAATCGACAATTCATGTAACACCAAGTAGGGAATTAGGCATCCAGTTTTTTTCAAACGGATGACATTTCATAGTTATTGAGGCTCACCAAATGTATAGAATTATCGAACCAAAGAGGTGCATGCTTTGTCCAGAAATTTAGTCAACTAGCTTTCTCACCCCCAATATCGGGCCGTCCGGATGTGTTACGAATGCATTATCTACTGTCATATACCCATTCTTACTACGTGTCACGTTTTCGGGCCAAGCGTTTTGGATGGACAATACACTCATTGGTTGCCGTATGTTACTGGCCAACGATTGCTACAGTTCCAATTAGGCAGACGTTTGTGGAAGAATAGCAAATAGAAAATAAGAGCTTATATATTGGTTTGACGCAGCTTATATTGAAATGCATGCAGTGGCATATAAACGTCCGTTAGTGTAGCCCACCTTTTTGTAGCACTCGATGTGATTTGTTGACACGAAGAATTTCAGAGAAATGAGAGAAATCACAGGTCCGATTCACAAAGCCAGAAAAATGATATTCCGTTTAACGAAAGGCGTGAAGTAGCTATAATCCTGCGGCTACATACAAACAATATATAAATACAACAATACCGGAGTGCCCCTGCTTCTTTGAGATTCAACACAGTACACCATACTAAGAGCCTCAGTCTTAAAGCTTTATTCTTTTAAACCCATCCAAACACACTAAGCGAGGCTCCTATCTGCTTCTAGCATTACGAGCTGCAACGACACGGACAAATTGTTCGTTCGCAAAGAACGTATCCTCCCCGGCAACGATGCGCCCAAGATATTCAGCCCCCAGGAATGTCGCTAGGATCAGCACTCCCGAGAACATTGCCACAAGAACCAGTGTTGTCAAGGATGGAATGACCGACGGAGATGCTTCAGCAATCGGGATGCCGAGTCGGAGCTATTTCGAAGACGACCTTCGCGGCGGCAGTATGAGACGGAAGGCAGTAAGCCTCGATATCCTCGATGAAAGCGCTGTGTCCGGGAGTAGGTTTACCGACATCATCTGCAGAGGGCTAGCTGGGGAGAGAGATGTGCAGCCAAAGAACAAGAAAGTGTGTAGCTTCTAGACTAAGTAAATCCTTTAGTTTTCTTCTAATATTGTACTTGTTAGGTAATCATCATCGGCGCTGGAATTTCTGGTCTCTGTGCGGCTCACGAGCTAAAGAGGGCGGGTTTCGAGGTTGAAATCCTGGAAGCATCAAGCAGAGTCGGCGGGCGTGTCCTCACATTTGCCGAACCACACTTTGCGCCGCGTCTTCATGGCGAGGGCGGTGCCATGAGGATACCCAGACAGCACCACCTAGTCCATGAATACATCAAGCACTTCGACCTGGAAGGGAGGCTTAGGCCATTCGAGATGGGAAATAAGTTCATTCGTCTCGAGGCGATAAAAGAGACTATGACCTACAAGGAATTTAATGAAATGTTGGCGGCTAAGGATGACAAGCTCATGGACCTCTTTCCAGGGTTGCATGACAAAGAACGGGGCAAAACTTGCGACGAACTTTATACAAAGGCAATAGCGACTGTCGATTCAACGCTGGTAGGGATATACGAAGAGGAAATTGACTACTGGATGTCAAGGCACCCCGGGGAGCCGGTTCCACCCGACGTTACTTTGAACGCATTGGTGGAAGCATACACAGAGGTCGTTCGTCTGTTCGACAAATTCAGTCTACGTACGTTTCTCACTGAACACGCGGGCTGGTCGGAAGCAGCTGTAACACTGTTTGACTTGGGTAATGCTCATGTCGTTTTCGATAACGGGTTTCTGGAGTCGTGGACGGACGGGTATCTCTCAAGCAACAAGCTCGGCGAAGTAGCTGGGATGGTACAATTCGAAGGTGGAATGGAGGAATTTCCGAGAGCGTTCGTCAGCAAAGACAACCTTATCGACAACATTGAGTTTGGAACGCGTGCGACGAGGATCGAAGACAAGGACGTCAACAACGACAACCCATATCCAGTATGGGTGACCTGCAAGCGCCTTGACTGCGTCGACTATATTGCCAAAGGAGACTACCTTATTATCACAGTACCATACACTTCCTTACGAATGATATCTAAATCTCGGCCCTTTAGCCCGTTGAAGGAGGCAGCCATCCGCCAGGTACGATACGTTGAGGTAACCAAGGTGCTTTTGCAGTACAAGTCTTGCTGGTGGGAAGAAATATTTCAAAACCACGGACAAGGAACAGGCGGGGGTCTAGTTACCGATCTCCCGATTCGTTACGCCCTGTTCCCACCGAGGGACGAGAGCGGAGACCAGGAGGATACCAACGATGTCACCCCGAGCAGACAGTACTCAGGCAAAAAGTCTAACCGGGGTGTTATAATGGCTGCATACACGTTTGAGCGCGATGCTACCCAACTGGGCGCGTTGAATCCCCAACATCGCATCTCTCTGGCGGCTGAAAACATCCACCAATGTTTTCCGGGTGCGCACTCAATGCGGAAGTTGGAGGCTGGCGCGAGTCAAGTGTGGCCGGCAGACGAGATGGCTGGGGGTAGTGCGTTCTGTTACTTTGGACCTGGACAAAGAGTGCGCTATCTAGAGGAAATGTATCGCCCAGAGTGGAACGAACATGTCTATTTCGCTGGCGAGCAATCGAGTTTTAGTCATGGCTGGATTGAAGGTGCGCTTGAGGCTGGGTTGAGGTGTGCAAAGAGTATCTTCGACAAAGAGCAGTCGTCTTTGTGACGAGAACTGCACGACTTCAAGAATGCAGGGTCAGAAAACGAGGAGAGATTTTGGAGGCTTTTAGTTTTGACAATTTCTTTTGTAGCTACATGTTTCTGAATCTTAATCATATTTTGTACGGTTATTATACAGACTACCCCCCGGGCCCTCGAATTATACAAACTACCCTTATTTTCAAATTATTATACAGACTACCCTCCGTACACAGACCATGATTTTCAACCAGGTAGTTTACCCCTTTCTTATCTTAATATTGAAGTATTTCTCCAACTCCGAGCCCACTGTCAAAATCACCACCACCCTCGCTTCTACCAAATTCACTACCATGAACGCCCTAGGTCCACTTGATGCCATTGATGCAGTTGTACCAATTTCAGTTGGGCAGGAGTTTGACTGTTTCCATAATTTCCAGGCTGCAGTCTACGAGTAGGCTGTGAACAGTAATTTTCCTCTATGGCTAGAAAAGTTAGACTAGATGCGCAATATCTTTTGTTGCAAAACTGCAGCAGATTGTGAATTCAAAGTGCAGGCGATTTAGAAGGCCAAAAAGGAAAGGTAACTAGAAGATGTAAATCAAACCTGACTGACAGTGGACAGTAGGATATTTTCATTTTGGAGATCTTAATAATAACAATTTTAATTGTTTGGCAGAGCTAATAATTTGTCGTGGAGGGTAGTCTGTATAATAATTTGAAAACGAGCATAGTTTGTATAATTCGAAAGTCCGGAGGGGTAATCTGTATAATAACCGTATTTTGTATGGAATGTGTGGGAGTATTGAACGACTTTCTTTACCGTCATCGTTAATGTCTCCATTCTTTTTTCCAAGGCAACGAAGAAAAATACAGGTTGATTAATAATTCCAGATATAACTGCTTACCGTATTTCTACGCACAGTATTGCACCACCATTCAAAGTACTAATTGTTAATTTCTTAATAACGGAATCATAGATTCTCACACCTTATACCGAACCATACGCCATGACTTATCCACACTCACGGTATGTCACCCGATTCCATCCTTGGTGCACCTGTTACTTTGGATGCTTTTTAAGACTTGTTGATTGACTGATCTCTCGAGGCCCTGAAGGCCCGTATATATATACAGACTTGTCTCCCATATTCACAGCCATATGCATCTCCATATCTATCTCCGTTTGCTCATCCGTTTGCACTGATATGAGCCGCTCTGCACTAATATGAGCCGCTCTCCTGAGGCATATATTCATACACCAACTGCATAACAAACGGACCTGAGCAGTGAGGCTCACGATGCAGGTACACATGCAACAGCATCTCTTCAATAGATCTTCTACTGTGATTCGTGGTAACTCTAGCATGTGTCATTAGCCTGTTCCATTGAGTGTAGTAGGTTGCCCTTCCGGAGGGTACTAATTAACTATCCCCTACACGCTCAGTTTCCTTAAATTCGTATCCTATTGAACTTTGCAAGTTGATTGGTTGGAACTCTACCAGGGCTGAGCAGTACCAGCTTTTGATTGGTTGACGGAATTGATCTGCACTGTTTAGACCACTAAATTTGCAAGGCTCAAAAGGATACGAATTTAAGCGTGTAGGAGATAATGCTCTGGATCCGATCTAGAACTAACAAGAGAACCCACCACGCACCCTGAATTTACAAATTGGAATGTGTTGACATGAATTGTAAATTGCTCCTCAAACTATGAAAAGGCGAGGCGGAACATTTGATTGTCGAGTTTAGCGGATCAAAGCGTTACGGTGCATTTTGATCGTTGCCATCACTCGAGGTTGTTTTAGGACAATGATGTTTATTTATCTTGGAAGAGCTTTAAATATTAAAACCCACTTTATGTGACATGACACGTGTACTTTAAGTTTTAGAGTTCTTCATGAAACATCATAGATTGCCCAATACCCAAATACCCAAATACCCTACCCAAAAACCCAAATACCATAACATATAACCCCTCCCCCCAAAACTCTAGATTATATGATTCCGGGAACTGCAAAACCGCCCCCAGGAATTGTACATCTTCGTCATCATCGCCGTAGCCGACCTCGTACTTATATTCAGGAGATTTTTGCGAGCACGGCGGTGATTACAGTGTAGTCTTGTGTGTCAAGTATGTCACCGCGGTCAAGGAGTTTCATTTCCCGGATTGGGGAAAGGGAAGAGAGAATTCAAACACAACCCAGTCCTCTATACACAAGCCAATACCCTTGATTTTCGGGTACCGAGTGGATCTCCTCAGTGGGCAAGCGCGATCGAAAGAGGATTTCTTGATCTAGCGAGGGTTAGAAGAAATGCGGCCAAAAGGCGGAAGACTAAGACCCCCTCGGCCTTGTTCTTGGTTGGATTTGTTGGGCGGACTTTGACTGCGGCCATCACGTGGCTTTGGGTTAGGGTTGAGCGGCCGAGCCGCATGCACTTTACTTCTTGTGTACGTGTCAATTAGATGAATAGACAAGTCAATATACGCATCACCAATTTGGCAGCTGCACCATAAGTCGACGTATGCTTCCCTCTGCGCCAGGATTGGACCAACAGGATTACTCTGTAAATCGGAGTAAAAGACTGTCTAGACCATGAGCGATCTGATATGTCAGATCTGCGGTTGAGAAAATTATAGCCCTAAGAACATCGGACAAAACTAGCTAAAGCACGTCCCATACAAGGGCAACGCAAAAGGGAGGATTTTGAGGAGCGAGCTTGCAATTTGGAGACTCATTTGGACCTGATCAACCTCCTCGAGTCCCTATTCAAACATCAACCCCACACTAAGGAAGCATATCGAGAGGACGAGAGTGAGGCTGAATAGTTTGTTGACAGGAAACTTTGCTGTAATCTATGGATGGTGATATGTTAGCTTTGCTGACATTTTGTTGTATTATCTCTGATACGGTGTTTGCGAGGTGTGTAATTGGTCGTTGTACTTGATTTAAGGTGTGTATGATTTCATCCTGTTGTTTTTGTGATGGTGGTTTGAATATCCGCATGGTTATTTTGCTAATGCAGCTCGATATGGTTTAATTTTGTAAGTACCTCGTCGAAAATTGCGATTCGTCGTCGAAAGCGACTGAGCTGATAACACGCAACCACTCTTTATCAATTTATGCTGTAGTATTGAGATCCCTTACTGAAATCTTTTGACAAGAAACCATACCAAGAATTTCCCGAGGTACTCTGTTGAAAATGGTGGTATCATTTCCTCTTGATCCAATCGAAAATCGGGGCAGTTTTTGTGATGGTGACAGCCGGTCTTGCATTTGAGATGCTTCGTTTGTGATCTAGACCCCCGGTTCCTTCAATACGGGTTGTGTACCGGGCGGCTGAGGGATTCGGACAATTCACAACGAACCCGGGCTTGAATCACGCTATTGAGGCAATTATCTAGCTCTTCATATAAAACATCACGAGCACGGGCGAGCGAAAATAACCCGATGAGCCAAGCATGTTGCTGGACTTAGCGCACAGTCAAGAGCAACAAGCCTAAGCTATTCCCCGCCACCACCAACACCACCCACCCTCAGATGCGCTGCCCTTTTCTTCCTCTTTCAGAACCTCCCAATGTTTCTTCCGGATCGGGCAATGCTTGACAAGGTGTCCGGGCTGTTTGCAATGGTGGCATATACCATCGTCAGTGGAAGAACAAGTGCAGGATTAATAGAGACATACACCATCACCACCATCACCACTCGCGCCATCACTGCCGTCACCGATGTAGACATTCCTTTGGTCAATTGGTAGTCCATCATGCAAAATGTCTGTTAAACACAACCAATCTACCCCTTTTCTATATGGGTGCGCACGATCGCGGTATATCTCAAACACAGACCCGGTAATCTAGCACCAGTCTGGCTTAGTTGAATCCAATTGCGCTCAGGGCGTTAGAAATCACTATAGTCTTCGTCGTCGCGTGATGATTGACAACGCGAGAATCTTGCGGCGAGCGGGCGTGGTGGCTCGTGAGCGGGGAAAACGTCCAGTTTTATCAAGCGCAGCAGGAGTGAGTGATATTCGGATTTGCAAACTTTTTACACGGTGCACCTTCCAGTGTTTATGATTCCGTGTCATCTGAACAACCACGTGCACCGATAACCCGCTGCCCAGGCCCAGGTTCGTCATGTATGCATGAATGGACTGGGCTCGTTGCGACTCGCCTGATTCTCTTAGCCGCCCTGTAGATATACAAACACTATTGGTTAGCCGTCTCCACTCTCCAGCGGTCAAGTCGTGGGCCATTCTGCATACCGGTGTGGGCTGCGAGTTGTAATATCGAATGTCGACTGGAAATGTTTGCTTGTTGCACTCGCAGTGAGTTAAGGAGGGGAGAAGTGAGTTGACGGTGCATTGTGGAACTGACGTTTTGTGGTGAGGATGCTGGATATTAGGGCTCAGGTGACAGGGCTTAGGGCTCATCTTTCCCTAGGTTCCATCTTATCCCGAACCCAGCCGCGTCGATGTTTTGTTTCATTCAAACCAATTTATACTCATCTCTACTTGTTCACCTGCATGCCACTCCATCGTCAGGATGTCATTATTCCCAGTTTCCTGGAACATTCCGGAAATCAAGTCCGAGTGATAGCCAGGCCAATGTTGAAAATATTTGCCCGACCCCGCACCAAGGGAGAGCGGAAAATTGTGGCTGGCCCCGTGGCGCAGTGGTATCGCTCCTGAAAGTATAGGCGGGGTATACGGTCACAATGCTATGGGTTCGAATCCCAGTGCCAGCCCTCCGGTGTGAAGGGGACAAAGGGTAGCGGGTGGGGAACTCCGCCATTTAACCGGCTTGCCCGGAGGCGGAGGGGATATGGGGCTCTGTCATACTCTAATTAGAGTGCATACAGTATGAATAAAACAAAAAAAAAAAGAGCGGAAAATTGTTCATGAGCATATGTATACGTAAGTGCAGTCATATAGCTAGAATACCGTACCCCTTTTGCTCTCTCACAGCGCTTATTACTAGGAAACATTAAACTTTATCTTAGTTTAGTTGCATTTACTGTTCTTCCTCTCTCCTTTTCCCTTACCAATCTCCCTCACCAGAAACGGCCCATAAAACGTATTCCGATCATACTTATTAAGCCCAACTCCCGCCCTCAACCTGTGCACCCATCAGCACCCCCCATCCCTCAGTAAAAGTTTCTATACCTCACCACGAAATCCAGATCCGCCAAAAACTATCTCCAAGCACCAAGGCATCATACGCTCCACTCTCCAACACACTCCACGAATTCCTATTGCTCCACCTACCAGCACTAAAAAACGGCGTCGCCCCTGTAATACACCGATCAGGGCTGGGGTCACGAACAATACCCATTCCCCCCATGCCCTCCACCCCACCAAACCCCACCTCCACCGCCGCAATCACACACCTCGTATAATCACCAATCGTACGCTCAATACCCCCACCAACATCTCTCTCGGCGGCAAATCCTCACACCTAACACCGGCATGTGCACAGACCTCCTCCTACAGCGGAGTAGCAGACGCAGACACTGTATCCCCATGAGTGCGGGCACACTCACCCTACCCGCATGCCACAGCTGCACATAAACATATCCACACTTCTTACGCACCATATCAACAATATCTTCCCTGCCGCAACCTGCTCGGGGAGGTAAAGGCCCGACATATCCGGCATAGAGCTGGGTAAGTAGCTGAATGCGAGGATACGACAGAAACGGACTTAGCACTTGGCGCGATCCCCTCGGTGATTACTATCCCTCTTGGCGTGGTATTGACGGTAGTACTCTGCGACGAGAGCAGACATTCTAGTCTCTGCAGGGATTATCCGGGCTTTCGCGCACGGGAATTCCGCGCCATCGGGTCAGTGGGACGTGCACAACCCTGGAGCAACAAGCCAACTGTGAACGGCCCACCGGTGCTGACCGGTGGGATATCATCAATGTTCCGTTCCGATGATCGAGTGATGCCACTGGGTGCCCACTATCCGATAGCTGACACCACCATACACCGAGACCGAATTCCGAGGCATGCTCCAGCATCAACACCCTGTTCCTCGGTATCTCTACTCTGACCCCGCAGACGGTGTCTTGCATCTACCGGTAGTCACCGCGCGGCGTTCGTATTCGCTTTCACCTTCTACATTAGGTCTGTATACGTACGTACCAAGGACGCAACTAGTTTGTGCCTGCTATCGAAAAAGCGCATTCTCGTAACAGGACAGGAAAGTGCAAAACAACTCATACAGGGCACAACTACTGTATTATCTGGTGCATCCAGTTTATGTGTAGCGCCAAGGGTAGCATATGCACCCTGATGGCAGTGATTTATTCGTCCTGAAGCTGCAGTGTTGGGTGCAAGCCGGCAACAGGTCTGGCATCCTACGGAGCCACAAATAAACCGGATACACTCAGCAATCGTGGGGGACGCTTCAAACCAGAGTTGCCGGACATTTGGAAAATTGCTTAATAATATACCCACTTTACCCGTTTGTTCACTAAGTGACGGATTTTTGTATTTTTTTACCCAAAAATCGCCGGAATAAATACCTGATTTGGTAAGGAATTACTCGTTTTTATAGAAAACTTACCCTTTAAGGCAATAAATTGACCCCAGTCCATACAAAAGCTCACTTTTTCAAATGCTTATTCCTCCACAATTAGAACCTATTTTCAAAATTTGCCTCTGTAGGGTGATAGAGAACTATCCAAATAGTCGTTCTACAGAGTTGAAATATTTTTCTAACTTTTTGGTGGAGGAATTAAGCCTCAAAAATGGTCCGGTTTGAGGCGTCCTCTACCCTAGTACGGCGCCTTGATTCGCTAACTCAAATGTTCTGCATGGGAATTCATGCCTTAATTTTGCCTATTCTATGGCTGAGCATGGCTGGGTTAGGGGCCAACTGAACGTCGCTGTTTTCCCACTCAAAAAACGTGCCACCAATATTAGCGCAGAGTATCCACGCCCCCAACGAGCAATTTATTCATGAAGCGGACATTTAAAGATTCTACAACTACTTCCACGCAACATTCTCTCACTCACAATCCTCGTGTTCCTAAACCACGATGGTGGTGTTTAATCCCCAATCTACTACTACAAGCTCTGATATGAACTTTGTGCTCTCCGCTGCATTGGGCCAACCTGCGGCACATTTGCCCTTGCCTTCCGTTCCTCCAGCAACTGCCTAGCGCACCCTAATGCGTCCTCCGGGGAAATGGTAGGATTAGCTTGTGGCGTCGCAGAAGACTTGTATACGATCCCAATCATCGTCTTAGCCAGTGTCTTCACATCTCTCGCATTTCCCCAGCTCGGCAAAGCGGAGAGTTTCACGATCACATCGCGCATATCACGGTACGCCCTAGAATTTGTATCCGTTAAGAACGGGGCCGTGATCTTTTTCTGCTGCAGTTCGAGTTGCAACACTTTGAGACAGTGTTCTGGCGACATATTTTTGAAGGATATTGTTTCGGGGAAGCGGGAGGATAGTCCTGAGTTGACGGCGAGGAGCTGATTCATGTCGTCATCGTATCCGGCAAGGATGACAATGATTTTTCCGAGGTAGGTGGGTTTGGTGAGGATGTCGACTAGTTCGTTTACTGCTTCGAGACTGTATTGCCCTTCGCCGAGACGGTAGGCTTCATCAATAAAGAGGACTTGTCCTAACGCTTTTTCGAACAACTTTTGTGTTTTCGGACCTGTTTGTCCTAGGTATTGTCCGATAAGATCCGACGCGGAGCATTCGACGACTTTGTCGGAGGACAGAAATCCCATGTCGTAGAACACCCTTCCCATCTTCCGCGCCGTCATCGTCTTGCCGGTACCTAGTCCTTGATCAGCACTGTTTCCACCATCAGGAGATGTAGCTTGGGCATACCCGGCGGGCCTTTGAACACGAAATTTGTTGGGATAAGCTCGCGTAGCTCGACGCCAGCAGCTTTTGCGTTAACGGCGATTTTCTGGTACCCTTCGAGCTTCGCAATAATATCCTCGCAGCCGACAGTATCCTCGAACAGCTTCTTGCAATTTGTTGCGGCAGTAGCACCCCTTGCAAACTCTGGGTCAAAATCTTGCGGCTCGAAGACAACATCGACAGGACGGTATTCGGCCGGCATCTTGCTAATCCGCGTTTGGTACCGCACTTTCGCTTGGCTGATGATGTTCTCGACTTCACCGCCGTTTCCAAAGTTGGGTCGCACTCGGGCGCGCGCGAGGACTTCGCCGGCCACGCGTTTTGCCTCATCGGTTGCATGCAGCTCTTGATCTTCTAGCTTCTTTTTCAGGAGATCCTGTAGCTCTTTCTCCAAGAAGTCATGGAAGTGGAAGGCATTCTCGATTGCGAATCGGCGGGCAAGGCCGGGGTTGACATTTTGGAACATTGTTTCCATCTGTTTACGAGTCAGAGATCGCTATAGTTCGATAGAGTGTGAGATATGCCACGAACCTGTTTCTCGTAGCCTAAGAGAAGTACGCAACGGTCTTCACCGGGTGTTGATTGCACCTCCGCAACTAGTGTGTCAATGACGGCTGTCTTGTAGATATCGTTGTCGGCGTTGCTACCAGCTGGATAGAGCATGTAAGCTTCGTCTATAATCAGTACCTTGCCGACTGCTGCGGCCAAAATTGCTTTGGTCTTGTTTTCTGTTTGTCCTAAGTAATTGCCTACAAAGTCGGCCGGGCTCTTGGTAACGACTGAGATAGATCATTAGCTTCCAAAGATGTTTGCAAGACAGCCGATTGACGGATCGTAAAGTTTTATAGGTCGTCCTGACTACTTGGGAGGAGATAAACTGACCTTCTCCATTACTAAGTAGGCCGAGCTCGACAAGTATCTGACCGTAATACTTGGCAACAGTTGTTTTCCCTGTTCCAGGCGAACCAAGAAAGACACGATTGAGGGAGATTTCCATCGGTGATTTCTCCTGCAACTCTCGTTTGTAGTTTGTCTCGATCATACCAATCATCGAAAGTACAGACTCCTTGACAGAACTGAGTCCTATCATCCCATTTAGTTTCTTCCACGCGGTACTTTGGCGGAAGGCTTGCGACGGATCAGGGCCAATGAGATCTTCCTTTGTGAAGTAGAAATCGCCGGGATTTCCTCCGTCCCTTCGTTCGCGGTTCAGGCGATCGCCCTGCCGCTCTCTGATCCTCGTAAACGCCTTCTCAACTTCCCTTGCATTTCCAAATCCATCGCTACCTCGACCTCGACCAAGACGACGAATAAGAATTCGCATATAAATGCCTCCCATGCCGCCTTCTACCTGCATCTGATCCTTGTACCGCATATCTATCTCCTTCCGTAACATCTGGTGGAGCTCACGGTCTGTATAATCCTCAAGCTGCAGTACGCATGGGATTTTGGTGGCCAGACCGGGGTGAAGCTCCACAGTTTTTTTATGGCCCGCGAATACGAAAACAATCTTGCCATAGTTTTCATAGCTTTCCATTTGGGCGAGAATGTAGTCGATTATTTGAATTCCAAGTTCATTCTGTGTGAGATAGTGTGCATCGTCCAGAACAAAGACTCCACCTCCAACGTTGTGGAGCTTTTCAATCCAATTCTTCGCCGTGGACAGGCCGTCGGAGGTCAGCAGCTCAGAGCCCCGCAAAAAAACGCGTCCATCCGCCGGTAATATCCCATAAGAGCACATGAAAAGGGAGTACACTTGAGCCACGTCCGTTTTTCCTAGAGAATATCATTAAATAGCTTAAGGGGATTATTTGGTGCGTGAAATCATACCGGTTCCGGGATTGCCCAATAAGACAATATCGAATCGTTCCTGCTTGAGATCGACTCCCTGACGGACTGCAGTATCAATCTTTGACTTGACCCGCAAGAAGTGCGCCTTGACGGTCTCCAGGCCTGTCAGTTGCGTCATGAGCAAATCAATGGCATCATTGCTCTCGCCTTCCTCATCCTTCTGTCGCTGCCACTCTTTTTCGGAATCCGTGCGCTCTTGGGGCAGGTCGGCTTCTTGTACTCCTGGAACGGTGGGTTGACTACCGGGTGTTACCCAGGTGGCCGGAACACCAGCGATAGGGTCTGAGGAGGGCGGCACTGGAGGTTGGTACAGGTATGAAGGATCTGGTGGTGCGGGTTGCCAGAACGGCTGTTGCGGTGGTGGTGGTGGCGGTTGTGGTTGTGGTGACTGACGTAGATCCTACCATCAGTATCTAATACATAGTATTCGCCGCAGTGAACTCACAGTATTTGCCCCGCCCAATCCCGAAGGAGGGATCTCCGCATTGAGTGGAAAAACTGGGGGCGTAGTGACAGGACTTATGGGGAGAGCCGCGATAGCTTGATTAAGTCTCGCAATTTCGGCATCCTTCTTCTCCATTGTCGCCTTAAGCACGTGCAGATCCTCATACATTCTCCGGTACGCCTCTTGGAATGGAGTGTTTTGGTCTACCTGCTGGCGAAGTGCTAGGGCCTCTTGCCTTGCGCGTTCAAGCTCTTGTCCCTGCACAACTTGTAGGTCAAGCATTTCTTTCCGGAGCTTACTCAGTTCCTGGTCTTTGTCTATCGCGAGCTTGTGGTTAGTTTCAGCATTGACTCGAAGTTGCTGTGCCTCCTGCTGCGCTACGGTAAGTTGTCCCAACTGCTGGCGGAGCGCGAGTGCCTCCTGCTTTGCGCGCTCAAGCTCTTGTCCCTGCGCTGTCTGTAGATCCAATATTTCTTTCCGGATCTTGCCCAACTCTTGGTCCTTGTCTACCGCAAGCTTGTGATTAGTTTCGGCATTGACTCGAAGTTGCTGTGCCTCTTGCTGCGTTACGGTAAGTTGACCTAACTGCTGGCGGAGCGCGAGTGCCTCTTGCTTTGTGCGCTCAAGCTCTTGTCCCTGCGCTGTCTGTAGGTCGAGGGTTTCTTTGCGGATCTTGCCCAGCTCTTGGTCCTTTTCTACCGCGATTTTATGATTAGTTTCGGCGTTAGCCCGTAACTGTTGCGCTTCTTGTTGCGCTAAGGCAATCTGTCTCTGGATCCCATCGACCTGGGTCTGCAGCTGTGTTGCGTCATGTCTTGCCCGTAGCAGTTCCTCTTCCTTCTCTGCTAATCGTTTGCGCGTATCGTCCAGTTCTGTCTGTAGCTTCTGAACAAGCTCATCTCTTCCGTGTGAGGAGCCGGAAGCAGAAGGTGAGATTGGCGATTGTGGCGGTGGTGGCTGCAGTGGTGTTTGGATGGAGGTGTAAGAGGGCGTAGGGGTGGGCTGCGATGGGGGAGGAGGTGGCGCTGGAGATTGGTAAGTTGGCAGTGACTGGTTATATGATGCAATAGGAGGTTGCGGGTAGGCTTGTGGTGCTGGTGGTGGATAAGGAGCTGGAGTTGGATCTGCAGTCGTCCAAGGTGCTGGCGGTTGAGTGTAGGATTGAGGACTTGCTACATACTGGGTTGACGAGGGCAGAACGGGTGGAAGTGGCGTGGAACTACTCGAGCCCACATACGACGGCTTAGACGAGAAAAAGTTGAGTGTCTTAATGATGCTCCCTCCGCCTGGCTTAGTTGTGGGGGGTACAGGATTGTATGGCTGCTGGTTTTGATATGGAGGTTGCTGTTGCGGTTGTTGATAGGGATCGTAGGGTGGCTGCTGTGGCCACTGTGACATTTTCAATGCGTTGTTTGTTGACAGTCAAATGGAATATTTTTCAGTTGCGTCCAAAAATCCCCTATCTTTAGGGGAGTAGGTGGCTTTTGTTCACTAGGGGATCGAGATTTATTCTTCCGAATAATGCTGCGCGTGTTGGTGGGGCTGAAGGAAGTCGCACAGCATGCGTAGTGTTACAGATGATGCTTCATGATTGGCTGCACAACCGAATGTTACTGTAACCGGATAAATGTGAGACAACCTCACGATAGACATCCGAGTGATGGGAAATGGTAGACGATTCTATTTTCACCTCTAAGTGCTTAAGTCGGTATATATAGTGACGACTGAGCATATTGCCACCATTAGCGTAACAAAATTTGAGTGTGTGGAAATACTTGAGTGGGGTTGAATGACGATAAGAGTGGAGAGCACCGAAGTAGCTAGAGCACTCAGGTACAATTTCTCGACAACCCCAAGCCCCCCAAACGCCAAGACCAATGGCAATGCTGTTGGAAGTCAGCCCTTTGCGGATCAATTCATCACCCTTTTCTCGTTCTCTTATGAGTCTTAATTTTCCAGTTATGGGGTACGGGGTACGAAGTATTTCATGGTTTTGGATCGCTGGCGCTAGGCTAGCGCCAGCGATAAAAAGCTGGATGACAGGTTTTGGATGTTGGATTTCCCACGAATCGCTCATTCGTAGATACGCAAGTTCTCAATAAATTTACCCCACTCTCGGTACTCGTGTCTAGTAAACTAGTCAACCTTCATACTAAGTACCTGACAACTCTCACATCTCCTTATTCACTTCAGTTACCACAAGCCAAATCCATCGCCCGAGCCAACCCCACTAAGTACTCTACTATCCCGAAACATAACCCTAAACACGACATTCAGCTTACCCCTCGAATTCCGTCAGACTTTCAAGCCCCACATCGGAGAATTGTCGAAGCTCTATTGCAGTAGAAGTAGGGTCGAAGAAGCTTCCACTGACCGCCACTGATCCTCTATGCAATCCATCCATCGCATGTCTTGGATGTAGCTGTTCCTCTCTGCCGCTATCCGCAGGGAGGAAATGGATTGGAGCTAGCTTTTTGCCTTTGATTGGGATACCTCTAGCAGTCTTAGCCTTCAGAGTCAACGACAACTTGAATCGTCGGCCGGCTTTGTAAGAGACGATGAGGGCAACCTTGGGTTGCGCGGGGATGCCGTTCCTGTCGATTTCGTTCTCGGTCAATGTCCAGACTATCGACGTTGTCGGATCTCCGCGTCGGCTACCCTGCATCTTCCAACTTCTCGTTTTCGTTGTTTCAGTTGAACGTGTAGTGTTGGCGGTGAGGGGGGATTGGAAACCAGGAATTGAGATACCGAGGCTCGCCGCGATACTGTGCTCTAGCTGCATCTTGCTCTCCGCTGGTTTTCCGGTGCGCATTTCCGGTGCATAGTGCACAATCTTCAAAGAGTTGTCGCTAGGCTCATCCTCTTCGATATCGACTCTGATGTTGGCCCACGGAAACTTTCCTCCGTCGATTCCGTGGAACGATAGCTGGAGCAATATTCGACAGGCGGGATCGGATTTCAATTTGCCAAAAACGGCTTCGATTAGACGAGCTTCGCAGTAGTAACTCTTTCGGGACTGCCCTTTGGAGAGGAGCATGTCAAGGCCTTCATGGGTACCGTTGTTTTTGTCGCTAGAGATTTCGTGCGGTTGCGCGGACGCATTACTGGGTCGCGGTCATTTCGACCAGAAGCTCAGCTCTTCCGTTCGGTCTTGATCCACTTCAAATTCGGAAAGGAGGGTAGGGATTGCTGTATTAGGGCAGTCAATAGGCTCCATTTTGAATGTTTTTTTAAGTTGTGTTTGTCAGCTAGAGCCACGATAGAGTTGAACTCAGACTTGTAATGAGCTGAAAAGGCTTCTGCAGAGTGGGCGGTTCCAAGATTGTGGCTGCACAAACTACCCCGCAATATGGTTGAACTGATTGGAGAGACCTGCTGCAGTAGCACCAAGCTGAAACCCATACAAAAGAATTGTGAAACTTTCTTCTCGAGCTCCTGTTCGCCTTGTTTCTCACACAAGGTTCGTCTAACAATATAATCCTTATCACACGCTTTTCTTCGCTCCATCACTTATTGTTTTAGCGGCTAAACCAGATTGACACCGCATAATCTAGAAACATGTCTAACCAGTCAGAGCTCCCACCCCTAAAGTTGGATTTGCAGTGGCTTTATCTGGGTTAATATGGTACTGATGCACTGCAGTTCTACAACACATCTTACAGAATCTCTTCGACATGCGAATCTTAGTGTCATTTATGGAACTCAACCATCGTTATACGCGTCTCTCAGCCCAGATGTGGTTGTGAAGTTGGAGAGGGCTGTAGAGAAAGCCGAATCCGAAGATGAACCAGTCCGTCACGTCCTCAGCCTCATGCTAGGAAGGGCCGAAGTATACACGAAAGGGTCATTTGTCCGCGCAAGGGATTCCATGGACGAAACTATGGTGTGGCTGAAACAGTTCCCGGTGCAGAATTGCACGGATGTACATGTTTGTGCTTCATCCATCCCGGTGTCTGATAGGCCGCTCACGTATAGTGCTAGGTTCGTTGCATTAAGGAGTATTCCTTTCTCTGAAGATTGGCCGGTATAGTCTCTTCGGTATACGACCCTACCTCTATGGAGATATACTTGACTGTGGTGTTCAAAACCTCAAACCATGGGAGGCTGTCGGCTATTTGAGGAAGTATTTGCAAAGGCAAGGACGGCTCAGTGAAGCCTGGTCCATAATCTCATCAGAGCGTGCATAGCTGTTCTACAACGAAGGGAAGATAGCTGTTGGGTTTTCGTTTCTCGAAGCTTGCCAAAGTGACTGCCCGGGACATCCAATCTTGTTACGTGAAGGTATGATCAACCTCGAGCTTGCCCAGTGGCTCTTTGCCAACAAAACCCCTGATGTAGCACAAAAACAAATAGCCGCAGCGAGGCGCAGCTTTTTTCTTGGGACTAAAGACGAACCGAAACAAGTCCTCGAAAACCTCCAACTGCTTGTGGATAAGGTTGCCATTGGTGTCCTGACCGGTGACGGGCTGCCGAGTTACGATGCGTGGGTTCAACTAGCAGATCGCGCGTCCATTGCAGGCTACTTTTGGTTGGAAGGCAATGCGCTCGGAAAAGCGGTCGATATCTCCAAACGTCTGACTCCATCGGCAGATAAAGCTGCAAACGATAGTCGATTTACCACTGTCTTCACCCGTCTAGAGGCGCTTAACCAGAAGTTAATAAAATGACGATGACAACGGGAGGCGAGGCATACCCGGATGTCAACAATCCGACGGGGGAAACTGGGGCCGTGAGGATGATAAACTGGCGGATTCAACTTGCCGAACGCGAGAAATTGTTCTGGCTCAATAGCCGGAAAGGAGATGAGGGGAAATCATATTCTTTCGGATGTCGCATCAAATGGTTTACTGATTTAGGAGCTTGCACGCAGTCTATCGATGGCCGGGATCCTAGCATTAGGGTATGGGCGCATAATGATTTTCTACCATCTGCTAAGATCTATCTAGTGGAAGGTTTTGATCGATATCTTGACGAAGGCACGTTCAAGCTATTGATGGTCTGGATGGTTGGCGATTATATAAATGGTGTTCTTACGGTCGATTCTTTGGCCTACGTTTTACAGCGCGACAGTCCATTACCACCTGGATCCGATGTTATCGATCTGCTGGAGTCACTTGGCATGGAATCACTACTTCTAAACATACTGCCAGTACAGAATGCGGATGCATTGGATACATGGCTATTCTGCACACAGACCTACCCCGAAGCGAACCGCCGCTTTATTGTAGGAAAACTCCAGATCGAACGGATTCGTTGGTTGAGGCGGCTGGGAGACGATTGTTCAAAAGATTACGTCGATGCACTGAGACGGTTCTTGGATTTGTTTCCTCGTTTCTGCTACGAGGTCCAAGAATTGTTTCGTCCTTCATTGCACGAATTCTGGCGCGGACTTGGGCTTGTATTGATTCGTCTGTACATCAACTCACACGAGTCTTCCTCGCTTAGAGGACCAGAGTCTACTTTATCAGATGTCATGCATGCCTTCGAACAGGCACTCTCTTATCATCAGTCGATTGGGAATGTTTATATGCAAGATGTTAATAACGTCACTATAGCTCAAGTTTGTTTTAAACAATTGTCTTTCAGGCTTCTCGATGAAGTGTGACGAAGGACTTAGTTACCTACGGGAAGCGGAGAAATGTTGCGACGAAATTCGGCAGGACTACACTCTACTTGGAGATCTGAAAGGACTCGAAATGCATTTCGGACTGTCCAAAGGCTTCGACGATGCCAATATATATAGGGAAGCTATGATTTTACTGGGATTGTCCGGAGGAGCCGATCCGGCATGGCGAGATAAGGAAATGTGGCGATGGATCCAGAAGGCTAAGGCCCGTTCTTTGAGCGAATTTATGGGTATTGGTTATAGAACTACTGCTAGAATGGCCCAGCAATTGAGCTCATTTCAGAAATACCAAGCATTATTACAGAAAGAGCGGGAGTTTGTACATAAAGCTCGCGACGTATATATCACGGACGCCCCTGCAGTTCGTTAAAACCTTAGATCGGTCCGAGCACAGATGTGCCAAATTCCAGAATTGGAACAGATAATGGACTTACGCGAAGGGAAGCCGGTAACACTTGAGTATCTAAAAGATATATCTGCCTCAGTCGGTGGAAATATTTTTTCATTGACTGGTTTGAGTAGTACTCCGGCGCTTACATCATCACCGTGGCTGATGCTTTGTTTGTTTGTTTGTAATCATATTGCATTCGGCCGCATAGCGGCCATGGCATAAACTACACTTTTTATAAATACCACAACTTCCCCTCCGCAGCCGCTTCCGCGCAAATGAAAACTCAAAGACCC
>Ga0307515_10003090_pt1 | contig 35251 bp, 40 predicted proteins | sample 17_EM_MG_FD_194513 | JGI IMG/M metagenome (GOLD analysis project Ga0307515, IMG submission 194513) | Populus trichocarpa ectomycorrhiza microbial communities from riparian zone in the Pacific Northwest, United States - 17_EM | ecosystem: Host-associated > Plants > Roots > Unclassified | place... | reverse complement strand
GTTGGAACTACATGGAAGTAGTGGTCGGGTCCAACCTCCACTTCTCTCCACCTCCACCTTGCTATGCCACCCACCCACAGCCTGCCACTCCACCACCTGCAGTCTGGTAGCCACATGTTGTAGATTTAGACTTTGTATGTAAGCTCAGACTCAATGAGGAATGTACCTCACTCAACATCTCAATTGTAGACATTTGATATTGTGCACCCTGCCCCACTCAATTAGATTCTTGACACCCCTTGCTCACTTGATTGTCATCAGACTTCACACCTCAAGACTGTGTGGTTCATTCCCCCACCCTTGTGAGCTAACTCCCACCCATGGCACCACAGGGTTAGCCAGCTGGACCAAACCCCCACTTCAGTCAGCCCCTTCAGTGTTGCACCTAGTCAGAGTGTTTGTTGCCAAGACAGATTGGGTGCCCATCATGCTTTTGGGCAGTTGCTTGGGAATTAGGTCTGACAGGCCCATAAGTTGTTGTACCCATTCCCTCCCCCTTTTGGAGATTCCATTCCCACTGGCATGTGTGGACAAGAGGAGAATTCCTATTTCATCAGTGTATGGACAAGCCTCAAGCCTTTTCCTTTCCTTTGTCTTTCCAATGTTGGTTTCTGTCAGAAACCATTGTGATTGATTGATTCCATTGCGAAAAGTAATTTATTGCAGAATCTATGCTATTGGGAAAAAGCACCATTGTGGGAAACTTACTGCTCAGTGAGTGGTGAAAGACAGTATTCCATGGTCAAAATGTCAAAAACAGCTATGGAATTTCTTGAGTATGGCATGGGATTTCAGTGTGCAGCACACTGACTGGCCTGAGGGAGCATTCCATGCACTATGCAAGGGCGTTCCTTGAGCTGCACAGGCTGCGCAGACCACTGAATTTCTCTGCACAAAATTTTCACAGTGAATTTCAGGTCAAGTACGCAACTCTCATTCCCAGTAATTTTAAACAAAGTTACAATTTAATATCATTGGATTAGAGCTTCTTGCTCCACAAAATTATGTGCATCTTGTTGCGTGATGCTCTGTATTGAGCTGACCTTCTGATTGTTGAATAGTACGCCATAAAACTTGTCAGCAGTCTCCAGCATCTCTGGACGGAATGTGGTGGTAATGAATTGGGCAGTGTCAGAAAGTTCATGGATCATCGCTATAAGTAGGGTTCTGTTAAACAACACCCCCCACAAGGCATAGGTAGACACACCAGCAACAGCAGAGCGGTATTGAGCATCCAAATTGGCATCTATCTCATCAAACAGATAAAAGGGTGCAGGGTCACACTTCTGGATAGCAAAGACTGGGAGAGTAATTGATGGTTAGGCGGGTCCGAAAGCTGAATACTCGGTTGTCACTTACCAGTAGCGAGAGCAACAAGTGACTTTTGGCCACCAGAGAGCTGCTGAATGCGGAGACCTTCGTCATCCTTTGAGTTGAAGGACACCTAAAAAAGCACATTGAGCCACAGCGAGAGCTCAAAGATATCTATGCGAACTTTGATCGCAACGCCTGTGTAATGATCTACTGAACCTCCCGCCTCGTCAGCCATCTCTTGATCTGGCCCAGTCTGGTGAAGTACATGTTAGGAACGAGGCGCCACGTGGAATGGTCGCAGAGCTACCTGGTCTATGCTCCTTTGCATGATAAGTCTTCCTCGACCTGCAGGCACGAGCTTCTCGAACACTTCTTCAAAATATTTAGAAACTTGCTTAAATGTTCGCTCGATCGCTTCATCCTTCCTCTGATCTAAAGTTGCGATCAAACCGTGAATACTCTTCGCAGACCTCTCCAGGTCTTCTCTACGCCGGCGGAGTTCTTCACGTTGCCTTGTAAAGTTGGAATACTGTTCGAAGGCCTTTTTGTTGACGTGGCCAAACTTCTTAAGTGTTTCATTGACAGAATGGAGCTTTTTCACAAGCTACAAGGAGGCCGTGCGTCAACCGTAGGTGTTGAGTAATTCACGAGCCTCACTGACCCTGTCAACTTTGACCTTGTCCCTCGTATACTTCTCAAACGCCTCCTCCGGTAACACACCGAGGTCTCGAATGTTTCTGCCACATTCATCCTTGCGCGCTGTGAGCATCTGGCGTTTGGCTAAGTATCGTTCTGTCGTTTTCTGCTGACGGGCAAATCCACGGGCATGCTCTACCTGCTGCCGTTGGAGAGACTCAAGTGTTGTGGTAGTTTGTTGGGTGTCAGCAGTGAGGGTTTCAAGTTCATTCTCGGCGTCTGGTCGATCCTTTCAGCAAGCGCTACGTACCAGGACATCAAGGAACTACCTTTGATAGCCTTTGACAAACGAATGATTGAAGCCTCGAGGCTCTTGAGCTCCCTGGAGCGAGCAGCTAACGAAGAGGGCGCGGTGGACCGCTGACTACCAGATTCCAGAGTCTCTAATGTCGCTTTGATGTCGTCTCGACGTCTTCGGAGGTCCTCGTCTAGTTCAATTTCGATCATTTCCTTTCTAGCACCGATCTAGGGGCGGGTCAGTCACCCGCGCAGTGCGAACAATACCAAACGCACTTCCGAGGCGCGTCTCGAGAGCTCAATGAGAGTTCTTTTGCTCTGGTCAACTTGACTTGAGAGCTCTTTGAGGAGGGTTCGTTCTTCTGAGGAAAGGCGGTCCGTCATCGGAGAAGCGAGTTCTTGCTGATAACTTCCGACTCTAGTAGCAAGAGATCGAAGTTCCCCGCTGAGATCGGCTACTTCCTTTTCTAGTCTGTTGCGCCGGTCAGCTGCTGCTTCCCATTCCCTCTTCAAGGCCAGGAGCTCCTTTCCCAATGGCTCGCGTACATCTTGTAATTGCATCCTTTGTGTTGTAGCAACCTGTAGTTTTCCTGACAGACGTGTGATTTCTTGTTCAAGTTGGCCGATACGTCCCTTGACTTCGTGTGATTTCTTGGTCTCTTCTTCAAGCTTCACACTCCAGGACATGTACGCATTGATTCCGTCAATCCTCGACCGTCGAATATCATGGTAGCCACCAGTTAGTGCTCCTTTTCGGTCAACCTTGTCGCCCTCAATGGTGATAGTATTTAGATCATGACTCCTGGCGCACTTCGCTGCCACCACGAGGTCTTTACAGACACAAGTCTTGCCGAAAACTTGTCGAAAAGCTTTAGCGTACTTGGGATCGAAGGCGAGTTGGTCGATGAGTGGTTGGGTTTCTTCTGTTTGCGGGAATACAGGGATCTTGGGTTTGAGGCGATTGAGCGGCATAAAAGTTACTCGACCAGTTTTTTCCTTCATCATTTCCTCTAATACTCGGGACGCGGTCTCGTCGTTGTCAACGACGACGTGAAAGAGACTGAGGTGATTCTGTCAGACCTGTTGTCAATCGAAAACTCAGGAGGCATCTACCTTGCACCCGCGGTCAATTCTACCGCAGTATTGTACACCTTGCTCTTGACAGTAAAGAGACGATACAGAGGTCCGTAAACGCCCGATAGACGGTTCCGTTCCGCGATGCGATCGACTGCTCGGAGACCCATCCCGGTATCCTGGACCAGAGTTGAGTGCGATTAGAGACAGTATATAGTGAGCTGCCTGCCTTGTCCATCATGCTTGCCAAGGTGCGCTCCGCAGATCCCAATTCCGAGCGGGCGTGACTGACAATGGATTCCAGTCTGGAGTCTTCCTTCCAGAACTCCCTAGCCATTCAAGTCAGAAAGTGCTCAACCAAGACTCAGTGGTACTAACTTCCGTCGCTCAGATAAATCTGCATGCTGCTGTTTGAAAGATGAGATTTCTTGGTCAAGCTGACCGAGTCTCTCTTTGCGCTCGTGGAGCCTCGTTTGCAGCTCCTCCTCTCTACGTGTCAGTTCTTGTTGTTTGGAGGTTGTCCGATCCAATTCAAGCTGGAGATTGTTGAGTGTTGACGATTGCTTGTCTCGAAATGTACTAAGCGAATCGATTTCACGACGTAGAAATGCGTCACGTTCTGCACGCGATGAGAATTGCGCAAGCCGACCCTGTTTATCGTACAGTGCTTGTAAGCGACCGTTGATGTCATCGAACCTATTGGGCAGTCAGTACCCTTCACATACACCAGCACCTCACGTACTTTTGCTTTTCATCCATCTCTTGTTGTCTTGCTGATGCCCACTCGGGCTCGATTTCCATCAACTCGACCTCCTTCTCGGAAATCCGCTGCGAAATGTCTTGGAGCTGATTTTGGAGTTGTTCGGCGGCACCATCATTCGAATCCTCGGCTGACCGCAGATCTGCCACCAGACATTCCACTTCAGTCTTGGATCGGGTCAAGTCTTGCATCTCCTCGTCCATTTCTCGTTTGTTGAGTGAAAGAAGGCTCTGCTGCTGGCGTTTTTCTGCAATTTCCGCCTCGATAGACTTGGAGAAGAGTGAATAAGGCAACTTATTATTAAGTTCGAATAGAAATCGTACCTGTATTTTCTGCTCGCGCTCTGCATGCCCTCTTCGTGCCTCCTTACTCTCGAGGCCTTCCCTTTCGCGTTCCTCTTCGATCTAGGCAAAGGGTGAGGACCTGGCCATTTTACACCCGTCTTTGCACAAACCTCTTCAAGCGCGGTGCTAACATCGAGAAGTTCGCGCTGGTACAGGGCGTACTCGAGACAGCGCCGTTCCTTATCATTTTGCTGGAACTCCCTAAGCTCCTCTTTTTCTTCTTCCAGCTCCTGGAGGCGTTCCTCAATGTAAGCAAGCAGCTCGTCGATCTTACTTTGTTTCGATTCTGCGAGAATGTAAATGAAAACAGACTCTGACTCAGCACATATACACAAACTGACCGGTTTCCTCGATAATCTTCTCGCTTTCAGCGCGGCGAGTCTCATATACTCTTGTTCCAGCCACCTCTTTCAGAAGTGCCAGTCGTTCATGGTCTTTTGCATTTGTCAGGCTAGTGATCTGCAGTTGCACCGGTAAACGACGAATTTCCCAGAGACTAGTTAGGTCCGTACTCTGCCTTGAGGAACAATGTAATAGGGGTTGCTCTTGCTGAAACCGGCACTCTCGAGCAAATTCATGACATCCGCTTTACTCGAACTCCTTTTGTCTAGGCTGTATTCGTCCTTTTTCAAGCCGATAGTGCGCCGGATGGTGACTTCGTCCTTGCCTGTTGGGAAGCGACCATCTGAGTTGTCGAAGACAATCTCAACATAGGCACTCATGGTGCTCGTGACTCCCGCGCCTTCGTGAAGGAGCAATTGACGCTCTTCTCTCGACATGGATGTATACGCGTCTGAGAGGACGAAGCGGATGGCTAGAGCCAGCAGGCATGAGAGGAGTTGAAAGGACGGGAGCTAGATGTGGACGCTCCTACCTGCAAAGAAGTTACTCTTTCCAGATCCATTACGTCCAAGAACGACATTGTGTCTTGGAGAAAATGGCTCGAGGTTGATTTGGTCGCGGTCTGGGCGGAAATACGCGTTAGGTTGACGTCGGAACTGGGATGGACGGTGACCACCTCACATACACGATTTGAAGCCCTGTATAGTGAGCGTCTTTATATGCATCGCGGGTATGAGTGGCCTGCGAGGCCAAGGGTGGCGGGGTTCAAACTTATTTGGTGCTTGTTTTGTGCTTGCACTAGTTCTCGGGCAAGGGTAAGAATGCGTACGTCGCCAGAGGAGATCGAAAAACAGCTTGCAACCGCACTGGAGACGAGTGGATCGTTGAACGGGATTGCCGACCTTCTGGCCCTCGCATCGCCGGTCACGAAGCCACCAGAGCTTCAGCACAAGGCTATCTACGCGCTTTATCGCACTTATACGCTCCTTCTCACCACCACCAAGAGACTCGATGACCTTCGTTCGGACCCATCTCCACCCGCGCAAGCCGTCCGGCAGTGGCTGCTGCAGAAACTCGAACAGTTCCTCTCTCTTCTGACGCAGCAGCAGCTCTACAACCCAGAGCCTTCCATTAGCGTAAGTTCTACCATATTGTCTTCTCAGTATTCTTACCCTCTTTCGAGTCCGCCTCTCTCCAAGTTTTATTCTCCTTATTTCGTCAGCGCTCTGCCGCACTCTCCAGCAGTAATGGCAACCCGCAAATCCACACAGTACACTTTAAGGCCATTGTTCGCGGTGTACTCTGCCCGCCCCCCACCACTCCTCTCAGTGATACGACCCGAAATGAATTCATCAACAAATTCATCAAGCCCCATGATGATCTCCGGTGGTTCTTCTTTCGCGAGATCAAGTATGCAAATACAGTTCCCATAGGCATTCGACCGACACTCTAACCACCACTAGCTATTTACTGCAGGAGCACCAGGACCCACCCCAATCTCTTCTGGAAACAGCACTGTGGACACTCGAGCGACTCGTACAAGTGCCATCTCGCCAGAAAGATATCCACAGTTTCTTCCTTCCACATTTTGCTCATAAGACGTCTACTCCTAGCGAAGACGTGGACATGGACGACCCTATAGAAGAAGACGATTGGAGGGCTTACTTTGACGAATCAGATTTATCAAAATCCGGGCCCTCTGAGGTGAAGGAACGACGAACCAGTAAAGTGCCAATCCACGAAGCATTGCATTCTGTGAAGGCCCACCGGGTACAATTCACATATGCCTGGCTCTCTTTTCTCCAATATATCAAGAATTCTCCTCAGCTCTCCTTTCGCGTCCTTGCCATGTTACATCGTGCTGTGATGCCTCATCTCACACGTCCAGTTTTACTGATGGACTGGATCGTGGCGTGCGTAGACTTTGGTAAGTACCGCTTCAATGTCTAAAGTATGTGGTCTGACAGGTTTTCAGGAGGTTCAATTGCGCTCCTTGCCCTAAACACCTTATTTATTTTGATCCGAGACCATAACTTGTGCGTGTTCTGTACCCCTAACGCGAGGGATATCCAATATTCTGATCTATATTCAGGGACTATCCTGACTTTTACGCTCGTGTCTACGCGCTGCTCGACCGTTCAATATTGCACGTCCGCTATCGCGCGCGCTTTTTCCGCCTACTGGAGCTTTTTCTGTCCTCCACGTACGAGGCATATCGGCGCATATCTTCCTGTTCACTGATCAGAACCACAGACATCTCCCTGCCGCTCTGCTTGCGTCATTTGTGAAACGACTCGCTCGACTCTCTCTCACTGCACCTCCCGCGGCGATAACTATAATTCTTCCTTTCGTATACAACATCCTCAAGCGTCACCCATCCTTGATGCCTATGGTTCATCGAGAAGTCATCACCAACACCTTCGACGATCCGTTCCTACCCGAAGAGCCATCACCTTTACAAACCCGTGGAATAGATTCTAGCCTCTGGGAGCTTCAAACCCATATCCATCACTACGCGCCACCAGTCGCGACGCTGGCGCGGATATTTTCGGAGCCATTTACCAAACCGTCGTACGTCTTGGAGGACTTTCTAGACCATACTTATGATACTGTGCGTGAAGTTCTGTTTTCGTTGAGTATACCCACATCCCTCATGTCCCTCACAGTTGTTTGTTGCCGACACAAATAGGCCTATCATAAGAGCACCAGCTCTCACGCTGCAACCTCGGAAGTTCCTTTTCGTAAATTCACAAGAGGAGCACGCGAATACAGCGGACACACTGCGCGATCTTTGGAATATGTAGAGATACCGGGGTTTGTATTGTGTCAACCCGACCCGAGCTAGTTGTTGGTTAATCGAAGCCTTACTCGAATTGTGTTCACATCATACCGCCGGGCTAAAGTTATTCTTGAATATTTTGGTGACTACTCAAGATATGCACAAAGTGCAAAGGAAGGGATGCAAAGACATCAACTATCGAGGGACTGATAGGATGTCAAAAGTAGTACGTGAAGCACGACGGGGAATCAATGAAGGACGCGACGACAGGGATATGGACTGGTCATAAAAGTGGGAGCAAGAAGGATTAGTGCGATGGATACAACGTGCAGGGGTGGTTCTGAGGGGTTGTATAAGAAGCAGAGGGTGAGGAAGGGACAAAGGGTACGAGTGAGGGGGTTTCAGCGAATCGGTGACTTTTTGCATTACTTTGGGCCACCGCGTCCAGCGGGAGGAGGGGCTTCACCTCGCCCCCGTCCACGCGCGCTGCCCCGATATGACGGACCTCCACGCGCGCCACCAGCATCACTACCGACGTGTCCACCCGACGAGATAGGTAGACGCGGGCGTGGAGGAGGTCGATCACCCCGCTCCTTCCGGATTTCAATGTTGAGCCGAGCAGGAGTGCCAAACTCCTTTTCATCCAACTTGATACCACCATCTCCGCCTTGGGAACCAGGCAAGCTCGCAACGATCGCCTTCTTCGCCGCATCGAGCGTCTTGAACTCAAGGAATGCACACGCCTTGCTCCGCACGATCTCGTACTCCTTGATAGGACCAAACTGTTGAGTTAAGATCTGTACTAGTCGGTCCTCGGGGATGTTCTCTGTGACGCCCTTAACGAAGCACTGCGCGTTGGAAATCTGTAGAGCGGCTGTATAGGCGGGATGCTGCTGATCGCGGGGGATGCTCCTGGGTCCGAGGTCAGGACCGCGAGGGGCAACAGGACGAGGGGCTGGAGCGCGCGGCTGGGGAGGCGCAGCAGCAGAAACACCCTTCGCCTCAGAAGCCACCGTTTGTCCCCACTTGGAGGGGTTAGTAGCCGCGAGGTTGGCCCACGTCCTCGGTTGTTGGGGTTGTGAGACTGCTGAGGGTTGAATAGGGGCTGGAGTTGGCGGCTTGGTTGCTACGGGTGGAGCAGCAGACGGGGCGGGCGAAGGAGCAGCGGCCCGCACTTCTGGAGCGAGAGGAGCGGGAGGGGAAGGTGCGATGACGGGACTTGGGCTGGGAGAAGGAAGAGTAGGAGGTGCGGGTTCGGGGGTGGGTTCCCGAACCTCTGCGGCGGGTGCAATGAGTTCAGGGCCGGGGGGCGGCGGTGTAGGCTCTCGGGGTTCTGGGACAACAATTGGTTCCGGTGTTGGCTCGCTGGGTGGCTCAGCGTGCAAGTCCTGCAGCTGAACGACGGGTTCAACGTGATTGTGGTGCTCTGGCTCGGGGTGATACCCATTCGTGTAGGGGGACTCTGTGGAAGGAACAGGGACCTCCGTTGGCTGATCTTGCTGTGGTTCCTCCTCTTCATCCGTGAAGGCCTCCTCCTTGAGAATGCGGAAAGTATCATTGTGGACATAGTAGCCACTTTGCTGTTGGGCAAGGAAAAAGGTCTGGACAAACTTGCGCCATTCCTCGCCATTGGAGAGGGAGATCTCGCCGATGACATTGACGATGATACCCCCACCAACAGAGGCTTGGGCATCGACACAGTGGATGAAAATCTTGCGGTCCTTATATTCGAGCTCCGTGATGCGCTTGCGAATTTCCTGGACACAGCTTCAGTACGTAGTAACAGGGGCTGGGAGTAAGATTATTACGGCCTGGCCGGAACAGATGTTCGTCTCCTCGCCCTCGATACCATGAAGGAGCGAGCTGTTTTTGGTATAGAAACGGTGCAACTCCTCAGGTGTGCGGCTCATGTGAGTGTAGTACTGAGGAATAAAAGCCCAGGCTACCTCAGATGCTGCAAAGGTGGTCAGAATGAGCGTGCTACAGGATGGTGCAAGCGAACGAATGTGTTGGTCGAGTCGCAAAGGGCACTTCGAGGATGCGATGTGTGCGAAACCTATACACCAGCACCAGAACTCCGCGGGGGGCTTGTGCAGAAATTTCAGCTCGCAATTGCACCAGCAGAAAGTTCGAGAGGGTAGATAGATTCGTCTACGTGCTTTGCTAGACACCATATATGCGTTGATTGCAGATGCTCTAACGCATAGGCCAGTCCAGGCGCTAACCTGGAGCACACGAGGCCGCTGACTAGAACTTGCGCAGACTAAATAACGGCGTTTCTAAGACTGGTACCAACCTATTTTGGAGGCAGTATCTGGAGTCCCGGTTGTCGTCGAGGGATTTGAACCAGCAGGAGTGCTGGGAGTTGCAGTAATGGTCGTCATCGTCGGTCTTCTGCCCAAGCCACGCAAGTCAGCGAGTACTCTATCTGTGCTCTCGAAGGAAGTACACACGAAAGGGACAGTACAGGCCTAGAAGGTCCACAGAGAAAAACTTGCAGAAGGGCAAAGTGAGGCCAAACACGCAAACAAATATGAATATTAACCACCCAATAGCGTCAATTAGACAGGCTCTAGGATTCAGGAAACAGCGACGATGACAAAGACCATGACTGGCAGCTGCGGGATGGACCATGGATGAAGTAGGGGAGGGAAAGAACGAATAAACAAGTACAGATCGAAGAGACGTGACCCAACGCGAGAGGGCTTTTAAGAGAAGAGTAAGGGATATAAGATTGTAGACTGAGGTCTAAATCGGGTTGTTTCGTCTACGAGGGAGGAGCATCTTCGAGAACCGAGTTTGACCTCGGCAGCTGCGGTCGTGTTATCTCCTCATAGATCAGAACTGCGAGGAGAGTATCAGTGTCGGAGCCCTTGTGCTAGTGTTAAAGTGTGTACCTTTGAGCTGCTCTTTGGTCAGATCAGTTCGATAGTCGAAATCGAAAAAGTTAGGGTCCAGAGCAGGCGCGGTTGGTTCGTCCCCTGGATCGTGGTACGGCTGTGGGTGGGAATGAGTCAAGGTTAAGTGTGGGTGCGAGGCACAGAAAGGGGCCGGCGAGGGTAAGGGTATCCAGATGTGAATAGGCATATGGAGAAGGCTTGGGAGAACTGGGTCTCACCTCGAGATAAGGATGCGCGAGAGCACCTTCGACGTCAATGCGGTTCTTCGGACTAAAGGTGAGCAATTGCTCAAGTAAGTCGATGGCGAGCGGGTTCGCGGTGGGGAAGAGGGTCGCGAATGGCTTCTTTTTCCTGAATGGGAGAGCCCGGATGTACTCCCTCGAGCGATGTGAGCTGATGGCATAAAAGTCGTCAAGGGATGGGGTGCCGAGGACGTCGAGGATGATGGAGAGCTGGTGGTGATAATCGCGGCCGGGGAAGAGGGGTTTTCCGGAGAGCATCTCTGCAAGTACGCAGCCAACGGACCACATATCGATTGCGCGGGTATATTCCTTGAAAGTGAGCATGACTTCAGGAGCGCGGTACCAGCGGGTGGCGACGTATTCTGCGAGCGCGAGAACATGGATGGGTGAGAACCGGGACAAATGGATTTGAGAGAGATCAGACCTGTCATAAAGGTCTGGGCATCGTTTGCGGCACCTGGGGGAGGTTGGGCGGACCTGGCGAGACCGAAATCGCAGAGCTAAGTAGGGATGAAAGGTGAGGGGTTATCTAGCTAGGTGGCTGGTAGATGTGGAGAAGACAGACCTTGAGGTCGCAGTTGGCATTTAGGAGGAGATTAGAGGGCTTGAGGTCACGATGGAGGACATTTGCAGAGTGGAGGGCCTTCAATGCGCGGAGGGTCTGCAGAAGGGAGAGGAGATAAGCGGGAAGCAGACGGGGATGGGTATTGAGAGCGACCTGGTATATAAAATACTGGCAATGGTCATCTGAGAGCTCCTGGGTGCGAATTACGCGGTGCATGTCCGTCTCCATGAGTTCCTACAGACAGATGTCGGGGATTGCGAATGAGCGGGCTGAGGAAAAAAAAGGGGAAAAAGGGGGGTAAACCTGGACAAGGTAGACCTGTGTGAAAGTGTCGAATGATTCTGGTTTGAGGATGTCGAGGATGGCGATGATGTTTTCATGCGAGAAGTGGCGGAGAATCTTGATCTCTCGGAGGGTGCGGAGACAGAACATGGAATGATCAAACGGTGAAATGCGCTTGATGGCAACCTTTCTGCCCGTTCCGCGGTGGATCGCACTGCACACGATCCCGTACGCGCCCTCGCCTAGGGCAACAACGTTGGTCGAGAGTGAGGGCACTAGTCAGCGTCGAGGGCAGCGACGAGGAAGAGAATGGAGTACCGATAGCGTCGACGACTTGGTAGTCTTCGCCACATTGAAAATTGTCCATAATACGGACCCGTTGGGGGAAGTGGTTGGTGGTTGGGTGGTTGTATGTGTGTGACCAGTCAGCCAGCCTCAGAACAGAGAACAACCAGCGCCATTCCTACTTAACTCCTAACTAACTAATTACTAACTTGTATTATCTTAAATTATCTAAATTTATAATTCCAAATATCAAATAAATCGTAGTAAAGTAACTTTGACCTTGACCTTGACCTTGGACCTCTCCCACCTTCGCGCAACCTGGCAACCTGGCAACCTGACACACGACTTTCACAAGTAAATACAAGTAGTATAGATACATATATCCACCCTAGTTCAACATGGCCCAGTACAACTACAAGTCGCGTGTGTGCCACACCTTCTATTCGTCCATACCACTCATTTGCCTCCATCGTACAGGAACCCTCGCAGCCCTCGACACAAATACCCTCAGCGGAAACATTTCAGACATATCGCTTCAACAAGTACACAATAGGGGTAGCTATCCGCCTTATTTCCCCTTTGCCACTCTCATTTTATCCTCCTCCAAGTCCGTTCCATCGGCGACCGTATAAACTCCCCACCGGGTTCGCGCCGAATCCCAAGTGTAAAGAAGGCCCTCACAGAATTCGAGGACACCGGTATTCTCATTCGCAGCGGAAATCACTTCCGTCTGACCCCTCATCTCCAATGCGTGTACGTACCTTGCCCTTCTCGCCCCGTTTTTGTCTGACATATCACCAAGTCTTGACGAGGCTAGACTACGCTACAAGGTCCCCATTAACGCGTCCCCTCGTCGCCAAATGCGTGCGTTGGTTCCCGCTCGTGTTATGCTTACGTGAACATAAACCTCGCTACAGAACTCTACCGCAAAGTCCTCACTGAGCTCTCCGAACGAGATGACATCGATCTAGAAGGCCTGACGTCAGAGAAGATTACCGCCCTCTCAAGGAGCAAGGCAAGTCAAAGCTCCTTCCACCCGTCTAACGCACCTTCACGCGTCGCTATAGATGCAAAATCTTCTCAAGAAAGCTACCCAGCAGTTGAAGCTGGCCAGAAGGCCACCACCTTCGTCTGCCTCTGTACTCGACCCTTCGCTCCCCTTCCATTCCGAAACAGACATCGGCACCGTCTTTGGCACCCCCGGCGGGTTCTCCAGCGATGACGACAGTGGTGAATTTGGTGATTCTATGGACGTGGACATGTGAGGTGATTGTATCTCTTTGCGGGCTGCAACTCATCTCTGCTTGTCAGGTCCGCAGAACCTCAGCCGATCCCTCTCCTAGTAGTCAGGCAATCCTCTTACAAGCTCCAGTTGCCACCCTCCCAACATACCAAACCTGACATCTCCAATCCCGACGACGCCGTACCCACCGTCGTGGGCCAGTATGACAGCAACCTCACCCCGACCAAACCAAGCCATCACCCAACTGGCCTTCTTACCCCTCCAGACACGTTACATGTCGACCGCACGGCGTACAACCACCTCACCGAAGAGTTGATGATGAAAGAGACCAATCTGGAGCAGGCGCAACAAGACCTCGCGAAGGAACGTGAGAACGCGCGTGTCAAGCTGATAGAGCAAGACGAAATGCACACGCGAGCGCTGGATGACAAGGACGCGGAGATAAAAGCAAACGAGGAACTGATTGCCACTCTAAAGAAGAGCCTCGCCTCGCTTGAAGAGAAACTCGATGAGATGAGGTGCCAGAAACAACTTCTGGATGGACAGAACACCCACGATCGTGCACGTATACTTGAGCTCGAGGAACAAATGTCGGTCCTACAAGCCGAGTACAATGAAATCTTCACCAATCTCACTACTGCCAACAACACGATACCGGCTCTGCATGAAGAGCTGGATGCGCAACGTGCGGCCGTTGCCAAATTGCGGGCGACGATTGATAGTCTTACGCGCCAGTGCGAAATGCTGGAGGACAAGAACAAGACTCAGAGCGAGGTCGTAGCTAGGAGGAAGAAGCATTCCCTTGACCTTGTCCATGCACTTACGCAGTCCCTGACTGATGTCGATTTGCCTTTCGTAAGTCTCAACATGGCAGGTCTTATGATGTGATCGCTAATGTTGTCTGCATTAGGAACTTAGTGAATGACTCGCATAATATTCTGTTACCACCTCTATGTCTTGAAATCCTCTGCACTTGCTCCGCGCTTTGGATACCGCACAGTCGAACGCCAACCTGTATTAGTAGCACCAGTATACACACTCAATAAATAAGAGCTTTCAACCCTCACTTCTGGACAGTATAGAGTCGGGTTACCGAGGCCCCACACCAGCTTAGCGTTCGTTCGAAACGAATGCGGCGGGTCAAATGTGGCGAGAGAGGCACTAAGGTAGTAAGATATTCCATTTGGGAAAGGTACAAAATCAGCTCAGCCACAAATAATGCTATTTCCTAATAAAAGACCCTAAGAAGCTGCCCCTGCTCCGTCTTTTCATCTGCCCTAACTCAGTCTCACTCTCCTCCCCATTACTGGAGACAACCACGGACTTCCTGCGCAACCGTGACTCATGGGATCTTGGAACATCGACCGTGGCACCGACGGCAGGCGGTGGAGGTAGGTTGATAATGCGTAGTCCCTCGTTATTCCTGACGGCGCTCAAAGCACTGGAGTCGAGCATGCTCCAACTGTTCGGGTCGTTACTCCGCGGTTGAGTTGAGGGGTGCAATCCCAACGGGAATTTCGTAGATTTCTTCCCGTCCCGCGCAGCCACAGGGGACTTCTCCTTGTTCGAACCAAGCCAAATCATAGACGCCGGTCGAACGCTAATCCTCCTCTTCTTGGTCTTCCCTTCTTGGACTGCTTTCGCAGCTTCGCGATCCGCGTTGTTGTCCAACGAAGGCAGTCCCCGGTGATTCGTAGCACTCTCTCGGCTATCCCGAATCCAACTCTCCCTTCCTTCGCCAGCGCCAAATACGTCGGGCCCGGTGGGTTCAGTATCTGCCTTGTCCCTCAGATACATTGGAGAACTCGCTTTCCCAACGCCAAAATCCACCCCTCCCAGAAATTTGGACAAGCGCTGACGTGCTGGTGAGGGGCGTTTCATATCCCCAGGTGTAAACGTCTCGCTTCGTTTATGGCTCCTGGGTTGCTCAGGTGTTTTAAGTAGTCTACGAGGTCCGACTGGAGACACATCGGAGGAATATGGCGACGTTGACGAGAGTGGAGAAGGATGCAAGAAGGCAAATGGGTTGGTCAACCGAGCGCTTGCTCGACTGATGACGGAGGAAGGGCTGACTGGACTAACGGATACACTACCAGAGGCTGACAATGGACGGAGGGTAGACGTATATTGGGCGCTGGACAGGTGATCTTCAGAGGGCTGGCTTGTCGACCTTGTAGCTGCGCGACGGACTCGAGAAGGAGTGACTGCCTGAGCCCCTCGGTTGGGCCCTTCTTCCACTTCAGCATCCGGTTCGCCACTGAAGTTCGATGGGTCAGCTGAAACTTTGAGTGGTTTTGAGTCAGAAGCAGAGCGGGAGCCATTAGATGGTCTGTCTTCGACTCCAGTCAATATGGGTCCTGTCGTGTCAACCGTGGGATTCAGCAGTTGGGCCCCTTGATCTACCTTGGAGCTTTTTGATAGAGAGTGGACAAAGTCCGCAGAATCACTGACCATTATTGAAGATGGACGGGGCAAAGGACCTACAGCAGACTTTGATGCTGGTGGTAGCGTGAGGTGGGGTGGGTGATTAGAAGGTGGCTGCAAGTCGGGGTTGTGGAGCGAAGAAGGCTGAGCGGCGGTAGACAAGTCGGTGGCAGTCACATAGATAGTATTTGTGGATCCGAGGTTTGATAAGTGGAGCTGCGAATGTTCGGGAGACTCCTCCGTAGAGTAATGACTTAAGGAACCTGAACTCGACATTTGCTTCCTGGTACCAACAACCGCGCTTAGAACCTGAAAGTGAACAGCCTCTGTATCTTCCTCGAAACTGGTGGTATTCTCCCGCTCCAGCCTCTCCAACAACAACCCGGCTTGCAAAACCCCGGAGATGAAGCTTGGTGTGGAAAGACCCCGTTCAATTTCCGGCTTGATAACCGTGGTTAAATCCAGTGAATTATTGGAGAACTGAGCCTCATGCATCGGTGATAGATAGATCGACGGCGAAAGTCCCAGCGCAGTCGAAGTGCTTTGGGCGAAACCGTGATGAGTGGTAAATCTTCTTTGTACCTGTGAATCATTGACCCTGCCGTAGACTTCATGCTCCCCTGCCGAGAGCTCCCCTGTCAAGAGCTCTGATATTTCCATGGGGGTTTTGCGACCGAGATCGGGGTGCTCCACCACGATAGTAGGGGCCTCCTGCACTCTCAAGCCCTCCACAGAAGGTGAGGAGGGAGAGCGTGAAGGTGTCCTAACAGTGGACGAGATGTCGCTCTGACTCTTTGTACGTTTGAGAAGTGCATGGCCTGCATCAGCAGGCACGACCGGTGAATCTGTCGGTGGTGTAGAGGGGACCATTGGATTTTCTTGTGTGACATTTGGCGTCATCAGTGGGTCATCACCTGGCGCCGCGCCGTTTGACTTTTCTTTGAAGGGAGAGAGCAAAGGGGGAGGGGTGGCAGCCCGTGTTGGCCACACGGTGACGATCCTGAGCGATTTTCGACCAGGGTTCATTTCATCGGGGATTCCTGCATCGTCTTTCTCTTCGACATCGAAGAAAGCTGTCGATGCAGTGGAAGTGGAAAGGAAACGAGCGTGACAAGGGTTAAAAGTTCGAGCGTGGCTCTCATACTTGTTGGGGGGACTCCCGAGAGCGTTGCCTTCGGCCAACCTTGAATTTTGTGGAGGACCAAACTCTTCTGGAGAGGAGTGTACAAAGTCTTCAGTAATTTCTCTTGCTTTCTGGAGTTCTTGAGCGAGCTCCGTCATCTCCCTTGCTCGGAAATGGCTTCCTTCGGTAGTGGAACCTGCGCTCGTAAGAGAGATCGAAGAACGCGAGCGTCTGAGCGACGGTGTGTGGAACCCCTGGGTGCGGAGACGTTGGGTGGTTTGAAAACCCTCCAGGGTTGGTAATCTTTCTCCCTTGTTTGATATTGTGGTCGGGTGGGCGGAGCCCGAGGTAGCAGCTCGATGCTTCGTGGGCGTTCCTTGCGACGTCCCCAAAGATGAAGGGGAGGAGAATGAGAGAAAGTTCAGTGGGTGTCCGAACGTGGGGGACGCTCGGTACCCAACGGATGGTTGGAACTCCAAGAGTAGTTCAGGGCTACCGTTGTGAGGGGTCTGGTATGGAGACAGCTAATGAGAGAGTTAACATATGTACGGAGTTGGGGGGACGAAAGAGTGGCGCACGGGGGATCCATCTGGAGTACGGAAATCCTGTTCAAGAGGTGCGTCGGAGCTTGTGTGTAAAGAAGAGTGGCACTCCATATCGATGGAGGAGGTGGGTGTAACGTGAGTCATGACCGTCTTAGGTCGATAGTCAATAGCTCCGTTGGAGACTTGCTCGAACGGGGGCTATACCGAGCCAGTCAGTTCTGATCACCACCCAGTAGGACCTGTGTTCGCACCGAAAAACCAGAGCTTTCAACAGTCCACGGTTGGTTAGCCGTATGGGGCGTTTGGTGGATGTTGGGAGTGTTCTTGGTGCTTTCGTAGTAGGAAATGGCAGGAGTAGTCTCAGGGGTCGCAAATACCCCATCGTATGTGGAGGTAGGAGTCTGAAGGTTCACCATTGGAGACAAGTAGAGAGATGTGGTGGCACAGGAACCAAGAACGTCGTACGGAGTTCGATATACCTCGGTCTAACGGCTGTGTTAAGGCCGTTTTGCATGAAAGATCGCAAGGGAGACCCACTGGAGTAAAAAACTGGAGCTCTCCCTGAGTTGTGGATGGTGTAGGATACGCAGAGCGGTCATTCAGAAGGTCCCTTGTGTTCGGAGAAGGAGTATTCTGTGTAGATGAGGCTACTGGACGAATGCTAGGTGCGGCAAAATCTGGAGGGCCGCATTTGGCGCAGGGGGTTGGAGGTTGCCCACAAACGGATACCTGAAGAGGCGTTAACCTTGTTTGAGTATGAATTAAAGCGAAGAGGGCGGGGGGTTGCATACAGATTCAGATTGGATAGATGAGAGTTTTGGTCGGTTGTCGAGAGGAGGATCGAGCGACGAGTCGAATATTGCAAGTCCGGTTGCACTGTACGTGGCCATGTTCTGATCGTAGCACTATTTCGTGCTGCCGTTGTGGGGGGGGGCAAGTTTGGGAATAGGGGGGGTGTGTGAGGCCACTCCTCTTTGAAATGGTTGCCGCGGCATACTCCTCTCCATCCTCCAGGAGGCCCCTCTTTAAGGAGCTATAATATACATAAGGCAAAGTGTAGAAAAGCGGATAGATTTAGCGAGGATCGCCGAGGAGAAGCAGGGTCCAACTCCAACTTGCTGTTTGGTTTGGACGCACCCCATTGACAATTGGGCAGTTATTTCGCTGTTGTCTGTTATCTCGGCGTCTCATCGATTTTCGCCATCGCGCTTCGACATATATGGAGGATTCAACCCACCTTGCTCTCCAACTTGACCCACATTCACACTTCGGGGATGGCATACACCCTCTACCATGCCAAAGGCTGTGGGAGCGTAGCTGTTCAGGTCGCTCTAAGAGTCCTCGATGTGCGGCACCACCTCGTCGAGTTGGATTATGACGAGACCGCAGCCCGCACGAACAAGGATACACCCGAATTCCAGGCGCTTGCCACGGCCAACCCGCTAGGTCTCCTTCATACGCGTTTCGGTGATGAGTGATGCGCTTTGACCTGTGTCACAGCACAGTTTCCGACGCTGGTCACTCCTGATGGGACAGTACTCACAGAAATCGCTGCGTGTCTTATGTGTAAGTCACCACGTGCCCCTGAAGGGGAACTCGAGTTCTTACCTCTTGCTATCACACACAGTCCTCGTCGAGCAGCACGGTGCCGGTACGCCATGGGCACTCGGGAACCTTACGTCATCTCAGCTTGCGTCGTTCTACCGTTGGATGATCTTCATACCAGGGAACGTCTATCCACTTATCACGCTCATGGGTAGGCGTGGTCGGCTTACGCCTCTCCATTTGTCAAACGACTGATGCTCGTTCTCAGAATTCCCCGAACGCTTCCTTGAAGTACCGACCACCGCAGTAGGCCCCTTCTCTTCATTCCTCCGCCCAAGATAGTAACTCCACAACTCGATCCACTAGGCTTGCCCAGAGGAAGCCGTCCATGGGTGGCTGAAGGAGACGGTCGCAAGGAGAAGAAAGGCAGTATACTTGCTGCTAGAGAACAACTTAGTACGCCAAACTCCCCGTCTCCCAGGTCAATTCTTGCTTGGGACTGCAATGCCAACCGTACTCGATGTCTTTGTGGCCCTCGTTTCACATTATGCACCGTGGCCGAGGTGCGTACATGCCATAACTTGCTGTGTCATTGTACACCTTGTGACCTCATTTTTCTCGGTTTAGATTTGACTGGCTGGAAGAGAACTGCTCGGGATTGTGCTCGGCCGTGAGGGAGACGCTCAAGGTACCCGAGATAAGGGATATCTTTATAGCGAATGACTTGACTGCGTTTGTTCAGTGAGTGAGGAGGAGAGACCCCATCCGAGTCAGGCGACTCGGGCGCGTTTGGGAGCAGAAGCGAAGAAGTAAGGCTGCATGTAGCTAAGGAGCAATGAACCGCGTTATTCTTGTTGCTGTTGCGCGCGGGTTTAGAAGGCGGCAAGCAACGAGGACCAAATTGAAGAAAATTGAAAATTTCTGCACCCGCCCGCGCCTTGGATGCGCGTTTGGACGAGTCATGTTGGACGACTATGGGCGTCTACGCTGAGCTTCACAACCGCAAACTGTGCCAGAAACCGGCTGGGGACACTGTTCGAGTCAGGCTGCTGGGGGCTGAAATACGCCCATCAACCGTCTTGTCCCGTTCGTTACAGCCACTTGTCTGCTCGACCGCCCCAGATGTCCCTTGAGAACACTTTGTCCGCTCTCGCCGCACTCTCCATAGAACCTAAGGGTTCCCTCGTCCACGCCGTCGCCTGCGATCCCGCAAGCTGGAAAGCTGCCCTCGATGGTGCTCCCGCATCCACTAAGGCCGCTGTCCCTTCGTCGTACAAACTAACCAAGACGCTCATATTCAAACCCAAGACCGCAAAGAACGCCACTCCTGTCCCCGTCGTCGTGATTGCAAGCGATGAGACGGACACCAAGAACTCAACAGCCTTGGGCAAGAGGGTCAACCAAAAGGAGCTCAGACTCGCAGGAGACGACCTCATCCGAGAGTTCTTTGCCTTGGATAAGGATTCGCGTGCGTGAATTCGTCAAGATATTTCGTTGGGAAAAACACTGATCGATTCCATCTGTTGCAGTCTCTCCCCTTGCCATCAGTGCAGGTGTATTCTCCAAAGTGATCACCGTACTTGATTCCGCCATCTCCTCGTCCTCGGACGTCTTTGCCGTTCGCGCTTCTGCGTCTGAAGCAACCGTCTTCCTTCACGGCACAGATATCTCCAAGTACCTCTCGACTCTCGAGACTGCCGATACGAAAGTCCAAGTCCTTGATTTTGTGGCCCTCAAGGCTGAGCCCGTCGGTGCCGCTCCCGCCAAGTCGACATCGAATAAGAAGCAAGAAGCCAAGATTGAAGATGCGCACCAGCTTGCTATCGGTGTCAAGAAGGAGGTCGACTTTGCCACCTGGTACACTAATGTACGTGAAATGTTCGCTCGGACCATCATGTGACTCATAGTCATCTTTAGGTTCTGGTCAAATCAGAGATGCTCGACTACTATAACGTCAGTGGCTGCTATATCTTGAAACCTTGGTCGTATTCTATTTGGCAGTCTATTCAAGGTCAGCTCTTGTGTCTAGCAGGCTCCCGCCACTAACTGTCTAGATAGAATGGTTTGATGCAAAGATCAAAGATCTTGGGGTTGAGAATGCTTACTTCCCCATGTTTGTATCTGCCTCCGTCCTGGAACGGGAAAAGGACCATATCGAAGGTTTTGCTCCGGAAGTCGCATGGGTGACAAAAGCGTGAGCTGCGACAGTAGAAGGACAAGATTTATTTCTGATATCGAAACTCAGTGGATCGTCAGACCTTGAAGAGCCGATTGCCATTCGTCCGACCTCAGAAACAGCAATGTACCCCTGTATGTCGTTACCGTCTCCTTCCGTATAGCTACTGATGAGACTATAGACTACGCAAAGTGGATACAGAGCTACCGTGATCTCCCCCTGAAACTCAACCAATGGAACAGCGTCGTTCGATGGGAATTCAAGACGCCACAGCCGTTCATTCGCACTCGCGAGTTCCTCTGGCAGGAGGGCCATACCGCCTTCATGACAAAAGAAGAGGCCGACGCCGAAGTACGCCAAATCCTTGACCTCTACCGACGTGTATTCGAAGACCTTCTCGCGGTCCCCGTCATCCCGGGGATCAAGTCCGAGAACGAAAAGTTTGCGGGAGGTCTATACACCACCACCGTCGAGGGATTTATCCCAACTACTGGACGAGGTATCCAAGGCGCCACCTCCCACTGCCTCGGGCAGAACTTCTCCAAGATGTTTGGCATCGAAGTCGAGGATCCAAACGATCGCGGGAACAAGCTCTTTGCTTGGCAGAACAGCTGGGGACTTTCTACTCGTGTGATCGGCGTAATGGTCATGGTGCATGGTGATAACCAGGGGTTGGTCCTCCCTCCTCGCATTGCGAGCGTCCAGGCGATCGTCGTCCCTTGTGGTGTCAACGAGGGTAACCAGACGAAGATCTACGATACGTGTGAACAGCTCGTGAAGGATTTGAAAAAGGCTGGTATCAAGGCCAAAGCGGACTTGAGGGACACCTACCTCCCGGGTTGGAAGTTCAACTACTGGGAGCAGAAGGTATGTGCACGATCTCCTATCGCATGACATGGTGGCGATGTGATTACATACAACACTCGCAGGGCGTTCCCATCCGACTCGAGCTTGGCCCCAAGGACATCGAGAAGGCGCAGACTGTCGCCGTTCGGCGGGATACCGGTGTCAAAACGACCTTCGCTCTCGACGGCGTGGCCACCAAAGTCGCAGACCTCCTGGAGGTGATCCAAGGCGATATGTACAACAAGGCCAAGACGACGTTCGAGGAGCGGTTGATTCAAGTGACCAAGTGGGAAGACGTCGTGCCCACACTGGATAACAAGTGCATCGTCGTGCTCCCGTGGTGCGAGGTCGGGGATTGCGAGGACGATATTAAAGCACGGAGCAAAAGGTTCGTGAGCTAGCAGCTTATTTCGTGGACGATTTGCTAATGCGGTGGTCATACAGTACCGAGCAAACTGACGAGAGGGCCCCTTCGGCCGGTGCCAAGTCCCTTGCGATTCCGTTTGACCAGGCTCGATGGGACCCCATCGTTCCCGGCCAGACGAAGTGCCCGGCGTGCGGCATGGATGCTAAGCGCTGGACCATGTTCGGCAGGTCGTATTGATGCCTTTTCTTGCGCCGAAGAATGTTTATACTTTGTTGTGTATTTGGGGCGAATTTATCCCTTGCGCTTTGAAGGACTCGAGATATAAGGTGCGGGAATAACACGACAAGGGATACAAGGTCCAGTTTCAACTAGAAGTATGCTACATGTCATCCACGCTCCAGTTGTAGGCTTCAGTCGTTTTGCGCGATCGGTCGTTTTGACGCTGGAAGTATTTTTTCTCAAATCCGTTGCTGCGATCTACCACGAATAAGCACACATATGATAAGGTATTGGAATGAGTACTCACCGACACCATCCCACCTATAGCCAGGGAGTATACCAAATCTGTTGGGTGGTGGGGGAGGGCCGGTGTACACCGGCTTCTTTGGCCCTTTCTTCTTCTTATCCTGTACAAGGGAGTGGTGAGCATTGGCCTAAGCTGTTACTTAGGGTGAATCTCACCGAAAGGAAAGCAGCAGCAGGATCATTCCAACGCATCTCGTCTTTCTGAACAATATTAAGGTCGGCGTCATCAGCATGCCTAGAAAGAGGCAAGAGGTCACAAGCATATAATGAAAAAGGTCCATTTTTCCCCACCGAGCAAATCCTTTTAGACGGTTACGTTCCATCTGATTTCGGGTTTCCTCTGTCTCGTCACGTTGTACAAGACCTTTTCCCCATTGCATACGTTTGGCGTCCATCTCCTCTTGTTCACGTTTTCGTCTTGCCGCTTCAGCTCGTTCGGCCTTGGTATCAATCTTCCTGCCAGAAGCATCACGATATACAGTCTCTTGCTGTTCCGCTGTCGGCATTTCTTCCCTCTGTTTCCTCATCTGCGCACCGAAACGCTTTTGGATTTCCGCCTGCGAGAGCAAGCCGCCTCTAGCCCCAGATTCATCTTCGACTATGACGGGTTGTTCGTCTGCTTCTGGTGGAGGAGTTGGAGGCTTCTCTGGAGGCGCGACAGATATCCAGCCACCCGAGTCGCCGTCCGCAACCCTGCGTTTCTTGAAAGTGCGGTCGGAAGCGACGACTGCTTCCACCAAATCATCGTCTCCGTCTTCGCCAACAGCTGCTCCCCATCCCCCGTCATCGTCTACAATGCCCGTACCACCAGAGTGGGATTGTTGCACACCATCCACATGTTTGCGTTTCTTCTTCTTCTTTGTCTGTTCGTGAGCGAGGATTGCGTCTGCCTTTGGCCCACACATGTATTTCTGAGCCAGATACGCCCTCATACTGGTTGTCGTGCTCATTGCTGGGAGTGGTGGTAGGCAAAGGTTATTGGTTGGTTTGTTCGGTTGGGTTGAGCTTGGACCATGTCGGGGACCAGTCCAGGGCCGTCGGCTTCCAAGAAGCGGCATTTTTTTCAGCCACCCATCAAACTTACCGCCAATGGGTCGTCATCATTGTCGTCGTCAGCGGCGTCCCCAAGCAAGCGAGCGGCCAGAAGATTATCGTCCAACAGCCGCGACGCAAGTGTGGCCTCGTTCAATGCAGATGACGAACTCACTGCGAAGCGAAAAGAGGTAACACTGAGGGTCCTCAGCATCTGGGATTCCCTCGAAAAACGCTACGCTAGGCCGCTTGAACAGGACGACATAGTTGATCTCGAGACGATGCGGATCGTACATGATAGAGGAGCCCTTAGATCGATGCCACAAAGGACATTCGGAACAGTGCATCGTCCCGAGCATACAAATGGAGCAGAGTCAAGTGGTGGGGAGGACGAGGACGAGGAGCAAGACCCAGATGATGACGAGGACGAACTCAACCGCTGGGAGGTAGACCATCTCGAGGAAGTAATCCGTCTCCGTCCGCAACCGGAGCAGCTCACAGTCCACGATAAGAACGATTTAGAAGAATTTCTCTATGCGGACGAACAGAGAAAAGCCGCCCTGGGAGATCCAGACGAGGACCTTCGCCAAAGCAGTGTAGAGTCACAATCCTCATTTCGACCGACGCCCTCAGTGGAACAGGAGCAAGACGAAGGGGAGGACGAAGGTTCCGCCACCGATGACCTTGACGGTATTCTCCCGCGAAAACGCGTCCAGTTCAAGAGTCTCTCCTCTACCCCAGGGACAGGGGAACATGGACGACATAATGGGGAGGACGAAGGAGAGGAAGAGGAGGAATACGTGCATCGCAGGCAACAGGCCATGGTCGAGGATGACGGATTTAGTAGCGACGATCCGCTTGCGACTCCGCTTGCGGTTGCTCCCACAGATGGTGGACCTGGGTATCTGTCCTCTGAGCCAGAAACTTTGCCGCTGCGTCCGCGCAATGTTTCACGCGCAAGATCTTTATCTCCCAAAAAGCGCACTCCTGCACGACCAAAGGCCAATACTCAACTTTTCACACCCTCTCAGTCAAACTCTCCCGGTCGCCTTGACCCTCCCTCTGAGTCGGTACGGTGGTTAAGTAGGGGGTCAGAAGCTGAAGCTCGCTCCCTGCCTGGTCCTCGTCACAATAGGACTCCTGGACCTTCCAGGTTATCGGAACGGGACCAGATCCGGGAGTGGGAGGCAGAACCCATTCCGTTACCTTCACAATGTTCACCCAACAAACGCAAACGTGGCCAATCACCTCCCACTCCAACCCCAGATCCATCATACCCACCAGGCTCGAGATATCGGTCTACACCCTACTACGCAGAGCGACAGGGCTCTCCGCAGCAAGGCCACGCCAAACGCGCTCGCTACCACGAATACGATCGCCCACCTCCTCGCGAGGAACTTCGCGACAACCACCACGTACTATCTCCATCCCCCTCGCGTGTCTCTTACCGACATCTTGGGTATCGCGAGGAGTCTCCATCACCTCCGCGAGAAGATCGATATGGTCGTGCCCCTTCTAGAGCACCAACGGATACTCCTCGTCAATTCTCAGAGTTGATGTTCCATTTGAACAAAGTTAATGAATTGATCCGGCATCATGGGTTGGAAGACGAGATATACTCAGCTGAACCTAACAGAGCTTTTACACCCCCACCTCTTTCTCGACACTCCAATCTACCTCGGAAGCAAAGATCTCAGCCTGATCTACGTAGTCATCTGAGGGAGGAATCGGTCACAGAAGCGCCTCCGTCGTTTGTAACTCCGCGTCGGCCGAGGGTTGGCAGCGGGGGCTTATACGAGTCTTCAAGTTCGTCCCCGATGTACAGCGATGGGATGTTCCCGCCTGACACGCCGTCTACATCAAGGGGCGACTCGCCCGTAAAGGCCTGCGGTAGTGGCCGTCGGAGGGAACAGGGGATCACGCCTTCTAGTTTCGATAGAGTAGTGCGGGTATGTGTATAGTCCTGAACGAGGCTTTGATAACGTCTGATTTTCCCGGCAGCATTTAAGAGAACGAAGTCCGGAAAGAAAGTCCATCCTCACCGATCGTTCACCCTCTAAACCAGGCCGGCCGTTGCTCACCGCGAGCACCTCCATGCCTTCTATAAACACTCCCACGAGAACGGCGGGGCGCTCAGCCCAAACACCTGCTCGACAACCCTCGATGTCGCCGCGGCCGATAATCCGATCAATTTCAGTGAAGGACCCTGTAGTACGTGCTAGGCAAGGCCGGAGGTGATTGTTATGTACTAGTTATCTGCTCCAATCGTGTCTCGAATTTTCACGTACTGGTACTGGCCATGTATCCCATGCTCTAGAATTGTTGTATTATTAATTACAACTCCGCACGTTTTTTTGTGATAAGTATTGGAGCCCGGCCTTCTCATGGGCCATAGTATGGGCACGGTCGGTGGAGTGCTGAAGGTCTGTAGATATATGCAATTAAGGACTAGAGATCATCCACGGCCATAGGACTTCGAAAGCACCGCATCCCGTCCGATCTGCGCAGTTAACCGGAGTGCCGCCCAGTTAGTACCACGGTGGGGGACCACGCGGGAATCCTGGGTGCTGTGGTTTTTGCATCGAGGACCCAGAATTCTGATATATTCTGATATATTCCTTGATCATTTGTCCCTCATACATCGGGTTACACACTAGTTTCAATACTAAGTACATGCGGTAAAGAATATCCTATACAATCTCTAGATCTGAATCGCTATCTGTACCCTCCTTTACTTCCTCCTGGACCTTGTTCACTGGCAATTGCGGCTTGGCCTCGTCGTTTTTTTTGGGTGGCTTGCCCAAACGCACGATACTAGATCCTCCAGTTTTTGATAGTGCTTCGAGCTTTCGATTGTCGGTCAGCAGTCACACCCCTGCAAATCATGTATACTCACCCTTCGCTGTGGGTCTTGCCTAGGCTTCTTTTTCAAACCGTGCTTCAAAGTGGGGTCGAAACCAATCCTCTGAAGTGCGCTTGCAGAAAAAGCGGACTTCCTCGTCTCCTCTTTCACCACGCTCTCTTCAATATCTCCCTTATTGTTCTTTCCAGCGACAAGTTGTTCCCGCGCCATCCTAAGTGCTTGTGCGCCGGCAGTGAGTTGTGTTTCCTGGCCGATGAGATGTTCCAGCAGTGACTTATCCGCTTGTTTCCCTTCAATCTGGCGTTTCCTTCGTTCTTCCTTTTCACGACCCATATGCTCATGGATGTAGCGGTCAGAGGGATCGTGTTTCGTTGTGGTATCGAGGACGCATCCGCCTACGATGTAAGTCGCGCCGGCATCCCGTGGTGCAAGTTGTGAACCGGAGGAAGGAAGAAGACCATGCTTCCGGAGTGGGTCGAAGGTTGGTTTGTTCGCACCTTTTCTGAAGGGAACCGCGGAAGTCTGCATCCCAGATGTCCTAGGAGCCAATGCATGTTGAGAAATCTCGTAAGACGTTCTGCGAAGGGACATACGAAGCGGAGAACTCAGGTCTTGCTGCTCGGCGACTCTTAACAGCGGCTTGAATGTGATACTCGCAAACGTTCGAGGAGCGCTTGTCGTACCAACTTCCGCATGATGAGCCATCTCGTTGGGTGGCCGAACACAGACCAAGATCCTTCGATTGTCCTATGACCTGAATACAGTCAGGACTACGAGGCTTGATCGCGAGAATGTTCTGTGTAGGATGGGGCGTTCCTTGAGAGCCCTAGAAATGATTGATTTGGGTAACGCACACGAGATTAGGCCTGAATAACCAACCTTGAACGGGCGAAGGACAGCAGGGCTGAGCACAGAAATGACTGCTCCTTCACGGTACTTGGCGGATGCTTCGAATGCTCCTCCACTCCTACCTTTGTATATTTTCTTCCCTCTTGATTTGGAGTCATCTTCTTTGATTTCGTGGACCGAAGATGCCTCAAACAAAAGCATGTTTAGCATAGCATCGCCTCGAGTGGCTCCAGCGCTGTCTGCTGTAGGGGTCCCAAAATCCACCAGTCGAAGCTTGATGTATTTGGAGGCTTTCAGAGGACCATGCTGCGGGCTATCTTCATCATTCCGTGATGATGGGTTAGAGAGCCGGACATCTTCCCTGTGGGCAATCACCGCGACTGTTACCCAGTCTCCTTCCACCGGGATCTCATACGCTTCTTTACTTGGCGAGAGGGTGGCAATAGAGTAGAGAGTCGATGGAGATATATAATATCTGCCACTCATATAGTGTGAAAGATCTTTGTGCGACATAGAGCGTGACCTGGGGGTCGGTCAGTCGGCTGACCACCGCCTCTTGTTCAACATACTGTAACCGGAGACCAGAATGCGGTTCAAGGTTTTCAAACTCTGGGTCCTCCTTATGCGGCTTATGTTCGTACGGGCCGAGTTCCAGGTGCTCAATTATCCGGAGTGTCTCTGGATCTCGGACTATGCTTTTGGGTGGTCGCGCGTGAAAAGACACGGATTCTTGGGGTTCCGAGGAGATAGTATCGCTTGTGGACGCGAGAACGGACAGTATATTCGAAGCGCGACGAACATGAGCCATCGGGAGTGATTGAAGCCTTGGTGGGGGAGGGGGTGGGGGTAGTTTGGGCAAATCAACAGAGTTGTCGACATTTCTACGTTTTCCTTAGAAGTGTGGGGGTTAGTCCGAATGAAACTCTGACTGGTAGCTGGTGGACGAGCGTACTAGGGGAAGGACTCGCAGCTACGAGGACTTTGCGCTTTTCACCCAAGGGAGTGTTTTCATACTCTGCGGGCATTAGAGCATTAATTGGATACTACCGCCTGGTTCGTAAATGTGAATGGTGAATGTGGTTGGGTTTGAAGATCGAGCAAGACGCAAGACAAAGCCCAACCACCACATTTGACATGTGGGTGCTTGATGACAATTCCGCGCATAAATGTACTTAGCTATTTACTGAAAGGCAGTAGTCTCGGACTCGGAAGACGCGAGCATCTCGTTTTTCTACTTATTTTTATTTACCGAAAATGACCAAGTAACGTACTATGAATCGGTGTAATTGGGCTTTAGAGCAGAGCACCAGCGATGTTCATCATTAGACCGTCGAGCTTGGGGGGCGTTGGTCTCAACAACTCAGCTCGCACTCATATATGGCAGTCGACATGGAGGAAGAAAGGACGACGACCCAGTGATTTCCTCATCACCAGATATACATTATTATACACTACAAACCTTTGGAACTGAAGTCATCCAAATTCCATCTTGGATGCTGCCGCTTGCTCTAATCGACCTAACCCTGGCTCAAGTCGCCTCAAGGTGGCCAAGAACCCCTCGCACGGCCGTGCGGTACCTTTCCCAATCCTATAAACTGAACGTACGGCCCAGAATCGCCTGGCAAAACCGTGATGAAAATGTTTTTCTGTTCTCGCGGCCCGTCCCTCCAGCTGAGTCGAACCAGTGAGTGGCTCGAAAAACACAATTGAGTATCACTCACTTTTGTTCAGGGTATTTCCTCGTCTCTCTGTGTCTGGCAAGCAAAAGCCTTGGATCAGTGAAGATGAACGACCACCTCCCGCAGAGCTTTCAGATTTGCATGAAGAAATTAATTTCGACTCTGTAAGTCGTTCCTCTCAACTTCGACGCGTAATGACTATGGTTTTATCCCTCGTAGGGACGAGAGTCGTTGAAAGAGGAAGACCTGGTTGCCATCTATCGAGATCTTCTTAAATTGGAACCCACAGGGTCACCAGCTCCACGGCGCCTCTATGTTCCAAGTCCAGAGAGGGTTCTGCCCCGCCTGGAGAGCCGGTTCCTCACCGGGCAGTTGCAAGCGTTCGGATCAGAAACCCAAGATGGAGGACTTGCCACCAAGCTCCAAGGTCTCATGAAAGAGAGTGACGTGCAGCAGGTGCAGCCACACAATTCCGTGGCAAAGCCTTATTCGGCTGTTCTCAATAACTTACAAGAACTCGTCACTGCTACGCCACCACAAACTTTGATGGCTAGTCCCATTGGTGTTATGACCACATCAGAGTGGGCAAGTCTCGTCCAAGCTTGTGTAAGGTCCATCTGGATTGTGTGTGGAAACTGGGGTTCATTTTTGAATAGTTGGACCATCAAGATATAGAAGGCCTCTTTGCAACCCTCCAAACAATGAAAGTAGGTGGCTCGAATTTATTTGAACCAACGCCTAAAGTGGTCACACAGGCATTGCATCATCCTCCCACAAAGGAGATCTGCGAACTTGTCCTCGAAGAATTGGCCAAAGGAGGTCGTTTTAACGAAGTACAGGAGGTGGCGGTTACCTTCATGCGAGGTCAGCGATTTTGTGTTTGCACCCCGCCGAACGTTGACCCGCAAAATAGAAATGGCCGACACACGACAAGCCGAGCTATTAATGACGGCTATGTGCAATGCTAGACTATATCACGAGGCTTGTGATATCCTACACCAGCATGAATTGGAACACCAACCCCTACCTATAGCCGCTTATAATGCGGTCATCGCCGGTCTAATCAAATCGCCCTCACCTAACGCGCCGCGCCGAGCACTTGCCTGGGACATGTTCGCGCACATGCGATATGTTGCACACCCAACTCCCTCCAAGGAGCTCTACGCCACCATGATCGCTGCCTGCGCAAAAAGTAGCGAACCTGACGTCGAGCGTGCTTCGGACCTCTTCATCGAGATGACGGTTGACAAAAAAATGGAGCCCGCGACGGAGACTTATGCAGCCCTGATTTCAGTCTATGCCAAGACCAAGGCGACTGCGATAGAGGCGTTTCGTATGGCATCACAAATGGTGGACGTAAGGAGAGACGCAGATGGGATGCCATTGCTAAGGCCTAATCGGACCATCTGGATGTCATTACTTGAGGCAGCAAAGCGACTGGGAGACTTACAGAGGACTCATTGGCTTCTTACTCAAATGAGCAAGGAACAACTATCGTCACCCTCTCATCTTCCACCACTGATTGACGATTGGGCCATGCGACACGTCTTTCATGCGTATAGCGCATACCGCCCCCCCTTCCGTCGGGAATACGCCCCACTCAAATCGCGGGAGGGAGTGGAGGAAGCCCCTGAGCGCTCGACGGCAACCCAGGAAGAGGACACGTCAGTACCTGGCAAACCAGTTAACCGTTATATCCTCCCTCAAACGTCTCACGAGGTGCTCCAAGAAGCCGAGGCGCTCTTTGCTCAAATTATTGCTCAGCAACGAACGGAGAATACACCATCGGATAGCACCTCCATTTTCCGAGGTGTCCGGGTTACCGGCCACCTTCTGAGCGCGTACTTGGGAGTCCATTTCAGTCACTCAACTTCTACTGAACAAGCCGTAGCCAAGATTCTCGCCCTACATTCTCAGTTTGACCTCGATGTTTCCATCGAGACGGTGCTCAAATCACTACAGCGCATTGGGAATGCAAAGACGGCGGAACGTACCCCTAACATACTTGAGATCGCAGAAAAGTTGTGGGCGAGGTTCCAAAACGTCCTTCAAGGACTTTCTGAGGGTACGATCACCATGCGATGGATTCGTCTTCTCTCGACGCCTCCTGAGCAGACAATTGGCGGGGAAACCAAGCCCTCAATATCTGCAAGTGACATAACTCGTAGCTGGTCTGCGATGATTCGAGTCCGTACTTTGTAAGTTGAGGTTATCATCTCTTGACACTACTTACTGATATTCCTAAGATGGAATGATTTGGACGGTGCCCTGCGTCTCGTGCGAGAGTTTCAGGAACGCTATCCGCCCGATATGGTCTCGGAGAATCTGAACCCTGATCTTCAAGTGGTCGTCTCTAAGCCAGGTCTAGAGGGTCCGCGCCCGCTAGTGTGCCTCTCCGAACGAGGCCTTGTAAATGATGATTCCGTCCCTCCCGCTTTGACCTTTACCGATGTTGAAATTCTCCACCACCGATTAACAACTGCAGGAGCGGGAGGAGAACCTAGAAGGAAAGAAGTTGATTATCTCAAATGGTTGATAGCCGCGTACGCGGGGAGATTGAAGGACCGAAGGGGGATGAACTTGCTCGTGGATGATGTCGGGAAGTACGGTTGGGATGGTACCGGCACTGGGGTCACGGAAAAGGTTAAGGAGAGGAATAGGCTCAAGGTTCGATGGCGAAGCAAATTGGAAACAGGACGGGCGAGGCCGCCTCTGAGGCGACGGTAGATCGGTCTAGATTATACCAGCCTTATGATAATACTATGTATCAATAGATTTATTACGATGGGACTGGGGCAAACCAAAATTTCCAGCCTCGTTCACGTGACGTTGACCTACACCTTCATCCTCGCTTCGACTATGGCCTCGACTATGGCCTCGACTATGGCCCCGACGATGGTAATAAACCCACCAACACCGCGAAAAACAAACGTGGCGCATCATCGGCTGCTGTACCGCGGAGCGCTTTCACTCCCAGATTCCGAGATAACCCTCGAAGGTATCATTACCAGGCCCATCCTGTACCTACGAACCTACAGACCTACGTGCTGATGCATTTTCTACCTGAATCCAGGGATAGCGTTCGTAGCCAACCTCCCCTGCAAATCTCCGGGATCATTGATGTCTTCGCCCATCCCGCTCGCCTTAGAATCGATGCGCGGTCGTGGCGCATTGCGCCTTGTTGGTGTTGTAAAGACGACAGATGTTAGGCTGGAACTCTCTGACGAAGTCTGTTTGTACGTCCTTACTTCGTTCTATCAAACCTGGCCACACGGCACCAATGATGGCGGTTGAAGCGGCCTGACACGTGCAGGCGCTCCTCTATTGCCGTGATATGGGTCCAGCAGATCTTAATTTGCACATATATTTAGGTATATCCATCCCGACGCGTTCTTAACGCACACGTTCTTCCATCGGGTCCTCCGCATACCGAATCTCTCTCCGCCTTCCTCATCAACCAAATCAATAACAGAGTTTGCAGTCCGTATAGGATTAAACGACGGGTCTGGAGCTGACGATTCCGACCTCTTGATTTACGGCGTTCCATCCATTACCACAAGAGAATCAACGAAAATGCGCCTGTGCGTATCACATCTCGCGCCACCTCCACTCCCTCCATCGCCAGCCAAGCGCACACCACGGCCGGACGACCCTGCCCCACGTCCGCACCCCCTCGCGCACCTGACAGTTAATAACCGTTCCAACGCACACCAGCTCGGGCTCAAACGGAAGAGGTCCAGTACGGGGGATACCCTTTCTGCACTCGCCAGCGCCTGCGAGGAAGCCGAGCGACAGTGCAAACTCGGCAAGGCACCTTCGTTTACTTTCGGCGGGAATGCTGGTGGAGTGGGGTTGGGTATCAATCTATTCGGCCATGGCAGGATGGTGGACAAGGATGGATTTTTGATCCCTGGCACGCCGACAAGGGTCAGCAAGAAGACGAGGACAAGCATGCATGCCGGGGTGGTGGAGACCAGCACCAAGGCCAAACCAGTTGCTGTACATGAGAAGGACAAAGGGAAGGTGTCTAAAGTGCCTGCGAAGGTGGAGAAGGTAGAGACCGTAGATGAGGAGAGCGAGATAGAGACAAATAATAAGACGGTCAGTCTTAAGTACTGGATAGGATTCAACTGTTTGACTGAGTCATGTTATAGGCTATCAAGAAACGTACCCTCTCCACGCTAACCGACCGTGGAATTCCCAAAACCCACAAGTCGTTCCGGGAACTTTATACATGGGTCACGAAGGGAGCTGGATTTGCTCTTGTACGTTCTTCTCTACACTTCCTCGCTACCATCCTCCAGCCTTCTTTTCCGTCAAGTCGTGCTCGAACTGATTGACGACGTCAACACATCTGTTTAGAGAGGAACTATTGCGAGTACGAAAGTGGATCGGGAGCACATACAGATGCTTGTGGATACACATGTAGGGATGTATCTGGGTGGGCTAAGTGGAAACCGTGCCGCTTCGACAAGTCAGTCGAACACGGAGGAGAAGGTGGATCCGGTTACAGAGAATTTGTTATGACTCTGAATCTTACACGCTTATCTTCGTAATGGAGGTTATCACGCGCATCTCTCTGCACAGTAGTTTGAGTGTTATGTTAATCGAAATTATTCACCTTGTGAGTTCCACAATGCAGACGGAAACAATCGTGCTTGCACATGATAATATCCTCTTCCTTTCCGGTAATCGCCTCTGAAGACCTGGCAATGACCGGCCGATTTATTATATCCGGAAGAACTTCACCATCGCTTGCTTCCAGTCACTTTGCAAGTTTTCATTCGGCTTGAAAGGCGAAGCAAATGAGTCACCAGTTCCCAGCAGAGATATGGGAAAAGGTCTTCCAACATGTAGAAGGCCCGGCGATCTTACACCCAGTCGACATTTATGGTGATCCACGCGAGACCGCCTGGAACGATGCACAACACCGTCGCCAGGTTTTCACTTTCTTAGCACTCTCGAGCACATGCAAACTATTCAATCATATTGTACCCAAGTTCCTCGTCTCCTGGCTCCGAGTTCGAGATGTCTCGCAATTAGTTCGCATTCGGGCTGTCGTCTCGCAGCCTATTCGAAGTCGCAATCCCAGTGAACACAACGCCGATAGGAGGCTCGGCTGGTGGAGTCGGCGTCTAGATCTGGCTCTCAAAGCCCGCTCAGACGCTCACGTTTTTGCAGGTGTTTGGACGGCGTATGGTGACCTCGTCGCGCAATTCCTCTCGCTGCTACCCAATCTTATGGTAGTGGTGACTTCGGTTGACGTTGAAAATTATGAATGCCACCTCCTACCGCGGGAGGTCCTGCACGCATTGTGCTCCCTCAAGGCCATCCGACGACTGGAGTTTGTTGGAAATGAAAGTCCATGTCTGGGGGACCTCCTAGACATATCAAAAGAGCTCTCAAATCTGGAAACCTTATGCGTTGGCCGCGTGCCTGGCCCGCCTTTAGAGCTCCCAGAGCCCGAAGAAGATAAAGGCGGGCCTTCGGTGGTCATTCCTAAGCTCGCTTACCTTCACATACCACGCCTGCCGATCTATTCCGCGCTGCATCTTTTTGCGATGGCATCCCTTCCATCCCTAACTCACCTCTCTCACTTTCACCTTGACTTCGACTCTGCAAACACTGTTCGGTTCTTTCGAACCAACGGACATCTCCTGAGGTCAATATCTACCCATGGGATACGCACCTCAGAGCCGCCTTATGCTTCTGCTCGTCTCTTTACCTTCTGTCCCAATCTCCTTACACTCATCTTTGCTCCACGTATGCGCGACTGGCGGCAGGCCACTGCGTGGTCACACCCGAAACTCAAGAACCTGGGATTGCGCTCCGTACTTCCAGGGACTATGCCCATAGATGCACAGTTGACGAGGAATATTGCGGATTCAGTGACCAGCTTACTGGGAAGTGTCCTGGGTGGTGACATTCCTGAACTCAGGTCTATAAGGATATGTGACGTCGGGGTTGTGACAGATCGTCTGTTCGCGAGCCACGGCAGTATATGGGCCCGCAAATGCGCCGAGAGGAAGGTGCGACTGGAAGATAGACACGGAAAGCAGCTATTGTAACCGAAAAGATGTTACCGACCTTCTCGTGTAATATTCACGCGCTTGGAATCGGCTATTCTTTCACCAATTTACTCCATCCATCCGTCCATCATCACCATTCGAGTCTATCAACATGGGCTGGGGCCGACTTGGGACCCAGAGCAAGG